>Ga0184626_10000033_pt1 | contig 27366 bp, 26 predicted proteins | sample PLM3_60_b1_FD_133142 | JGI IMG/M metagenome (GOLD analysis project Ga0184626, IMG submission 133142) | Groundwater sediment microbial communities from an aquifer in East River, Colorado, USA - PLM3_60_b1 | ecosystem: Environmental > Terrestrial > Soil > Riparian zone | place: USA: East River... | reverse complement strand
TCGTTCGTCCTCACCGAGCTTCATTGCCGTTTCCAAGTTCGCGTATTGGCTGGATGCCGGGATTCGCATTCCCGGCACCAACCTGCGCTTCGGACTCGATCCGATCCTCGGATTGATCCCCGGCGCCGGCGATGCCGCCGGCGCCGTTCTCGCCGGGTGGATCCTCGTCGAGGCGGTCCGGTTGGGCGCGTCGCGCGCCACAATTCTGCGGATCGCCGGTAACGTGGCGCTCGATGCGGGACTGGGCGCCGTGCCGGTCATCGGGGATGTTTTCGACTTCGCGTGGAAAGCCAATCTTCGGAACGTGGCCCTCTTGGAGCAGCACCTGGCGTCGCCGGTCCGGGCGGAACGCGCCGATCGCTCGTTCCTTGCCCTCGTGATCGTAGGCGTCGTTGCAATAGTCCTCGGATTGCTCGCGCTGGGGACCCTGCTGACGGTCTGGCTGTTCCGTGCGTTGCGCGTCGCGTAGCTTCTTGCTCCGTGCGCCCCTCGGAGCCTATACCTATTGCCGCTGTGCTCGCCGATCGCTACATCGTCGAGCGCGAGCTGGGCCGCGGCGGCATGGCGACGGTCTATCTTGCCGAAGAGAAAAAGCATGGCCGCAAAGTGGCAATCAAGGTGCTGCGACCCGAGATCACGGCGGCACTGGGGACCGAGCGCTTCTTACGTGAGATCGGCATCGCGGCGCGCCTTTCCCATCCTCACATTGTCCCACTGATCGACTCCGGCAAAGCCGGAGGCCTCCTCTATTACGTTCAGCCGCACGTTCCCGGCGGATCATTGCGCGAGCGACTGACCGAGGCGCGCCGGCTGCCGCTCAAGGACGCGCTGCGCATCGCGCAGGAAGTCGGTGCCGGCCTGGACTTCGCCCACCGCAAGGGATTCGTGCATCGCGACGTGAAGCCTGAGAATATCTTGCTTGCCGACGGACACGCTGTGCTGGCGGACTTTGGGGTCGCTCGCGCGTGCCGTGATGCTGAAGCTGGAGACAGGGTCACGGAAATTGGCCTGGCCGTCGGAACACCCGAGTACATGAGCCCGGAGCAGGCGAGCGGCGAATCGGAGCTCGGCGCCGCGAGCGACGTCTACAGCCTGGCGTGCGTCATCTACGAGATGCTGGCTGGCGAGCCGCCCTTCACGGGCAACAGCCCGCGTGCCGTGATGGCGCAGCACGTCACCGAACGCCCCCGGCCGGTGCGCGGGTTGCGTCCGGAGGTGCCGCTCACGGTGGAGCGCGCGCTGGCGCATGCGCTCGAGAAGGACCCCGATCAGCGGTTTGCCAGTACCGCGGAATTCGTCGCCGCGTTGGTCGCTCCTGACGGGTCCGCCATCCTGAGTCCGACGGCGACCCGCTCGATCGCCGTGCTCCCGTTCGTCAACGCCAGCCCGGATGCCGAGAACGAGTATTTGAGCGACGGCATCACGGATGAGCTCATCGACGCGCTCGCCAAGATCTCGGGACTGCGGGTCTCGTCGCGCACGTCGGCGTTTGCGTTGAAAGGGAAATCGCTGGATGTGCGCGCAGTGGGTGCGCTGCTCGGCGCGTCGGTGGTTTTGGAGGGAACGGTGCGCAAGGCGGGGGATCGGCTGCGTATCACCGCGCAGCTCACGTCCACTGACGATGGCCGGCTGCTCTGGTCGCAGCGCTACGATCGTCAGTTGGTAGACGTTTTCACGATCCAGGACGAGATCGCCGGGACGATCGTGAGCACGCTGCGCGCGACGATGTTCACCGATCTCTCCGAGCATGTCCCCCGGCGTTACACGGAGAACATCCAGGCCTACGGCCTCTACCTCAAAGGGCGCTATGCCTGGGGCAAGCGCACGAAGGAAGGTGTCGACGAAGCCGTCGGATTTTTCGAGCAGGCGATCACCGCCGATCCGAATTACGCGCCGGCGTACGCCGGGTTGGCCGATTCCTACGCGCTCGACGTGGATTACCGGGCTATTCCCGTCGCAGATTCGTATGCGCGAGCCAAAGAGTATGCCCGCAAGGCGCTCGCGCTCGATGAAACCGTGCCGTCGGCCCACGCGTCGCTCGCCTGGACACTGTTCATCTACGACTGGGATTGGGAGGGCGCGGAGCGCGAATTCCGCCGTGCCATCGAGCTGAACCCGCGCTATGCGAGCGCCCATCACTGGTTCGCGTTTCTGCTCTGCTCGCGCGGCCAGCACGATGCAGCGCTGCTCGAAGCGCATACCGCTCTCGAGCTCGATCCTGCGTCGGTGTCGATCCGCCGCGCGGTGGGATGGCTCTATCACTACGCCCGGCGGTATGAGTCGGCGCATGACCATTTGGCCCGTGCCATCGAGATGAACCCGACCGCGGTCGAGACCTACCGGATTCTGGCACAGAACTTCGCCATCCGGGGCAGGCTCGAGGAGGCCGAGCGCATTTTTCGTGAGACCCTGCTGCTACCGGCGGCGGGCGCGTACACCAAGGCGGGATTGGGCTGGGTCCTGGGTCGAGCCGGGAAACGCGCGGAGGCCGAGAAGCTGTTGGCGGAGCTCGAGGTAGCGGCCCGGGAGGGCTACGTCTCGCCGGTTCCGTTTTCCATGCTGCACATCGGGTTGGGGAACGTGGATCGGGCGCTGGATTGGGCGGAGCGTGCGTATGACGAGCGCCGCGGTTGGCTGGCCTACTTCAAGGTGAATCCGATGCTGGATCCGCTGCGCAACGAGTCTCGCTTCAAATCGTTGCTCGGTAAGATGCGCTGGTAGCCGCTACCCCTTCAGGGCCGGCGCGCCGGCCAAAAACTTCTCGATGACCTCATTGCCCACGGTGGACCGGAGGTGCTCCAACACGATCCGGCCCAGCCGCGGCACATCTTCCTTCCGAAATCCCGCAGCGGCAAGGCCCGCCATCAATGCGGCGGGCCCCGCCAGGCCGATCATCTCGCCGGTGCGCGCGCCGCTCATCAATGCGCGCCCCATGTAGCTCTCATGGTTAGGCACGGCGGCGCGCACCTTTTCGAACGTCGGCTTGTCCACCACCATCCGCATCGCCATGAGAATGGCGCCGATGCCCTTCTCGGCGGCACCGGGCTCGACTTCCAGGTTGGCGACGATCTGCTCCACGAGGTCCATGAGGGCCTACAATAAAGACTAGACGTCGAGACGTCTAGCGGTTTTGAGAATCGAGGGTTTAGGAATTCCTGCTCACTCGAACCTCGACTCCGCTAGACGTCTCGACGTCTAGACGTCTGCTTTTACTGTCCGACTGTGAAATCAATCCTCTTCAGCACGTTGCCCGCATCATCCCGAATCTCAACGTGCCACGCGCCCTTCGCCTCGACCGGGATCGCCTTGCGGCTCCACGTGCGCCACGGCGAGCCGCCGATCGTCAACGGCACGTCGCCGACTTCTGTGTCGCCGAAGAACCAGACGTGATGCAGGGTCTGGCCGTCGCCGCCGGAAACGCGCGTCCACAAGATGATCGTGCCGACGCTGTCGGGAAACGCCGAGCCGGTATCCTGCGGTACGCGGTCCACGATTGTGCGGGCCAATACCGCTTCGACCGTCGCGGTGCTCGCGGCGGCCGGCGGAGCGGCAGGCGCAGCGGTCGTATCCTGCGCCACGACGGGTCCCACGAAGCCGAACAGCAGCACCAGCGTGAGTAGCGCTTTCATGCAGACACTCCCTGGTTGAGATGAGTACGTTCTGCGGCGCTTCGGCTGCGGCGTTCCAGCCAGGCGCCAAGGAAGGCGGCAATCAGACAGCCCAACAACGTTCCCGCCATTTGAAACCCGAGCTGATACTCCAGCTGAATCCAGTGACACTTGGGGGCGAAGATCGGGCCGACCAGTCGCCCGCATTTGTCCTGCGAGAAAGCGAAGCCCCAGCTCGCGGCGAGTCCAAAGATCAGGGGCAGGAGCGCAATCAAGAAGTGACGGGGCAGGAATTTCATCGGCCACGCTCGATGTGCCAGCGATCCATAACGCGACCTCCTTCGATCACCACATACTCGTCGAAATGCGCTTCGGTCAAACAGGCATGGTTTGGAATGATCTCGATCTGCTGGCCGACTTTGAATTTTCCTTCGATCGCCGCCGGCGCGGCAGCGCGGATCACGCCGTGCTCCTGCGAAACCGACGCCACCGTCAGCTCCGGATGTCCCTTCACTTCACCGAACGCGGGTTCGAGTCCCACATGCGTTGGTCCCAGGTCCTTCGAGAGTGACAGCGCTCCGGCATCGATGACGAAATGCGACGCGCCGGGTTGGTGCGACACTACCGTCGCCAGGACCGACACGGCGACATCCCGCGGCTCGCAGCACCCGATCAGGACCATGGTTCGGTCATAGAAGATGTAATTCCCGAGCCGCGCTTCTGTGACGCCCGTCAAATCTTTTGCGGCCACCATCGCGGGGGTGGACCCGACGCTGACCCCGCGGACGGGCAGGCCGTCCTTGCGCAGCAAGTCCGCGAACCAGGACATCACCTGCCGCTCCTGTTCGGCGATCTGTGCCGCCTCGTTCTTGTTGCGCGTGCGATACGCGTGACCCGAATGACTGAGAATCCCGTCGAACGTGTGGCCCCCCCTCCGTTCCGCCCCCAGCTCCCGGGCGACATCGAGCGCGTAGCGCGACGAGGGGTCGACGCCGGCGCGGTGATATCCGCAGTCCACCTTCAGCCACACATGCAGTCCCGTACCGGAGACCGCCCTCGCCGTCTGGAGGTCATCGAGGACGACGCGCAAGGTTACCCCGCCGTCGGCAATGCGTTTCACGTGCGGGATGTGCGTCGGATCAAGCGGGAACGCCCAGGTGAGGTCGGTGAACCCGCCGCGCGCGAACGCCTCCGCTTCGAACAGTGTGGAAACCGTTACGCCCTGGGCGCCGTGCGCGAGCTGGCGCCGACCCAGCTCGAGGCATTTGTGCGTCTTGATGTGGGGGCGCAGCGAGACGCCTAGACGCTTAACTCGTTCTGCCATCTGCGCCAGGTTTCGCTCCATGACGTCGCGGGACAACAGCAGGGCAGGGGTTTCTACGTCAATCATGGAGGCCTCCGCACGAGCACTCGGGCTTTGTTGCCTATCGGCACATTCCGGAACAGCGCGTACTGCAGCGGATTGATGGCGTACGTCTCCCACACTTCGAGCGCGAGTCCCGCGTTCCGCGCGGCGAACGCGAATGACGCCCGACAAAACTCCTGTACGTGCCCCGGAACATACGTGGCGGCGTAGTGGCGACGATGAATGTGCAGGCGGTCCAACAGCCGCCGCAGGCGCGCATCGAATGCGTCAATGTTGGGAAACTCGAGCACCCCGACGCCGCCGGGCTTCAAGAGACTTCGGATCTTGCGCAACGCGCCGACCGGATCAGGCAGATGCTCGAGCACGTGGGTGAGCACCACGCAGTCCCACGCCTCATCCACGCCTTTGTACGCCGTTATATCTGAGGTTTCGACCTCGAATCCCAGTGTCTCGCGCACCAGTTTCGCGTGTTCCGGAAACAGCTCGACGCCGTGGACGTCCCATCCGTCCTGCTGCGCGAGCCACAGCACGGTGCCGTCCCCGCATCCGAGGTCGAGCATGCGACCGGGGGGGGCGGGGGGGGCGGGGGGGGGGCGCGTTGTGTAGCGCTTGATGAAGGCATAGGTCTGGCGATGGCCGCGATTCTGACGAGTGGGCGCGCGCGGATCCACGCGAGTCAGGATGTACTTCTCCTGATTGACGCCGGTGTGGGTGTCATAAACCACCAGCCGGCAGGTTTGGCACCGGTAGAATTTGAACTGGCGTTGATGGCCCTGGGTGTAGAAAAGCTTGAGATTCTTCGACCCGCAGAGCTTACAGTTCATCCCACCCTTTACCGCACGATGTGGAACGCGGTCTGACGCCGCAGAATCCACCGCATGCTGCCGTCGGCCCCCAGCTCGGCGTCTTCTTCCTGCGCGGAGCGCACGGGCTGGCCGCCCCATTCGGGGACCGGCGTGGTCGCCTGCAGCTCGATCGAGAACCAGGTCGCCGGCAAGAGTGGAACGTCGCCTCGACCCGGCACTCCCTCCTGATGATCCCACAGGCCGATCAGCGGGCCGGCGCCGTGTCCCCGGTCGCCAATCGGGTGCGTGTAGATCGTGCCGTTGATCCCCGCGGCCCGCATCGCGCCGAGGGCGCTGTTGAGCACGTCGTTGCCGCTGCGTCCCGGGCGCATCTCGCCGAGCAGGATGTCCTGCAGCCGATTGGAGTTCAGCAGCGCCCGCTTCAACCCTTCCGGCGCGTCCCGTTCGCCCTCCCGCAGCACATAGCCCATGTGTTGCGTGTCGGTGTTCAGGCCAAGGGCCGTGATCCCGAAGTCGCAATGCAACACGTCACCCCGTTGAATCACTACCGCATCGGCGCTGGCGCTCAGGTCCTGCCCGCGACGCTGCACGTCCACGTCGGTGTGGAACCAGGTGCCCAGGCCCAAGTCGTTGACGCGTTGGCGCATCCACCAGACGACGTCGTCCGTCGTCGTCTTTCCCGGCGTGATCACCTTGTTTGAGAATGCGGTATCGATGACCGCCCAGACGACTTCCATCAGGCGCTTGTACACGGGCAGCATGCCCGGCGCGCGAATCGACTGATAGTCGAGCGGCAGTCGATCGGCGCGCATGACACGGGCGAGGTAGCCGGGCGGCAACGCGCGCGACAGCTGCTCCCACTCGCCCGCTGAGAGGCCGTCCGAGAACGCATGCGTGTGGGAGATATCCACCGCGATCGTCCTGGGATCGCGTTCGCGCACGATGCGCGCGAGCAGGTCCCATTGACCCTGGCCCACCAGCTCGGGCCGCCGCCCGATGGAGGGATCCACGGTGTCACGGGCGACGTAGGCCTCGTAGACGCCGCCTTGCGAGCCTCCGCCCAGCGCCAGCCGCTCGACCCCGCGCTGCGGACCGCGATCGGTGAACACATAGATCGTGCGGCGCCGTGCGAACAGCGTGGTGGGGGAGACGAGGGACCAGAAGATCGGGTCCTCGTTGTACTCGCGCATGGCGATGATCCACATCTCGACGCCGTTTTGCCGCATCAGCGCCGGCAGCACCGAATCGAGCCGGTACTGTAGCCACTGCTGCTGCAGCACCGCTTGCTCCCGCAGCGTGCCCAGGGGACGGGCCGCGGTCGCGCTAAGTCGCGGCGCCGCAGCCGAGCTTTGAAGGACGAGCGCGGCGAGGACGAATGTCGGCATCATTGCGTGGATACCTGGTTAGGGTGCGGTACTGCTACACGTCTCGGCGTCTATTCATCAACCCGCCGTCCGGTTACCTCTACCCGCTTCATCCGCTCGATCCGTCCCGATCCTCCCACGAACGCCGACGCGGCCCAGCTCGTCAGGCCGACGATGATCGCCCCGAGCGTTGCGGACCAGAGTCCCGCGATGTGGAACCCCGGGACCAGCCACGCGGCGATGCCGAGCGAGATGCCGTTCACAATCAGGACGAACAGTCCCAACGTCAGCACGGTCAGCGGCAATGTGAGGATGAGGATGACGGGCCGGATCACGGCGTTGACGACTCCGAGTAACAACGCGGATACGATCAACGAGCCTGTGCCCGTGATCACGATCCCTGGAAGCAACCGATCGGCGACCCACAGTCCCAGGGCGGTGATCAACAGCCTGATAACGAAGCCTTTCATGGCTCGGAAGATAACCCCGCGACGAACCGGGCGGTCATCCCCGGTCGCGCCTGCACGCCCAGTTTGGCGTCCAACAGAATCGCGCCCGACATCGAATCCCGGCCCGCCCAGGCCAGCGACAAGCCGGCAAACGGACCAAGGTCGGCGGGCCAGCCGCTCACAATCGCCTGCTCGGGCTGACCGAACCAGCTCACCGCCAGTGTTTCAGCGCGAGGCGCGCGAAACACGATCTGCCCCCGGAACACGCACTCGCGACCGACGACCACCGTGGCGGTGTCGAGCATGATGTCGCCCAACCGGAAGCGGTCGCTCATCGCGGGGGCGTCGGGGAAGGTGAGGGTATCGCCACGCGCGACCACCCAGTGGCCGGCGTAGGGGACGGAATAGCGGCGCAAGCGGTCGAACTGATGGCCCGAACACGGATCCGGCGGGCCGCACGCGGCGACCGCGAGCGCCGCGCCGGCCAGGACTGCCGCCACCCCTCGCATCAGTGCTCCGTTGTGTCCCTCGCTACGGTGTCGGCGCGCAGCACGCGCGCGCTTGTCGAATCGGCTGCGCGCATCGCGTTGCCGACGGCGCGCGCGCCCGGGATCTTCGAATTCGCCAGGATGCTGTCCTTCTGACGCTGGGTGAGCGTGTCGCGGTTCACCGTCTGGTCCGGCTTGTCCGAGCCGCACGAGGCCAGGACGCAGAGCGAAACGACCAGGAGGATTGATTTCATGGCTGGCAACGTTAACAATCTGGCCTACAGTTGCAACTCAATGTGCTCAACGGGAGAGACTATGCGCCGTCTGGTGATGCTGTCGCTCATACCGTTTCTGGCATGTCGTACTCCATCCATCGCCGACCGTCTGTCAGCCGGCAACTGGATCGATCTGACCTACGCCTTCGACTCCACGACCATCTATTGGCCTACCGCCCAGCCGTTCCACTTGACGGTGGTCTCGGCGCGGCGCCTGCCGGCCGGCTACTACTATGCGGCGAACAATCTCTCAGCCGCGGAACATGGCGGCACACATCTCGACGCACCGGTGCATTTCGTCGAAAAGAAGCACAGCGCCGATCAGATCCCGCTCAGCCAGTTGATTGGCCCGGCGGTGGTCATCGACGTGACCAAGCAAGCCGACTCGAGCGCCGACTTTCGCGTTCAGCAGTCCGACATTACGGCATGGGAGGCGGCGCACGGAGAAATCCCGCCGGATGCCATTGTGTTGATCCGGACGGGGTGGGGGAGCCGCTGGCCGGATCGCGCCCGCTACCTCGGCACGACCAAGACCGGTGCGGCTGGCGTTGCAGAGCTCCACTTCCCGGGACTCGACCTGGATGCGGCGCGGGCGCTGGTGCGGCGCAAGGTCAAAGCTGTGGGCATCGACACGCCGAGCATCGATTACGGCCAGTCCACGACGTTCGTCGTCCACCGCCGGCTCTTTGCGTCGAACGTCCCCGCATTCGAGAATGTCGCCCAGCTCGATAAGCTTCCGGTCACGGGGGCAATCGTCATCGCGTTGCCCATGAAGATCGGTGGCGGCAGCGGCGGCCCGCTGCGGATCGTGGCGCTGCTGCCGTAAGGGTCACGCCCTTTCGTTAAGACGCTGGTAGCCCCTTACGCATGACCTCTTCCATGACGTCAGCAAAGCGGTCCACCTCTGCCAGCGTCGTGTAAACGTTCGGCGTGATGCGCAGACAGTTGAATTCTGGATGCGCGATCGGCGTGACGATGATCCGGTGGCGGTCGAAGAGGTACGCGGTGACTTTGCCGACGTCGAGCTGGCCCGGGGTGAACGACGCGAGGCCGCAGGACTGAGCCGGATCGTAGGGCGTCAAGATCTTCACGCCGGGGAGACGCTCCAGCCGCTTCGCCCAACGGTCGCGCAGGAAGCGCAGCCGTGCCGCTTTCCGCTCAGGGCCGATGCCGTCGAGAAAGTCTAGGGCCTCGACGATCGCGTTGTGATTCGCCGCCGGGTGCGTGCCGATCTCTTCGAACTTGCGGACGTTCTCGTTCATCTCGGGCGGGGCCGCCATCATCGGCCAGATTTTGGCGATCTTCGCGCGGCGGACGTACAGGAACCCCGTGCCGATCGGCGCGGTCAACCATTTGTGCAGGCTGGTGCCGTAGTAATCGCAGTCGAGCTCGTCGCGATTGAACGGGAAATGGGCATATGCGTGCGCGCCATCGACGATCACTTCGATGCCGCGCGCGCGCCCGAGTTGGCAGATCGTCTTCACGGGAAAAATCTGCCCCGTCAGGTTCGTGATATGGCAGATGTGGATCACCTTGGTCCGCGGCGTGATCGCCGCTGCGACGCGGCGCGCCAAGTCGTCCTGCGACAGCGGCGGCACGGGGAAGGTGATTTGCTTGAGGACGATGCCGTCGCGCCGCTCGCGCTGTTTCCACGTCGTGAGCATCCGCGGGTAGTCCTGCGTCGTGGTCAGCACTTCATCGCCGCGCTGCAGCGGCAGTCCCAGCTGTACGATCTCGAGCGCCTCGCTGGCATTGCGCGTGATCGCCATCTCCTCGGGATCGCAGCCAAAGCTGGCGGCCAGCCGGCGCCGCACGGCCTCGATTTCCGGCTCGATCCAGCCCCACATCGTGATGGCGGGCGCCTGGTTCGAGACGGCGAGGTAGCGCTGGAATGCGGCGTTCACCACACGCGGGCTGGGCGCGACGCCGCCGTTGTTCAGGTTGATCATGCCACGGTCGATGTCGAAGGCCTGCTGGATTGTGCGCCAGAAGTCCTCGTCCTGGGCGACATCCGCCGCGCCCCGGCCATCTGCGCCCCGCACGGTCGGCAGGATGCGTGAGAGCGCGTCGTCCCTGAGCGCGGCGATGGACGACGTGGCAGCGAACAGCGATCCGAGAAAGCGGCGACGAGTGGGCATCAGGAGCCTCGTGTGAGACGACGGAGCAGCACCGCATACGCGAGCACGTTGATCACGAGTACGAACGTACCGAGCGCGATCTGCGCGCCTGGCGTCAATCCTTTCGGATAGACCGCGGGCAGGAGGTAATGTTCGATGAACCCGCCGCCATAGCCCTGCTGGCCCGCCTTCGCGCGGAGGGTGTTCTCCAGCGGCGTCAGCGGGCAGATCCCGCCGCGGTACTCGATGAGCATACCCCACACGGCGCAGGGAATGTGGATCGCCGCCACCCAGCGCCCCCCCGAGCGCCACGCGAGAAACCCGCCGAACACGACGAACAGGATGAAGAGCGCATGGAAGACGACGACGGCGTTGGCCAGCAGCCGATAGAACACCTGTAGGTAATAAAGCAAAACCCCCCGCCCGGCCAGAGCCGGACGGGGGGCGGGGGCTTCTTCCAACTGCGGGTTAGAGACCCGAGAATGTACCGATCGGCGTGAACAAGCCTTCAACCGCAAGCTGGAAGTTCGTGAACGCGTCGAACAGGGCATCCAGCGCCGCCAGGTCTTCCAGCGACAGTGGCTCCCCGCCTGCGTCCACCCACTGCGTCGCAGGATCCGACGGATCACCCTTGATCGATGCCACAGGGTGACCGTCCACGTAGACCGTCACGTTTATCTCGATGGCCAGGGTCACGGTGTTGAGCGTGACGCGGCCGACCGTGCGAATCGTCTCGCCATTCCGAATCAGCCGGAAATCGGCATTGATAATGATATTGGGATCGGTGAACGTCACCGACTCGTTCAACATCAGCGTGATGGCGGGATTGTTCAGGGCGAACGTCGCGTGCACACTGACGCCGCCGTTGTTGACCGTGAATGTCTGGTCGAAGGACAGCGTCTTGTTGTTGCCGCCGCCCAGGCCGTTTGAGATCAAGCCCGAGACGGTAGCGGTCGCGGACGTCGAGCTGCCCTGCAGCGACGCGGTGTAATCGAGATACGTGGTCGCGCCACCGGAATTCTTTACCAGGACATGCAGCTGCAGTAGGGACAGCGTGCTCTGATCGATGATGTCGAGCGTCCCGATCGCGCTGACCGGCTCGAAGATCTCGCCGTCCAGACCCACCGCGTAGAGCACGAACCGCACGCCGTTGAGGTTGCTGACCGTGGTGCCCTTGAACGTGTACTGGTTGCTCGCCGTATCCCACTCGAACACCCGCCCGTACATCGTGTCGGGGATAATGCGGCCCTGCCCGGCGGAGATGTTCAGGTTCGGGATGATCGCCTGCAGCTTGCGCGCCTGCAGCAGACCGGGCAGGAAAACCTGAGCACCTGTCCGCTCCAGTTTGGGCCGCAGCGTGCCGAGCAGCGTTGCCGCCGAACGAATGGACGGCTGGGCCGCGGCGTCGAGGTTCAGGGTGGCGACGTTGAAGCTGCGGAAGACGTCGCTATCGAACGCGGAGTCAACCGACGCCAGATTGGCCGACACCGCCGCTGGATTATTGAAATCGACCGGGCTGGGCGAGTCCTTGCCGCAGGCCGCCGCGGCCAGCGCGAGCACGATCCCGGCACGAAGGAACAACCGCATACTGCCTCCTCGAGGGGAGAAGTAGGGACAAGACGTCAAGTCTGCACGCGCTGCGGCCCGAGTCGCTGTGACCCGGCGCACCTTGGTGCGAGCTAGGCGATGACGCCACCGCCGAGCAGTCGTTCATCGGCGTCATACAGCACGCCTGACTGCCCTGGTGCGATCGCCCGAACCGGCTCAGCGAGCCGGAGCGCGATGCGGCCCTCGCCATGCGCAGCAATCGTGCCGGGCACGGCGCGCGCGCGATAGCGGCATTGCACCCACACCGCGTCCCCCGGCGTGAGTGGGTCGACGAGCCAGTTGACCTCTTCGAGGGACACGTCGTGTCCGAACAACTCCGCGCCGCGGCCGACCACGACCTCGCGCGTCTCGGGCCGGATGGCGACGACGTACAGCGGCTCGGCGAATCCGCCGGGCAAGCCGCGGCGCTGGCCGATCGTGTAACGCGCGAAGCCCGTGTGCTCGCCGATCACATCTCCTCGCGTGGTGACGAACGACCCGGGCGTGAGCGCCGGCGCGTCGCTCGGCAGATGCCGCTCGAGCACGCCGACGTAGTCGTCGTCCGGCACGAAGCAGATCTCGACCGATTCTTTCTTGTCCGCCGTAAGCAGCCCTAAACCGCGGGCGACGGTGCGCGTTCGCGCCTTGGTCAGCTCGCCCACCGGCGTGAGCATACGGCGCACGACGGCGCGATCGATTCCCCACAGGAAGTACGACTGGTCCTTCTGGTGGTCGCTCCCGCGATACAGCGTGCCGTCTCGGGCGATCACATAATGCCCCGTCGCAATCGCGTCACAATCGAGCGCATCGGCGTGATACAGGAAGTCGCGGAACTTGGTGAACGAATTGCAGCGGACGCACGGAATCGGTGTCCGGCCACGCGCGTACTCGGCCACGAAGTTGTCGATCACGTCGTGTCCGAACCGGTCCTCGAGGTTCAGGACATAATGCGGAATGCCGAGCTTATGCGCCACGAGCTTCGCGTCGGTGATCGAGTCGAGCGAACAGCAGGGGCGGTCGGGCACGTTGTCGCCGTAGCAGAACAGCTTCATCGTCGCGCCGATGACCTCGTGACCCTGCTCGACCAGCAGCGCGGCGGCGACGGAGCTGTCCACGCCGCCCGACATCGCGACCAGCACTCTCATCGATGGAGCACAGCCGACAGCGATCGGACCTTTTCCACAACCCGGGGCAGCACCGCGGTGACGGCCTCGACGTCCTCCATCGCACTGTCCTTACTGAAGGAGAAGCGCAGCGCGGCGACGCCCAGCTCGCGCGAGACGCCCATGGCCGTGAGCACGTGCGACGGCTCGACCGCGCCGGTGCTGCACGCGGATCCGGACGAGCACGCCACGCCGGCCAGATCGAGGTGCATCAGCAGCGCTTCGCTGTCCGTGCCCGGAATGGAAACGTTCGAGATGTGCGGCGCGCGCTCGCCCTGCCAGCCGTTGATCACGGCGTCGGGCACGATCGCCAGGACGCGGCGCTCGAGCTCGTCGCGCAGCTCGCGCAGCCGCGTCGCGAGCGCCGGCTGCTCTTCGGCCGCGAGGCGGGCCGCGGTGCCCAATCCGATGATCCCGGCGACGTTCTCGGTGCCGGGACGAATCCCGAATTGTTGCCCGCCGCCGTGGATGATCGCTTCGACCGCCTTGCGATCACGCACGATCAACGCGCCGATGCCCTTGGGAGCGCCGACCTTGTGGCCGGAGATGGTGAGGAGAGTACAGTTGACGTCGCGGAGCGATACCGGAACCTTGCCGAATGCCTGAACGGCGTCGGTGTGGAACAGGACGCCTGCGTCACAACATCGAGTCGCCAGCTCCGCCACCGGCTGCACGGTGCCCACTTCGTTGTTCACCCACATCACGCTCACGACCGCAACGCCGCGCTCGAGGGCGGCTGCGAGCGCTTCCGGTTCGACCAATCCGGACGCGGTGACAGGAAGGATGACTTCCTCGCCTCCCAGATGCTTGACCGCGTGCGCGGCCGCGAGCCCCGCCTTGTGCTCCGTCGCCGAGACCGCGACGCGGAACGGTCCGCCGCGACTCTTCGCCGCGAGCGCGGCGCCGATGATTGCGAGGTTGTCCGCTTCGGTGCCGCCGGACGTGAAGATCACCTGATTCGGCTCGGCGCCGAGCGCGTCGGCGACCGCGCGCTTGGCCGCTTCGATGCCGGCGCGCGCCGCGCGCCCAAAGCGATGCGCGGACGAAGGATTGCCGAAGGCTTCCTTCCCAAGGTAGGGAAGCATCGCCTCCAGCACCTCCGGCCGCACCGGCGTCGTGGCGGCGTTGTCGAGATACGTGATGCGCTTGGTCATGGAAGCCGCAATCTACAAACTAGATGGACTGCACGCCAAGCTGGAGCACGTCGTTCACTTCCTGGGTCTCGGCCGTGTAGAAGGGCTCGCCGTAGCCACGGCGGATCAGCGAGCCGTAGTGCGCGGACTGGACCCGAATCAGCTCGTACAAGTCCTGGCCGGTGGGGTGGATCTCGCCCGCTGCCTTCGCGCCGTCGAATTGCGATGCGTAGCAGCGAATCGCCTGCATCTTCGTTTCGAAGACGTCAGAGATGTCCACCACGAACGTCACCTTCCCCGGGTCTTCTCGATACGCGAGCGCATACAGGAGCTTGTAGGGGCGATGCGCCTCGCCGCCTGTGCCGGGTTCATACTTCGCGAGTCCCGCGAGATAGCTCGCGTCGCGCCCCAGCTCTGAGGCGATGCGGTGATCCGGGTGTCGTCCCACCGCGAAGGGCAGTATCACGACGCGCGGTGTCAGGCGCCGAATCAATTCGACGATCGCTTTTCTCGAGGCCTCGTCGTTTTGCAGATGGGCATCACGCATGCCCGCGTTGAGCCGCACCGCGACACCGAGCGTCTTGGCTGCGCGCTCGGCTTCAGCCGCTCGCGTCGCCGCGTCGCCCCGCGTCCCCATCTCTCCCTGGGTGAGGTCGATGATGCCCACGCGGTGTCCCGCTTTCGCCGCCTTGGCGAGCGTGCCGCCGCAGGTGAGCTCGACGTCGTCGCGGTGCGCCGCGATTGCCAGCAGATCGACGTGATCACTCATAGCGCAGAGCCTCGACGGGGTCGAGCTTCGCTGCCCGCGCGGCGGGCGCGATGCCGAATACTATGCCGACCAGGATCGAGGCGATCGTAGCAATCGCGGCGGGGACGACGGGCACGGTCGTGCTGAACGCGAGCAGCCATTTCAGGAGCTCTCCCGCGCCTACGCCCAGCATGATGCCGATGATGCCGCCCAGCAGCGTGAGGGTCGAGGCTTCGATGAGGAACTGCCACAGAATCGCGCGGCGTGTGGCGCCGAGCGCCTTGCGCAGCCCGATTTCGCGCGTGCGGCTCGTGACCGAGACCATCATGATCGCCATGACCCCGATGCCTCCCACCATCAGCGCGATGCTGGAGAGCACGAGCATCACGAAGAAAAATGCGAACGTCAGACTGTCGAAGATACTCAGGACCTGATCGGACGTGAGCAAATCAAATGTGTTCGGGTCGCCGACCCGCAGGTTACGCAACCGCCGCAACGTGACCGTGGCTGCATCCATCGCGCGGCTGACGCTGACCTCCGGCTTCGGCTTCACGAGGATGATGAGGCCGTTCCACTCGTCGATCAGGAAGCTGCGACGCGCCCCTTCGAACGGCACGACCGCCGCGATTTCGGGCGCACCCGGCACCTCGAAGATGTTGGTGGGTCGTTGCCAGACCCCAATGACTTTGAACGGATGCCCCCCGATCCGTATGACTCGGCCGAGCGGATTGACGGCGCCGAACAGTCGATCGATGGTCCGCTGCTCGACGATCGCGATCGGCTCACCGCCCCGCAGCTCCGCCGCGGTGAACGATCGGCCGGAGGTGATGCCGCCGCCGAGGATCTCCATGAAGCGGTCATCGGCGCCGAACACGCCGAGGATACGGGTGTGATTCCCGCCATACTCGAACCGCTGGAACACCTGTGTCCAGATCGCTGCATAGTGGATTTCGGGAAGGCGCGCGATGGCCTCCGCGTCCTGCGGGATCAATTTCGGCCGGATGCGCACTTCGCGTGGCACCGCGTCGGGATTCACCCCGGTGGTGGAGAAATACCGGAGCACGCGGAAGGTCGTCGGCCCGACCACTTCGAGTGTATTGACGATCTGTTCGCGGAAACCGGCGACGATGGAGGCCATCGCCATGACCGTGGCGATGCCGATCACGACGCCGAGCACCGTGAGCGCCGAGCGCAGCTTGTTGGCGCGCAGCTGGTCGAGGGCGATGCGCCAGCCCTCGCGCACCGAGTGAAGTGGAGCGGGCCCGGCCATCTATTCCTGGCGGAGAGCTTCGATGGGATCGAGCAGCGAGGCGCGATGCGCGGGGTACACGCCGAATGCGACCCCAACGACGACGCCGAGCGCGAGCGCCAGGCCGATGGACCAGGGCGTGACGCGCGCCGGCAGCGGCGAGAGGACCTGCACGAGTCCGGCGAGCGCCGCGCCGACGGCGAGACCGGCGATCCCGCCGAGCAGCGACAGCGTCAGCGCCTCGGCGAAAAACTGGCGCCGGATGTCGCGGCGCGCCGCGCCCAGCGCCTTGCGAATGCCGATCTCGCGCGTGCGCTCGGTGACGCTCATGAGCATGATGTTCATGATGACGATGCCGCCCACGACGATGCCGATCACGACCACGGCGGGCACGACGGTGAAGATGACGCGCGTCAGCCTGGCCCAGAACGCGATCAGTCCTTCGCCCGTGTCGATCGTGAAGTCGTTATCGGCACCCGGACGCAGGCGGTGCGCGATGCGCATCGCTTCCTCTACGCGGAGCATTGCGGGCGCAACGCCTTCTGCCGTCCGCATCTTCACCGAAATCACCATCGTCTGTCGCCGTCCATACATCGACTCGAACGTCGTCAGCGGCAGCATGACGAAACCGTCCCACGATTGTCCGAGGACCGTGCCCTTCTTCGCGATCACGCCTTTCACGACCAGCTGAATGCCGTGGACCCGGATGGTCCGGCCAATGGCGGCCTCGACATTCCCGAACAGTTTTTCGGCGACGTCGTAGCCGAGCACCGCCACGTAGCGCCGCTGCTGGAGGTCGACGTCGGTGAGCGGTTCGCCCGCGGCGAACGTGTAATCCTGTACGACAACGTACGGTGCGGTGACGCCGAAGATGAAGACGTCGCCGGTCGTGCGGTTCCGCCATTGCACGTCCGCCATCGGGGTCGGCCAGCCCGACTGCAGCGCGATCGCTTCCGCATCGGGGACCGCGCGCGAGATGAAGCCGACGTCTTCCGGAGCGATGATCGGTCGGCGCTGGATCAGCTTCCAGGCCTCATCGTCAATGAAACCCACCTGTATCGGATCGCGCCGGATCTGGAACGCGTTGACGCCGACGATGGCACCCGCCAATCGCTCGCGCACGTAGGCGTTCATCCCCTGGATGACGGCGACGACGGCCACGAGAAACGCCACGGACACGATGACGCCGAGCAGCGTAAAGAACGACCGGAGCTTATGGCTCCACACGGTCTGGAGGGCGAGGTTCAGGGCTTCGAAGATGGGCACGGCTACAAAGCTAAGGGCGGCAGAGGCGGCAAGGGCGACACGGCCCTGCCGCCCTTACCGCCATTGCCGCCCTTATTCGTATCGCAGCGCTTCCACCGGATCGAGCCGTGCCGCCTTACTCGCGGGATAGATACCGAACAGCAGGCCAGTCACGGCCGCCGCCGTCAGCGCGAGGATAATCGAGCCAAGCGGCACATAGGCGGGCACCGCCGTAAAGCTGTGGAGCAGCAGGGCGATCCCCCAGCCGATCACCATCCCGACGACGCCTCCGACGAGCGTCAAGGTCGACGCCTCGACCAGGAATTGCCACATGACTTCGCGCCGTGTCGCGCCTAACGCCTTGCGCACGCCGATCTCGCGCGTGCGTTCGGTGACGGAAATCATCATGATCGCGACTACACCGATACCGCCGACCATCAACCCCACCATTGACAGCGCGATCATCAACACGCGAGCCACCAGCGTGAAGCTGTTGATGGCCTGCACGTACACTTCCTGACTGATCGCGTCGAAGTTGTTCTTCTGACCGGGCCGGAGCCCGCGCATCGACCGCATCGCCACCGTCACATCGTCGATCGCGCGCTCGAGGGTCACCGAATCCTGCGGCACGACGAACATGTCCATCCATCCAGGCCAGTATTGCAGGTCTTTCTGAAAGGTGCCGTGGGGAATCATGACTTCCGGCTGGTCCCCGTCGCCGAAAAGTCGGGGCGGCGGCTCGTACACGCCAACGACGTCGTAGGGGAGCCCACTGATCTTGACGCGCCGATTCATCGGGTCCCGCTGCCCGAAAAGATTTTCCGCCAGCTTGGTGTTCACCACCACCACGTGGCTGTTGGCCGCATCCTCGAGGTGTGTGAACGACCGGCCTGGGGCGATGCGCCCGCCTTCGATCTTGGGCCAGTCGGCATTGCGGCCGCGGATCCGAACCGCGGCGAGGCGGCGGCCCTCGAATTCAACGTCGGCGGATGTGCCCTCGTCCACGACCACGAACGCGATCGTGGGGAGCTGCGCCAACCGGTTCGCTTCCTCGACGGTGATCGGCGGCCGGCGGCGCCACGGGTTGGGGTCCTCGGGGTCCTCGTCGCCCTGGCCGCCCCAATAGCGCCCCACCCAGAACGTCTTCGGCCCCAGCGACGCCAGCATGTCGGTGATGCCCTTGTTGAACCCGCTGATCAGCGCGCCGATCACCATTACCACGGTGACGCCGATGGCGACGCCGAGGATCGTGAGTGCGGCGCGCATCTTGTGGGCGCGGAGCGAGGTGAGTGCGATGCCGACGCCCTCGAATAGTTGGGTCATACGCTACTCCTGTCGCAGCGCCGCGATCGGATCGAGGCGCGCCGCGCGGCTCGCGGGATAGACGCCGGCGACGACGCCGACGCCCGCGCCCATGACGACGCCGAGCACGATCGACATCGGTGACACACTGGCTGGAAGTGGAGAGATCTTGTCGATCACCACGGTGAGGCCGATCCCGGCGACGATGCCGAACGCCGCGCCCACGGTCGCGATCGCGGTCGATTCCGCCAGAAATTGGCGCAACACGTCGCGGCGGCGGGCGCCGAGTGACTTCCGCAGCCCGATCTCCCGCGTCCGTTCGGCGACCGCCATGAGCATGATGTTCATGATCACGATGCCGCCGATGACGAGGGATATCACCACGACGCCCGGGAGCAGCACGACGAGAATGCGGCTGATCCCAGCCCAGAACTGCTGGACGCCTTCGGATGTCTCGAGCACGAAGTTGTTGTCCTGCTTGGGACGCAGGTGGCGCCGGCCGCGCATGATCCCTTCCGCCTGCGAGATGGCTTCGCGCATCTCGGCCTCGGAGTGCGCTTTCACGAGGAAGGCGTCGAGAATGCCGGGTGGATTCACCAGATTCTGCGCCGGCGACAGGGCAGGCACGACCACGAAGCGATCGAGCGGGAATCCGAGGATGCTGCCCTGCTTGGTCACGACGCCGATGACGCGATAGGGGACGCCGCCGATGCGAACGTTTTTGCCGAGCGGCGCACGCTCGGCGAACAGCCGCTGTGCCACCGCATCGCCCAGGACGACGACCGGCGAGCCGGAGCGATTCTCCTCGCCGGTGAACGGCCGGCCGATCGCGAACCCCAGATTCTTGATGTCGAAGTAGCGCTCGCTGGCCGCGGTCAGCTCGATGTCGCGCGCTTCTTTATTGCTGTACGACACCGTGACATTGTCGCTCGACTGCCACGCGGTGATCACCGGGACGGTGAGTCCGGCGCTGACCGCCTCGGCATCGCTGAAGCGGATGCGCGGCCGCCGCGCCCACGCCCGCCAGACCGAATCGGCCACGTTGGGCGTGAACATCGGCCGGCGCCGTAGCTGGAACGTGTTCACGCCGTACAGCGTCTGGGCGAACTTCTCCGTCATGTAGCGGTTCACGCCGTTGACGATCGACCAGGCGCCGATCAACGACGCCACGCCGATGAAGACCCCCAGCAGCGAGAAGCCGCTCTTCAGCTTCTGCGCACGGATGGTTTGCAGCGCGAGCCGCATCGCCTCGTAGAACGGCACTCAGGCGGCCTGGAGCTGGTCGGTGGCCACGACGCCGTCGCGCAGCGTGATCACGCGCGCGGCATGCGCCGCGATGTCATGCTCGTGCGTCACCATCACCACCGTCTGGCCCTGACGGTGCAGCTCGGCAAAGACCGCCATGATCTCGGTGCTGGTCGTCGAGTCGAGGTTTCCGGTTGGCTCGTCGGCGAGCAGGATGCTGGGCTCATTCACGAGCGCTCGCGCGATCGCGACGCGCTGCCGCTGGCCGCCCGACAGCTCGTTGGGCTTGTGGTCCATGCGGTCGGCGAGGCCGACGCGCTCGAGCGCCTGCGCCGCTCGGGCCCGCCGCTCCCGCGCCGAAAGGCCGGCGTAAATCAGCGGCAGCTCGACGTTGTGCAGCGCATCGGCGCGAGGCAGCAGGTTGAACGTCTGAAAGACGAATCCGATTTCCTTGTTCCGAATACGCGCCAACTCGTCGTCCGCGAGATCGCTCACCTTCTGGCCGTTCAGCCAGTACTCACCGCTCGTGGGCGTGTCGAGGCACCCGACCAGGTTCATCAGGGTCGACTTGCCGGACCCCGACGGTCCCATCACCGCGACGTACTCGTTCCGCTGGATTTGCACGCTGACGCCACGCAGCGCGCGCACGAGCTCCGAGCCCATGTCGTACTCGCGGGTCAGCTTGTGCGTCAGGATGATGACGTCGGGCAGCGGCGTTTCACCCGTGCGAAAGAGCTGGACCGTGCTCACGTGCGGCGCCGGCTCGTCGTGTCGCCGGACTCCCGGCTGGGCCGCACGCGCGCGCCTTCCTTGAGATCGCGGATCGCCTGATACGGTCCGGCGACGATGGTGTCGCCCGGCTGGACGCCTTCCACGACCTCGAAGTGCTCTTCGCCGGCGATGCCGACTTTTACGGGATGGAACGTCGCCACGCCGTGACGGACCAGGAAGACGCCTTCCGTCTCCTTCTTGTCACCGGCTTGAGCCCCGCGCTTGGTCGAATCGGGTGCGGGCGACGGCTTCTGCTCGGTGGAGATCGGCGTGTTTTCCCGCACCGTGAGGGCGATGATCGGAATCGCCAGCGCCTGCTTGCGCGTGTCCGTCACGATCCGCGCGGTGGCCGAAAGATCCGGACGCACGTCGGACGGCGGATTGGCCAGCGTGATTTCCACCTCGTAGTCCACGGCACGGTCGTTCTGCCCGGTCGCCGCCGACGCCGCCGACAGAATCGCGCTGTTGGACACTTCCGTGACGCGGCCGACGAACGTCGTATCGGGGAACGCGTCGATCGTGACCTCCACCGAGTCGCCGAGATGCAGCCGCACGACATCGGTCTCGTCCACGTTGACCGTCGTCTGGATGACCGACAAGTCCGAGATCGTGAGCAGCAAACCGGTCTCGCGCGAGAACGTCCCCGGCACGGCGACCTCGCCTTCCTCGACGGCCAGGCGTGTGACCCGGCCGGCCATCGGGGCGACGAGATGGGTCTTGGCGAGCTGGTCTCGTGCTTCCCGCAGTCCCGCGCGTGCTTGCTCGACCATATGGTTGGCCGCGGTGGCGTTCGCGTCCGCGATTTCGAACGCGGTCTGCGCCTGCTCCAGCTGCTCCTGCGAGATCAGGTTGGGATTCTGCTCGCGCAGCTCCTTGGTGCGCTGCAGGCTGCGCTGCGACTGGTCGCGGTTGGCGCGCGCCTGCACCGAGCCGGCTTCGGCCGACGACATCGCCGCGGTCGCGCGCTGCATGTTGGCCTGGTAGATCGTGGGATCGATCTGCAGCAGGAATTGGCCCTTCTGCACGTAGTCGCCCTCGCGCACCCCGATCCGGGTGATGCGGCCCGTGATGTCGGCGCTGATGTCGACCTTCTTCTTGGGCTGGATCTTTCCGCTGGCGGTGACGGCAGCGACGAGGTCGCGGCGGCCGACCTGCTCGAACCGCACCTCGATCCCCTTTTCGCGCTTGGCGCTGGCGCTGACCATCACCAGAATCACGAGAAGCGCGGCTCCTCCACCTCCCAACAGCACTTTGTTCCGCTTAGACATGGCGGCTCAATCCTCTCGATTAACGCAAGCTGCGGCCGACGGCGGCTTCCAACAGCGCCAAGGCCTTGTGGTAGTCGTACGTCGCGTTCACTGCGTCGCTCTCGGCACGAAGCGCGGCGACCTGCGCGTCCAGCAGCTCGAAGAACGTTCCCGACCCGACGCGGTAGCGCTCGGTGGCGAGCTGCAGCTGCTCGCGCGCGGCGCTGCGGTTCGTGTCCTGCAATCCCACCGTGCGGAACGCGGTCTGCAGCGTCAGGAACGCCTGGCTCACCTCCGTCTGCACCGCCAGGCCACGCGCGCGAACCGCTTCCTCGAGATCACCGTGCTGCGCCCGTGCTTCTGAGACGCGCAGCTCCTGCGCAAAGTTGGTAAAGATCGGCAGCGTCACCGTCAGGCGTGCCTGGAACGGCTGCTGCGTGAAACTGAATGGGAAGACGGAGTTCGCGTCGCGGAGCGCCTGTTCGTTCGTTGCGCCCCAGATGAATCCGCTGCAGTTGTTGGGCGGCAACCCCGCGTTGGCGCGGATCGTGTTGTTGTCCTGACACTCGTCGTGCTGGCTCGCGAACGCCGCCTGCTGGTTGAACCTGATCGGATCGATGTTGGTGAACTGCTGCGTGAAGCCCGACCACCCCGCGGATAGGGAGACCGTCGGCCCGTAGGCCGACGTGGCGGCACGCTGGCTCCACGCGGCCGCGCCTTCGCGCGCCCGCAGCGACTTGAGCGCGGGGTTCTGCTGCTCGGCCATCGTCAGAAGATCCGGAAGCTGCCACGCGGGCGGCTGCACCGTGAATGAATCGGTCAGCCGCACGACGGCCACATCAATGGGCGGTATCACGCCCATCTGCTCGAACAGCCGGAGCTTCTCCACGTTCACCAGCGTCTGCGCGCGCAGCAGACCGACTTCCGCCTGGCCACGGGCGACTTGCGCCTGACGCACATCGATGAGCGTTGCCTGGCCGACGCCATAGCGCGCCTGGGCCAGTTTCAGGAACTCTTCGTTGCGCTGGAGAGTCTTCTTCGCCAAATCCGCCTGCGCGTCAGCTTGCAGTACCGTCAGGTACTGCTGCTTGATGCCGGTGATGAGCACATTCTCGGCGCCAGCGATGTCGGCATCCGTCGCGCGCTGCTGAGCCTTCGCGAGCCCCGGCTGCGACAACGTCGTGCCGGAGAGCTGCCAGGAAAGCCCCAGGTCATAGAACGATGAGACGGTCGAGACCGATTGCGAAAAGCTCTGCGCCAGGAAGGTCTGCGAACCGGGGCCGGTGTAACTCATGCCTCCGGAAGCCGTGAGCGTCGGGATCAGCAGGCTGGAGTAGGCGTTGCGAACGCCCCAGGCCGCCGGCCCCCGATTGTTCTGGGCCTGCCGATAGGCCGGATTCTTGTCGCGCGCGACGGCTATGGCGTCGGCCAGTGACAGCGCCGCGGTCGCGGGAGGGGTGGCGGGGGTGTTCGGGGCAGTAGGTTGCTGTGCAGCGGCAACGGCGGCCGGGCCCAGCAGCAGGCCTGCCACGATCAACACGTGTCTCATGGTCGTCCTTAAAAAGGATGATGTCGTGAGGTCGATGCGCCCTACGCGCGAGTCCGTGAGGCGGTTTCGGCCTGCGACAGGGAACCTATTCGGGACACACCCTACAGCAAGTCAACCGCCCGCTAGGCGCTCGGCCGTAAGGCGACGAGCGGGGATTTCGACCTTCATCAGGCGGCCGGCGGCGTCGAGCCAGAGATGAACGGCTTCCAGACCACCGCTTACCGTGATGTGCCGCAGCCTGGCAGGGTCCCGATTGAGATTTGTGGACCCAAGGCCAACGTCCTGGATCTGGACGGTTTCGCGCCGCAGAGCCCGCGGAAAGATCGCGGTGAGGGCCGCAGCCTCTGATGCCGCCCGCCAAGCGGCGAACAGGTACGTGGCGAACACGGAATCGTCGAGCACGACCGTGCGCTGTCCTGTGGGGAACTCCCGGGCCCGTTCGGTGGCCCGAGCGACGAACCGGACGGTGAACCGGCCTCGACCGAGCTCGCCGAGGATGCGCGATGGCTGGCGCGGATCAGCGACGTCGTACTGGAGTGTCGCCGGCATCGTGTCGCCGTTCACCTCCAGAATGGGAGAGAGCACGATGACGGGCCGCGCGCGATCGTAACGGATTGTCGTGGCCAGCGTCCAGCCTTCTCCGCCGCGCGACAGGCGGCCATGGCTGAGGCGGAATGATTCCCGCGCGACCTCGAGCGTGTCCACGCGCACGACGAGGACGCCCTCGTCCACGGGGCTTCCCGCTCCAGCCTGCAGGAGCGACAGGGCGAGGAGGCACGCCGTCATGCGGCTACGGCGCCCAAGACTCGCGTCGCGATACGGTCATGAATCATCTTATACAGGCGTGCGCCCTTTTCGGCTGACGCCAGCGTGGGGCGCCCCACAGAACCGGGCGACAATGCCGGGACGGAACCCGCCGCGCGGCGCTGGTAGCGGGCCACCTGGCGCTCGGAGAGGGGGAAATCCTGCGCGAGATCCATGCGAACGAGCTCGGGTGCGAGGTGCAGCATGAGCGACGTATCAAGCTCGCCGCCATGGGTGGGCCCGCCGGGGTCCTCGAGATAACCGGTGAAATCGAGCGCGAATATGTCTACAGTAAAGATGCGCGCCCGCCGGGTACGCAGAGTGGAGAGTGCCTCCTGGTGGGGGTCGTGTCCGTGCGCGGTAAGAATAATGAAGGTGTCTACGCCGCCCTGCTCCCAGGAGCCAAGCAGGTCGTTCATCCAGCGATGCAGCGTCTTGCGGCGGACGGTGGCATTGCCGGGATACCTTCGCTTCGTGGCGGTGTTGACGCCGTACGAGACAGTCGGCGCGCGGAGCACGTGGAAACTCGCTGAGAGGTCATCGGCGAGCCGCTCGACGATGAGCGTATCGCAGCCCAACGGGAGATGGGGTCCGTGCTGTTCGCAGGTGCCTACGGGTACCAGGAGCCGTGAGTCGCGCGCGAGGGCGGCGCGCACGGCCTCGGGGGTGAGAACACTCAAGTGCAGCGGCAAGCTCACGTCGTAATCGCCGGTTGCCTGGCGAGCCTGGCGACAGCCGAGTGGCTGCGCGGAGACGCCCCTGCCTGGGCGCTCCTCACGGGCGTTGCCGGGCTCGTCGCGTTCGTCCTCGCCGTCCGCCCCCCCCTGCCCCCGGCGCCGCGGCCCAAGCTCGCTGTCGTCGCGGCGGCGGTCAGCTTGATCCTCGGCGTCGTGCTCGTGAGCGGCGCGCTGCGGATCTGGCGGATCGAGTGTTGCTGGCCGGCGCTGCGGGAGTCGCGTGTGCCGGCGACGTCGCGCGCACTGCAGCACTCTCTCGGAGCCGCCGTTGCCGAAGCCCGCCGCCTGGCAGAACGCGCGGCGCGGGCGGCCACCCTCCCGCGGCCTGAGGTTTTTGACCAGCTGCGTGAAGACGTGGGCGGGAGGCAGGCGATCGAGCGAGGGGTCGCCATAATCCCGGCCGATCCCGACGCGTCTCCCATCGCCTGGTTGGGCCGGCACCGCATGATTCCCAGGCCCCCGCCGGACACGACCGAGCTGCAAGCGGTCATGACACCATTCTACGCGATCCTCGAGGCACGCCGCCAGACGCATCGGGGCGTCGCCGTCGGCAACGTCCTCCTCTGGGCGGCGCCGGAGATCGCTGATGGCGATCGCTCGATCGCCGCGGCCTTCGCGCGCGAGCACCATGTGTCGCTGCAGTTTTTCCCGGCCGGGCTCGGCCCACGCGATTCGAGTGTATTCGAGATTTGCCCGCCGCCCAGCGGTTGCGAGCGTGGCGACACCCTGTTTTCGGTACAGACAATTCCGCCCTCGCAGGGAGACGCGAAGCTCGCTGCCATCGCGCGCACCGCGTGGTTCGCGCGTCTTGGACTCGGTGCACTGCTCGTGCTCCTGCTCGTCGCGGCCCCTCATGGCCGAGGTCGTTGGGCCGTGGCCCTCGTGGGCGCGTGGGCGCTGGTGCGAGCACCGATGGGCCCCGCCGCCTGGTTTTCACCCGCCACGTTCTATCGCCCCATCGCAGGAGTGATTGGCACGTCCGCCGGCTCCCTCTTCGTCGCCGGGGTGCTCCTCTTGCTCGCAGCCGGCTGGTTATGGCGGCGGGGGGTGCCGCGCCGCTGGTGGGGAATCGCGGCGGCGACCCTGCTCATCCTGTTCGCGCCGTATGTGGTGCGCTATTTCGGCCGGGGCATTGCCCCACCGGCGGCTGGCGTGAGTCTGGGTCTCTGGTTGTCCTGGCAAACCGGGCTCGCGGTGACGGCGATGGCCATCATCCTGCTGGCGGCCGCGTTAGTTCGCGGTTCGACGGAGCCCACGCGCGTGAGCTGGGCGCTGCCGGCGGCGTGTGCGTGGGGCGCGCTCGCGGCCATCAGCGGACTCTGGTTGTGGGACCCCCATGGCGCTTGGCCGGAGTGGTACACGTTCCTGTGGTTGCCCGCGCTTGTCGGCGTGATTCTTCCGGCGCCGCGTCGCTGGGCGCTGGTCGGCATGGCGGTGGTGGCCGGGACCGCGGGTGCGCTGCTGGCATGGGGCGCCGCCGTTGAGGGCCGGCTCGCGCTCGCGAGCCGCGACGCGCAACGCCTCGGGCAGGAGGGCGATGCCGTCGCCGTGGCGTTGCTCGATCGGCTGAGCCAGCAGGTCGCCGCGCCCTCGCACACGCCGCCGCGCAGCGCGGCCGATCTGTATGCGCTGTGGGCGACATCACCGCTCGTCGCTGAGGACTATCCCGCGATGCTGGGATTGTGGAGCAGTGACGGCGCGCTCCTCGCCGAGGTGCGGCTGGCATCGCTCGATCTTCCCCCTGCGCTGTTATCGACCCTGGCGCGGACTGCCGATGGACCGTGCGTCGAGCGTTTAGAGCGGAGTCCCGGCATTCACTATGTCCTCCTGGCTCCGCTGACCAATGGCACCGTCCTGACCGTCGGTGTCGGCCCGCGCACCCGCTACCTGCCGCCTGACCGGGTCGCCAGGTTTCTGCGCGGAGAACCGAATGTCGAGCCGCCCTACTCCATTACGCTCTCGCTCCCCACTCAGACGGAGGCACGCCACGTCAGCGATGCACTGCAGTGGCGCAGAGAGCAATGGTCGGCGCGCGGTGAGCGGCGCATCGAGTTGCCCCAGGGTGGCAGCCACGTCCACCTGCGCGTAGACCTCCGCGGACCGTGGGCGCTCC
>Ga0184626_10000032_pt1 | contig 27460 bp, 28 predicted proteins | sample PLM3_60_b1_FD_133142 | JGI IMG/M metagenome (GOLD analysis project Ga0184626, IMG submission 133142) | Groundwater sediment microbial communities from an aquifer in East River, Colorado, USA - PLM3_60_b1 | ecosystem: Environmental > Terrestrial > Soil > Riparian zone | place: USA: East River... | reverse complement strand
TCGCTACAAGTTTTACAAGTACAACTGCGGGCGGGCGCAGCGGTTGGAGGAACTCTGGGGGAAGAAAGGGTAGGTGCGGCTGGACCTGCCCTGCTCAGACGCTCCGGCTCGACCGCACTAAGCCTCGCGTCTGCTCGGCTGCGGAACTCGTTCCATTCCGAGCTTCGCTCGAACGGAACTTCAAACAGTCCTCACCGTCCGCCATTGGCGGACCGCATCCGTTCGGCAAGTGCGGTTGCCCGATCCTCCGCGTGATTCGCGACGCAGGTCCAGCCGCACCTCTGGCTGGGGATCAATCCACTCTTTCGGCGAAGTCCGCTCCAGGCCCCGCTGCACCTACGGAGCGAGGGGGATTGCTGGACCTGCCCTGTTTAGACACTCCGGCTCGACCGCACCAAGCGTCATCACCCGTTGCATTGGGAAGAGCAACGGTTACCCGGCTCGGCTGCGGAACTCGCCCCATCATAGGCTGAGCCAAGACGGGGCTCATACAGTCCTCGCCGTCGTGGATAGTGGGGCATGCCTCCTCTCTTAGAGACCGGGCCACCGCAGTGAAGGAAGTCAGTGGTGAGGCAGTTTAGTCTGTTCCCAGCCATTCTGCCACAGTGTTTCGAGGCGGTCGGCTCCTGCTTTTCTGAGGTGGTTTTACAACTTGATGAAAGACAAGGGAGTATGCTCTACGCAGCCCCCTGGCACCAAGCTTGCGACCTGCACGTTTCCATAGAGACCGCCGCCTCGTGAGGCGAGCCCATCCCGAAGGGAGGTGAACACTATATGAAAAAGATGTTTTTGGCCATGATGGCCTTAGTCATTGGGTTGTCCTTCGGTTTGGCGACTTTCGCCCAGGCTGACGAGAAGAAGTCTACCACTACGACTGAGGAGAAGAAGGCTACCACTACGGCTGAGGAGAAGAAGAAGGACGAGACAGCTAAGAAGGGTGGCGAGGAGAAGAAGAGCGAGAAGAAGTAATCCACCCTCCCGGATTGATGCCAGTAAACAGAAGGCCCTGGCTGACGGCGTTAGCCAGGGCCTTCTTGTCTCGTGGCGCGGCGTTGTCGGACGCTCGTTAGCCTGATCGCTTTTGTAAATAGACAGCCTGCAGTCCCACGATGGACTTGCCATCGCGGATCGTCCCGTCCTGGATTTGGGCAATAGCCTTCTCGATCGGCAGCTCGACCACATTGAGCACCTCATCGTGATCGAGCTTCTGTCGGCCCTTCGTGAGGCCAGTCCCTTTATAGATGTGAATGACTTCATCTGCGAACCCTGGCGCAGTGAAGATGCTCGTGAGCAGCTCGAACGACGACGCGCGGTAGCCGATTTCTTCCTCCAGTTCGCGGGCGGCGCAGTCACGCGGGTCTTCACCGGGATGGAGCTTACCTGCCGGAATCTCGTAGATAAACCCACCCGCTGCATGCCGGAATTGCCGGATCAAGATCACGGTCTCGTCATCCTTCATCGGGACGATGGCAGCAGCACCGGGATGACGGATCACTTCCAAGTCCACCGTGGCTCCGTTGGGAAGGGTCACGCGATCCACATTGAGGACCACGACCTTGCCTTTGTAGATATTCTTGACGTTTTTAGTCATGCTCTCACGCGATCACGGATGGTCTCTTATAGAATGGGGGCTTAACCACGTCTGCCGGGATCGCCCGGCCGCGAATGTCAATGGCCAATGGGGTCCCGATCTGACTATAGGCAGTCGTCACGTAGCCCAGCCCGATCCCCTTTTGCAGGATCGGTGAGAGATTGCCGCTGGTTACTTCCCCGATGGGATTACCGCCAGACTGGCCGACGGGCAAGATCTTGAACCCGTGCCTGGGAACCGCCTTCTCCAGCAACTCGAAAGCTGCCAGGCGACGAGCGACCCCACCACCCTTTTGCTGCTGCAGCGCGTCCCGCCCGATAAACTCGCCTTTCTGGAAATCCACCACCCATTCCGTGCTGGCTTCCAGCGGCGTCGTGTCTTCGCTGATGTCGGTCCCGTACAAGAGGTAGGCCATCTCCAGGCGGAGAAGATCCCGAGCGCCGAGCCCGACCGGTTTGAGCCCCGCGGCCTTGCCGTTCGTCAGCAGCTCATTCCAGATCCGCAGCGCTCCGTTCGCCGGCACGTAGAGTTCGTAGCCGAGCTCACCCGTATATCCGGTCCTGGTCACGAGGGCTTTCGCGCCGAGTAGCTTGACCTCCAGGCACTTGCGAGGCTTCAGCGCAGCCAGTCCCGGCACACCCAGGGTCTCCAGGATCGAACGGGATGCTGGACCCTGGAGGGCCAACTGGGCAAGCTCTGCGGAACGGTCCCGGATCTCGACTCCAGTGGCGCCCGCTACCTGTTCCTGGAGCCAAGCCACAATTTTCTCCCGGTTCGACGCATTGACGCAGAGGAGAAACTCTTGCGGTTTGACTCGATAGACGAAAATATCATCCTTGATGCCGCCTCGCTGGTTACACACCATCGAATAGTGTGACTCGTGCACACGGAGCTTGGCGACATTGCTGGTGGTGAGCCGTTGCAGGAAGGGCAGCGCGCCGTCACCCGCCACGGCAATTCGCCCCATGTGGCTGACGTCAAAAAGGCCTGCCCTGGCGCGGACGGTCTGATATTCATCCACGACACCAGAATATTGAATGGGCATTTCCCAGCCGGAAAAGTCCACCAGCTTGGCGTTGGACGCCGTGTGGCCCTCGAATAGGGGGGTCCGTTTCATGCTACGGGCAGCTTGGTTGTTGGCCGGTTCAATTAGCGCAATCCCAGGAGCTCCACGTCGAAGGTCAAGGTGGCGTTGGGGGGAATGACATTTCCTGCCCCGCGTGCCCCGTATCCGAGCTGCGGTGGAATGGTCAGCTTGCGTTTCCCGCCCACTTTCATGGTGCCCACGCCCTCATCCCACCCCTTGATGACTTGCCCGGCACCCACTCGAAAGGAGAACGGCTCCTTGCGATCAACGGAACTGTCAAATTTCCTGCCGTCGGCCAGCCAGCCTGTGTAATGCACCGTGGCGGTGTCGCCCAGCTCCGCCTGTCGCCCTGTTCCTCCCACGAGGTCGATATACTGTAGGCCAGACTCAGTCGTCACGACTTGGCCGGCGGCTTCGTTGCTGCTCATCTTCTTCTCCTCCGCGAATGTGAAGACGGTCAGACCCACGAGCGAGAGCACGCTGCTGAGCATGATCAGTCGTTGTCGCATCGTCGTCTCCTTCCAGTCTTTTTGCAAGGGATTGCCGATTCTGCGGTGAGTCGTACTGTGGAGATTCGTGTGCCTGTGTGCGCTGCCTCGGACACTGTCAAGATTCCGGCTCCGAGAAGAGCGCGATGCTGGCGGTATAGCCATGGAGGAAGTTGCTGCCGCCCACCGGACCGATCTCGCCCTGCGCAAAGAAGCCGGCCACGGGAATGTCCCCCACACGTTCCCGGAGGGCCGCGGCATCGTGATGGGGACGTCCGAACAGGCCGTGTCCTCGTCCGCAACAACTGAAGACCAACGCGCCCAGCGGCAGTTGCTGATGCGTAGAGCGGTCGGCGGCCAACAGGACATGCAGATCCTCACTCGCGGACTGGGCGTCGCGAAGATGAAATTGGACAGTCTGCCCTTCCCTCACGACGTCGCCAATCGCCACGCTGCCGGAGGTGCGATCCGCGCCGATCAGGTTTCGCACGAGAAAATCACCCCGCTCGAACCGGTTGCGGTGCTCGTCAATGAGAAGACCGAGATGCAGGGCCCGGTGCGCACGGTGTTGTTCCTCACTGCTCAGTGACTCGAAGGTGGCTTGCAAGTGCTCCAGCGCTGGGGCGCCGCCCAACTCATGAATCACGTTGTTCTCCGCCTTGGTAATCACGTACCGCTCGCCGATCGGCCGGCAGCCCTGCGAGATGATCGTTCGAACGCAGATGGGGCCGGACAGGACGACCCCCACAAGGCCCCCGTCATACACCTCATCATTGACGAGCATGCGGTTTCCGCCCAGATCGTGGCCGCCTCCGGCTAACCCCCCGATCGCGGTTGAACCGGGACAACGGTCAGCGATCAGCGACAGCACCTCATCCACGGGCGTTGAAAAGGGGTCGGCCATCAGGACAAAGACCGGGGATTCGGTCTCTCGATCGAGGTCGTCTGGCCATCCCGTCGCCAAGAACTGATCTTCGTCCCGCCCGAACGAGAGCCTCAAGGGGGTCAGGTGTACTTCAGGCAGGTGAGCGGCCCAGAGGGTGGCCCCAGGGGCATTTTCGATTTCCTCCGCGCCCGCGATAATCCCTTCGCCCGTACAGCCCACGAGCAGTCGAGGGCCCAGCTCTGCACGCAGCGCCGCCGAGAGCTGTTCGGCCTGATCAGTGTAATGGCGGGAAAAGAACAAGAAGGCTAAGTCGGCTGTCCTCTCGCCAAGCCCGTTCTTCGCAGCCTGCCCGAGGGCGTGACCTGCCTGGGTCGCATCGCGGGATTGGGAGACCGCCACAGAGAATCGAAATGCTGTTGCCTTGCCGATCGTCATGATTCAGTGCAGGACTGAGCGATCGCTACTCCTCGAGATCGCCCGCGCGGTCGCCGCGCTCCTCCTGCAGCTTCTTGTAATAGCGCCACATGAACGAATGATAGTCGTCAAGCTGGGCCAGTAGGTAGTGCACCTCTGTGGGGTCTCCCGCCTCAAGGGCCCGCACCATCCGTTTCTGGAGGAATTCCGAAAAGGCCTGGGTCTTCTCCAACGCCGTGAGCAGCCTCAAGCCTCCGCCAATCTGGTAGTCACCCATGGGGTCCCGTCCCGTTCCACTCTGACCGCAAACGCGCAGCGTCATTACGCTGACCCGCGGCAGAACCAAGCATAGACGCGCCTCTCTTCAAAATGCAAGCCGTCCTTCGCGGTGCTCTGGCAGGGAGGCGGTGGATTAGCGGTTGGTCGTCAGCAAGGCTCGAAGGCGGGACAGGGAGATGGCTTCCACGCGGCGCCCGTCCCTTCCCACCATGGTAGAGGCCATGGTCAGGGCATTCAGCACCGCTTCCTCGGTCGCTTCAACCGTCGCGCTGAGTAAGGGGTTCAGATGCGTGTCCGCCAGGTGCGTCATGACAAACGTGCGGTCTTTCGGATAGTGCGGGATCGTGGTGCCGGTTGAGAAGGCCAGCATGAAATCTCCGCTCCCATGACGCGCGGTCGCTCCTGTCCTGGCTAGGCCCAGCGCCGCCCGCTTGGCGAGCCGCCCGAGTTGGCGGGCGTCAAGCGGGGCGTCTGTCGCGATGGTGACGATGATTGATCCTTCTCCGCCGAAGGTTGGGCTGTTGCCAGCCGACCCCTCCCTTTCATATGACCGCCCGACCGGGACGCCGGCGACGACCAACTCTTCCCGGCGACCGTGGTTGGCGTTGACTAGAACGCCGACTGTATAGGCTCCGTCCTCTTCAGACAGTCGGCGGGAGGAGGTACCGATGCCGGCCTTGAATCCGTAGGACACCATCCCGGTTCCGGCTCCCACATTGCCCTCAGCCACCGGTCCACCGGTTGCTCCATCCAAAGCGGCCAGCACATCCTGTTCCGACACGTGTCGACCTTGACTGTCATTGAGCCGGCTGTCGTCGCATTCGGCGATCACCGGAGTGAGCGTGTCGTCGCTGATGCCGATCCCAGGGTATCGCTTGATCATCCAACTCATGACTCCGTTGGCGACGCGAGGAACGTTGAGCGTGTTGGTTAGCGCGATCGGATACTCAAGAAACCCGGATTCGGCCACCCAGGCTAGGCCGGTCATCTCGCCGGTGCCGTTCAGGACAAAGGCGCCGGCCGGGACTTTCCTGTGCCAGACGTCGTCGCGAGGGATGATGACGGTCACCCCTGTCCTGACTGGCCCTTCTCCCGGCTTCAGCGGACCCTCTCCACGAATCAGTGTCACGTGGCCGACCTTCACGCCCGCTACGTCTGTAATGGCGTTGAGGGGGCCCGGCTGATAGCGACCGACCAGGATCCCCAGCTCGCGGGCGCGCAGACGCGGTTCCTCCCCACTGCGAGGTTGGGATCGGTCTGCTCCCTCTATCGGGCTGGCCGAAAGGAGCAGCATGGTCAGAGCGAAGAGCACGTCGCTCACTCGCACATGGTGGGAAAGGCGCATGGGTTCACCGTGATGGCTCATGCCTGTGGCCGGCTGAAGTGGTCCAACTTCTGGTTGCATGCTGGGCAGCGATCGAGAGCTGCCAGGTCGATAATCCACGAGCTGTGGGGACGACTGGAGGCCATCGTCCAGACCAACTTCGCCATGCAAGAGGGACAGCGGAGCACCGCGGTAAACCACACGAAGGTGGCGCAACCCAGGAAGAGGCCACAGACCACCATCGCGACAAACGCTCCGCCACTGTCCCCGAGCGAGAACAATGCCAGGGTGAAGCAGCCCAGTGTCCCGCCAAAGCCTGCCACGACCACATACAGCTTCCAGGCCTGTCCGGAAGCGAAGATCCAATTTGTCGGCTGCACTTTCATAGCCCAATTGCTATCCTGCAGGGCAGTGTTCAGAAGGGCAGACTAGAGGAGACCCTTCAAAACGGTTGAGGCAGGAAACTCGGAGCGCTTGGCCGATGAGCGAAGGCGTACTCTCGAACGATCCAAGCCCGGTCGAACCACACCTCGAAGCGGTCAGTGCCGAGCCTTCCGCGGGAAAGGATGAAATCTGGATTCACCGGCAGCCAGAACCTGGCGATCCACCCGAAGTTGACCCGTGAGTATTTCACGTCAAGGAAGTGATAGGTGCTGACCGCGCCGTCGGTTGTCTCTTTGATCTCGCTCGGCGCTCCCAACTGTTTAACGACGTCGTGGAAGGTTGTCTGGCCGGGAAGGATGAAGGCGGCCTCCTCGGGTTTGATCGGTTCGTTGATGGTCACCCGGACAAAACTCAACGCTCCGCACCCGCAGGACACCGTGGTGATCAGCAAGACGACCACGATTCGCCACATCCTTCGTTCCCTATTCCCCAAACGGCCAGAACTGAAACTCGATCCTGCCCGTTCGCTTACCAAACACCACGTCTTCCACGATGCCATCCCGATTGAAAAGCACGTAGAGGTCATCACTCTTGATATTGAGGCGGGAGAAGTTCACCAGGATGAGGAGTAAGCTGCCCGCCTTGATGTCGTACCGGTAATACTGAAAAATGTCGTAGCTGTTGGCCTGGACGATTCGATCCGGAGCGCCGAGCAGCGACACCACTTCAGCTCGTGTCGTCACCCCCTTCTTGATTGATTCGACGCGCTCTGACTTGAACTCTTCCCCAATGTTGCCCCGGTTGAACGCACAATCGGTCAGCAAAATGAAAAGGAAACTGAGGAGCGCACACCACACCAGTCGAAGCCGTCTCGGCATCCGTCGCCCTTCATGGTCCCTGCTCACGAATGGCCTCCTTCGAGCATCGGAGCCGTAGCCGCCGGAATGTGACCGGGATCCTTAGACCATAGTGCTCTCATGATCTCCTCGCGGCAGGACGAAGTCCGTTTCGAAGACCTGGTACGGCGATGGTGACAGACCGACGCGCCGATAGACCGTCTGCGCCACGGTGTTGCTCGCCTCGACATACAGTCGGACGCCACAGACCTCCTCTTGGGCCCGAGCCTGCGCAAGGACGGATTCGTGCATCCGGCGGTACACCCCATGACGGCGCCAGTTCGGATGCACATAGACACTTTGGATCCACCAGAAGGTCGCATTGCGCCAATCACTCCATTCATAGGTCACCAGGAGCTGGCCAACGACGACCGTCAAGGATCCCTCAGGGAGTTCGGCAACGAGGTAGAAGCCTCGCGCGGGAGATTTCAGCACGGCCCGAGTCCCACGGCGAAGCCGTTCCGTATCCAGGGTGCGGCCTTCCGTTTCGATGGCCATGGCGGCGCTAAAGTTCACGAGCGCGTCCACGTCACCAAGACGAGCGAGGCGGACGATGAGTTGATTAAGAGCGGACATCGTGGTGGCCCTAAGATTGGGTGCGATCAGCCGGGTTCGGCACGCTCGACCGCCGCAGCCAGCCTGGTTTCGGGCGATAGAGGCCAGCCGAAAACTCCATCTTCATCGCGTCTTCAGGAGGAAGACGAACCGGAAACATCTGGTGCCTGGGCACAAACGCCAGATAGCCTGTAAACGGGTGAATCGCCGTGGGCACGAAGACCATCACTAATGGCCCCAGTGGAGCGACCTGCAGAGCAGCCGGGGCCGGCCCCATGACGAACCCCAGCGCCCACAGGCCCTCGCGGGGAAAAGGGAACACCACGACCGGGCTGGCGCCGAATCGAGCGCGAAAGTTGAACAGATCGGTCATTCCTTTCAGAGTCAAATAGACGCTGCGCACCAAAGGGATGCGCTGTAGCCATTCGTCGGTCCGGTGTAGCATCCGCTGGCCGAGTAAGTGAGTCGCAATGACGCCGACCAGGAGTATAACGCACAACAGGGTCAGGATCCCCAATCCGGGAATATCCGACTCGATCGCAGCGCCGAAGAGATCGACAATCAGGCCGTCGATGGTGACAAATAGCGTGTGCAAGATCAGGAACGTCCCCCAGGCTGGCACCAGAATAAAGAGCCCAGTAAGACCATATCGCCTGATCCTCTGTGGCCAGTTCACCAACGGCCTCCCATGTGTGCGCCAGTTTAGCAGATTCCGACGGGCCATTCACAGTCTGGTCAACCGGGCGGTTTCGCCTTGATCTTGATGAGGGGATTCGTCTATCCTAACCCCATTACTGGCTTGTCCTGAAGAGCTGAAACATATGTGCTCGCTGGAATAAGGGAGGCGTCATGGGAGAAACGAAAGAGTCTGCCGGAAAGGTCAACATCGACAAAGAATTGCTGGCGATCCTGTGCTGCCCCGAGACCAAACAGGAAGTGACCCTTGCTGATGAGGCGCTCATCGCTCAGTTAAACGCTCGGGTCGGAAGGGGGGAGCTGAAGAACAAGTCCGGTCAGCCTGTGAGTGACAAACTCGATGGCGGCCTCATCCGTGCCGATCGAAAGATCCTCTATCCGATCAGAGAAGATATCCCGGTGATGCTGATCGAGGAAGGGATTCCCATCGAAAACCTCCCCTAAGTTCGGTCACCCTCGTTCCTTCTCGCAGTCCTGAGGCTACCTTCCGGCGGTTCCTTTTGTCTCCTGCTTCTCAGAGAAAATGAACCGGTCATAACCACAAGGCCTGACTCTTCATGGCTTTTGGGTCAACTGATCAAAGAGCCCCTGCGTTCAAGCGTGGCTCCTACGTGAGTGAGCGACAGGAAGGCTGCCTCTACAGTGACATTTACGGAAGGACCAGCCGGACCTGTTCTTGTTCCCTGTCAGTCTTGGAGCCAGTGGAAGTCCCGCACTCCCCGCACAAATATTCGTAAAGGTTTCCCGTTGGAAGCACGAGAAGCAACCGCTCTCGGGTCGGCGTGGCCCGTTGGCACGTCGGACAGTAGAGCAGGGAGGCCTGAAATGACCTGTACTGGTCCGGTGACGGAGGATTCTTCCGCTGCATGGGCGGTTGTCCGACAACAGGCTGGCCGCGACGGGTGCGAGGGGGAAAGGGCCACCCGCTAGAGTCGTGGCTTTTCGGATGAGTAGGCATGGGCGGATTCTAGCCAGGAATCATTGAATCGGTCAAGTCAGCCTCGTGGCCGAGGAGGCACCAGTCTCCGGCTATGAGGTTGACCGACTCCAGTTCCCAGAACCTCTTTTTGTCCTGCCTCTTACGACCCACCAGATCGAACGAACAAGCTGGACAACTCCATAGACCGAGAGTCCGATCAGGAGTCCGGACAAGCCTGCATCGCTCCAGGGCCAGAGGTCCGGATCGTGCAGGATCACCCCGAGTGCGATGTGACCTCCCAGCCCCAGACAAATCGCAAAAATGATCCACTCGCGCACCATGGAGTTCTTTCCCAATCTCTCTTGCTCTGCCCTTCATGCAGGCAGGCCTGCAGCCAATTTCTTTCTTCTGGGAAAGGAACTTGGCGGGCCTTATATCAGACCGAGCTTTTTGAGGACTCTATCTCGGTAGCGGTAATCAGGCTGGATAGGTAGTCAGATACAAAGGTCAAAGCTTCTTCGCGACCATCAGCCCGACGGCCTTTTTCACGGCGCTGCACCGAGAGCTCATGGTCAAGGTCAGATTTGACGTCGCTCAGCACCCGTTGAAGAGAGGAGGGGGTCAGATTCGCATCCATGTCTTCAAGCTCCTGGCACCGATCGAGAACCCAATTGAGCCCCTCGATTCTTCCGGCATAGTGCTCTTGGTCCGCCGTGTCGATCCGGGCCATTGTGGTGGCGAAGGTTTGCGCCTCATACACAAGGTTGTAGAAACTCGTCACGGCTCTCTGCAAGGTCGGATTCATGCAAGTCCTCTCTTATGGGAATGAATAATCGTTCCCTCATTATACATGAGGACAGGGGTGCGACAAGCTATTTTTTCCGATGTTACGTGAAGAGGAGTGAGTGGAATTCGTTCATGAATCCATAATAGAGGGGAGCAAAGTCCTTGAGGCTCTCAGGGCTGGTTTCCTTGAGGCGCTTGAAGAAGAAGATCTGATGACGTGGATCAAGCTGTTCGAGGAGTTGTCCCAAGTGGGCCATGGTGAAGCTGCCGGCCGGGACGCTCAGCACATAGTGCACCAACCGCTCCACAAACTGCTGGGCAACGTAATCGCTGGTGATGAGTCCATCGGGCAATTTGCCGGTCTCCAGAAATTCGTGGAAAGGCACGGCTTGGGCGGCAAACGGGATTGGCCCGGTGGATCGTGGCACACTCAGTCTCCCTGCGTAGAAGCCAAATATTACCACTCTATCCAAGGCACAACGGGCCGTCAAGCCATTCTGAACGGGACCGATGGCTGAAGGAATCTGGCGACTTCGGTCTCCTTCGAGGGTTGGTTCGCACCCACAGTTTCTGATCGTAAAAGTGGTAGGAGAGAGGAGGTGCGGGGGGCCCCCTTAGAAAAAAAAGCAGGGAGCCCTGTGCGAGCCCCCTGCCCCTTCACTGCGCACTGGCGTGGTGTTACAGCCAGTTCACGCGCTCGGCTGGCCGGATGTAGATCGGCTCCTCCACCTGGATGCGCGCCACCTCCTTGCCCGACTTGTTGAAGCCCAGCACGGTGTCGTTGTACATGTCAAACCGCTTCCCGTGAATCTGGGTCTCAAACACTTTCGGGCCCGGAATGACGTCATACCGGAAGATGATCTGCTGGCTGGCCCGCCACAACTGCAGCACCGCCAACAGCTCCCGGCTCGGCACCAGGTACTTCTCGATCGCGTTGTCCACGCCCGGCCCAAACATCTGCCGCGCGTAGCCCCGGGGACTGTGCCGCGGCGGAATGTAGAAGCCGTTGGGTTCCGTCCCCCACTGCGGGTACAAGGGCAACGCCACCTGCTCCACCCGAATCGTAAAGTAGAGCGGGTGCCACCGATCCTCCGCCCACAGCCCGTCCTCCCCGATGCGGACGAGGCTCTGCATGCGAATCTTGCCCACGCAGGCCGCCATGCAGCGCGTCTCCATCGGCTCCCCGCCCGTCAGCGGGTCCTTCCCTTCAATCCGCGGGTAGCAGGCAATGCACTTCTCGCTCACCCGCGTCGTGCCCCGATACATCGGCTTCTTGTAGGGGCACTGCTCCACGCACTTCTTGTAGCCCCGGCACCGGTTCTGGTCGATCAGCACAATCCCGTCTTCCGGCCGCTTGTAGATGGCCTTCCGGGGACAGGCTGCCAGACAGCCCGGATAGGTGCAGTGGTTGCAGATCCGCTGGAGATAGAAAAAGAACGTCTCATGCTCCGGCAGACTGCTCCCCGTCATCCGCCAGGGTTCATCCCGTGAGAACCCGGTCTTGTCGATGCCTTCCACCAGGGCCCGCATCGAGGTCGCCGTGTCCTCATAGATGTTGACAAACCGCCACTCCTGGTCCGTCGGAATGTAGCCGATCGCCGCTTGGCCCACCTTCGCCCCGGCGTCGAAAATGGTCATCCCTTCGAACACCCCGTACGGCGCATGATGCTTGCGGCCCACCCGCACGTTCCACACCTGCCCGCCCGGGTTCACTTGCTCAATCAACTGCGTGATCTTTACGTCGTAGAACTGGGGATACCCGCCATAGGGCTTGGTCTCCACGTTGTTCCACCACATGTACTCCTGTCCCTTCGAGAACAGCCACGTGGACTTGTCCGCCATCGAACAGGTCTGGCAGGCCAGACACCGGTTGATGTTGAAGACGAAGGCGAACTGCCACTTGGGGTGCCGCTCCTCGTAGGGATAGAGCATCTTCCGCCCCAATTGCCAGTTATAGACTTCCGGCATGTTGTCCCTCCTTTACGATTAGCGAGGTTCCGGGCTGCCCCCGTCCTCACACCTTGATCTTGATATGCTCCCCCTTCAGCCACTTGATCATGAACTCGTTCTCCTGGCCTGGGGTAAAGCCCGTCCGCACCGGCTCCCACGGACCCCGCGCCCCGATCCCGCCGTCTTCCGCCTTCGTGATGCGGATCAGGCACTCTTTCGGGGTTGTATTGACCGCATGGTGGTCGATCGCGTATCCGAACTTGAACTTCCAGGCAATCGCGTGCTTGCCCGGGAGGGAGTCCGTCTGGTGCATCGGCATCAGCCAGCTCCGGGTAAACGACTGCTGCGCGCCATACCGGAAGTTGCTCTGATAGCCGGTATCCACTGCAATCGCCCGGCCGTCCGGCCGCGTCTCGTGCCCCTTCACCGACTTCGCCGTCGCCACGTAGGGGGCGTGCTTCGCCATCGTCACGTGGTACGGATAGGCCGGGTTGTACTTCGCCCGAATCATCAACCGCGACACCTTATAGAACGGATCGCTCGGCTTCCAGCCGCGGTACGGCCGGTCCACCGGGTTCCCGTCCACATACACGTAGTCGCCGTCGTTGATGCCCCGGTCCTTCGCCGCTTGCGGGTTGATGTGCAACTGGTGCTCGCCCACCCCCGGCGTCCGTTTGTCCATCCGGTACGGATCGCCGAAGTTGGACTCGTACATCTGCACCCAGTCGTTCACCGACCACTGGCTGTGCACCCGGTGCCGGGTCTTGGGGGTCACGCAGTAGAACTGGTACCCCTTCTCCCACAACGGGTTCGCCTGCCGGCGGATTTCCGACCACGGCAGCTTGATGTTCCGCACGTGCTTGTCGTCATGGTGCTGCGCCGTGATCGGAATGCCGTAGTCGTCTGGCCGGATGAACGGGTTCGACGACATAATGGCATTCGGCAGATACGGCGTACACTCTGGACCCTCCCGATGGACGATGAAGTTCTCGCCGTATTCGATCGCCTCCGGCTCGACCCGGTAGGTCTCGATTCGGCCGCACCGCGTCCACTGGGGTTTGCTCTCGTTCGTCTCTTCCCAGAGCGGATGGCGCGGATAGGTCCGACCCATCACCATCCAGCCCTTCTCCGACTTCAGCATCGTATCCGCGTGATAGCCGTAGCAGGTCGCGCTGGCATCGAGAGCGCGCTGCACGTACACGTCCACACGGTTCTGATACACGAAGTGGAACACTTGCTTCATTCTGACATCCCCGGTCATCTCCGTCAGCTTCGCGGCCACGCCCGCAAACGTGTCTGCATCATTGCGGGTGTCGTACAGCGGCCGGATGCCGCCCTTCCAGATCTGCAGCCAGGGATTCGACACGGTGGCCGTCATCTCCGGATAGGTAAACTCCATCCAGGAGTTGCAGGCGAACGCCACGTCCGCATGGTTCACGTCGGACGTCATCTCGATGTCCTGTGTAACAATGCACTCGATGTTGGGATCGACGTTCTTCACCATGTCATAGTGGTGCTTAGCGTTGTTCAAGATGTTCACGTTGGTAACCCAGCGCAGCTTGCTGGGGCTCGGCATATGGGTCTTGCCGGTGAACACCTTCCGCCCGTACTTCGGCGTGTTCACGATCAGGGCGGTGTCGCCGTGGTTCCAGTAGCCGACCTCCTCCCCATAATAGTAGGACTTGACCTTGATCTCTTTGCCGTGCGCGTTCGCATCCAACGTCTGGTTGAACGGATCCTCACCCGTATGGACGCCCAGACCGCCGCCGGACCAAGGAGTCGCGTTCCAGATCCCGGCCTTGTAGTTACCAGACCAGGTATGGCACCCCGTTCCGAACTTCCCGATATTGCCAGTCAAGGTGCACACCAAGGCCGCAGCCCGCCCCATCTCCGTCATGTGGAAATAGTGGCAGACCCCTTCGCCGTTGTGCATCGCCATTGGCTTGATCGTGCCTGAGTCTCTTGAATAGCGCACGATCAGGTCCTTCGGGGACCGGCTGATCTGATGCACCGTGTCCAGGTCGTAGTCCTGCAGGTGCACCGTGTACATCTGATAGATCGGCATCACATCCACTTCGCGCCCATTGAGCAGCTTGACCCGATAGGTCCCGGTCAGGGCGGCATCAATGCCGCTGTTCTGGTAATGCCAACCAACCGCTTCACGATCAAGATGGACTGCTTGCTGCTTGGCCAAATCCCAGACCATGAATCCACCCAGACGCTCGATTTGCTCCGGCTTCAGCGACTGAATCCGGCCGGAATAGCGCTTGGAGTAATCCGGGAACTGGAAGTCTTTGATCACATCCCGCGGATCGAGATATTGCAGGGTATCGGTTCGCACGAGCAAGGGCATGTCCGTGTAGCCCTTGATGTAATCAATATCCTGCAGGTTCTCGTCAAGGATGATCTTGCAGGCACCCAGGAAATTCGCCCCGTCTGTTTCCGGCCGGACCGGAATCCAGTAGTCGGCTCGATAGGCGGTCGGGTTGTACTCGGGCGTGATGACCACAATCCTGGCACCCCGCTCGATACACTCCAACTTCCAGTGCGCTTCCGGCATCTTGTTCTCAACAAAGTTCTTACCCCAGCTGACATTCATCTTGCTGAACCGCATGTCGGAGAGGTCGATGTCGCAGTTCTGCGTCCCGTTCCACCAGGGGTGCGACGGGTCTTGGTCGCCGTGCCAGGTGTAGTTGGAGAAATACTTGCCGCCCTGCGCCTGCTCCGGCTTCACCTTCCGAATGAAGGTGTCCACCAGCGGCAGCACACCACCATTGAACCGGGTGTTCATCATCTTGCCGATGATGCCCAGCACCGGCATGCCGGCCCGATGCTTGAAGGTGCGCACGCCGGCGCCCTTCATCATCTCGATCATCTCCGGCGGATAACCCTGCTCCCGCAGCCGCCGCGCGCCCGCTTCACCGCTATACCGCGTGGCAATGATGATCACAGCCTTGGCCGTGTAGGTAAACGCGGTGTCCCAGGACACCCGTAGCATGTCGTCCAGGAACCGGGCATCGAATTTGTATTTGCGCTTGACCTCCGGAGTCAGCTCCGGCGAGCCGTCGTCCATCCACTGCTTCCACCCCTTGCGCATCAAGGGGCCCTTGAGCCGATAGGGACCGTACACGCGCCGATGGAAGGTGTACCCCTTCAAGCACATGCGCGGGTTGTGCGCGAACGTCCCGCGGTTGCCATAGAGGTCTTCGTAGGTCTGGTGATCGTAGTTCTGCTCGACCCGCATCACGACCCCGTTCCGGACAAAGGCCCGGATCCGGCAGCCGTGCGTATCATTAGGCGAACAGCACCACGTGAAGGAGGAGTCGTACCGATACTGGTCATGGTAGACTCGCTCCCAGGACCGGTCCGGGTAGTCGCCGAGGGGGTTGCCCACCTCGATGACCGGTTGCAGCGCGGTCAACGCGAGGGCCTTGTCGGCCACCGCGACCGCCGCCACCGTCCCGGCCGAGACTTTCAGGAATTGTCGCCTTGAGAGAAACATCGTCAGCACCTCCTAAGTTGAATGCTGGTTGCCCAGCAAACCATGCTGCCAAACACTGTGGCTAACGCTTTGGACATCACCTCCCTTTTGTGCTGGATTTGCCAGGCTGGGCCTACCAAATTGCGGAACTAACGTAGCTGACGGGATAAGAATAGTAGCAGATCGTCGCAGCATGGCGGGTGATTGGAAAAGCAATAACAAAACCATAAACCTCTCTTAGCGATAAATAATCGTAAGTTGTTGAATTTAAATTTATATTTCAACGACTAAGACCGTTGAATATCTGCCAAAATGTGTAGTGAAGGTGGCAAGAGCTTCAAAATAAACCGCCAATGAAAGAAAATATCATGTATATCAATAACTTACAGAATATTTTGTAGTTACTTATTGGTAACATTCAAATGAGGCCTTTGTTACGCTGAAAGGGTCAAAATACCAAAAGTTTCAATATTCACAGTTCGGCAAAACAGAGCATGAGGTGGTGGTGGATCAGTTTGAGGACTGGTTTGATGAGGAGAATCGCGATGAAGAAACACGGTCTATCGCGCTTTGCCTAATTCTCTTTCTAAATTTATCTTGCCGCAGGGCTCATTCTGCGATTATTGCGGTTGGAGGAACGAACTCAAAGCTTCACGTGAGGACCGTTCTTTGCTTCATCTTGGGGGTTATTGCCGCAATTGGACTTCAGGTGCTAGCGGATCAAGCAGCCCAGTCCGAAGAGGAAGAAATAAAGAGGATTTTTCGGTCAATCCCTGGCCTATTAAATCGAAACTGACCCACAGTACTGCCCCGGTGATTGGCTTGACAGGAATTTGCCCCCTCAGTAGAATCAGACCTCCTGCCCCGGAGAGCGGGAATAGCTCAGTGGTAGAGCATCGCCTTGCCAAGGCGAGGGTCGCGGGTTCAAATCCCGTTTCCCGCTCCAGATTTTGTTTTTCCCGTTTTTGCATAGAACTATTCCCTTCCTTGCCCTACTGAAACCTCGAAGCTTCGTATCTGCCCGGTTCATGACGGGCGCTTTATTTTCGTATCCGCCCTCTTGCCATCCTACACCAATTTGTTCGAATGGCGGAATAGGACATTTCCAAAGAGAACTGAAAGAGCCGGCGCTGGGTGAGGGCTCTTTTAGCAACCGAAAGGAGGTCTCAAATGCGTTCGTTTGGGTGCTTTGCTATAGCCGGAGTCATCGCTGCATCGTTAGAGGCATTTTCTATCCAAGGGATTCAGGCCGCAGAAGAGAAAGCCTCTCAATCGTCGGGAAAATTCTTCTAGAGCTCGGAACTTCAAAGCCGTCGTACTATCGGCATCTGCCGGAAAAATAAGAACCAGTATCCCGTGGAAAGCCAGGTATGATAGTTATGGTACGCAGATGAAAACAGCTAAATTAATCGCCAAGAATGCACTTTTTCTTAGTGCTGGTAAAGGGTTGGGGGATTTGTGCACATTTATCTTCTTGATTTACTTTGCGAGATATTTTGGGGCCGATTTCGTTGGGAAGTATGGCTTCTCCATGTCTGTGGGTGGATTCCTCACTGTTCTAATTAATTTAGGGCTGAATGCGCTGATGGTTCGCGAGGTCAGTAAGGATAAGGCGAAAAATGCGACCTATGCGGGCAATCTACTTATTACCCAAGCTGTGCTCGCGGCATTAATTTGGCTTTTGATCGTATTGATAGCGTTTGTCCTTAATATGAATAGCGATACTAAAATTATCCTGGTCCTTATTGGTACATATCAGGTTTTCTACAAGCTGTCGGTCCATTTCGATGCAGAGTTCAGGGCGCATGAAGAAATGCAGTACTCTGCCGTATTGGAAATGTCGCATAAGATGCTAATCCTGGTTTTAGGATTAGGCAGTATTCATCTCTGGGAAAATCCAATCATGGCTCTTGCTGTCTATCCGATTAGTGGTGTTGCCAGATTTATCCTGGGATGGGTTCTATCAGTATCCAAATATGGTTGGCCACACTTTGAGGTGGATTACCCGTTCATAGAAGAAATGGTTGTCAAATCGATGCCGTTTTTTTTTATAACCCTGTTGGGGCAATTCTATGATCGATTGGGTATCATTCTTCTCACATTGCTGCAGGGAGAAAGTGCATCCGGAGTGTATCTGCCTGCGGATCGCCTGCTCGTATCGGTCGGGGTTGGGTTAAGCATGCTTGGCACGGCAATTTTTCCAGCGATGTCGAGGCTATCTCATAAATCCGGTCGAGAACTTTATAAGCTCTATGAGAGATCCATGCGTCTGATAGTGACTTTAGCATTGCCGGCGGCGGCTCTGGTGTTTATCGTGAGTGAGCCGATCATGGTAAACCTTTTTGGGGCCGGTTTCGTCGAAAGCGTGTCGGTATTGAAAATTCTCTCGTGGGGTCTTCTACTGGCCGGGGTAAACATAATGATGAATAGCCTCATCATTGTTAAAAATCATGAAAAAGTTTGGGTGAGAATGCAGCTATTCGTCTGCCTTGTCTATAGTGCAGCTTGCTTGATATTAATACCCTTGTATAGTTATATGGGGCTGGCTTATGCCAAGCTCATGACGCAGGTGTTATTTGCCGTCATGGCTTATGGTTATATACGGAAAAATATTCATCAAAGTGATATGGTGAAGGTTACGACCGGACCCGTGCTATCCTGCATCGCGGCTGTAGGCTGTTATTATTTAATGGGTGAATTGACCCAATGGATAACTATTCCCGTGGTTTTGGTTGTACTGATCTTGAGCGTGTTTATTTTTAAAGCTGTCCAATTTCATGATCTTTTCTTTTTAAAGAACATATTGATGAACAGCGATAGGTCCGCAGAGGAAGATGAAGTCGAACAGGTATATGTTGAAAAATCTGTACCATAGGTCATGTAAAGACGAGCTAGTGGGTCATCAAATCAACCGAATGAACAAATGATGCAAATCCTGGTGCTAAGCTATGAATTCCCCCCATTGGGAGGGGGTGGCGCCAAAGTGGTTTTTGGTCTGTCAAATGAATTGGTGCGGCTGGGGCATGAGGTCGATGTCGTCACCATGGGATTCCGTGGGCTGCCAAAACATGAAACGTTAAACGGCGTCAATGTGTACCGTGTTCCTTGTATCAGGAGAAATGTGTCCCTCTGCACTTCCATTGAAATGCTGTCCTACTTAATTACGGCGATCCCGAAGGTCATTAAATTAATCAGACAACGAAATTACGATCTGAACCACACGCACTTTCTTTTCCCTGACGGTATTATCGCCCTGATAGCAAAAAGATTTACGCGACTCGCTTATATCATCACTGCTCACGGCTCTGATGTGCCGGGTTATAACCCCCACCGCTTCTTACGGGAGCATCGGCTTTTATTTCCTCTTTGGAACAAGGTCACGCAGCGTGCATCTCAGATTGCCTGCCCGAGCGAGTATCTGAAATCTCTCATCTTAAAACAAAATTCAGAATTGCAGGTTGATGTCATTCCTAACGGAATTGATTCAGACAAATTCGATCCCGGAAAGCAGAAACAAAAGCGGATTTTGGTGGTAACCAGGATGCTTGAAAGGAAGGGCGTTCAATACATCCTCAAGGCCCTTGAAGGATTGGACCTGAATCATGAGATTCATATTGTGGGAGATGGCCCTTATCTACAAACATTGAAGGCGCTGGCTGATAAGCTGAAAGTTCATGCTAAGTTTTGGGGTCAACTCGACAACGCATCAGGCCCATTGATTGAACTCTACGAGACATCGGATATTTTCATTCTGGCCTCCGAGGCGGAGAATTTCCCCGTCGTCCTCTTGGAAGCCATGGCGGCGGGAATGGCGATTGTCACGACTAAAGGAACAGGCTGCACGGAAGTTGTAGGAAATACCGCCCTATTAGTTGAACCAAGGGATCCCATAGCTATAAGGGAAGCGTTAGTTAAGCTTGTGAGTAATCATGACTTCTGTGTGGAATTAGGGCAGGCAGCGAGAAAAAGACTTGAGAATAACTTCAGTTGGACTGCCGTTGCCAAGCAATATAATGACGTCTATGACAGGGTGAGCGGATCGGAGCGGCGGATCCATGAATCGTGACGGACACGTTGTCTCAGTCATCATCCCCACCCTCGGGCGGCCCACACTGGCCTCTTGTCGAGAAGCGCTTGAGCAGCAAACTCGGCTGCCCGATGAGATCATTGTGGTTAAGGATGAGGAGCGACGGGGAGCGGCTTGGGCTCGTAACGAGGGGATCCGCCGGTCGCGCGGCGACCTCCTTGCCTTCACGGATGACGACTGCGTGCCGCCTAAGGATTGGCTCGAGCGGCTGATTGGAGCCGTGGATCGCTTCGACGCCGCAGGAGCAGGCGGCATGTTCACGGAAGCTGATCCGCTGCTTCAGGACATCCGTCATCGGCGCGAGCGCCGTCAGGGATGGATCGCTGATGGGGCCGAACAGATCGATGAGGTTAGTTTAGTCGGCTCAGGTGGGAATGTCCTGTACCGACGCATCTGGCTTAAGGCGTGCGAGGATCAAGATGGATATGTGTTCAACGAGTCGTTCAGAATCTCGCAGGACTGGGAACTCGCCTGGCGGCTGCGTCGTGGCGGAGCCAGGCTGATCTTTGTGCCCACGAGAGTCGCGCATCTTCGACATCTGAGCTCCCTGGCGTTTCTTCATCTGCGGTTCACCCGCGGCATCGGTATCGCGATGCTCTTCAAGGTCCAGCGGGCTGCTCGCACGGCCATCACGATTCACAAGAGCCTGCTCTGGGAAGAGCACGGGGCGCTCACCAAGGCCAATTGGCTTCGTGCGTTGTGGATCAAGGTTGTTGGACCCTTCGATGTGGGCAGCTTCGCAAGCGTCAGGAACTACTGGCTCTTCTGGCTCGGGGAAAAATTCCAGGCCGTTGGGTTCCTATGGGGCCTCATGCGCCATCGCGGCCTCATCGCGCGGCCGGCAGCGGCTGGGAGAGCTCCGGTGCGGCCGATGGGCCCTCCGAGTTTTTCCATTGTGCTGGAGACGGAGAACCTCGCAAATATCCCTGTCGAAGCGCTGTCGAGATGCTTGGAAGCGATAACCCAACAGGGCCTCTCACCCCAGCAGGCAAACGAGGTCTTGCTGATCGAAACCGGCGATGTGCCGGCGGAGCAACTGGAGCGGCTGCGCATGGCTTATCCCTGGCTGTTGATCCACCGGGCGGGTCCTGAGGAAAGGTACTATGAAGCCAAGATGGAGGGCTTCAGGCACACGACGGGGCAAGTGGTGGTCTTCTGTGACTCGGACTGTCGCTACGGTGCGGATTGGCTGCGCAGCATCGTGGAGCCGTTTGTGGCGGACGCAGACATGCACGTTGTCGCGGGGGAGACGGCGGTGGCGGTGACGGGTCCGTACAGTCTCGCGATGGCGCTCATCTGGAGCTTTGCGCCGTTCTCGCGTCGCACAGCACCCTACCGATCCTCTCACTATGCGGCCAACAACGTTGCGTTCCGGCGTGACGTGCTCCTACGCTGCCCGATTCCTTGCCGGCTGCCTATGTACCGGGGGAACGGCGCAATTCACGAGCGGATGCTCCGGCGCATGGGTTATCAGATTTGGAAGCAGCCAGCAGCCCGCGAAATCCACCCGCTGCCCACAAAGGGCCCGTCACAATTCTTCTGGCGCTGGCTGCTCTCCGGGCACGATCAGCTTGTCTCGGAGCAGTTCTCAGGCGACGGGACCGCAGGGCGCGCCCGGATTGCCTGTTGGGGCCGTGGTGTGGTGGCGCTTTTGAAAATCCTGTCCCTGGGTTCCTGGAAGCCCCTGCGCAGATTGCGGGCTGCGCTGGGCGAGGACCCTCGCCGCGTGATCTTTCTTCCCGTGGCTGCCTGCATGATCCTGGCCACGACACTCATCGCCCTGGCCGGATTCGTCGTCGCCTGTATCCGTCCGGGCCGGGTGGTCCTCCTTGGTGTGGAACGCCTCAGGGATGGGAATGTGCAAGCGCCGGGGCAGGAGAATGCTGGTGTATGAACACCTGGCGTGGCGCGCCAAGTCGCCGCCTGAGCCGCTCGTACCGTCCGCGAGAACTGTTGGGCCTGATTGGCGCATGTGAGGTGCTCATTGCGGGACGGCTCGGCTCAGCCATCTTCGCGACGGTCACCACAGCACCGACGCGATCACCAGGTTGTGTGAGGGGAGGAGGACGCTGAGTTCGAGATGAGGATCTGTCTGATTAGCGTCGAGATCTTCGCGTGGGGCAAATGCGGCGGGTTTGGGAAAGCCACGCGCCTCATCGGTCGGGAGCTTGCCAAACGGGGCCACCGGGTCTTTGCCGTCGTTCCCCGGCGGCCCGGTCAAAAACCGGTGGATCACTTGGATGGAATAACCGTCTTCGGCTTTTCTCCGCTGTTTCCCTGGTCGGCCCCAAATGGCTTAAACTCACCGATGCCGAAATCTATCATTCTTGCGAACCCTCGCTGACCACGTATTTGGCCTTCAAGGCGATGCCCGACCGCAAGCATGTGGTTACGTTCCGGGATCCACGTGATTTCAGTGATTGGAAAATGGAATACGACTTGCCGTCACTCAGCAAACTCCAGGTGCTTCACCATTACCTCTATGAGAACAACCGCCTTGTCCGGAAGACCATTCCGAAGATGCATGCGGTCTACACAATCGGCAAATATCTGATACCGAAAGTTCGTTCCATGTACGGCCTCTCGAGCGATCCGCAATTTCTTCCAACTCCGGTCGAGATCCCGTCCGAGGTCAAAAAGGCGGACTCTCCGATGGTATGTTATGCGGCCCGACTGGACCGCAGGAAACGTCCGGAGCTGTTCCTGGATCTGGCCCGGAAATTCCCGGATGTCCGTTTCATCGCCATGGGAAAGTCGCGGGACCTCAAATGGGATCGTTACCTCCGCGAAAAATACGCCGGGATTCCCAACCTCGAGATGACCGGGTTTGTCGACCAATTCGAATCGAAATTGCATTCGGGCATCCTGGAAAAAAGCTGGATCATGGTCAATACCGCCACGCGCGAGGCATTGCCCAACGCGTTTCTCGAAGCGGCCGCCCACCGGTGCGCCATTCTCAGCACGGTGAATCCGGACAATTTTGCCTCTGGGTTTGGATATTTCGCGAAGGACGGTGATCTTGAATCCGGGCTGAGAGGCCTCCTGGATCGACAGATATGGAAGGAGAAAGGCGAACGTGCCTTCCGCTATATTCTGGAATCGTTTGAATTAACAAAAGCAATCGATCGTCATGTCCGGGAATACAAGCGTGTTCTTGGAAATTGAAGAAAATAAGCTGGAGACCGTTTTCAAAATAATGAGGAAAACACCTGTCCCCCAAATGAAATTATTTAACAGAAAAAGAGTTGATACGGATTTCAGAGTCGAATTCTTGGGTTTACGGGCTGCAAAATCAGGCTCCACCTGGCTTGCCGATAAATTACGACTGCATCCACAAATGTTTATTCCGAATGAAAAATCGATAAATGATTTTAATCAATTTATAGGAAAATGCCATGAAGAACGAAATTTAAAATATAAACGACCGTTACAATGGTACCATTCATTTTATGCAGAAGCATCACCTCAACAGATCACCGGAGAAGTAACCCCTAAATACTTAATAAACGAAAATTGCGCTAAAGATAATTTCAACTACAATCCAAACATTAAACTCTTGGTCACTTTAAGAGATCCAGTTCAAAGGTAGCATTCAGATTACTTATTCAGACAACAAACAGGTCTCAGCTCTTACCCTTCTTTCGAGGCGGCCATCGAAGAGTACCCAGGCCTTTTAGGTGCCAGTCTTTATTTTAAACATTTAAAAAGGTATTTGGATTTATGCCCGAGAGAAAATATGAAAGTGATGTTTTATGAGGATTTAAGGAAAGATTAGCGCGAATTTTATCGGGATGTTCTTTCATTCTTAGATGTTAATGAATACTACTCTGAAGGCCTGGAAAGCAGGGCCAATGTTACGATGGAAGTCCGATCAAAGCTGTTGGGTAAACTTATCACCTCAACTGATTTCTATATACAACGTCGCGCTTATGTGCAATTTGTAAGAGTATTTATCAATCGTCTCGGGCTTCATAAAATTGCGAAGGCTATATCAAGAGCTAATAAACGGTCCGTTATGGAGAAACCCCGATTAAATAAAGATCTGGAAAGCAAATTAAGAGACTATTTTAAGGACGACATTGAAAACCTGGAAAAACTATTAAACAAAGATTTATCACATTGGAAATAAAACATGATAATCGTAGAGGCCCTAATGCGTACGGCATCAATCGGCGGAAAATCGTATCCGGGTAACGATCCGGGGAGTTTATGAAAACAGCACCCCTGAAGAAAACAGCGGGCGCAGAGTCGGTGGCCGTCATTGTTCTGAATCACAATAAAAGAGATGAGCTTTTGAAATGTCTCAGGAGCGTACAAAAAATTACCAATATGGCTTATGAAGTCGTGGTAGTTGATAATGGATCAACCGACGGGTCCGGCCAGGCTGCATCCGAAGCTTATCGGGGGATCCATCTCGTTCAAAGTACCGAAAACCTTGGCGCTTCTGGAGGAAGAAATCTTGGCTTCGAGTATGTGCAACAGAACATCAATTGTCGGTACGTCTTGTTTCTTGATAATGATGCCGTGGTGGAAGAACAATGCATCGAGGAGCTTGTTACGGCCCTGAGCATTGTCACATTGCCAAGGCGAGGGTCGCGGGTTCAAATCCCGTTTCCCGCTCCATCGTATAATTCTGTGCAGGCCTACCTTCTGTCCGATCTAAACTAAGCCCTCACGACATACAGTTCGGGGACAGGTGTGTGTGCCGATCAAGCATAGGGGGAACCTCCAGACTCGCAGCGCCGATAAGCCGTTGCCTTAAAGGCGGGTGATAGGACTTTGCTTTCGGGGTGGGCGGCCCCAGCACCCTAAGGAAGCCCCTACGGGGACACTTTCCCCTGGCCCCCGTCAAGATACTCGTGGCTGACTCATGGCCGAGGCAGGGCTTGGGGCGAACGGGAGTGTGAAAGTGCAATTTCTTGCCGCGACGTGACCTTCCGTGGTCAGTGGGTTCAACACACAGCTTAAAAGAGATGCGGACAGCACCGGCTAGGCCTCCACACCGCGGACACACCGGCGGATCGGCCTCATAGACCTTCTTGATGAACTGGGCCCAGCGCTCCTTGAAGAGAGCAGAGCCCGGGGGTGGGGCAATCTCCACAATCCCTTCGGGCGCTGCGTGTTGGGGGTGTGCTCTTCTGCCTGCTTGCGTTTCCCCCGGTTGACGTTGCTGTACCAGCCATAATAGCGCACGAGATGTTCTCCCTTGTTCGGGATGTGGGCCGTGACGGCTGCGATCCAATCAAGCACGGGAAACACCTCGAAGTTGCGCTTGAGGACCCGGTGCATCTTTGAGCGCGTCTACGTCAACGGCAGATAGGGCGGGGGCACAGAACGTGCGAGGTCGCGATTAGGCTCGGATGGTGCGCGGAGCGGGCGGCAGCTGCCGGTAGACTTCTTCGTGCAGGTCGACGGCGTGGTTGAGCTCGAAGGTGTCCCGGACGTACTCGTAGCCCTGAAGCCCGCGCGCCCTCCACGCGTCGCCGTCCAGCAGAGCCGCCAGCCCCTTGGCGAAATCCTCGTCCCGGGCGTGGTGGCCGAAACGCGAGGCAAAGCCGTCTGGGTCGACCCCGCTCAGGATCGCGCACTGGTGAGCCGCCGCCTCCAGAAACGCGTTCGGCAGCGCTTCCCGCGTGGCCGTGTTGACCATGACCCAGCTCTCGCTGAGGATCTGCGAATGCCGCTCGGAGCTGAACTGGTCCACCAGGCCGATCATCTCTAGATTCGGCACGTCCCCATACGTCTTCTGCAGGTAGGCCCCCCATTGTGGATCCCGCGCTTTGCCCATGGCGATGAAGCGCACGTGGGGAAACCGTTGGGCCAGATCGAAGTAGAGCGTCGGCCGCTTCCGCCGGTCCAGCCGCGCCACGTAGCAGACCGTGGGCTGCTCGGCCTTTCGGAGCTGCGCCGGGACGGCGACTGGCGTGGGCAGAAACTCCGGATCGCGCTTCAGGCCATACATGGCCTTCACTTTGGGGATCAGATAGATGGCGTTGGTATAGACCGCGTCCATCTGACGGACCGTGCGACGGACCAGCCAGTTGTTTTCATAGAGATAGTTGTGCAGAACCTGCAGCTTGTTGAGTGACGGCAGGTCGTACTCCATCCACCAGTCCCGCAGGTCGCGCGGATCCCTGAGCGTCACGATGTGCTTCCGCCCCGGCATCGCCCGCAGCGCCAAGTACGTGCCAAACGACGGCTCGCACGAGTGATAGAGATCCGCGTCGCACTGCCGGAATAGCGCAGCGGCCGTCCACGGCGCAAAGGGGGAAAACCCCAGGACGGTGATCCCGTCGAGCTGTTCCACCGGACGCTGGCGGGGACGGCGCGGCACTACGGCGAACACGTCGTGGCCGCGCCGGGCCATCTCCCGGCCGATGAGGCGGGTTGCCTTGCCGAAGCCGCCGTATTTGCCCCACGCGAAGATTTCAACAGAGATCAGACAGATGCGCATGCAGCGCTCCCGCAGAGGGAAGGGTCTCGTAGATAGCCAGGATCGTCCGTGCGATGACATCATAGGTCAACCGGGAGTGCGCCAGCTGCCGGGCCGCTTCCCCCATTGCGCGCCGCAACTCGGCATCCGCCGCCAGGCGGCCGAGGGCTCCCGCGAGCGCTTCGGCATCGCGCGCCGGCACCAGCAGGCCCTGGGACCCGTCGCTGACCACGTCCTCGATGCCCTCCCCGCGGCAGGCCACGATGGGCCGGCCGCAGGCCATGGCCTCGGCATACACGGTCCCGAATGCCTCATCCCATGAGGGCAGGGCGAAGATGTCGCACCACGACATGGCCGCCAGCACCTCGCGGGGCGGCCGACGGCCCCACACTTCGACGCAGCCCTCCAGCCCACGCTGCGCGATCTGGCGTTCCACGGCCCGACGCTGCGGCCCCCCGCCGATCAGGATGACATGCAGGTTGAGCTGGGAGGGCCGCAGGCGCTCCACGGCCCGCAGCAGCATGTCGTGCCCCTTACGGGGGATGAAGGCGCCGACGCACAGCACGACCACAGAGGCCGCATAGCGTTCCGGACGGGGTGCCTCGGCGGCGCTGGCCGAGGCAGGGTCCGCCCCGGCGGGAATCACGTGGACCGGCTGGCGGCCCACGCGCTGCAGCTGCGCTGCCAAGTGTCCGTTGAGCGTGATGAGCGCATTCGCCTCCCGCACCAGCCGCGTGTACAGTGCCTGCCGCGCCGGGCGGCTCATGGCCGCCGCCAAGCGCAGCGGGCTGCGCTCATGAATGACCATCGGAATCCTGTACGCCCGCTTGATGCGCCAGCCCAGATAGCCGGCCGGGAACACGAAGTTGGCATGCACCACATCGAACCGCGCGCGGCGCAGCAGCGACTCCACCGCCGGCCGGCACCCCTGCCACACCAGCTCGGTATCCAGCTGCGGCCAGCGGCGGTACAGGTGGCGCTCCACCAGCCGGTGCGGGTAGTGCAGGCAGCGCGGGGCGTGCACCGGCACGCCCATCAGCTGGTAGGCCGGGGGCACCGAGGCCCAGCGCCGCAGCGCCGTCGACCACGCGGCCGCGCGAGGAATCCACGGCGTCGGGGCCAGCACCTCGACGTCGCATCCCTGCCGTTGCAGCCCCCGGACCGTCTCGAAGGCCCAGACGCCGGTGGTGGGGTCGTGCGGCCG
>Ga0184626_10000030_pt1 | contig 27691 bp, 22 predicted proteins | sample PLM3_60_b1_FD_133142 | JGI IMG/M metagenome (GOLD analysis project Ga0184626, IMG submission 133142) | Groundwater sediment microbial communities from an aquifer in East River, Colorado, USA - PLM3_60_b1 | ecosystem: Environmental > Terrestrial > Soil > Riparian zone | place: USA: East River... | reverse complement strand
GCCGTGTACTGCGAACGCAAGGGCAAGGGCTTCCGGCTCCTCGTCGCGATCGCCGATGTCTCACATTACGTGCGCGACGGCGACGCGCTTGACCGCGATGCGCGGGACCGCGGCACGTCGGTCTACTTTCCGCGGCGCGTGATCCCGATGCTGCCGGAGGCGCTGTCGAACGAGCTCTGCTCGCTCAAGCCCCATCAGGAGCGCGCCTGCCTGGCGGTGGAAATGATCATCGACCGCGACGGCAACAAGCGGAGCCACCGCTTCATGCGCGGCTTGATGCGGTCGGCGGCGCGGCTCACCTACGACCAGGCGCAGCTCGCTCACGACGGCGCACCGGACGAACCGGCGGGGCCGCTGCGCGACACGGTGATCGCGCCCCTGTATGCCGCTTATGAGGCGCTGATGACGGCGCGCCAGGCCCGCGGCACGCTCGATCTCGATTTACCGGAACGGCGGGTCTATCTCAACAGCGAGGGACGCATCGACCGCATCATCCCCCGCGCGCGGCTCGACAGCCACCGCTTGATCGAGGAGTTCATGATCGCCGCCAATGTCGCGGCGGCGGAGGCACTGGAGGCCAAGCGCCAGCCCTGCATGTACCGGGTGCATGACGCGCCGGACCGGGCCAAGATCGAGGCCCTCCGGGAGTTCGTGGGCTCGCTCGGCCTGTCCTTGGCGCGCGGCCAGGTGCTGAAGCCCGCGAGTTTCGCGCGGCTGCTGGAGCAGGCGGCGAAGACGCCCTATGCGGCGATGCTCAACGATCTCGTGCTGCGCAGCCAATCCCAGGCAGCGTACAGCCCAGAAAACATCGGCCATTTCGGCCTGGCTCTCCGCCGCTACTGTCACTTCACCTCGCCGATCCGGCGTTACGCGGACCTTCTGGTGCATCGGGCGCTGATCGACGGCTTTCGTTTTGGTACGGATGGGCTGCCGCCCGACGCCGCCGGCGAGTTCCAGCAGATCGGCGAAAAGATCTCTGCGACAGAACGCCGCGCCGCGACCGCCGAGCGCGATGCGATGGACCGCTATATCGCCGCCTTCCTCAGCGAGCGCATCAACGACATCTTCGTCGGGCGCATCTCCGGCGTGACCCGCTTCGGGCTGTTCGTCACTCTCGACGAAAGCGGCGGCAGCGGTCTGATTCCCATCAGCACCCTGCCGACCGATTTCTACGAACATGACGAGAATCGCCACGCCCTGGTCGGACGGCGCTGGGGGCGCATCTTCAGCCTCGGCAGCGTGGTGGCCGTAAGGCTGGTGGAGGCGACGCCGGTGACCGGCGGTATGGTGCTGGAGCTGATCGAAACCGAGGAAGACAGCGGCGCGGCCGAGGTGAAAAAACCTACGGGGCGTTTCGCCGCACGCGCCCCGATTCGGCCGCCGGGAAGCAAAAGGCCGAAATTACGGCACAAGTCTCATCGCAAACGTCGCCGATGACCAAATAATGGCAGGTTTGGTGCCGGCGCCGAGCGGATTGCCACAGCGGTTGTTCTTGTCGCGCGGTGTGCGACCCGATAGGTTAACATGTTGGAAAGCAATGGCCTTGTATCTAGCATTCATGAGAAATCCCCCATTTCCCAGTATTCGTAGGCGCACGGCGCTCGCTGGCGTCTTTGGCCTTTCCCTCTTCGCCCTTGCCGCCTGCGCCTCGTTCACGGGCGGCGGCGCGCCGGCGACGCCGCGAGAGGTGCTCAGCGCCGGTCTGCGCGGCATCGATACGGTCTATGTCCGCGAAGTCAGCCTGCGCGAGGTGACGCTTGCCGGTCTTTCGCGGCTGTCGCAACTGGACTCCGCCATCACTGTCTCCTTCGCCGGCGATGTCGGCACGCTGGAGCGAGACAATGTCGAGGTTCGCAGCTTTCCGCTGCCGGCGGAACATGAGCCGCGCAGCTGGGCGATGCTGGCCGCCGACGTCGTGGGCGCGGCAAAGGGCGTATCGCCCGCACTCGCCCAAGCCAACAATGAAGCGATCTATGAAGTCATGTTCGATGGCTTCGTCAGCAAGCTCGATCGATTCTCCCGCTATACGTCGCAGAAGGAGACAATCGATGTGCGCGCGTCGCGCGAAGGCTTCGGCGGAGTCGGCATCCGGGTCGCCGTCGAAGAGCAGCGCGTGCGCATACTCTCGGTGCAGCACTACACGCCCGCCGAGCGCGCCGGGCTGCGTGCCGACGATTCGATCACCCACATCGACGGCAAGCCGATTGCGGGAATGGAACAGGAATCCATCGTCGGCCTGCTGCGCGGCGAGGAGGGTTCGCCCGTCACGGTGACGATTCTGCGCGGCGTCGAACCGCCGTTCAATCGCACGCTGACCCGGGCCCATATCACGCCGGAGACCGTGACCTACGAGCAGCGCGGCGACATTGCTTACATCCGCCTCTATGGCTTCAACACAGAAACGGCGGAGAGCCTCGAGCGCGAACTCATTCAGGCGAAGCAGGATCTGGGCGACGGACTGCACGGCATCATCCTCGATCTCCGCAACAATCCCGGCGGCGTGCTCGATCAATCGGTGGCGGTGGCAGATCTGTTCATCCAATCCGGCCGCATCGTGTCCACCCACGGCCGCAATCCCGACAGCCACCAGTATTATGACGCCACGCCCGGCGATATCCTCGATGGCAAACCGATCGTCGTTCTGGTCAATGGCGATTCCGCATCCGCCTCGGAAATCGTCGCAGCCGCCCTGCAGGACGACGACCGCGCCGTCGTTGTCGGCAGCAATTCCTATGGCAAGGGCACCGTGCAGCGGGTCATCGCCTTGCCCAACAATGGCGAAATGTCCGTGACCTGGGCGCGTTTCCATGCGCCGTCGGGATATACCCTGCATGAACTTGGCGTGCTGCCCTCGATCTGCACGTCTGAGGCGGCGGCCAACGCCGACAAGATACTGCGTCTGTTGCAGCAGGGCCGCATTGCCGCGCTACCGACGGCAGCCCGCAACGCCACCAATCCCGACGACACAGCGGCATTGAACAAGCTGCGCGCAAATTGCCCGTCGCAGCACGGCGAATCGGCCATCGATCTGGAAGTGGCATCGCAATTGCTCGAAAGCCCGACGCTCTACAGCCGTGCCATCGATCTGGCCCATGTTACGGGGCCGGCGAACGAGAATCTCAGCGCTGTCTTCGCCGATCAGGAGCCGGCACTCCAACCCTGAGCCCCCGCTCATGTCCGCGGCGCGTCCCATCAGGCCGCTCGATGCGGCCGGCTTGGTCCTGATCCGCGAGCGCGGCCGCGGACCGGAAGTCCTAGTCGGGCGGCGCCATAGCCGCGTTCCCTTCCTGCCCGACATCTATGTATTTCCCGGCGGCCGGGTCGACAGCGCCGACAGCGCGGCCAGCGGCTTTCCGGAGCCGTTGCATCGCGCCGTCGAAACGGATCTGAGCGCGGGGTCGAGGCGACCCGGCGCGACTTTTGCCCGCACGGCTATCCGCGAAACTTTCGAAGAGACCGGACTTCTGTTCGGCGCCGAGGGGAGCCGGGCCCCGGCATCTCCTTCCGCGCCGATCTGGCAGGCCTTTGCCGGCGATGGCCGCGCGCCGGCGTTCGGCGCCCTGGACTTCATCTGCCGGGCCATCACCCCGACATATTCGAAGCGCCGCTACAACACTCGCTTCTTCCTCGCCGACGGCGACCTCGCCCATGGCGAACTCGGCGGCAGCGGCGAATTGCTGGATCTGGGCTGGCGCAGCCTCGACGAACTGCGCACCCTCGGCCTTGTCGACGTTACCCAATTCGTGATGCGCGAAGCACTGCGCCGCTGGACGGCCGGCCTGAAACCGGGCTGCGAGCCAAGCCGGCTGTTCTGCTACAAGGGCGAAATCGCCCGCTGCCGCAACGGCCCCGGGTCCGCCTGGGCCGTTCCGGAAGAAGGGTTTTGATGTCGATGTGCTAACAGGGGCTATCGTAAATCCCGCGAACACAGCTTATTGAGCCCGCGGGATTGACGCTATCGCGCTCAGTTGTCACGCGGGCCTCCGATGCACCGGTAGTGCTCCAACAAGCGACTGGGCACGGCACAGATCAATAAATCACCGTTGTGTTCTTAAATGAGAATGCGTATTAATTGCGATACGATCATTGGGGTTGGCTGCGCCATCGGTGCGCAGGAGCATCGCGAGGGGGATGACGAGTATGAAGGTTCTGCGGGTTTCGGCTGGCCGCGGCTTGGCTCTTGCCACGTTGGTCGCACTCCTGACGGCGTCGCCGACCGGCGCGCAGGCAGAGGTTCAATTCCTCGATCACCGCAACCAGGTCATCGTGCTGGAATCGCCCCCGCAAAAGATCGTCTCGATGTTCGCCTCCGGGCCGCTGGTCCATTACGCGGTCGAGGGCAGCAGCGACCATATCGCCGGCGTCAACAAGAAGGCCAAGGCGATGTACGAGGGCAGCTTTTACGCCCAGCTGATCCCGGAGTTCCTGAAGCTCAACATGAATGTGGCGGGCGAGGGCTTCGCGCCCAATGTGGAAGCCATCCTCGAGATCAAGCCGGATGTCGTGCTGCAATGGGTCTTCGACCCCAAGCTCATCGAGCCGCTGGAGCGCGTCGGCCTCAAGGTGATCGGCTGGGATTGCTGCACCAACCAGCATCGCCGCGAATATCTGACATTGAGCGGCTACACCTCGGGCCGCATCGACCGCGCCCAGACCATCCTACAAAAGCAGGACGCTTCGGACCAGGCGCTGCGCAGGATCTTTGCCGACCTCAAGCCGGAAGACACGGTCAGCATCCTGGTCGTCGACGAGATCAAGGACAGCTTCCGGGTCATCGCCAATTCTTCGCAGGATTACAGCCTGAGCGGCACGCGCAACCTGGCCGCCGACGATACCGGCGAGTGGTGGCGGACGGTCGATGCTGAGCAGCTTCTGGTGTGGAATCCGGCTGTTATCGTCATCCCGGCCTATGCGGCCGAACTGACGCCGGCCGATTTCTACGGCAACGCCGTACTTTCCAACCTGGATGCGGTCAAGAACAAGCAGGTCTACAAGTTCCCGCAATTCAACCGCTCGCCCGACGCGGCTGAGATCTATCTATCCGACGATTGGCTGGCCCGTGTCGCCAACCCGGCGCGTTTCCCGGAGCCCAAGGCGTTCCGCGAGACGGTGAAAGACGGCTACAAGCTGATCTACCAGAAGGACCTGACCGAGGATCAGATCCGCTTCATTCTGGAGCTCGATCAGAACAAAGAGTCAGCCGGCTACGTCGACATCTTCGGCTGAGACGCCGCCGTGCAGGCGACGACGATCGCGCAGGGCGGTACGCGCATGCGCACCTGGGCAATCGTCCTGCTGTTGTCGTTGCTGTTGGTCCTCTGTGCCGTCTACTCGATCACGGTCGGGCGCTACGACATCGCCATGTGGGATGTCTGGCTCATCCTCTGGGACAATGTCATCCCGGACCAGGCGCCCGCCTGGACCCCGTTGCAGGCGGATGTCGTCGAAGTCATCCGCCTGCCCAGGATCCTCGCCGCACTCCTGATCGGCGCGGGCCTGGCCATGTCGGGCGCCGCCTTGCAGGGCCTGTTCCGCAACCCGCTGATCGACCCCAGCATCATCGGCGTCACGTCCGGTGCCGCCTTTGGCGGCACCCTCGCCATCCTTGTGGTTGGCGGCGGCTATCCGGTGCTGGGTGCTGCTTTCGCGTTCGGAATCGGCAGCCTCCTGGTGGTGAAGTGCCTGGCCAGCGTCAAAGGACGCACCTCGACCCTCACCCTCGTGCTCGCCGGAGTGATCGTCTCGGCCTTTTTCGGGTCGGCCATTTCCATCGTCAAGCTGCTGGCCGATCCGCATCAGAAGCTGCCGGCCATCACCTATTGGCTGATGGGCAGCATCGCCGCCACCAACTACCGCGACCTGGCGCTGATGGCGCTCGCCATCGTGCCGCCGTCGATCGTGATCTTCCTGTTGCGCTACCAGATCAACATCCTGTCGCTGGGCGAAGACAAGGCGCGGGCCCTGGGCTCTCCCATCGAGATCGTGCAATGGACCATCTTTGCCGCCGTGTCCTTCATCTCAGCCGGCGTCGTCGCCACGTCGGGGATTGTCGGCTGGGTCGGCCTGATCATCCCGCACATGGCGCGCACGCTAGTCGGCCCGGATCATGGAAGGTTGCTGCCGATGTCGGCGTTGATCGGCGCCATCTATCTGTTGCTGGTCGACGATATCGCGCGCACCGCGACGGTCGCCGAGCTGCCGATCGGCATCATCACCTCGTTGATCGGCGTGCCGTTTTTCGCGCTGATCCTGCGCCGGACCCAATCCAGGAGCGGTTGGGCCAATGATTGAGGTCGCCAATCTCAGCGTCACTTTGTCCGACAAGCCGATCCTGGAGAATTACAGCCTGTCGGTCGCGCCGGGCAGCGTGCTGGCGATCCTCGGCGCCAACGGCGTCGGCAAGACAACCTTGCTCAACTGCATCGTCGGCCTGTGCCGGCCGAGCGCCGGAACGGCATCGAGCCGGGGCCGGATTGGCTACGTCCCGCAGCTCTTCCACTCCAGGTTCGCCTTCTCCGTGCTCGACATCGTGCTGATGGGTCGGGCCCGGCAAATCGGCCTGTTCGGCGCGCCGCGCGCCAAGGATTACGCGGTGGCGCAGAAATATCTGGGCCTGATGAAGGTCGGCCATCTGCGCGATCGATCCTTCAACGAATTGAGCGGCGGTCAGCGCCAACTGGTCATGATCGCCCAGGCGCTGTCGTCGGAATGCGATATCCTGATCTTGGACGAGCCCTGTTCCGCGCTCGACTACAAGAACCAGTCCATCGTCATCGACACGTTGCGCGAGCTCAACAGCACGATGGGCCTCACCATCGTCTTTTCCACCCACGCGCCGCAGCACGGCCTCGAGGTCGCGACGCATGTGCTGCTGATGAAAGACCTGAGCCGCTACGAGCATGGCACGGTCGAGGACGTGCTCACCGCCGAGAATCTCTCGACGCTCTACGATGTCGCCATCGCCAAGGCGGCCTTCACCCGAGGCGGCAAGTTCACTTTCGCGCCCTACTTCGAACACTGAGCCCGCAAGGATGCCGGAGCCGATGAAAAAGATCGCCTATTTGACCTGGGGCCCGGCCAGCCAGATCACCAGTTTCCAGGATTATTCCAAATATCTCGACGACATGATCCATCTGCGGGAGCTGGAGACCTACGATCTCAGCCGCTATGCCGCTTTGGTGGTGCCGGACGGCATGGACAGCGCCGGAATCCGGCGCTACGCCGCACAATTCAATGCCTATGTGCGCGGCGGCGGGTTCCTCATCATCTTCGCCTGCAAGAATGTGCATGAGTGGATCGACGTGGTCGATCTCGCCTGGCGGCCCGTCGATACCAAGGACTGGTTGTGGTGGACCAGGCCCAAGCCCTATCTCGAAATCCATCAGCCGCAACCCAGGCATCCGCTCTGCGAGGTGATTCCCGTCGCCGACATGAGCTGGCACTGGTTCGGCGCCTTCGACCTGCACCCGGCGGCGCAGAGCGCGCTCAATCTGGATGACGACAGCGGCAGCCTGCTGCTCGACTTCCGATCCCTCGATGGCGGCGGGCGGCTGATGGTTTCGACCCTCGATCCCCATGTCCACAATGGCGAGCGGTTCATGCCGGCATGCCGGCGCTTTCTGCAAGCCTTCTATCCCTGGCTCAACCGGGAGCTGGGGATCGAGCGCGACAAGCCCAGTTTCGTCGTCACCTATCTGCAGTGCTTCGAGAATTCGCCCGAGTGGGCGCCAGACGGCCTGGCCCAGGCTTTCGCGCATGTCGGCGGCAGGCTGTCGCTATGCCCGCAATATCAGCTAAGCGCGGATCATCTGGCCGGCACCGACATCCTCTACATCCCGCATATCCACGATCAGTTCTTTCTGCGGGATATCCAGCCGCTGCTGCTCGACTTCCTGGCTGATGGCGGGCACCTGGTCATCTGCTCCGAACCGGCGATCCCATGGCTGCCGTTCCTCGGCGCCTTTCAGGCGGTGCCGCCGCGGCCCTTCACCAACATCAAGGTACGCATCCGCAACGACCCTTTCGGCTTCTTCCGAAACATGGATGCGGATTTCGATGGCTGGCAGAGCATCTTCGGCCAGTATGCCCGCGGCTGGTCGAAGATGCCGGAGGGTGCAATCTGGCTGACCGAAGTCGGCAGCCAGGATGACCCGAAACCCGCCGATTGGTTGTGGCAATACCCGACAGATACGGGCAAGGGCGGCATGGTCTTCATGCATAACGGCGACAACATGGTCCGCTATCCCGATCACGGCGCACACAAGCATTGCCTGGTGCGCGACATTTGCCTGGCATTGATGACCCATGGCGGGGCGATGATAAATCGCTTCTAGAGCTGGTCGGAGAGGCGCGGAGGCTCCTCGAGTCTTGGCATCTCCAACCTTCGGCGTGCGAAGCACTGCGCCGCTGGCGGGCGGGCCGGGAGCCTAGCCGCCTGTTCTGCTACGAGAGCAAGGTTGCGCGCTGCCGAAACGGGTCGCGGACGGCCCGGGCGGTTCCAGAGGAAGGGTTCTGATTTCAATAAGTTAAGCTATAGACCCGGCGCCGGCGCGGCGCGACCGGCGCTTGACATCGGCGGCCGGGACGCTATGTTCGCGCCTCCCCGAAACCAGCAGTTCCGGCCCATAGGGTGCGCCATGGCGAAATCGAGCACGATCCTGATCAAGTTGGTGAGCACTGCCGACACCGGCTATTATTATGTCACCACGAAGAACCCGCGCACCTCGACCGAAAAGCTTTCGTTCAAGAAATACGATCCGGTCGTGCGCAAGCATGTGCCGTTCAAGGAATCCAAGATCAAGTAGAAGCGCCGCCGGGTGCTGAAACGACAAAGGCCGCGATCTCGCGGCCTTTCGCATTCCTGGGCATGGCAATCATCGCGAATCAGGCGACGGTGCGCATCTCCTGGGATTCGGGCGGCTTGTAGGTGGCGATATCCGGCTCCGCCCGCACGGCGTTGCGGCCTTCCTGCTTGGCCAGGTACAGCGCCGCGTCGGCGCGTTTCAGCATGTCAGCAGTGGTATCGGCGGGGCCATGCAGGGCGGCGACGCCCATGCTGACGGTCACCATGACTTTCTCCGGCGGGCCGCTGACCACGACCGGATCCTTGGCCACCCGCTCGCGCAGGCGTTCCGCCACCATGACGGCGATATCGCCTGACGTGTCGGGCATGACGATGGTGAACTCCTCGCCGCCATAGCGGGCCACCATGTCGAAGTTCCGCAGATTGCCGTTGATGCGCTGCGCCACCGAGCGCAGGACTTCGTCGCCGACGCCATGGCCGTGGGTATCGTTGACGCGCTTGAAATAGTCGATGTCCACCATGACCACTGACAGCGCCTTGCCCGTCTCACGGGCGCGCTGCATCGTGCTTTCCAGGTGGTTGGTGAGGTAACGCCGGTTGTACAGGCCGGTGAGGCTGTCGGTGAGCGCCAGCGACAGACTGCGCTCATAGTTGCTGCGGAGCCGGTCCTGATAGCGGCGGCGGCGCACCTGGGTGCGGACGCGGGCGATCAGTTCGTTGCGGTCGATCGGCTTGATCAGATAGTCGTTGGCGCCGATGTCCAGGCCCTTGATCAGGCGCTGGGTGTCGAACTCGTCGACGACGAGCACGATCGGCACCTGGCGCGTGTCCTCTTGCGAGCGAAGCTGGGTCACCAGGCGCAGGCCGTCCTCGCTGCCCACATGAGCCGCCAGGATAATGACATCGAATCGCTGCTGCCGGCTGATCGCCAGCGCCTCGGCGCCGCTGCGGGCGACGACCGCGCCGTGCTGGCAGGTGCCGAGAGTCTCGACGATCTTGCTGCTGGTGGCCTGGCTGGCTTCGACCACGAGGATTGCGCCGCTGTTGCCGGGGTCGTTCTCGGCCGCGGCGGCGGCGCTCAGCAGTTCGAACTGGCCGCAGGTTTCCTCGCGCAGGCGCCACTCGTCCATCATCATCTTCAGGCGGGTCAGCGACCGCACGCGCGCGAACAGCGCAAGCTCGTTGACCGGCTTGGTGATGAAGTCGTCGGCGCCCGCCTCTAGGCCCCTTACCCGGTCCTTGGGCTCGCTCAGCGCGGTGACCATGACCACGGGGATATGCAGGGTTTTCGGATTGGATTTGATGCGGTGGCAGACTTCGAAGCCGTCCATGCCCGGCATCATGACGTCGAGCAGGACGATATCAGGCGTATTGTTGGCGACGATCTCCAAAGCGGCGGCGCCGCTGTCGGCGGTGATGACGTCGAAATACTCGGCCGCCAGCTTCGCTTCCAGAAGCCGGACATTCGCCGGAATATCGTCAACGACTAGGACCCGCGCCGACATCGACTTGTACTTCCACCCGTTTGGTTTTCGATGCCTAGCCCAGGAATTGCTCGACAGTCTTCAGAAAGCTCGTGACCGAGATCGGCTTGGCGATATAGGCCTCGCAGCCGCCCTCGCGGATCTTCTCCTCGTCGCCCTTCATGGCGAAAGCCGTGACGGCGATGATCGGAATCGACTTGAGATCGTCGTCTTCCTTGATCCACTTCGTCACTTCCAGGCCAGAGACTTCGGGGAGCTGGATATCCATCAGGATAAGATCGGGTTTGTGCTGGCGCGCCAGCTTCAGGGCTTCCATGCCATCGCGCGTCTGCAGGATGCTGTAGCCATGGGCCTCCAGGAGGTCATGGAACAGCTTCATGTTGAGTTCGTTGTCCTCGACCACGAGGATCGTCTTCGGTGTCGACGCCTGCCGCATCGGCTTAGCCTCCGTACCTGATAAGGACTTGGGGGCCGCGGCAACTCCGCTGGATTGCGTCATAGTCCCTCACAAAGCGACGGGGGTTGGTATCTGCCTATCGCGGAAACGGGGGACAATGACCGTCTGTTTCGCCCCCATCGCGACCCCTTACCATTATCAGCCCAATATTAAGATTTAGTAAGCACAATCTCCACACGTTAAGCGTCTGACAAGACGAATGAAACTGCCGGTCGGCCTAGCGGCTGGAAATGCCTTATAAACCAAGTTTGCCGGCGGCGGCACCGGGTTTAGTCTGCCTAGGTGATCCGGACGCATTCAAAGACCATGCCAGTACTCTGCCGCGATTGCGCCAAGCTTCAGACGGCCGGGGACACCCCCTGGAGCCGCTGCGTCGCCTGCGGCTCGCCCCGGAGCATAGCGCATCCCGAACTCCAGATGCTCACCATAGCTCATTTGGACTGCGACGCCTTCTACGCCAGTGTCGAAAAACGGGACAATCCGTCCCTAAAGGACAAGCCGGTCATCGTTGGCGGCGGCCGTCGGGGCGTCGTTTCAGCGGCCTGTTACGTGGCGCGGATGTATGGCGTGCGCTCGGCCATGCCCATGTTCAAGGCCCTCAAGGCCTGCCCCAAGGCGGTGGTCATCTCTCCGGATATGGCGAAATACAGCCGGGTCGGCCATGAGGTGCGGGATCTGATGCTGGCGGCTTCGCCGATCGTGGAGCCTCTGTCCATCGACGAAGCCTTCCTGGATCTCAGCGGTACCGAGCGGCTGCATCACGGCTCCCCCGCGGAGACGCTGATTCGGCTCGCTCTGCGAATCGAGGCTGAAATTGGTGTCACCGTTTCCATCGGCCTTAGTTACAATAAGTTCCTCGCAAAGATCGCGTCCGAGTTGGACAAGCCTCGGGGCTTTTCCGTGATTGGCCGGGCGGAGGCCAAATCCTTTCTGGCATCCCGGCCGGTGAGCCTGATTTGGGGTGTCGGCCGGGCCATGCAGGCACAACTCGCCCAGAGCGGCATCTTCACCATCGGCCAGCTCCAGGCCATCGAGCTGGAGGAGCTGATCCGCCGCTACGGCAGCATCGGCGATCGGCTGTACCACTTCTCCCGCGGCGAGGACGAGCGGGACGTGGAGCCGGATGCGCCGACCAAGAGCATCTCCGCCGAAACCACGTTCGATCGTGATCTCAGCACCATCGAGGAGCTCGCCGCCGAACTTTGGCCCCTCTGCGAGCGGCTGGCGCGGCGACTCCGGCGCAATGGCTTCGCCGCCAGGGGGCTGACCCTGAAACTCAAGACCGGCGATTTCCGCCTGCTCACCCGCAGCCGGCGGTTGCCGGCCCCGACTTTGTTGGCCGAGCTTATCTACCGGATCGCCCTGCCCCTGCTGGAATCGGAAGCCGACGGCCGGCGGTTCCGCCTCATCGGCATCGGGGCCGGCGAACTGGCCGACGCGGAAGAAGCCGACCTGCTCGACCTGTTTGCGCCGGAGATGCAGCGGATCGCCGGCGTCGAGCGGGCGATGGAGGCGGTCAGGGACAAGCTCGGCGCGGGCGCTATCCACAAGGGCCGCGGCTGGCGTAAGGACGCGCCGGCGCTTGCCGAGGATGACGAAGACGACTGATCAGCAGGACGGCTTGAGCCGGGTCAGTTCTTTCAACTTGCCGGCGACGCTGAAGTCGCCGTAGTCGAACACCAGGTCGCTGGTGACGCCATTATCGAACATCAGAAGCTGCTGCTCCGACTCCGGCAGCGTGGATTCATCGCTGGAGCGGAAGAAAGCCAGTTGCACGTTGCTGTAGGCGGCGCCTGCCAGCAGCGGCCAGGCCTTGCCGATTGCGGCATCGGCATTCTTGCGGTCGGTCACCACCGCATTGACGCCGAGCGCGCCATTGCCGTCGGAGCCGTCGAAGAAGGTCGCCCAAAGGAATGTCTGGCCCTGCGCGACGATGTCGAGAACGCGGAGGCTGTGAGCGGTGGGAAACAGAGTGCCGGCGGGCAGATCCACCGACTTCGGTTCGGGCAGGGTATATTCCGCCTTGCCGGGGCCTCCGGGCCCGCTCAGCTCGGCCTCGCCGCGGAACTCCTCGGTCACCTGGTCGCCTTCCAGCCGCTTGACGAAGAAGCGGTACCGGTTGCCGTCCTTCGATTCCCAGGACGCGACATTCATGCCGAACCTCATCTCATTCCCGCCCTGATAGACGAAGATCATGTCCATCCGATAGCTGACGGCCCAACCGTCGCAGGCGTCCTCCCAATCGAATTCAATCGAACCGATAACGTCGCTAACTTCGCTATGTCCGGCGGACTTGAGCGAGAGCAGGTAGGTCGCATGGTGCGGAATCACGTCCGCTGCGCTGGCGGGTTTGACAAATACCGTAAAGCACAGGAATAGAGCCGCCAGGCCGAGCCCGGTGTGACGTCGTACAAAGTTCATCGATTTCAACCGTTGAATAGCAGGTCCAAGCTGTTGCGCGGCGGAATTATGTCACGGTTCGGGTGGGGGTAGTAGCTAAAATCCGCGTTCAAATAATAACTTAACGGGAGAGATTAAGTTCCATGTCCACCAAGCCGGCCGTCTTCGTCACCCGCAAACTGCCTGACGCGGTATCGGCGCGTCTAGGCAAAAGTTACAATGCGCAATTGAATCCAGACGACAGACTGCTGTCGCCGGCGGAGATCGTCGACGGGGCCGGCAAGATGGTCGCCGATGCCCTGCTGATCTGCCCGACCGACAAGATGACGCCGGACCTGATCCAGGCCCTGCCGAAATCGATCCGCGCCATCGCGACCTTCTCGGTCGGCCACGAACATATCAATCTGGATGCGGCCAAAGCGCGCGGCATCGTCGTCACCAACACGCCGGACGTCCTGACCGATGCCACCGCGGACATCGCCCTGCTGCTGCTGTTGGGGGCGGCACGGCGGGCCTCGGAGGGCGAGCAGATCGTGCGCGGCAACAACTGGAATTCCTGGGGCACGACCTACATGCTGGGCGTGCATATGACCGGCAAGCGCCTGGGCATCCTTGGCATGGGGCGCATCGGCCAGGCCGTCGCCAAGCGCGCCCGCGGCTTCGACATGCAGATTCACTACGCCAACCGCCGCCGCCTGCCGCCGGAATTGGAACAGGGCGCGGTGTTCCATGCCGATGCCGACGACATGCTGCCGCACAGCGATTTTCTGTCCATCAACTGTCCGGCCTCGCCGGAGACCTATCACTTCCTCAATGCAGCGCGCATCGCCAAGCTGCCCGACGGCGCCATCGTCGTGAACACGGCGCGCGGCACCATCGTCGACGACACCGCGCTGATCGCCGCATTGAAATCCCGCAAGGTCGCGGCAGCCGGTCTGGATGTCTATGAGAACGAGCCGAAGATCGATCCGGAGTACCGCACGCTCGCGAATACGTTCCTGCTGCCCCATCTGGGCAGCGCGACGGTGGAGACGCGCAACGGCATGGGCTTCAAGTGCCTGGACAATCTTGACGCGTTCTTCGGCAACCGGCCGCCGCCGGACAGGCTGGTCTAGATTCTATCTCGCCGCGGGAACCGCGGGGCCGGCGGGCTGTCCGAGCGTGATGGCGTGCAGCCCGCCGCCGCCATGAGCGATATCGATGGCGGGAATCTGCACGATCTCACGGCCCGGGAAGGCCTTGCCGAACTGCTCATAAGCGCGCGTGTCCTGGGGATCCTCGAACACGGGCATGATCACGGCGCCATTGGCGATGTAGCAGTCCACATAGGACAGATCGAGGCGCTCGCCGTTTTCCAGGTAGCGCGCCCGCGGCTGTTCAACTTCAATCACCTCGAGCGTCCGCCCCGCGGCATCGGTTTCCGCGCGCAGCCGCGCGACGCTGTCGACCAGCGAGGCATGATTGGGATCCGCCGTATCGCTGCATGACAGCGCCAGCACCAGTCCCGGCCGCGTGAAGATCGCGAGGTCGTCCACCGGACTTTCGCCGTTGGCGCCTTGCAGGCTCTGCGACAGCCAGATCACTTTGCGGATGCCAAGATAGCTGGCCAGGATTTTTTCCATGTCGGCTTTGGTCACGCCGGGATTACGATTTGGATTGAGCAGAACCGACTCAGCGGCGATCGCGGTACCTTCACCGTCCGTTGTCAGCGCGCCGCCTTCGAAAACAACCGAGGCGTCGTAGCGGCGCATTTCCAGATGAGCCAGCAGCGCCTCGGCCACGGCGGCATCGCGATCATGCTCGGCAAACTTTCCGCCCCAGCCATTGAACTTCCAGGCGACGCCGGCAACGCCGCCCAGATGATCGACAACGAAGCTCGGCCCGTTGTCGCGCAGCCAGGAATCGTCATGGGGCAGGGAGTACATGCTGATGCCGGGGCCGCATTGCAGCGACGCCTCCGCCACGTTCTTCGGCTTCACCACCATGGTGACGGGCTCGAAGCGCGCGATTGCATTGGCGACCTCGCCATAGGCTTCGCGCGCGGCATCCAGATGATCTCCCCACAGCTCGCCGCGCACCGGCCACGCCATCCAGCAGCGTGCGTGGGGCACCCATTCCGCCGGCAGATAGAAGCCATCATCGGCAGGTCGCGACAATCATGCCTCCCTATGCGGTTTTATTTCGGCGCGACTCTAGAAGTCCCGTCAGCCGATGGCAACCGCTGCACTCCGATTTCGCCCCTGTCGCTTCGCATAAGCTGGGGACATGGTGTACCCGCGCCGCGCGTTCACTTCTTCAACGGCGGAAGGTCGAGCTTGATATGCAACTCTCTGAGCCGCGCCGGCGGCACTTCGGCCGGCGCTTGCATCAGCAGGTCCTGTGCCTGTTGGTTGAGCGGAAAGGCAATGATCTCGCGGATGTTGGGCTCATCGGCCAGCAGCATGACGATGCGGTCGATGCCCGGCGCTGAGCCACCATGGGGCGGCGCGCCGAACTTGAAGGCATTGAGCATGCCGCCGAAGCGGCTCTCCACTTCTTCCTTGCTGTAGCCGGCGATCGAGAAGGCCTTGTACATGATTTCCGGCAGATGATTGCGGATGGCGCCGCTGGAAAGTTCCACGCCATTGCAGACGATGTCGTACTGATAGGCTTTGATGGTCAGCGGGTCCTTGGTGTTCAGCGTCTCGAGTCCGCCCTGGGGCATCGAGAATGGATTGTGGCTGAACTCGATCTTGCCGGTGTCGGGGTTCAACTCGTACATCGGAAAATCAACGATCCAGCAGAACCGGTAGGCATTCGGTTCGATCAGGCCGAGTTCGTCGCCGATACGCGTGCGCACCGCGCCGGCGAATTTCTCTGCGGCACCTTTCTTGTCGCAGGCGAAGAAGACGGCATCTCCGGCCTTGAGGCCAACCGCTTCGCGGATTTTCGCAAGCCGATCATGATCCAGATTCTTGGCGATCGGGCCTTTCGGGCCCTCCTCCGCGTACTGGATATAGCCGAGACCCCCGGCGCCCTGCTCCCGCGCCCATTCATTCAGCTTGTCGAAGAAGCTGCGCGGCTTCGCCGCCGCGCCCGGCGCCGGTATCGCCCGCACGATGCCGCCGGCTTCCACCTGCTTGGCAAAGATGCCGAAACTGGAGCCGCGGAAAATTTCTGTCACATCGGCAATTGTCAGGGGGTTGCGCAGATCGGGCTTATCGGAGCCATAGCGCAGCATCGCATCGTCGAAAGCGATGCGCGGAAACGGCCCCGGCGTGATCTTGCGGCCATTGGCGAATTCCTCGAACACGCCGTGCAGCACCGGCTCGATGGCGGCGAAGACGTCCTCCTGGGTCACGAAGGACATCTCGAAATCCAGCTGATAGAACTCGCCGGGCGAACGGTCGGCGCGGCTGTCCTCGTCACGGAAGCAGGGCGCGATCTGGAAGTAACGGTCGAAGCCCGCCACCATCAACAGCTGCTTGAACTGCTGCGGCGCCTGGGGCAGCGCATAGAATTGGCCGGGATGCAGCCGGCTCGGCACCAGGAAGTCGCGCGCGCCTTCGGGCGAGCTCGAGGTCAGGATCGGCGTCTGGAATTCGGTGAAGCCCTGCTCGATCATGCGGCGGCGGATGCTGGAGATCACCCGCGAGCGCAGCACGATATTGCGGTGGACCTTCTCGCGGCGCAGATCGAGGAAGCGGTAGCGCAGGCGGATTTCCTCGCCGGAGTCCTCATCGCTCGCCACTTGCAGCGGCAGCACTTCGGCCGTCGATTGCACGGTGAATTCATCGATCTGCAACTCGATCTCGCCGGTCGCAAGCTTGGGATTCACCGTTTCCGCCGGCCGATGCACGACCTTGCCGGTGATCGTCACCACATACTCGACGCGCACCGCCTCGATCGCCTTGAACAGCGGACTCGACGTGTCGATCACGCATTGCGTCACGCCGTAGTGATCGCGAAGATCGATGAACACCAGATTGCCGTGGTCGCGTTTGCGGTGAACCCAGCCCGACAGGCGCGCCTGTTTCCCGACATCACCGGCGCGCAGCGCGGCGCAGTTGTGGGTCCGGTAGATATGCATCGATCCCCCAAGAAATCAGGTTTAAAGGGCCGCGCTGCCGGTGGCGCTATCCCCCACCCCGCGGCCATGGATTCCGGGCGCAAAAGGCATGGAAAGGCCGGGAAATGTCAAGGCAGACACGCTGACGGCATGCCGTAGATTCCGTAGATTCCGTAGATTGTTAACTCTGCAATGTGGCCGCCGCATGAAACCCCGGCCGATTTCGCATAGGCATCCTTGCTTGTGAGGCCCTTCCGAATCCTTGTATTACCGGCACATGACCCTGATCACTCAGACTGCCGAGCTCGCGGCGTTTTGCCAGCGCCAGGGCGGCACAGAATTCGTCGCCGTGGACACCGAGTTCATGCGCGACAAGACCTATTGGCCACAGCTCTGCCTGGTGCAGGTGGCCGGCCCAGAGGAAGCTGCGGCCATCGATACGCTGGCGCCGGGCATCGACCTGAAGCCGCTCTATGACCTGCTGGCCGACACCGCGATCACCAAGGTGTTTCACGCGGCGCGCCAGGATATGGAAGTGTTCTATCACCTGACCGACCGGCTGCCGACACCGATCGTCGATACCCAGGTGGCCGCCATGGTTTGCGGCTTCGGTGATTCCGTCAGCTATGAGACGCTGGCGACCAAGCTGGCCAGTGCGCGGATCGACAAATCCTCGCGCTTCACCGACTGGGCGCGCCGGCCGCTGTCGGAGCGGCAGCTTGCCTACGCCCTGTCCGACGTCACTCATCTGCGCTTGGCCTATGAGAAGCTGCGGCGGCGGATCGAAAAGACCGGCCGTCACGGCTGGTTCGCCGACGAAATGGCGGTGCTGACCGATCCCAAGACCTATCGCGCCAATCCGCAGGAGATGTGGCGGCGGCTCAAGGTACGGTCCGACAAGCCGCGCTTCCTCGCGCTGCTGCGCGAACTCGCCGCGTGGCGCGCGGAAGAGGCGCAGAAGCGCAACCTGCCGCGCAACCGCATCGTCAAGGATGAGACGCTGATCGAGCTGGCGGCCCACGCGCCGCGCAACGCCGAAGAGCTCGGCCATGCCCGCGGCCTCGGCCGCGGCTTTGCCGAAAGCAAGCAGGGCTCGGCGATCCTGGCTGCCATCGAACGCGGCCTTGCCGTGCCGGAGGCGGAGTGCCCGAAGCCGGATCCGCGGCCCGTATTGCCCGCGGGCATCGGCCCACTGGTCGAACTGCTGAAGGTCTTGCTCAAATCGAAATGCGAGCAGCATGGCGTGGCCCAGCGGCTGATCGCCAGCAGCGACGATCTGGATCTGCTCGCAGCGGATGACACGGCCGACGTACCGGCGCTCCATGGCTGGCGGCGGGAAGTCTTCGGCGAGGACGCGCTGGCGCTCAAGGCCGGCCGGATCGGCTTGGCCGTGGCGGGAAAAGGCATCAAGATCGTCCCCCTTTCGACAACTCCGTAGCACGCCGCGCCGACGGCCGAAGGAGGCAGACAGATGCTGCGATTCCGCGCGACGATAATCCTGGCGGCGCTGCCGCTCCTGTCATGGGCACAGATCGCCGCGGCCCAGGATGGGCTTCGATTCGATAGTCCCGTCGCCTGTCCGGCCACGTTCGGCTGCGTTGTCAGAAATTTCGTCGATCTGGATCCGGGGCCCGAAGCGCACGATCAAACTTGCGGAAACGTCACCTATGACGGCCACAAAGGCGTGGATATCCGCGTGCCGGATTCGAATTCCCTGGTGCGCGGAGTCAAGGTACTGGCGGCGGCGGATGGCATCGTGCTGCGGCTGCGCGATGAAATGCCCGACGTCAGCATCCGCGAGACCGACGCCGAGGCGGTGAAGGACCGTGAAGCCGGCAACAGCATCATCATCGATCACGGCTATGGCTGGCAGACGCAGTATGGCCATCTGCGCCTCAACAGCATCAGAGTGAGACCTGGCGATATCGTGAGGGCGGGCCAGCCCATCGCCCTGATCGGACTCTCCGGCAACACCGAGTTCCTGCATCTCCATTTCGAGATCCGCTATAACGGCGAGCCGATCGATCCCTATTCGGGACTGCCGCTCGGCGGTGGCTGCGGCAAGCCGGCGCATCCGCTCTGGACAGAGACGGCGCTCGCCCAGCTGCCCTATCGCGCGGATGCGCCGTTCGATGCCGGCTTTGCCACCGGGAAAGTGGATTTCGCCGCCGCCCGCGCCGGCGCCTATGCCGCCGACAGCCTGCGCGCCGACGTGCCGGCGCTGGTGTTCTGGGCCGAGGCGCTGGGCCCGCGGGCCGGCGATCAGGAGACCATCCGGCTGATCGATCCCGACGGCACGGAGCTTGTCGATACAACCGAAACCCTGGCCGACACCAAGGTACAGCGCTCGCGCTTTGCCGGCGTGCGGCGGCCCGAGAGCGGTTGGGCGCCCGGCATCTATCGCGGCGAATACATCGTGCGCCGCAAGGAAAGCGGCCAGACCAAGACCGTCGTGGAAATTACGCGCGAGATCGAATTGCGCTGACTAGCGTCACCGCGCGATCGACACCTCCACGGCGCGGTCAAAGGCCTTGCCGAGCGCATTGAACCGGCGCTCAACGCTTTCGCCGAACAGGGCTTCCTGGCCCTTCGGCAACAACAGCCGAATCTTGCTGTCGCCCATGCGCACGGCGGTTTCCTTGAGGACAGCCGGGGTCGCGGCGCTGACCGAAAACGCCAGCCGCAACGCCAGACCCACGCGCCGCCAATATTCCCGGTCCTCGCTGTCGAGCATGGTCAGCAGCTCATTCATCTCGGGTGACAGTTCCTCGCTGCCATAGCGGACGAAAACCGCATAGGCGACGGATATCCGCCCGGAATGGTCGATGCCGCCGACCGGCAGATGAACAATGCGCGAGAAGATCTGCGCCGCGCGATAGTCGGGATGTTCGCGCCAGCCGATATCGCTGAGCGTGCAGGCCGCGCGCCGCAGGCGGGCGCGCCTGGCATCGTCGCCCTTGAACAAGGGCGCGATCCAATCGTCCAGCAATTCTCCCGTATCGCCGAAGCGGCCGTCGAGCTGCGCCAATTCCTGGCAGGCGGCGATCAGCGGATCCCGCGCCTTCTCCTCCGGGGACAATTGATCGTAGAGATGACCTTCGCGCAGACCGTGCGCCGAGAACAGAACCCGCGCCGGCCGGGCAACCCGCAAGATACGCTCGAGCACCAATGCGGCAAAGGGCAGCGTCTCGGCGCGCCGCTTCGACATGCCGGGAATCGTGATCAGCGTCCGCTTGCTGAGCCGCGCCACCAGCCGCGCCAGATCCTCGGCATCGCGCCGCTCGATGACATACTCATGAATGACATGCAGGGGATGCCCCGCCTGCTCCATATGGATGCGTGCCAGATTGCGCCAGGCGCCGCCGACGGGATGGAAGTCCCGGCCCTTGGCCTGGGCCAGCCAATCGACTCGCTCCAAATGCTCGTCCACTACTTTGCGGGCGGCGTCGAGATCGTTGAGCACGCTTTCCATCAGCCGGATCGGCCCGAGCGGCAGCGTGGTGTGCGCGCCGATGCGGCCTTTGTTCAGGACCACCAGTTCCAGGCTGCCGCCGCCGAGATCGCCCATGACGCCGTCGGCGCCCGGAATACCCGACAGCACGCCGGAGGCGGAAAGCCGCGCCTCCTCGGTGCCGGTGATAATGCGGACCCTCACATTGCAGCGCCGCTCCACCTCGCCGACAAAAGCGGGACCGTTTTCCGCGTCCCGCACCGCTGCCGTCGCCAGCAGATCGAGCCGCGTCACCTCCATGGCCCGGGCCAGCCAGACGAACCGCGCGAGATTTTCCAGCGCCAGCTTGACGCCCCCTTCGTTGAGGCGGCCGGAGGCATCGAGGCCGCGACCCAGCCCGCACAGCACTTTTTCGTTGAAGAGGGTCATCGGCGCCCGGCCGCTGCCGGCGAAGACAACGAGGCGGATGGAGTTGGACCCGATATCGATGACGCCGATGCGGCCCGCTACTGCATGAGCCTTCGCCCCCGGCCGTGTCAGAGCCTGGACCGCCAAGGCGCCTACGCTTTCCGCAATGTCAGGCTGGGGGCCTTCTTGTCCTTTTTCAGTGCGCTGCCGCGGCCCGAGAGGCTGGGGTTGGTCATGAAATAGGTGTGGGCGCTGAACGGCTCGGCCGGCACCTTGAGGCGCTCATACGCGCCGTCGGGCTTGAGGGTCCAGCTCTGGGCACTGTCCTTCAGATTGGCGATCATGATCTGATCCAGCACTTGCTGATGAACGGTCGGATTCTCGATCGGCACGAGACTCTCGACCCGGTGATCGCAATTGCGCGTCATCCAGTCGGCGGAAGATATGAACACTTTCGCGCTCCGGGACGGCAACGCTTCGCCGGCACCAAAGCACACGATTCGCGAATGTTCAAGAAACCGCCCGATGATGCTTTTGACGCGGATATTCTCCGACATCCCGGGCACGCCGGGCCGCAAACAGCAGACGCCGCGCACGATCAATTCGATCTTCACGCCGGCCTGGGAGGCGCGGTAGAGCGCGTCGATCAGTTGTGCGTCGACGATCGCATTCAGCTTGAGCCAGATGCCGCCCGGCTTGCCCGCCTTAACGTTGCGGATCTCGTCCTCGATCAATTGCACCAAAGTTTGCCGCAGATTGAGCGGTGCCACCGCCACCTTGTCCAACTTCTCAGGCTTCGCATAGCCGGTCATGTAGTTGAACATCCGCGCAGCGTCGCGGCAGAGGGCGGGATCGCAGGTGAAGAACGACAGGTCGGTATAGATCTTCGCGGTCACCGGATGATAATTGCCGGTGCCGAAATGCACATAGCTGCGCAGTGCCGCACCCTCGCGGCGGATGACCATCGAGACCTTGGCATGGGTTTTCAGCTCGAGGAATCCATAGACCACCTGCACGCCCGCGCGCTCCATGTCCCGTGCCCAGCGAATGTTCCGCTCCTCGTCGAAGCGCGCCTTCAGCTCCACCATCGCGGTGACGGACTTGCTGGCCTCGGCTGCTTCAATCAGGGCCTTGACGATCGGCGAGTCGTCGCTGGTGCGGTACAGCGTCTGTTTGATCGCCACGACCGAGGGATCAAGCGCCGCCTGGCGCACGAACTGCACGACCACGTCGAAGCTTTCATAGGGATGATGGACGATGATGTCCTTCTGCCGGATGGCGGCAAAGCAGTCGCCGCCGGAATCACGGATGCGCTCGGGGAAACGGGCATTATAGGGCGTGAACTTCAAATCCGGCCGGTCGTCGACGATCAGCTTGCTGGTGGCGGCGATGCCGAGGATGCCGTCGACCACATGCACGTCCGCCGGCGACACATCGAGCTCCGAGGTGACGAAATCCCGCAATCCCTCGGGCATGCCGGCATTCACCTTAAGACGGATCGCAATGCCCCGCTTGCGGCGTTTCAATGCCGATTCAAACAGCCGCACGAGGTCCTCCGCCTCTTCTTCGATTTCGATTTCGCTGTCCCGGATGATGCGGAAGTTGCCGATCGCGACCACCTCGTAGCCGGGAAACAGTCGCCCGAGATTGAGGCCGACCAAGTCCTCCAGCGTAATGAATCGAATGTCCTGGCCCGGTAAGCGGATGAAACGTTGGATCTGCTGCGGCAGCGGGATCAGCGCCCGCAGGCTGCGGCCGTCGGCCTTGCCCTTCAGTTCCAGCGCGATCGCGAATCCCAGATTGGAGATGAACGGGAACGGATGCGCGGGATCGATCGCCAGCGGCGTCAGCACGGGAAAGATCTGGTCGAGGAACATGGCGTCAAGCCATTGGCGCTCCTCCGTGCTCAGTTCACCCGGCTCCACAACGGACAGGCCGGCACCGCGCAATTCCATGCGCAATTGCCGCCAGCAGGCCTGCTGGTTCTGCATGAGATCGCTGGTGCGGCTGTTGATCGCCGCGAGCTGTTGCGCCGGCGTCAGCCCATCCTGGCTCGGCACGGTGACGCCGGCCGCCACCTGCCCTTTCAGGCCGGCGACGCGCACCATGTAAAACTCGTCGAGATTGTTGGCGGAGATGGACAGGAACCGCAGCCGTTCCAGCAGCGGATGCGCGGGATTGAACGCCTCCTCGAGCACGCGCTCATTGAAGGCCAGCCACGATAGCTCGCGATTGAAATATCTTGCTTCGGCAGTGATCGCGACGGTTGCCGGCGCAGCGGTCTTTATGTCATCCACGGTGGCGTCTCCTTGTGCCACAAGTGTATATGAGTGTCTCCGTAGCATTATTACAAGTCGATGACATTTGACCCGGGAATCCACCAACAAGCCATTGATTTCGCGCAGCGATTCGGAGCCGGTCGATGAAGAGCCTGCTGCTGTTGCGCCATGCCAAATCGAGCCGCGACGATCCGCGCATTGCCGATTTTGATCGCCCTCTGGCCAAACGCGGCCGCGAGGCCGCGCCCGAGGTCGGGTCGTTCCTCCACCAAGCGAAGCTGATTCCCGATCTCATCCTGTGCTCGACCGCGCGCCGGACACAGGAAACCGCGGAACTGGCCCTGGCCAAGCTCGGCCGGCACACGACTCTGCGCCTGGTCGACAGCCTCTATCTGGCGCCGTCCGAGCAGATACTGAAAGCGATCCATGGAGTCGATGCCAAGGTCAACACACTGCTGGTCATCGGTCATAATCCCGGCCTTGCGCAACTCGCCAGCCATCTCGCCGCAAGCGGCGACAAGGCTGCCATTCATCGGCTGCGGGACAAGTACCCGACCTCGGGCCTCGCGGTCCTCGAAGCAGGCATCGGCGCCTGGAGCAAGCTTGACCGGGCGAAGCTGATTCAGTTCGTCACGCCGGCGGATCTCGACGGCGACTAGACTCTAGTCGCCCGCCCGCCAATAGCGCTTCTGCTTGCGGAAGCCGCGCCAGACATCCTCGAAGTGATCGAGGTCGCGATCGATCCAGGCCGCCTGCCAGCCCAACAGGAGACCGCCGACCCGGCGCGCTTCGCTGTCGCCCAGCGCTTCCGTCAGCGGCCCCTCGATCTGAGCCAGCAGCGATCGGCTGACCAGCGCGTCGTTGAGCGATCCCAGGCGATCCTGTGCCTCGGTCATGCTCTTCAAATAGCGGCGCACCGGCTTCTTGGCGAACAGCCTGCTGAAGAACTCCGACAGATAGCGCATCTTTTTGAATTCGAGCCGGAGGTCGTGATACTCGGCCTCTTTGAGGCGCGCCTTCTTGCCGCCGATTTTCAGCAGCTTCTTGTGGCGCTTGTCGAGGATCGGCACGACGAAGCTCGAGATCGGCTGATCGAGCGGATCGTCGATGGCGGCGCTCGGCGCCTCCCATTCGCCCTTGGCGAGCCACAGCTCCATGCGCAGGAGAAACTCCGTGTAGCGCGGGCCGCCGATCGCAGCGCGCAACGCGTTGTAAGCCGACTCGCGCTGCCGCTTCGATTCCGCCAGCAACGCCGGCAGCGACGCCTCCTCGGGCAGGCGCTGCCGCATCTGCGCCAGCGATTCTTCGATGAACACATCCCAGTCCCGTGCCGGTCCGAGCACGCCCTGAAGCCATTTCAGCTCATGAGCGAGATAGCTGCGGGTTTCCCTGGTGATCGTGTCCTTGAAGGCGGAGATCAAGGCGCGCAGCCGGCGGATTGCCACCCGCTGCTGATGCACGCCCTCGATATCCTCGCCCAGCAGCGAACAGGCTTCGTTCAGACGCAGTTGCCGCAGCGCGCTCTTGGCGATGGCGGAGAACGCCGCGCGCGCCGTCATGTCCGGCGTCATCTCGACTTCATCGGCGCGATAGGAACCGGGCCCCTCATCCGCCGCCAAGCGGTAGCCGCGGGCCGCCTTGGTCTCGGTCTCGAGGGAAACCGGCACCGCTTCGTTGAGGGCGATGGCCAACTCATAGAGCCGCTCGCGCCGGCCCGTCTTCAATTCGAGCTCCGCCTCGCTCAACGGACTGCGGCGTTCGCCGGCGCCTATCTCGCCGCGATCCAACGCGACCTCGATCTCGCTGTCGAACAGCCGCACCGGAACTGCGGTCCGCTCGATCTCGCTGCTGAAGACCGGCTGCAATGACTGCGCAATTTCCGGCTGACTGAGGAATTCGCGCAACTCGTCGTCGGCGATCAGCTGGAGCTGCGGAACATCGCCCTCCACATCGGACTCGAGTTCGCGGTGCGCCTGCATGGCGCCAGTCTCACCGAGCGGCACCTTCAGCGTCTGCACGCGCCGGTCGCCGATTTGCCGGATGCGCAGCGCTATGCCCCGGCGCTGCAGCGCCCGATCCGGCGTATCGAAATAGATGCTGGTGAGATGACGTGTCACCGCGCGATCGCGAGCAAGCGAGCGCAACAGCGCACTGCGGCGCAACTGTTCGAGCTTTTCCGGACTCATGCGCAGCTTGAGTTCGAATTCTTCGGTCATCGCGTCCCTGGCCGCCGTTGAAGCCGATTATAAACAGATACTGCTCAGCAACTGAATCTGAGTGCTGTTAACACGATGTCAACGATTTTGGCTCATTTGTGAACATCGGGACATAAGCACCTGTTTACCATCGTGATTCGGTCATTTGAGGTCGGACAACCGATTGCGACGGCGAACGCATAGTTAACAAGAGCGTTGACCAAACAAGGTAAGATTCGTTAATCGGGGGACGTCGAGCCGACGCACGGTCGGCGTCCGATCAACGAAACGGCCCACCGGGGGCCGAAGTGTATGGGGGGAAAAGCCTATGACAGACCACCTGTCATTGCCCAGGCGGAGCTTCCTGTTTTGGAGTGCCGCCGCTGCGGCATCGCTGATCGTCAAACCGGATACGGCGTCGGCCGCTGTCGACAAATATCGTACGCTCACGTTGCATGCGCGCTGGAGCGCGGAAGATTTCCGCGGCCCCTACTACGAGAAGGGACGCTACCTGCCGGATGCGCTGGCGGAGATCAATCACCTGCTCCGTGATCGGCACAACGAAACCGTGACCAAGATGGATATCCGGTTGCTCGACCTGTTGAGTGGTTTCGCGACCAAGGCGAACTATGACCGCCCGCTGGAAATCGTCTGCGGCTATCGCTCCCGTTCCACCAATAATGCGCTGCTGCATCAGGGGCAAAAGGTGGCGAAGGACAGCCTGCATATCCTCGGCCGCGCCGTCGATGTGCGTTTCGACGGGCTGCCGCTAAAGCGGGCGCGGAAGATCGCGGTCGCCATGGAGGCTGGCGGCGTCGGTTACTATCGCCGGCAGAATTTCCTGCATCTGGACGTGGGCGCCGTAAGGTCCTGGTAGCCGGGACTTAGTCCGGAGCACCCATTTCCCGCAGGACCTCGCGCATCAGCGCGAGCGTCGGGCGCCGCTGCGCGGTCAGGGCCGCGCGGTCCAGGGCCTGCGCCAACCGCCGCGCCGCATCGAATGAACGCTCGATCCGCCGCAACGCGAATTCGATGACCTCGGCGTCGACGATCAATTGACGGTCGGAGAACAGCTTCGCCAGCAACATGCGCAGCAGTCCGTCGTCCGGCTGCTGGACGGCCACGGCCGGCAGCGCATTGAGGCGCGACCGCAGGTCGGCCAGCTTGATCGGCCAGCGCGCCGGCGGTTCCGCTGCGCAGAGCAGCAGATGCCCGTTCCGCTCGGCCAGAAGATTATACAGATGCAACAGGCGCTGCTCCGCGCCAGGCGACAGAGTTGCGGACGCCATATCGTCAAGCAGAAGCGCCGATGCGCCGGCGAGAACGGCGGGCGGATCGGCGCGCGCCAGGTCAGCGATCGTTATCTGTACCGCGTTGGCGCGGCGCCGCCAGATCTGCCCCAGATGGGTCTTGCCGCAGCCGGGGGCGCCATAGACCGCGAGGCCGGATCGCGGCCAATCGGGCCAGCGCTTGACCCACGCATGGGCTTCCTCGTTGCTCGCAGCGACAAGGAAGTCCCCGTCGGCATAGGACGGCACGGCCTCGAAATCGAACGGCAGTTGGGGCACGATCCCTCGGCGCAGTCAGTTGCCGGACGGCGGTTCGTTCCTCGCCGGTGACGGCAGCAAGGGCGTGGGCCTATCTTCCGGCGGCGGCGATCCGCCGTGATAAAGATTGCTCGCCATATAGCGGGTCAATCCGAAGCGGGTGAGCACTCCAACCACGGCCGCCGCCGGTAACCCCAGCAGCACGCCGACGAATCCGAATAAGGCGCCACCTGCAAGCAGCGAAAAGATCACCCACACCGGATGCAGACCGATGCGGTCGCCCACCAGCTTCGGTGTCAGGAAGTTTCCTTCCACCACCTGGCCGACGACGAAGATTCCGGCTACGAGGCCGATCGACAGCCAATCGGTGCCGCCGGGCAACCCTGTGAATTGCGCGATGGCGAGGCCCATGCTGGCGACAAATCCGGTGATGGTGCCGACAAAGGGAATGAAGGACAGAACGCCTGTCATCAGACCCACCGCCAGCCCGAAATCCAATCCCGCCAGGCTCAGCGCCGTCGCATAGAATGTGCCGAGGATCAGGCACACCGTCGCCTGGCCGCGGGCATAGCCGGCCAGCGTCCGGTCGATCAACCGCGCCTGCTCGCGGATCACCGGT
>Ga0184626_10000029_pt1 | contig 27905 bp, 33 predicted proteins | sample PLM3_60_b1_FD_133142 | JGI IMG/M metagenome (GOLD analysis project Ga0184626, IMG submission 133142) | Groundwater sediment microbial communities from an aquifer in East River, Colorado, USA - PLM3_60_b1 | ecosystem: Environmental > Terrestrial > Soil > Riparian zone | place: USA: East River... | reverse complement strand
CGACTTGAAGATGGAACGGTCGCTGCATCCGCTCACACCGCTCTTCCAGGGCAAATGGGAATAGGGATTTGTGATCTCACAAAAGAAAGCGAGCGATGGAAGCTTTCGCGAGCGGAAACGTCAGAGCGAAATGGAGCGTTGGAGTATGGGAGCATTGGAGCACAGCACGAATCAGGTTTCCGTGAATCGTCTCGCGCTGAGCGCCACCCTTCATTGTCTGACCGGCTGTTCGATCGGCGAGGTGCTCGGCATGGTAATCGCCAGCTCGTTGGGATGGGATAACCTGGCATCGGTCACGGTCGCGACTGTGCTCGCTTACGCGTTTGGTTACCTCTTGACATTGCTGCCGCTGCTGCGTGCGGGCCTGGGGTTCAGCGAGGCTCTCTCGCTCGCCTTGGCGTCGGATACGCTCTCCATCACGATCATGGAGATCGTTGACAACGCTGTGATGCTCGTCATCCCCGGCGCGATGGACGCCGGGCTTACTGAGCGGCTGTTCTGGGGCAGCCTCATCTTTTCGCTTGTTCTCGCTGGGATTGCCGCTTTTCCCGTTAACCGCTGGCTGGTTGCTCGTGGCCGGGGTCATGCGCTGGTGCACAAGCATGATCCATCAGGTGCAGGTTATGCTGAGAAAGGACACGTAACTGGGCACCACCTTTCAAAGCAGTGAGCGTCCATTGCCATGGTTCTGAGACGAAATATCCCGCGCGCGGCACGCGAACGCAATATTTGACCTCGGGGCACAAAACCATCGGCAACGCATTCTACGCAAACGCCGACGATTGCCAGGGCTGTCACACGAACGAAGGTTTTATCGAGCGCGCGAAGAAGGGCAAGGTTGACCCGAAGAAGTTCGTGTCGAATCCTTTGGAGATAGGCTGTTTTATCTGTCACGCTCCCCACGACACGGGCAATTTCTCTTTTCGCCTGCCGCCATTGAGGAGGCCGGCGCGGAATTCGGCATAAGCTTCATCGATGTCTCAGCTCTTGAGCTTCAATTTCAAATATTCGCCGACCAAAATCGCAGCGGGATAAAGGACTTCTTCTTCAGTTTGCGCATGCAGCATTAACTTCTCCGCAAAGCGCGCATGCTCTGGCTTCTTTTCAGCCTCGGCGGCGGCTATTAAATTTTTTAGCGCCGCAACGACCGCTTTATGCCCCTGGAGCATTTCAGACAGCTCCTATTTCAGTCGATCAGTCATTCTAACAACGCTCTTCGCGTTTTCGTCGAGTTTGTCCTGGGCTAACCCGGATAATAGCCCAAGAGGCGGGAGCGCGAATTCTTCCTCTTTCACAAAATGCTCATGAAGAACTTTCGCGACAGCCTTCGCCGCGTCTCCCACCCTGCCACCCGCTCGAGTCGCCTTGACGAGTTCCGCATGAAGCTCTTCGTGTTCCCAGCCTTAATGGGCTCGGGATTGTGAATGTCATATTTACACCTCCGGCTTCAACACTTTTCTTCTTTTGTGCAACCCGGCCTTGTCGGATTCTTGTGAGTGACCCCGGGCAGGGCCCTTGGCATCTTCATGAATCCGCTCCACATACTCAAGGAAAGAAACATAAGCCTCCACGTACCGCCCAGCCGCGACATCCTCCGGCTTGAATTTCTTCTTGGCCATATCTCTGAGAGAAACGACCGCGCGCTGTCCTTGGCGAGAGCTTCAGAACGACTGAAACAAAAAACACAGATTAGAGGAACTCTCCTACTTTGCTAAGCGATTATACAGCCAGGCCCACACGTAGCCAAAAATCCAAGCGGTGATAACCATCAAAACCAAGGCAACGATAAAATTCCCCGCGGCAAATTCTTTCGGAAGCAAAGAGGCCACATCAGCACCTAGGAACTGAGCGTTAAACAGAAACCTGAACAATCCAGGTCAATCAAGTTGATCAAATAAAGGAGTAGATAGAAGGCCGCGGTTAATATGGCCATTGAATTGGCAAAGGCAGTTTGGTTTAACTTTAGCATCCAACATCTCCTCTTAGCCCGAAGCCATCATAACTGAGTGCTTTGACTTAAGCATGCGTCCGGACAGTCGCTCAGCAGGTCACGTGCAGGATGGCGTTTGTTTCTTCCGGGTTCTCCCGCAGCTCCTCAATCGCCTCGGCTGTCCGCAGCATGAGCAACTGGACATGGCGGCGCTTGGCTTCCTTTTTCACTTCGTCCATGACCGGCAGGACGCCCGTTCCCGTGCCGATGACTAGCCGTCTGCATTTCCACGGGATCTTTTCCTCCGCCGAAAGCGGCGTGTGGCCGAAAGCCTCCCGGAATTTCTTGGAGGGCTTCTTCTTACGCTTGCGGACTTGCCCACGATCGATGAGCACGTCGTGCTCGTAAGTGACGCCGTCGATGCGGATCGAACCGAAAGAGAACGCCTCGAAGCGGCAGCAGCCGGCGAAAGTCCCACCGATAGGTTTCACTGCCTTCACTGTTTTCATCTTGCCTCCGTAAATACGATATATGGCAAACCCTGCATCGACAGTTTGGAGGTTGTCTTTACTTAATCGGTGACAGGCCCGAAGTAGTCATCAAACGGAATACCCAGATTGAAGTCGTAGCTAAGCTAGCATCGGCTCCTTACTCTCCCTCTACACCAAACTCAAGACTGCTAAGTGTCTCATCCGCATTAACAGGAAAGGATTCGTACTTGTATGGCGCAATTCTAGTCGGTTCTTCCAGGATGGCATCTATCTTTTGCTGGACTGCTTTCCGCTCCGGGGTATTAATCCAATTATTCCAGTCTTCAATGCTTTTCCAGGTACTAATCACTAGGTGGATAGACAGGTCTCTAAATTCCTGCTCATTGGCAAGTTCAACTTTGCTGGCTCCGGCCGCTTTTTTCAGAAGATCAAAACTCACCTTGTAAGAAGCTGGCAAAACTGCCATCGCCATCTTATCATCGATCTTTACCATCACTGTTTTTGCCAGGTCTTTTCCGGCAATGTGGGCAGACGCCGCAATCTCTTGAGCCGTGTAAGCTAATGAGTGGCTAATGGTGACATACTTAATGTTATGCCAATCCAAAAAGTCCTTTAACTTTTGTGCGGGCATAAAAACCTCCTCAAATCGGCTCGGCCATGACTTCTCTCTCAACGAGAGTCACCCTATGGATCACGATAGCAATTCATCTGGACACACCACAACTCAGGCCTGACCCTGTAGCCACCGCTCGAACAAAAGAGGTGCGTTTACCAGTTGACCACTTGACAAGCTTTTTCATGAGTGACCCTCTTCCGCTCTTCCGTCTCACGCAATATCTTTGCCGACCTAGATCGGGATAACGCACTCCGGGCTGTTGAAGGTAGGCGAGTTCACCCGCGTAGATACTCGGCCGTTCCGGCTTGCCAACTCATCGAAGGATTTCAGCAGTCTGCTACCGCTTTTGCTACCAGAATGAGCCAAACGGGGACGAACTAAATTAGTTACACTCGTTACAAAACGACATAAGCCTTTCTAGGTCTTTTATGTTTTTTGTTAGGTTTGTGTCGGGTCTGTTCTTTCTCTTGTGCTTTCCATTCATATCCCTTAAAGAGGTAGGCGTGGTCGTCGTCTCGTCCTATGATACAACGACCACAAGCGCAGGGCACGAAGCGCAACATCAAAGACCATCTCCCAAGTATGCCCTTGAATCCGTTCGCGAGTCCGCCGAGATCGTGGCAAGTAAAGGCCGGCGGCTCGGCCCATGGCGCTCGTCGTCAGACGCAAGCTTCTTGTCCGTGATATTAGCCGACCTGCACCAATTTTGAAGGAGAACCGCATGGCGAAGTTTGGCAGCGGAACCTTAAATGAGAGCGAACTGCCGATCCGGTTCGCCGGCTCAGTGCTTGGCGCGCAACGTCACGTCTGCGCGTTCTTTCATAGCCCGGACGAGGAGTATCGGGTGCTGCTTCCGTTCATCAAAGAAGGATTCGAGCGCGGCGAGAAGGCCTTCCATATCGTCGATCCCAAGCTGCGTGATGAACACTTAAGGCGGTTGGAGACCGCCGGCATCGATGTAGCGGCAGCGGAAAAGAGCGGCCAATTCGAGCTGCGCAATTGGGCTGACGCTTATCTGCGCGACGGCCACTTCGATCAGGATAGGATGCTTGCTCTGATCCAAGAGGTGCTGGACGGCGGTAGCCAGCAAGGATTTCTGCTGACTCGTCTAATTGCCCATATGGAATGGGCCCTGGAAGACCGGCCGGGGGTTAATGACCTGGTGGAGTACGAGACCAGACTGAACTATATCTTGCCCCGGTATAAAGACCCCGTCATATGAACGTACGATCTCGCCAAGTTTGGCGCGGATATCGTTGTTGATATTATGCGGACTCATCCCATGATCATTATTGGAGGTATTCTTCAGCAGAACCCGTTCTTCGTTCCGCCGGATGAGTTCTTGCGGGAGCTGCGCGAACGCGCTGCCATGCACAAAGGATCCCCTACAAGTTAGTTGACGACAAAAGTGGAGATGGAACATACAGCCGATGAGATCGGGCGGCTTCAAGGCTGCATCAATAATCTAATCAGCGTCCTAGCCCTTCCCGCCATCTGGAGTGGACAGGAACCTGCATACATTCTGGGTACTTTGCTTGACGCTCTAGTGGGTATGCTGCGCCTGGACTTTGTTTATGCACAACTGACCGATTCGATTCCCGGCTCGCCCATCGAAATGGTCCGTTTGGCTCAGCGCCGAACTCCGGCTGCTCAGCCTCAGCAAATGGGTCGAGTGCTCAACCGCTGGTTGACAGGCGACCCACCACCGGCGCGTTTGGTGGTGCCGAACCCCATCGGAAAAGGAGAGGTCTCTATCACGCCGTTGCGGCTCGGGCTTCTGGACGAAGGCGGAGTATTAATCCCTGGCTCTCAGCGGACCGATTTCCCGACCGAGATCGAAATGCTCCTCCTGCGAGTAGCAGCGAACCAGGCGGCGATTGGGTTACAAGAGGCTCGAGACATCACCGAACGCAAACGAGCCGCGGATGAACTCGAGCGACGTGTCGATGAACGGACCAGACAACTCACAGCCGTCAACGAAGAGCTGGAACAGGCAAGAGTTAGACTGGAAAAAGCATTCGAAGAGATCAAGGGACTGAAAGACCGTCTCTACCATGAAAATGTGGCGCTGAGAGAAGAAATCGACCGGACATCGATGTTCGAGGAAATTGTCGGCTCATCGCGGGCTATGCGGGCCGTGCTTTCACGCGTCGCCAAAGTTGCTCCCACGGATTCCACGGTTCTCATCATGGGGGAAACGGGTACCGGAAAGGAACTTATCGCCCGTGCCATCCACAAACGCTCAAAACGCGCCGCTCAGTCGTTCGTGGCCTTTAATTGCGCCGGTATCCCACCCTCCTTGATCGCTTCGGAATTATTCGGTCATGAGAAAGGAGCCTTCACCGGGGCACAGCAGCGACGCCTCGGGCGCTTTGAGCTGGGTGAGGGCGGTACGATTTTCCTGGACGAAGTTGGCGAGCTTCCTGCGGAAACTCAGATTGCCTTGCTGCGCGTGCTTCAGGAACGGGAGTTTGAACGAGTTGGCGGCAGTCAGCCGATTTCAGCCGATGTCAGAATCATTGCCGCCACCAATCGCAACTTGCAGGATGCTATTGGAGCGGGCGCCTTTCGGCTGGACTTATTTTATCGGCTGAACGTATTCCCGATAGAGGTGCCTCCTTTGCGTGAGCGGAGAGAAGACATTCCCATGTTGCTGGAGTACTTCGTTAAACGTTATGCCGACAAGGCAGGCAAGAGGGTACGCAGCATCGAAAAGAAAACGATAGAACTGTTCAAGTCTTATCACTGGCCAGGCAATATTCGAGAGCTGCAAAATGTGATCGAGCGATCTGTCATTGTATGCGAGAGTGAAATCTTTTCGGTTGACGAGAACTGGCTATCTAAGGCATCGCTTGAGCCACACCGACCATCAGGTACTCTTTCCGAAATGCTGCTCGAACAGGAAAAGAAAATCATCGAGTCTGCACTGGCTGAAAGCAAGGGCAGAATCGCAGGCCGTTCCGGAGCCGCCGCCCAGCTGGGAATACCCTCCTCCACACTCGAATCAAAGATTAGGGCGCTTAAAATTAAGAAAAACCGTTTCAAGTCGGACTAGTGTCATTCGTCATGTCCTCACGAGAATCCTCAAATTTATAATAGTCTGGCTTCGCTTTCTTTAGCGAGACAAGCGCAAACGCAGTAGATACGATTCCAATCTTAAGATTTCTCATTTTTTCTCTCCTTTCGTCATTCCACTTTCGGCATTTCTATTTTGTGATCGGCGGTTCAACCATTGTGGCCTTACTCCCTCGCTATCAATTCGATGGACGCACTTTTTTGGCGTGGTTCTCATCCATCGCACGGGCGAGTTTGACAAACTTTTCGCTGGCTGTCACAGCCTGGGATCAAACATTGAGCTATCTTTACACCTTGGTTTTTGAAGGTCACAAAAAGCTCAAAATGTTTATGTTTTTTCGAACGGCAATGGTCGTGTGCACCGGCAAGCTTCGATTCGTTTTAAGTTTTCTGCATAACCGCCAGGATAGAAGTCAGCGGGCAAACGATGCGCGTCCGAAGGCCGCTTGACCAGATCGCCCCGGTGGATGGTATTCCCTCGACGGCAGACTTATGCTCCTCAATATACTCATAGGCGTCGATAACGAAGGTGGATTTCCCTCTTACCTGTCTAACTTGATGCCACTTACCATCGGCTAGCAACACTTTCACCACTTTATTCACATTAATCGCCAGGCTCATTTGCGCCTCCTTATTAACTAAAGCTGTGGCCGCAGAAGCGGTATTTGAGGGCCGCAATCAGCGATGCTTATTGCGCCGTGAAATTTAGTAGCTTCTGATACGTCACCCGCTCCTCGGAAATCTTCTCTATAAACTCTTCTCGCGTGATGACGCCTTTCCCTATAAGGAGCTTCGCCAGTGCGTCAGCTTGCGCAAGACTTGAAACGAGAAGCTCTTCCAACGTGACAGGTCTTTTATCTGGTTCTGCCATTGTGCTTCCTCACTTGATCACTCTGTCTGCCCTCGCCAGCACATTCGGCGGGATCGTAAGGCCAATCTGTTTCGCCGCTTTCAGATTGATAACGAATTCAAACTTCATGGGCTGCTCCACGGGAAGGTCGGCTGGCTTAGCACCTTTTAGAATTTTGTCTATGAAAATCGCAGCGCGGCGGTATAGGTGGGGCACATCCGGTCCATAGCTCATAAGGCAACCGTCGTACACAAACAATGATTCCTCGCACATTGATGGGAGCCGATTCTTCGCCGCGAGTTCGACGAGTTGTCGTCGGTGAAACGAGCTGAAGGAGCCCTGGAGGATGATAACTGCGTCGGCACGTTCCTTAACCATCGCTTTGTAGGCAGTTTGAAATTCATTGGGATCACTTACGTCCAGGGATTGAACTTTTACGCCCAAGTGATTTGCGGCGCTCTCCGTTTCTTTGAGTTCATCTCGGTCAAGTAGAGTGGTGGCACTAGACAAAAGGACAGCCACGCGAACGGCTTTCGGCACGGTTTCCTTCAATACCTCGATACGTTTCCCGCTCAAGTCTTTCGACATACGGGTGGATCCTGTCACGTTTCCGCCTGGCCGCGCCAGACTCGCGACAAGTCCGGCTGCCACAAGATCACCAGCTCCTCCCACAACAATTGGAATCGTACTGGTGGCTTGCTTTGCAGCAGTCGTTGTTTGAGTCCCGCCTACGAGAATGAGATCAACTTTTATTCGCACCAGCTCGGAAGCGAGAACAGGGAGCCTATCGAACTTGCCATCAGCATAGCGATACTCAAGGACAATATTTCTTTCCTGGATGTATCCCAGGTCATGCAGTCCCTCTCGGAAAGCGTCGAGATTGTTTTTCGAACTTCCAGCAGAGCCACCTTGAAGTATCCCGATCCGTGGGACTTTGTTTTGCTGCTGCGCATCAGCCAGACGGAAAGAAGCGAGAGCTAAGCTGACCAGTAAAGCAACAATCGTTTTCTTAGCCATATCCGCCTGTTTACTGCGGTTCATTGCCGGTTGTCCAGAACCTTTTTTCTTGCCCCTGTTCACCTGATATGGCATAGCTGGCAACCGTATCACCTTGAGACTGCCATGACGAAAATCAGAACAGTCGCATGTCTCGCAATCCTCGCTTTCTCAACGTTGGCGGTCTCAGCGAATGCCTGGAACATCCCTGGCCATATGCTCTCTGGGATCATCGCTTACCAGGTTCTTTGGCAAGAGAACCTGCCGACCATCGAGAAGGTAAAGGGGTTCTGGAGAGACATCCCTGGCACGCGAATCAATGGCAGGATAGGCTTCAAGATGTTCCCTCCGCTGAGCATGCCCTGGTGTTGTTTATGCAGGCGGCAAGGTGGGCCGATGATATTCGCATCAGGGACAGACAACACCACCGGGGACCGTGGCACTACATCAATTGGCCGTTTAAGCCGGAGAGGCAACCGGCAAGCGTGCAAACCAGAGAACCCGAGCCAGTGAACATCTTAACTGCCATGGCTGAGAATGAGAGCGGGGTGAAGAACCAGAACGATATAGACCGAAGGGCGATTGCGCTTGCCTGGCTATTCCATCTCGTGGGCGATATACACCAGCCCTTACACACTGTGCAGCTATTCACTGTTGAGTATCCCAAGGGTGATAGAGGCTGGAACGAAATCTGCGTGCGGGTGACTCCAGCGGGGCAGCCGATGGACCTGCACAGGTTTTGGGACAGCGTGATTACCTCCAGCTCGAATTTGATACGGCTACGAAATAAGGCCAGGGCGCTCCGAAACCGGCAAGGGTTCGAGAGGGGTCAGCTTACCGAACTTGCGAGCACCGACTTTGAGTCGTGGGCTAAGGAGAGCTTCGAGATTGCGATGAAGATTGCTTACCGAAACGATGGGCGGATTGGGAGCCCGAGGAGTGAAAATATGGATTGCACGATGGTCGCAGCGGCTCCCGTGGTTCCTGTGGGATACGTTGTTAGTGCGAGGCGCATTGCCGACAGAAGGATGATTCTCGCGGGATACCGGTTGGCAGGTCTGCTGACACGGGTAACCTCAAAACTTTGATTGAAGGAGAAATCAGTTAGTTCAATTACACAGCTAACGGTCAGCGCATAGTGGTTCAGGATCTCCCCAGCCAATAGAGAGCTAACAGAAAACAAAGGAAGGAGATTACGTCGAGCGGCTCTCTGAACCATGTCCAATACGTCCACCTCGCGACTCTCGCTGAGAGCTCTGTAGATGGAGCCGAATCAAGAGGAATCTTTTGAAACGCGAGCATCTCACGGATGAAGAACAGACCGCTCCAAATGCGCATTACGATATAGGAGGCAAGGCCTATCAGGAGCAGGCGGCGGACTGTAATGTCATTCCAAGTCAAGAAGAGCGTCACGAGAATGAAGAAAGTGATAGCCGCATGAACGGGGATCCAGAACCGTTGAAGGGGGACCCCCGTACCGCGTTGTATGATTGAAAACGAAGATGGCGGCGACGCACTCCATATGGGTGTAAGGACGATGTGCTCGTAAAGGCCGCCTCCAACAAGAGCCGGCCATTGAGAAGCAGAGAAGAATCAGCGACCATAGTGCCAGGTTCGTCGTCATTGATACCTCCTTTCGCATTGTCCTGCTTCAGCACGTTCGCCTGGTCGCCAGGATCGCGCTGGCGTTGTCTAACCACTAATAAGTGAGTCGGTCAGTAACGCCCCCTGTCAGAAAACAACTTACTCATCTCTCGCCAGAACAGATAAAATCAGCATAACGAGCGCAACTAAATTCAGAACTGCGCTAGTAGCGTGAGAGTATTCCCATTGTCGACGAAGTTTTGCCCAGTTTTCTGGCAGCATAGTCCAGTTGTTTGTCGCTTGATTGGCGGGATAAGTGTATATCCAAAAAATTACCTGTGTTCCCGCAATGCAAAGAAAGGCGATTAAGGCAAGAATAAACGCCTTTCGCTCGTGGCGAACCGTAATGGTTAAAGCCAGAGTCGAAAGCAATGCACCGACGACAACAAATCCGAGTAAGGCCCAGCCTCTATAGATCTGCTGCACCTTCAGGTAATCTTCGCGGGAAAGATTGATTTTGTTCGGCAACTCCAACAAATGAGCCATCGCAGGCGCAAGAGCTAGGGCGACGAATAAGAGACTTAAGAAATATATTATTTTTAGCCATGTACTCATTGGTGTCGCACTAACGGCGCGCCGTGCCGCACCTGTATCGATCGCCGGGTTAGCCTTCGAGTGGGCCAAATGGCTTTGTATCGGCTAACTCGTAAACGTCAATCTCTTGGCCGCGACGCAGCATTCTTTTCCCGAGCTTTGGAAAGTCTGCAATCTCGTACTCGAGGTTCTCGCCTCCAAAAAGATAGACCAAGTCTTCCGTGAACGGATTGCGCATGTGGTGCGCTACGGAAGGAGTGGGGAAAGCCATAAAGTCTCCCGGCTCGACTTCGAACTCTTGGTCATCTATCTCGGCGATACCCTTTCCCGGCGAGCACATAGATCCATTCTTCCTCCCGATGGTGGAGGTGGTAGACGAATGATTCCTTTCCAGGTGGAACGCGACCGATGTTGACACCGGTTCGGACTAGGCCGAGGGTGCGACCGAGCATGACGCCGGTAATCGCGGATTTCTTGTTCCACGGATGGTGGAAGGTCTGCTCTTGCACCTTAATCTGCGCCGCCTTAAGAAGGCGAGGATGTTTCATTTCCGACATGGCAGGACTCCCAATCAATAAGGTTAAGGGCCAACGTATAGCGTTTTATCCCTAAAGCCAGGGAGCAATCAAGTTGCGCAGAGGTCGCGGCAGTATCAACGGGGGGATAAAACGGGTTGGACTAAACCGCGGAGCCAAACGTCACTTTCGACTATGGGGATTGTAAGGCACTGGGATAACGCAGAGTGTTGAGACTCATGAGCGAGCGATAGGAAATTCGGCAGAGGCAGAGATCGGTGCCGATATTTTTTCCGCTATTGCGACGATCCAAAATTGCGCCATAAAGCAATTGATTTAAGTATCCAATTCGGTATACAGTTAAATGCTCTTGACCTTGGTGATGGTCGACTCATAACCGCCGCCCGGCCACTCCCAACGTCCGGTGATAGTGTTGCGGTCATCACTGAACTTGCCCCTGAACGCCGATGTCGAACCGCGCGCTCCAAGCCAGAACGTGAGGGTGTCGTCTCCTATCTCCCAGACATATACAAAGTGATTGCCCGTAGTGGATTCGAACCAGTGCCCAATTAATTCTCGGCTCGGCTCATCAGCTCCCCATTCCCGTTCATATCCGATGAGCATGATACCTTTGATCCTTGGCTCGCGAAACTCCTCATGGTGGTAGACAAGGAAAAAGCCCCCATCCAACCACTCGAAGGTGTCCTGCCCATGCCACTCCATGCCTGTTTTTAAATCACGGTTTGTCACATTCCACGTGCCGATCAACACATCGAGATGCTTGAGCGAAGGGTTTGGCTCAGGATTCCGCTGTTTGGCCTGAGCGTTAGTCGAGTTATCTGTCATGAAAATTTCTCCTCATGTATGTTTGGTTGATGGCTTTACACTAAATCATTTTCCGAATTCGGATAAACCGCCCAACGTGCTGTTGAGCCGCGCTGGGCACGGCATCTCAGGAAACACGCCGCCGTCTCACCGCGTCGGCTCGAACAGCGTGTTATGTGCCTTACATTCATTAAACGCAGTCAACACAGCCTGAATTGTGTCCTTCGCCAGCCACTCAGATTTCTTGGTTGAGTTCGCGGTAAACCCACTAAACGCAAGGTCGCCGCTTCCGGCGAACGCTTCATGGCAGCGATTCAAAATAGCAAACGCTTTTTCTCGCGTAATCCTAGCGGGAGTTTTTATGTCTTTGCCTTGCAACTCAACATATAGGGCTTGTTGTCGCGCTTCTTCTAGACCGCCAGAATCAACAAATTTCCACACTGCATCACTCCGTGACGGTTCTTTTCCAATTGCATCAACCAAAGCCTGGCGTTGTTTGTGCTTGTGATCGGTCAGCCAGGAACTTTTGAAGTACATATCATAAATTGTTTCAGCTCCGTCGGGATTCATGCACAGCATGTCACAGGCTCGATCTACTACGTGAACTTTTCCAATCTCCTCTAGTGCAGTTACTGCCAAAGCGAATGACGAAGGGTAGGACGCTCTGCAATATAGCAAGGCGGCATCTTGAAACAGTCGGACCGCATTCCGATAGGATTCTTCCTTAAAAACGGCCAATCGCTCTTCTACTTTCATGGCACATAACCAGTGAGTATACTGACCAGTATATTACCGATCCGAAGAATCACAGCTCCGCAAGATTTACCTTTTTGATCAACGAGGTGTCAATCAATTTCGTTCGCGTTCATCCCAATATACCTGGTCAGTATATTACCAATATACCTGCATAGAGCAGATAATTCATCACCGATGATCCAGACCGCGAACCGCTTTGCCACCATTCTTTGCGTCATAGGATTGAACTGAACGGATAGGTTTTAACCTGAATGCGAGCCGAGAGCGATTGGGTGACAGCAGTTGGAATCGGACGCATTCAGGATAAAACCCGTTGGACTAAAGCGTTGGGTGAAGCAGTAACGTTTGTCTATGGGGATTGTACGGGGGAGATTGGTCAAAGCAGACGTAACAGCACGGCTGGTCATGAAAATACCGGGCAGTCTTTAACGCAACGATTGGTTGCGACCGGGTAGCGAAGCGCAATCGAGCGCGGGACAAGAAGAGGTGAAGTAATGAAACAGGTCGAACCGATGCACTGGCTCTAGCACAGAGCACCGGAAGCACAGAGGTCTTTTTCGTAAGGCGTTGAAGAGGAGCTTGAATGCCTCGGCCGCTACACCCACCGTGTGGCGCTCTTTGTCTCCAGGATGCTCAGGCACTCGGCAACATAGGAAGAAAATCGAAAAGAACGGAGAAGCCACATGCTGTGTTCGTCTGAATGCGGGGTCAGCTTAATGGTAAACGCCGAAGTTTAACCGATGGTCCTTTTCGCTATAGTGTTCGCAACGTAAGAATGTCATAAAATTGAGAAGACGATAGCACTAACTGGAGGACCCGCATGCCCGAGCATAAAAGCGGCGACGAAATCGAGAGAGTTTTTAAAGTGCGGCAGCTCCCAAAAAATCTTGAGCAATACCCTTCCGAAAATATCGTCCAGGGTTACCTCGCGATAGATGTCACCGGCTCGGAGGTAAGATTACGAAAAATCGGCGATCGCTATTTCGAGACTTACAAAGGCGCCGGGCGTTTGCAACGCCGGGAATTGGAAATCGAATTGAGTCCCGATCAATTTAATGCGCTTTGGCTGGGCACCGAAGGTCGAAGGATTGAGAAAATCCGTTACCAAATCAACGAGGGAGGCCAAAAAATCGAGCTCAACGTATTTCGGGGAAATCTGGAAGGTCTGGTGCTTGCCGAAGTCGAGTTTCCCTCACGGGAGAAAAGCGAAGAATTCGAGCCTCCGGATTGGTTCGGCGACGAAGTAACCGAGGACATCCGCTTTAAAAACCAGAACTTGGCCCAAAAAGGCGCTCCGAAGAACGGAGTCATGCGGCCGCGGTGACGACGCCGGGCTCTTCGGTCAGTTTTTTCGAGGGAAGCTCGACCTCGGACCGCCAAACTTCCCAATAGACCCTGAAGCGACGACCGAAAGCCTTCGGTTTTTCCGCAAAGATTCTTCCGCCGATTGTTTTGGCCTCCACCCTTAGCTCGGCGCTCCTCCGGTCGATCAAACCAAGCAGCACCTGGATATCCCGTTTTTTGCCGTATTTGTTGGGAGATTTGAGCAGAGTCTTGTGAAGGACGTCGAGGTTGTGGTCGTCGCCCAGCAAGTCCGACAGCTCATCTGCCTCCTTCTCAAGCGGGCGCATGACCGGTTTCCACAACTCGCGCAGCAATCTCATATGATAACCGTGATACTTGGCCTGCTTTCGCCATTCGTGAAAATTCTCCGCGGTCGGGTCGTCGTAGGCCGCGGTCATTGTGTTGCGCGCCTGGCGATAAGTCGCGATGAGCCCCCCTTCGATACCGTCGAATCCGTCCACCTTTAGATTCCAATCCGCGACCCGTCCGGCCGCCTTATCCATGCGGGCACGAAGCTCTTTGAGTTTTTGATTCAAGTCTCCGGTCTCTTCGATGATCTTTTTCTGTCGAAGGGTCAATGCCCGGCGAATCGGCGCAAAAGCGCGCCGGTCGACTTGATCGTTGAACTTGTCGAGCAAGCTATCGTAGGTCTCGATTATGGCTTCGGTGTCCCGCAGCTCGGCAATCCCTTTTGCCGTATCGCGAAACCACGCGTTTTCAAACTGATAAGTCTCTTCGAATTGCGGCCTTACGAGTCGCAGCACACTGCGGATTTTCTTGCAGTGTTTTCGGACTTCATGGATGGCTTCGGTCCGCTTCAATCTCGGGTTGTCAATTTCCTTGATCGCTTGAGCAATTTCTTCACTCACAATCCGCTTGATTCCATCTTCCACCGATTCGTTCGCCACCAAACAAAATGACATGGATCAACACCTCCTTTCGGACAGCCTCATCAGGCCATCACGTGCCTCCTTTTACGTTAAACAACTGGAACGGCCACGATACAATCGGCAGGGGATCCGCCGCAGTTTCCCGCTGGGGGTCAGGGTGTCCGGTGCAACGTTTACTTGGGCAATTTATATTTCCATTACAATCTTACCAACAGTTCGTCTCCTAAACATCTTCTTTCAAGGCTGAAACCACCTCTCATCCAAAGGTATCGACGAGCTCAACCATGTGGCCTTCGTAAGCAAGGGAACGAACCAGTGCTCAAGCGGAAGCGGGCGAGCATGAACGACAGGGCGATCATCGTCAGCAGAAGAATCGTCTCGCAATGCTCCCGCCACACCCGTGGTGGTCGGGGGACACGTGGAAGGAAGCCTTACTGGTCGGTCGCTTTGCCTCTCGGACCTTTGCCGGAGTGCTCTTCTCGTCGAACGTTGCAGCGGTCAGTACCAAATCAGATAGAGCGCAAATGAAAGGCCAGTCCGAAGCCTGTGAAAAACAAGCGTGAAGTGGGATGGGCCATTGCGAGGCATCGTAAATTTGCGGATTTTCGTGAGCATTGAGCATCATCCCTGGCGCGCCCTTCGACTTCGCTCAGGACATGCTTTGCGCCTTTGCGCTGAGATGGTTCTTATCCGATCTTTATATTTGATCGCGCTAAGACGCCAGGACAGCAACAAGGCTCAATTATGGTTCCTTCAGTCCCCCTCATCCGCCGCCTACAGTCTGTGACTATATTCCTCGGGCCATCAATAAATGCGAAGCTGCTGGCATAGCTGTTGCTCCATCTCAGTTGATGGCATTGCGTGCAGTGTTGCGCTCGCTACGGCACAAAAGAGGAACGTCAAAACCGTATCGAAAGGAGATAAAGAAAATGGCTAATGAGGACCTCAAAGGAGTAAAGGTTGCAATTCTAGTTGAGGACGGCTTCGAGCAGGTCGAGTTGACCGAGCCCCGAAAAGCCCTCGACCAGGCAGGCGCCGAGACACGAATTGTGTCGCCCAAGAGCGAACGTGTCCGCGCCTGGAACTTCACCGATTGGGGTGACAAGTTCCCGGTGGACGTCGCGCTCGACCGAGCGCAGCCGCAGGATTTCGACGCGCTGCATCTGCCGGGCGGCGTGATGAATCCCGACGCGCTGCGCATACAACCGAAGGCGGTCGCGTTCGTGAAGGCCTTCTTCGATGCCGGCAAGCCGGTGTCGGTGATCTGCCACGGCCCTTGGACCGTCATCGAGGCTGGCGCGGCGCGCGGGCGGCGGATCGCCTCCTGGCCGTCGCTCAAGACCGATCTGCGGAATGCCGGCGCCGAGTGGATGGATCAGGAAGTGGTAGTCGACGGCAACCTCGTATCAAGTCGCAAGCCTGACGATATCCCGGCGTTCAACCGGGAAATGCTCAAATTGTTCAGCCGGACGCATGGGCAGGCGCGGTCCGTGGCGTGAAAGTGTCCGAAGACATGAGAGACGAGCGATGATGGAGATTAAAAATCGCAACGCTGCGATCGCTGGCTCGCAAAGGAAAGAAATCTAGCCACAGATTTTTGAATTTTTCGGCCGAGGAAATTCCGGCGCAGCAAACTCTTTGTGATCTTGGCGACCCCAGTAAATCTCCCCGACCCCCCCTCGTTTCTCCCCCTTGCTATACACGGGAGATGCAGAGGGGGGTAGGAGACAACGAGGCGAACAAACATGGAATTTCGTCGGTTCGGTCCTACCAAGCGCCAGGTCCCGGTGATCGGTCAAGGCACCTGGTACATCGACAACGGCGACCCAGCCACCGCGATCGCGGCGCTGCAGTTAGGACTCGATCTCGGCATGACCCATATCGATACCGCAGAGATGTACGGCGCCGCCGAGGAACTCGTCGGCGCCGCCATCGCGGGGCGACGCGATGAGGTTTTTCTAGTCTCAAAAGTTCTTCCGGAGAATGCCTCTCGGAGAGGAACAATCGCGGCCTGTGAGCGGTCGCTTGCCCGCCTCAACACCGAGTGGCTGGACTGCTACCTCTTGCACTGGCGCGGCCAGTACCCGCTGGAGGACACGTTCGAGGCCTTCGAGCAGCTTCAGCTTCAAGGCAAGATCCTCTCTTGGGGCGTGAGCAATTTCGATGTGCCGGACCTTGAAGAAGCCTGGGAGATTGCCGGCGATGGCCGTCTCGTCTGCAATCAGATCCTCTATCACTTGCAAGAGCGTGCCATCGAACATGCCGTGCTTCCCTGGTGCGAGGAAAACGGGGTCGCCGTGGTGGGCTACGCTCCGTTCGGTCATGGGAAATTTCCTGGCCCGCGCACGCCGGGAGGTCGCGTGCTGCAGGAAATCGCCGCTGCCCACGATGCAACTCCACGCCAAGTGGCGCTGCGGTTTTTGGTGCGGCGGCCTTCGCTCTTCACGATTCCCAAAGCCTCCAACCCCGAGCACGCCGCTGAAAACGCGGGAGCCGGGGACCTTCGCCTGACCGCAGCCGAGATCGCCCGCATCGATGAGGCCTTCCCGCGCGGCCCTCGACCCCGGGTGCTTCCGGTGATTTAGACGGATGAACCACTCTGCCCGGCATCCGGCTTGAGATGATAACGGCCACCAGCATAACGGCTGGCGCGGCTGGGCTTTACCTGAATGGACTGGAAGTGCCGCTATTAGAGGACGCGGTTGTGCTCGCGCGCCAGCATTGGCTGGAGTTTTTCTGATGTGGCTGTGGGCGGCGTTCATTATCTTCATTCTATTCCTGCTCGTGCTGGACCTCGGGGTCTTCCACCGGAAAGCTCACGTCATCACCCTGAAGGAAGCGCTGACCTGGAGTGGCGTCTGGATCGGCGTGGCGCTCGTTTTCAATGTCTTCATCTATTTCGCCTATCAATACCACTGGTTTGGACTGGACATTCCGGAAGGGGAACCGGACGGACGGACCGCGGCGGTTCTATTTTTCACTGGGTATATCGTCGAAAAATCGCTCGGCATGGATAACGTCTTCGTCATGGCGATGATATTTTCCTACTTCGGCATTCCGGCGATGTATCAGCATCGAGTGCTGTTCTGGGGCATCGTCGGGGCTCTGGTCATGCGCGCGGTGATGGTCCTGGCCGGTGTCGCGCTCATCCAACGTTTTGATTGGATCCTGTATGTGTTCGGCGCCTTCCTGATCGTCAGCGGGCTGCGAATGGCAGTGGCACCGCACGCGCCGGAGCCTGAGAGAAATCCGGTCATTGCGCTGGCGAGACGGCTGTTTCCCGTCACCCACGATCTCGCCGGAGAGCGCTTTGTCGTGCGGATCAACGGCAAACCGGCTCTCACACCCCTCGCTCTAGCGCTGATCATGATAGAGACTACTGATTTGATTTTTGCGATCGATTCAATCCCCGCCGTCTTCGCCATTACTGAGGACCCGTTCCTCGTGTTCACCAGCAACATCATGGCCGTATTGGGGCTCCGCTCGTTGTATTTCGCCTTGGCGGGCATCATCCATCGGTTCTATTACCTGAGGCTTTCGCTTTCACTGTTATTGGTTTTGATCGGCACCAAGATGTTGTTGAAGGATATTCTCCATGCGCTGCCGGGCACGACGTACTATACGCTGGGCGCGGTTGCCCTCATATTGGCGGGTGGGATCATCGCTTCGATCGTTCGCGCACGGCGTACGCCGGATTCCTACGAGGTGGATGTTCCCGCTCGGCGAAAGGCGGCGACAATGAGGAATGCGCCATGAAGCCCGCAATCGAGGATATGTGAGCACGAGCGCGTTCGGCAAGGAACCGCGCTTCTCGCTTATGCCGCCTCGCGTCTGTCCTGGTCCTGAACCAGCCAGTAGACGCCTCCGAGCGCCAATATCGCTGCGGCAAGCGCGAACAACAGAAGTGCATCCGTGGTCGCGAGATCTAGGATGATCAACTTGCGGACAATGGCGAGCATCGCGAGCAGAACTACGGTCCGCACCTGAACGATGCTTTTCCGGCGCTCGGCTACCACCAAGAGAGATCTCTTGAACTCGATCGCGATGATGACCGTAAAGATCATGCCAAATACGGTCTGAAACACGACCTGATCGGTGGGATCGAAGCCGTCCGTGAAAACGAGGCCAAACAGGACCTTTAGGGTGAGATTCCAAACAGCTATGGCGATGACGACGGCGATGAGACCGGTGAGGATCAGAATAATGAAATGCTCGAACTTATTGTAGAGCGTTAAAGAGCGCCAACGGGCCCGCGCCGCCGCGAAATTTTCCTTCGTGGCCATCGTGGTCCTACCTGTGAGCGCCCGTTACCCCCGCCGGTTTGTTTAACTTGAAAATATCGAAGGGTCAAGCCAAAACGACGAGGCCAAGTCAAGGCCCACATCAAAAGCGGCCATAGCGCGCTGACCGATTGCGAGCCATCGTAAATTTACGGATTTTCGTGAGTAGGAGAGGGGGAAGGTAGTATTGGAATAGTGGAATGTTGGAACTATGGAACAATGAAATTAAGAAGCGGATAGCGTAGTCTTTTGATCTGTTCCAGTATTCCACTTTTCCAATCTTCCATTATTCCACTTTCTACTTTGCTGGCATAGCTGTTGCTCTTTCTCAGTCGATGGCATCGTCGATGACGCGGAGACCCATCTCCCCACGTCATGAGGCAGAGGTATGCGTCATCAGGCACCGCGGGTTACTTTCCCGGGTGCCGGAGAGTTGATCAGACGAACATGAAGCACAACGTGGAGTTCAAAAACTTTGAGCCGGAAGAAAGGATCCGGAAACTGATCGCGGGGCTGATCAACAAGCTTGAGAAGAGAGCCAAGCGCTTTCCGCCCGATGAGGTCTTTTTGAGATTGATGATTGAAGAGAATCCGGTCCGCAAACTGTACCATGTTTCACTCACATTGGAGCTTCCGGGAAAAGGCCGCGCAAGCAAAAAAACCCTGGCCGCTAAAGAAGAGCGGCACGACCTCAATGAAACCATCCGGGACGCATTTGCCGAAATCACGCGGCAGCTTGAAGCGTACAAATCGACTTTACGCGGCGAGCACCTGTGGAAGCAACGCACCAGGCGAGACAAGCTTCGACAGATGAAGGCTGTTGTGGTGCCGGTCGAACAAGGCTATCGAGAACTTTTTTTTTCCCTGGCGAGCCGGCAACTGAAGGGACTCTATCAATTTGTCCGCCACCAGCTTGCATACTATGAGTCTGTGGGCGACCTGATCCCTGGCGAGCTGACCCCGGAAGAAGTGGTGGACGCAGTGCTGCTGCGAGCTTACAGGGAGTTTGTCAAAGACCCTGCCGGAAGGGACGTCGGCAGCTGGCTGACCGAGCTTGCCACAAAGCAACTCGAGTCTGAAGTCAAACGATTGACATCGGAGCGCGAAGGCACAGTCCATATAGAAGAGGATATTCCGGAGACCCCTCCGACGGAAGAGGTCTCTACTCTGCGGGACGAGATTCTGGATTTTTACCAGCCGGACGAAGATCTGAAGCTAGAAGATATCATTCCGGATATCAAATTTCCGCCGCCGGACCAGATAGTGGAAACCAAGGAACTGCGGCGGTGCGTGAATGCGGCTCTGGCCGGGCTGCCGAGAGAGTGGCGACAAGCCTTGTGGTTGCGTCATGGCGAAGGCCTAACCGGGACAAAGCTCGCGAAAGCCATCGGGAGGGCGGAGCCGGAGATTGAGCGCATTCTTGAATATACGCTCCAGTACCTCCGCCAGAGGCTCGTCGAGTTGGGCTGTCAGTTCAAAGAAAGCGACAGCCGGCCTGTGCCGGTAGCAGCGGAAGCTAATTCTGAACCGCAGGCTGCAAAATATAGCCCGGGGAGCTGATGGGATAAACGATTTCCGGTTTGTTCCTGCTGCTGTGGCAAGCGTCCAGCGGCAGCGCTGGAGAAGTGACGGCAAGCAGAAATCACTCTGACGAGAGGTCGTAAAGAAAATGTCTGATCCGCAATTGATTCGCTGTCCCTCCTGCGGCGCGACCAATCGGGTGCCGCTGGAGAAGATCATGCAAGGGCTTCAACCCGTATGCGGACGATGCAAAACCCCCCTGCCCGTCGGCAACCAACCGGTGACGGTCACGGATGCCACGTTTGCGACCGAGGTCGAGCGCTCGCCGCTGCCGGTGCTGCTCGACATGTGGGCGCCGTGGTGCGGACCGTGCCGGATGGTGGGGCCGGTGGTCGAGGAGTTGGCGAAGGAAATGGCGGGCCGCCTGCGAGTGGCGAAACTCAACGTAGACGAAAATCCGGCGACGGCGGCGCGCTTCCACGTCCAGAGCATTCCGACTCTGCTGGTGTTGAAGGACGGGCGAGAGATTGAACGTATTGTGGGCGCACAGCCCAAAGCAGCGATCGTTCAGCGGCTGCAAAAAGTCGCAGCCTGAGGCGAGGCGGCATCGCCTGCAACTCAACGGCCAGACACGGACGGACGTGCACCGTGGCGCAACTGACGTCTGAAAAGACTAAGCAACAGATCAGACCGTTTCTCGAGCAAATCACGACGCCGGTAAAACTGGTGTTTTTTACTCAGGAGCACGCCTGCGGCTCATGCCGCGAGCAGCACGAATTGCTCGAGTCGCTTGCGGCGCTCTCAGACAAGCTGCGCCTCGAAGTTTACGACCTTGTCGCTGACGCAGAGCTGGCCCGGCGGTACGGCATCGATAAGGTCCCGGCAACTGTGGTCGTGGGAGAAAAGGATTACGGCAAGGCGGCGCTCACCGCCCAGCACTATCTCTCAAGTAGCTCCGCTTACTTTCACCCCGAAACACAGAGAATCCGATGATTGGCGCACCACAAAGGATGGAAAGGATTGAAAGGGTGCAGCAAACGCACCCGACCCCACGTAGGTACCTGGAGTTAATCCAGGACGGCATCGTGTTTTGCCTCTGCGTGATGCTGCTTGTAACCATGGGAATAAAACTTTTTCACCTGGGCAAGCTCCTGATTGAGGGCACTGATTTTTCTTTGGTGGTCGGCGATATCTTATTCATACTCGTGCTCGTAGAACTCTTCCGTCTGCTGCTCATCTATCTGGAGGAGCATCGCGTTTCAGTGGCAACGATGGTTGAGGTCGGAATCGTGGCCACATTGCGCGAGGTCATCCTGATAGGGGCTTTGCACATCGAATGGGAGCGGTTACTGGTGGTATGCGCGTTTATGGTGACGCTTGTCATGGTACTGCGCCATGCCGGGATTCGATCGCATTCTACAGACAATAGAGACGCCTGAGATGATATTCAAGGCTGACATCGAGGCGATTGTTGAACGCAGGGCGGTGCCCGGCAGCCCGGTTCTGAGCGTTTATCTCGACATCGATCAAAGCAAAGCCAGCAATCTGCAGCGCCGCTTTGAGGCATCCCTCAACGACATGCTTCGGTCCATCGAAGCGAGCCTGGACGAAAGGCAGTTGCAGAGCTTTTCCGCTGACTCCGAGCGCGCGCGACAGTTTGTTTCCGGCTTGAAGCCGCAGGGGAAGGGATTGATCCTGTTTTGCGACGACTCAGAAAACTTCTTCTGGTCGCACGAGATCAAGCCTTCGGTGCGAAACAACGCGCGCTGGAGTGACACGCCGTACATTGTGCCGCTGTTTGAAATCCTGGATGAGTACGAGCGCTACGGCGTCGTCCTCGTGGATAAGGCTCACGCGCGGCTGTTCACCGTCTTTATCGGTGAGATTGAAGAACACCATGACGTGCTGGCGCCCATCGAAGTGAGCCGCATCAAGAGCACCGGCACCGATCATATGCTTTCGGAGCACCGCTTCCAGAGCCATGCCGACATGCACGTGCATTGGCATCTAAAAAATGTGGCCGAGAGGCTCGAAAAACTGGTCGATCAGTACGGATTCGACCGGCTGTTGCTGGCGGGGCCCGTCGAGGCAGCCAGCGAACTACAGCAGCTTTTGTCCAAGCGCCTGCGCACCCGCGTCGTCGAGCGGCTTTCTTTGCCCGTTAAGGCAAACGAGCGTGAAGTCCTCAATGAGGCGCTCCGAGTAGAGCGACAGGTCGAACGGCAAATCGAACAACAGATCGTCGAGGAGTTGATTACCGGGGGGGACGGGCACCACCCCTTCACGCACGGACTCGAGCGCACGGTGCGCGCGCTGTGTGAGAAACGAATCTGGCGGCTGGTTTATGCCGGCGGCTTTAGTCCCAGCGGCGGCCAGTGCACCAATTGCGGCATGTTGTTTGCCAGAACCGATGGCTCCTGTGATTACTGCGGCGCGACGATTAAGCCAATCGATGATCTGCTGGAGCGAATGTTGGAACGTGTCTTGGACCAGGACGGCAAGATTGAGGAAGTGGAGGGCGATGCGGCGATTCGTCTCCGGCAGGTGGGCAACATAGGCGCGATTTTAAGATTTTGAAGCGCATCCGACGAAGGCGGGTGAGCGATTTGGAATGTTGGAATATAGGAATATTGGTTCTTAAATCCACTATTCCACCACTCCACTATTCCATTCTTTACGTTGTAGCGAGGTGTGCTTATGACCGTGGCAAGCATCGATACGATTCCACCGGAAGAACTGAAAGGGCAGCCTGTTCTGATTCGGATCGATGTAGCAGATGAAATGAAGCTGCGCGATTCGCTGCCTACACTCGCTTTTCTTGCGGAAGCAAGCGCGCGCGTGGTCGTCGCGACTCATTACGGCTCGGGGCCGGACGCCCCTCGCCTCGATGCCATTGGGGTCCAGTTGGGTGAGCTGCTCGGCCGCCCGGTGAGCAAGCTCGACGAGTGGAAAGGCGAAGCCGGCCTGCGTGCCGTCAACCGTCTGAACGAAGGCGAGATCATGATGCTGGAAAATCTCGCCTTCGAGGCCGGCGAAGACGCAGGTGATGAGAGGCTGGCGGACACGCTGAGCAAGTTGGCCGACATCTACTGCAACGAGGCGTTTGCACTATCACACGAAGTCAGGGCCTCCACCGTCGGCGTGGCGAAGCGGGCCAAGCGCGCCGTGGCCGGACTCGCCTTCGAGCGTGAACTGAGCACGCTTGAGGTCAAGCTCTGCGAGCCCCGGCGGCGCCCTTCCCTGGCCCTGCTTGGCGGCGAGGTTTCAAAGGATAAGCTATTGCTGGCCGAAGAAATCGCTCGGCACTCGGATCGCACGTTCGTGGCCGGTCAGCTCGCACTCCCCTTCCTGATTGCCAGGGAGCTTCTTCTGAGCAGCCCCGCGGTGACAGAGGAGATGGTCAGCATTGCCCAACGAATGATGGCGGAGGCGCGCACCGAGAAGCGAGTCGTCAACACGCCGGCCGACTTTACTGTGGTTGATAGAAAGACCTTTGAACGACTGAGCCGCGGCGAACCCGTCCCGCCTGCACCGCCTTTGCTAAACGTCACCGAGAATGAAATCGGACCTGATCAAATCATCGCTGATATCGGCAAAGTGACGCGCTGGAGCTGGAGCGATTGGTTCGGCCCTTCCAGAACCATTTTTTGGCACGGGCCTGTCGGCATCTCTGAGATTGACCTATTCTGCGAAGGCAGCCGATTTTTGGCGACAGAAGTTGCGAACCGCACTTGGCCCACCGTGCATCGCACCGTGGTCTGCGGCACAAGCCTGGTTGCGGCACTTCGCCGCATCGGATTTCCCACCGAACGCATCAGGCACCTTACCTACGCCGGCCGCCCTGCGCTGCACTATGCTGCAGGCTATCCCTTGCCGGCCGTAGACGTTCTGCATCAGGCGGCCAAGGCAAAACCCAGGCCGTCTCGCATTCTGATTCCGCTCAACGGCTCGGACCGTGACACCCACGCGCTCCATGCTGCTGCCGAGATCGTAGCTCCTGACGCCGAGATTCTTCTCTTGCATGTACGTTCAGGGCCGGATGAAGAGCAGTACCCCGGCCTGAGTGCTGTCCTGAGCGCAGCCGAAAAATTGGAGCGGTGCATCGAGTCCGAGCGCATCTTTGCGCGGGCGAATGCCACTCTCGCTACGCGCGGTCTGCTCTCGGCACATCAGGTAGCGGTGCAGGGGAAACCGACGAAGATGATCTTACGTTATGCGAAGCGAACGGGAGCGGAATTAATCGTGTTGGTCGCCGCGGGGACCCTCGCGACCTTCGGAGCGCGTCGCGTGGTTGACCACGCCCCCTGCGCCGCGTTGGTCGCGCGACCGCGGTGAAGAAAAATGGATCAAACCATGACTGAGCCGGTTGATAATCAATCTCCCAGCGGCAAAACATTTGTGAAACTTTCTCCCAAACCGTCACCCCCGAACGTTTTTATCGGGGCTCCAGTCAGGGAGTCGTCTGGATTCCCGATAGAAGCATTCGGGAATGACAAAATCCTAGAGGTCTGGAAATCTAAAGGGTTTCCCCGCGCTGCATCGGGGAGTCAGCTTTATGGATAAGCTCGCAATCAATCAGTTGTCCATTGAGAATTTGCGCGGCAAGCGCGTCTTCGTCCGTATTGACGCGAACATGGAAGAGACGTCTTCCGGGCTCCCAATAGACGAACACAAATTACGGGTATCGCTGCCGACACTCGAATACCTTACGACCGTGGGCGCGTGCGTGGTCATCGGCACGCACATCGGCGATCCGGGCGGCACACCCGTCGATTGGCTGCGAGTAGATGCGGTCGCGGAACGGTTGTCACTCCTGATCGGCAAACCCGTGCGCAAGTTGAATGAGGCGATCGGGAGAAACGTTCTGACTGCGGTGACTGAGACGCGCGACGGCGAAATCGTTTTGCTCGAGAACCTGCGCTTTTATCCCGGCGAAGATGCCAACGATGGTCAGTTTGCCCGCGAACTCGCAGAGCTGTGCGACGTTTACTGCAACGACGCGTTTTCCCTCGCCCATCGCGGCAAAGCTTCCATGGTGGCGATCACTCGGCACGTGCGCCCGTCCACGGCCGGACTTGCGCTTGCCCGCGAGTTGACCATGTTCGAACCGCTGCTCGAGAATCCTGAGCCGCCTTTTGTCGGACTGGTTGCCGGTGCGCGCATCGAGGAGAAGCTGCCGATACTCGAGAATCTGCTGCCTAAACTCAATCGCCTGATCATCGGCGGAGCGCTATGCTTCACTTTCTTAAGGGCCCAAGGGCGTGAAATCGGCGCAGCGTCGGTTGACGATGGGCTTGTGCCGCTGGCTGAAGATTTTCTGTCCAAGGCGAAAAAAAAGGTCGAGATCATCCTGCCGGAGGATTTCATCGTCGTCCATGCGGGTGTTTTCAAAGCGTTTGAAAGGACCGGTCGCCGGGCTCCTGTGCCTGAATGGAAGGAAGCACTCGCTGATGAGATTACCCCTTCGGATCTGCCGGTTGACATCGGTCCGCGCACGGTGAAGCGGATCCAGCAGTTGATCGACGGCGCCCACACCTTTTTTTGGAACGGGCCGCTGGGAATTTGGGAGATCGCGCCGTTCGCTACAGGCACGCGGGAAGTGGCGCGAGCGCTCCTCGAGCGGGCGTCGCAGCGCTTACAACGGAGCGTTGTCTGCGGCGACAGCCTGGCGCGCGCGATTCGCAGTTTCGACCTGCCATTCGAGCAAATACGCCACTTGTCCACCGGCGGCCAGTCCGCGTTGGAGCTCCTGGCCGGAAATCCTTTGCCGGCGGTGGCAGCTCTCGACGACGAGGCGGACCTCATCGCTCCCGTTGAAAGGCGCCCGCACAAAATTCTCCTGGCGGTGGATGGATCGGAACCATCCCTCGAGGCCGCCAGAAAAATCGGCGGTCTGGTCGATGCTGAAGGCGCCGAAATCATTCTTTTGTACGTCCAGAAGCCGGCGGAAGCCGGGGTCGAATATATCTTCATGGATGCAGAGACCAAGCGGCGGCGCGAGATGGAACGCCGGCTCGAAGCCGAGAGAGTCGTGGCGGCGGCCAATGTGCCGCTCCTCCGCCAGGGACTGGTTGCGCATCGACAGATGGTTGTCGAAGGAGATCCGGCGAGCGAGATTCTCAAACTTGCGGATGAAATGGGCGTGGATCTGATTGCCATGGGTGCCCATGGACGGACTGGCGTTCTGCGCGTGTTTGTGGGCAGCGTATCGCGCAAGGTGCTCGATCACGCCAGATGTCCCGTGTTGATCGCGCGCGTCCCGGACCAACGTGAGGCGGCGGATGAAAGCGAGTGGTGAGGCCTTCCAGTCAGGAAATAATTTTTCTTCCCGGTCTTGGCGTCTTGGCGCGATGAAAAATCTGAATCTGATAAGAACAATCTCGCCCAAAGGCGCAAAGCATGTCCTGAGCAAAGTCGAAGGGGTCGCCAAGGGAGACAGCGGATCAAGGTAAGGAGGTCGACATGAGTACCAAGGAAATTCCGCGTGAACAATGGATCCGGTTTTTCGATGATTTCAGCAAAAAACACCAAGGATGGATCGTTAACTGGGAGGTGCTTGGGCGCGATATCGGCGATCAGGAGAAAACCAACCGATTGCCGCTGGTCGGGATCAGCGCCGACAAAGGTAGTAAGCCGCGCATTGACATCATAGTTGGCGGTAGACCCGATGCGCACGTGACTCAGATCATCGAAACGCCTAAACACGTCCGGTTTAAAGAGCCCGACCAACCAGGACACGAGGCGATAGAGGTCGAAACCGAAGACGGCAGGGTGACCCTCATAACCTTTTGGCACTTTGATCCTGAACAGAAGGAGCATCTATTGCCGCCGAAGAATTGATGGAGTGTTGGAATACGGGAATATTGGAGTACTGGGTTTTAAACTCATCAATCCATTATTCCATCCTTCCACTATTCCAATCTTTAGTACGCTAGAACGAAAGCAAACATGCGATTCAAACGAATCTTGTGCGCCGTCGATTTCTCTCCTGACTCGCTGGAAGCGTTTCGTGTTGCAGTGGAGATGGCGCGGCTACACTCCGGATCCCTTCACCTATTTCACGTCATCGAGGCGCAACCGGTTGTTCCGGCGCAAGTGGAGATCCGGATCGTAGAAGAGGCGAACGCGGCAATGGAGAAACTCGTCACGTCGGCGGGGTCATCGTTGGACGGTTTGGCGTTCACCACCGAGGTGACCAGCGGACAAGCCTTCGTCGAGATCGTCGAACGGGCTCGCGAATGGCGGGCCGACCTGATCGTTTTGGGGTCCAAGGGAATAACCTCCCTCGAGGAAATCATCATCGGCGGCACAGCCGAAAATGTGATGAAAGAAGCTCCCTGTTCCGTCCTGGTTGTGAGACCTGACGATAAACGCAAAGCGGACTGAGCAAGACAGTGGCCGGCAGTAAGTACATACCGTTTGATTGGATCCTACTGTTCTTCAGGGTCGTGCTGGCAGCTGTCATGATCTATTACGGCTGGCCCAAGATACGTGATCTTCGCTCCAACGCAAACGATTTCGTGCAGATGGGTTTCAAGCCGGGAATGTTTTGGGGAACATTGATTGCCGGTGTGGAGTTTTTTGGTGGTATCGCGATACTCCTTGGCTACTATGCGGAACTTGCCGCGGCTCTCTTCG
>Ga0184626_10000028_pt1 | contig 27982 bp, 26 predicted proteins | sample PLM3_60_b1_FD_133142 | JGI IMG/M metagenome (GOLD analysis project Ga0184626, IMG submission 133142) | Groundwater sediment microbial communities from an aquifer in East River, Colorado, USA - PLM3_60_b1 | ecosystem: Environmental > Terrestrial > Soil > Riparian zone | place: USA: East River... | reverse complement strand
GCGCGCCGAACGCAGGCACCGCGGTCTTGGGCACAGGTTTATCCTTGGGATCGACCTCGTTGGTGCGCAGGATCCGGTATGTGCGCCCGGCGCGGGAGGGTGCAAGGGCGGCGGGACCGCGCCGCGCAGGCGCCAGCACCGTTACGCTGACGATCGAATCTTGAGCGGGCATTCCCGCCCGCTTTGCAGAACGCTTCGGTCTTGCCATGACTTTCCCGTCCAGATGACTCCGATGCCGGTGCTTGCCGGTATCTGCCGTTCAATCGTCGGCGCGATCGCAAGCCGATCTTGGTACATTGTTTTCGCGCATTCGTCTCCTCCCATTTGGGAGGGTCAGTCGGCACTCCAGCGCAGGAACTTTGGGCGCGCGAGCGCGTTGCCAGCGACTTGTCTTCGCCATCGAGCGCACGATGTGATAGGGAACACGAAATCCTGCGAACATCGCCCGCATCACATGACCGCTTCCCCACCGAACTTCGACCGCCGAGCCCTCGAGACCTGGCTTATCGAGCAAGGTCTCGCGGGAAGACCCATTGCAGAGCTGTTTGATGGCTTGTGTCAGCGGCTCGTCGCGTCCGGATTCCCGCTGGCCAGGGGTCACTTGTCCTTCGCCACGCTGCATCCGCTGCAATGGGCGATGGGCATTGTCTGGCAGGGCGGCCGCGTGGCCGATTCAGGCGGGCTGGCCCATGGCTTTGAGATGCAGCCCGCCTGGCTCACCAGTCCGTTCAGGCACATGCTGCAATACCGCCTGCGGCGGCTGCGGCGCCAGCTCGCCGGTAGCAATGCCGTGCTCGACTTTCCCGTGCTGGAAGAGCTTCGCGATGAGGGCCTGACGGATTGGTTCGCGTTGCTGCATTTTTTCGGCTGGAATCTGGACCGCGGGCAACTCGAAGAACTCGGCGTCACTCTCTCCTGCGCCACGGACCGCCCCGGCGGCTGGCGCGAGGAAGAGGTCGACGCTATCGATGGAATCTCGGACACGCTCGCCCTCGCCGTCAAAGCCGGCAGCAGCCGCGACACGACGCGCGATCTTCTCGCCACATATCTGGGGCGCGAAGCGGCGGAGCGCGTCATCGCCGGACAGGTGCGGCGCGGATCGGTCGAGAGGACCGAAGCGATCGTCCTTTATGCCGACCTCCGCGCCTTCACCGATTTCGCCGAGGCTGCAACGCCGGAAGAAGTGACGCGGCGGTTGAATGATTGCTTCGACGCCATGGGCGATCCGCTGAAGAGCGCCGGCGGCGAGATCCTGAAATTCCTCGGCGACGGCTTCCTGGCCATATTCCGCCCGCATAGCGGACGCGATATGGCGGCCGTGGCAGCGGCGGCTCTCGGCGCAGCGCAAGAGATCCTGGCGCGTGCCGGAAAGTTGAACGACACCGAGCAGGCGGCGGGAAATCCGCCGCTGGCCGTCGATATCGCTTTGCATGCCGGCGAAGTCACTTATGGAAATGTCGGCACGGCCGACCGCCTTGATTTCACCGTCATCGGCCCTGCCGTGAATCAGGCGTCGCGGCTCGAAGGAATGTGCCGGGAGCTGGGCCGCCACCTGCTGATCTCCGACTCATTCGTCCGCGCCGCGCCGGCGCTGCGGCCGCAATTGCGGTCATTGGGTCAGCATCGCTTGCGCGGCGTGAGCGAAGCGCACGAGGTATTCGGCACCGGCTAGCGCCCGGAATCGCCCGCTTGCCGTCGTCTCCGCCCGAGGCATAGACTCCTGGTCTCAAGCACTCGGCGAAAACGCCCGCGAGGATGCATGACCTCGTGAGATACCAGGGAGATCAATGACATGAGCAAGCAGGAATACCTCGATCGCCTTTGCGGCGGAAAACTGTCGCGCCGCCAGTTCCACCAATTGCTGGCCGGCACGGGACTGAGCCTCGTGGCGATGCCGATGCTCGGACGGCAGGCGCGGGCCGATGAGCAGGCTATCCTCTTTACCTGGTCCGGCTATGACGTGCCGGAAGCCCATCCCGCTTATGACGCGAAATATGGCGCGCCGCCGGACATGCCGCTGTTCTCCGACGAGGAAGAAGCGTTCCAGAAACTGCGTGCCGGATTCCAGGTGGATCTGGCCCATCCCTGCAGCGGCCGCATCAACCGCTGGCGCTCGGCGAATCTGTTGCAGCCGATCGATACTTCGAAGCTCTCGAACTGGGGCGACGTGTTCGATGGGCTGAAAGTCGTCAACGACGCCAATGCCGACGGCAAGCAATGGTTCGTGCCCTGGGACTGGGGCAACACCTCGGTGATCTATCGCGCCGATCTGGTGGATGTGAAGGAGGAGTCCTGGAGCATCCTGTGGGACGAACGCTATGCCGGCAAGATCGCCATGGGCAATGACATCACGGATACCTCCATCATCGCCGGCCTGCTGATCGGTGCCGCCGATCCCTACAATATGACCGACGAGGAGATCGAGAAGGTCCGCCTGCTGCTGCAGAAGCAGAAGCCGCTGCTGCGCTTCTATTGGAGCGACTCGACGGAATTCGAGCAGGCGATGGCCTCCGGCGAAGTGGTGGTGGCGAGCGCCTGGAACAGTTCGGTCGCCACGCTGCGCGGCCAGGGCGTCGACGTGAAGTACATGACGCCGAAGGAAGGCCGGCTGAACTGGTGCTGCGGCCTGATCCTGCAGACCAACGCGCCGCATCCGGACAAGGCCCATGATTTGATGGACGCGATGCTGGATCCGAAAGCCGGCGAATGGCTGATCAACTATGGCTACGGTCATTCCAACCGCAAGACCTTCGACCTGGTCAGCGAAGAACTGCTGGCCGAGCGCGGCTTCCCCAAGGACCCGACGGAGTTCCTGAAGGACGGCCTGTTCAGCAAGGAGAACAAACGCCTCGATGCCCTGCAGCAGATGTTCGAGGGGGTGAAGGCGGGGATCTAGCTTCCAGCCCGGTCGACCCTATCCGCTGTCCGCTTCCTAGAGCTGCTTTTCCAATACCGGCAGCGGACGGGTGGGGCCGAACACGTCCGAGGGTGCGTCGCCGACATGACGCATGCCCATGGCTTCGTAGAAGCCGCGCGCATGAGGATCGGCCAGGACTCGCAAGCGAGAAACGTCGAGCTCACTTGCCGTGGATTCCAGATGGCGCCAAAGAGCGCGGCCGACGCCGCTTCGGAGGACTGAAGGATCGATCAGAAAGTACTCGATCCAACTCAGGGGACGGTCGCGCGAGAGCCCATAGAATCCGACCACGCGACCGCCCTGCTCCGCGACGAAAAGATCGACCTCGCCGAACGTGGTTTGGTCGATGGTCATGACGTCGCGCACGGCACTCATGAACCGCGAGTCGTATCCCCAAACACCCTTGGAGCGCAGGGAGATGTCGGTCAGCCGCGCCGACTCGAGATCGATGGCGCGGCGGAACGTCAGCCGTTCCGCGGGCGAAATCGGCGCATCGACAGACTCGGATCGATCGCGAGTGCCGCGGACGCGCCGGCCGTTCATGCCAAATACTGCTTGAAGAACGCGACCGTGCGGCCCCAGGCGAGTTCCGCCGCTTCCTTGTTGTAGCGCGCTTCGTTGGTGTCGTTGTTGAAGGCGTGCTGCGCGCCCGGATACATGTAGAGTTCGTAGGTCTTGCCGGCGGCTTTCAGCGCCGCTTCGTAGTCGGGAATGCCCGCATTGATGCGCTCATCGTTCTCCGCATAGTGCAGCAGCAGCACCGCTTTGATATTGGCGACGCGCGCAGCATCCACCTGGCGGCCATAATAGGCGACGCCGGCGTTCAATTCGGGACTGCGCGCAGCGAGTTCGTTCGCCATGCCGCCGCCCCAACAGAAACCGACGGCACCCACCTTGCCGGTACCCTCGCTATGAGCGGCGAGGAACGGCACGGCTGCAACGAGCCGCTGGGCATTGAGCTCGGGATCGAGCGCGCCGATCATGTCGCGCGCCTTGTCGGCATCCTCCGGGGTGCCGCCGTCGCGGGATAGCATGTCCACCGCGAACGCGACATAGCCTTCCAGCGCGACGCGACGCGCGACGTCGCGGGTATGGGGATTGAGGCCACGGTTCTCATGAATGACAATCACCGCCGGCCGCTTGCCCGGTTCGACGGGCCGCACCAGGTAGCCGTTGATCGTGCCATCGGGGCCGGGATAGCCGGCATCTTCCGCCTTCAGCCGGCTGTCGTCGGCGGCGACAATTTCGGCATGGGCATAGTTGTTTTCCAGCACCGACAACAGGGCCGATGCAGCGGCGGTGCCGCCGGCCAACTTGGTCAGCCGCTCCATGAACGCGCGGCGGTTCATGCCGCCATGGGTGAAACGATCAAACAGATTGATGATGTCTTGACTGACAGTCATACGGAACCTCCCTTTTCATAGCGCCACCCCAGCGCGGCCGATGGCCCGCGCTTATCCGATTGCATATATGTGCAGGCCACTCCTTTGCCAACGACGCGCGTTCACGAGTTCGCGAGTCGCATGTTTCGCGCAGACCAAATCAGCGATTGGTTTAGAAGCGATCGATGCGATAGGGCGCGAGATCGAGGCCCGCATTGCGGTCAGCGACAATGTCCGCAAGAAGACGCCCGGTGATCGCCGCCAGGGTCAGGCCCAGATGGCCGTGGCCGAAGGCGAAAAAGGCGTTGGGATGCTTCTGTGACCGATCGATGACCGGCAGCGAGTCCGGCATGGACGGCCGGAAGCCCATCCATGGCACGCCGCCGGCCTCGTTCAGGCCGGGCAGCATGCGCCGGCCCCGCTCTGCGATGATGTGGGCGCGGGTGTAATCCGGCGGCGCCTCGAGGCCGCCCAGCTCCACCGTGCCTGCGATGCGGAGGCCATGCTCCAGCGGCGTGGCCACGAAGGTGTATTCGCCGGAACAGATGGGCATGCGCGGAGTCACGCCGGGATTGGGATACATCATATGATAGCCCCGTTCCGTATCCAGCAGCGGATCATGGCCGAGCATCCGGCAGAGCGCCTTCGACCAGGCACCGGCTGCGACGACAACGGCATCTGCTTCATGCCTGCCGGCACGTGTGACCACGGCGTTGGGATGACCGGCTGTATCGAATTCGAAGCCGGTGACTTCCTCCTTGAGGAGACTTCCGCCGCCACGGACCAGGCTTTCGGCCAGCACCTGCACCAGACGGAAATTGTCGGTAACATATGCATTCTCGGGATAGTAGATGCCGTGCCGGTAGATCGGCGCCAGGCTGGGTTCGAGTTGGCGGATCTCCTCGGGCGGAAGGATCTGGAATTCCACACCGCGGCGGCGCTGCAGCTCAAGGTCCGATTGCATGCCCTGAAACTTCTTGTCGGTCTCGTACACGACGAGCCAGCCGGTGCGGCGAATCATCGCCTCGGCTTCCGCCCCTTTCACCAGCGGCATATACGAATCCAGAGACTGCGAGGTCAGCGCGCGGAGCGCGATCGAAATTTCCTCGACCCGTCGCGGCGAGGAGGCCTGGATGAACTGCCAGAGCCAGGGCGCCAGCTTCGGCAGATAACTCCAGCGCAGCGCCAGCGGGCCGAGCGGATCCATCAGCATGCCCGGCACCCGCTTCAGGATGCCGGGTGTGGCCACAGGCACGCAGGACTCCGCGGCGATCACGCTGGCATTGCCCTTGGAGGCGCCCTCCCCCGGCCCGGCCCGGTCGATAAGCGTTATAGTGTGACCGTCGCGTTGCAGATAGAGCGCGGCACAGACGCCGACGATACCCGCGCCGATCACCGCGATGCGGCGCGGGCCTTGAGACTGGCTGGTCATGCAGGGCGATTCCCGAGAGCTGGTTACTTCGCGGAAATCTAACCGGAAACCGTGTCAGCAGACAAATTTTGCGGAAGCGCCGCTGTTGGTATTGGCCGTGGCATTTCCTATATGTGACAGAGCCTGCCCGTCCAAGGGCGTTCATCCGGAGCTTCACCGATGTCTGACAAGTCAAGCGCCGCGTCCCGCGTGCTGGTCGACCGCGCGACCAGTTGGCTACTCGCCCAGGCGCTGACCGATGCCGATCTCGAAACCATTGTCCGCGGCTGCTGCGAGCGGCTGCATGGCGCGGGCATCCCCTTGGCCCGGGTACACCTGTCCTTCTCGGTCCTGCATCCGCTCTATCGGGCGCTGGGGTTCACCTGGCGGCGCAGCGAGGGGCTGCAGGTCGAAGCCTATCGCCACACGCCCGACGGCAAGACCAACGACCGTTTCAAGGTCAGCCCCTACTACCACATGCTCAAGCACAAGCTGGAGCATCTGCGGCGCCGGCTGGACACCGACGCAAAGAAAGAGTTCCCGATCTTCGACGATCTGCACAAGGAGGGCCTGACCGACTATCTGGCCTTCGTCATTCCCTTCGACGCCGCGAAGCAGCAGGGCATGATGGGGTCCTGGTCGACCAACAGCCGGGATGGATTCAGCGACGACGAAATCGAGGCGCTGATCAGCGTGCAGGACCGCCTTGCCGTCGCCGCCAAGATGGCGGTACGCGGCGATGTCGCGAAGAGCGCGTTGATGACCTATCTAGGGCCGAACGCCGGGCAGCGCGTTCTCTCGGGCCAGATCAAGCGCGGCGACGGCGAGACGATCCGCGCCGCCATTGTCTGGGGCGATCTGCGCAACTCCACGGCCATGGCCGAGCAGCTGGGGCGCCAGGTCTATATCGATAATCTCAACGACTTCTTCGACAATGTCGCGGGCGCCGTCACCGATGCAGGCGGCGAGATCCTGGGCTTCGTCGGCGACGGCTTCCTCGCCATCTTTCCCTGCGAGCGCAACCAGAAGGAATCCACCGAGGCTTGCCAAATGGCGCTGGCGGGAGCTCAGGAGGCGGTGATCCGCATGGAAGAGGCGAATCGCGAACGCGTGGCCAAAGGCGAAGACCGGCTCGGCTTCGGCCTCGGGCTGCATATCGGCAATGTCATGTTCGGCAATGTCGGCCTGGCCGACCGGCTCGCCTTCTCCGTCTTCGGCTCGGCGGTCAACGAGGCGACGCGGCTGGAGCAGCTCACCAAGAAGTTCGGCACGCCGATCATCGCCAGCGCTGCCTTCAAGGACTATTACGGCGGCGACTGGGACGCCTTGGGCAACGAAGTCCTGCGCGGCAGCGACAGCCCCATGGACGTGTACAGGCCGGCGGTGAAGGACGGACAGACGCAAAGCTTCACGGTCATGCGCCGCGACCGCACGCGCCATCTCAGCGACGCCGAGGCTGTGGTGGTGCTGCATCAAGACAGCGCCGCCTAGAGCATGATCCACGCCTCGGATTGATTCAATCCGAGGCGATCTTGGTCTAGGCGCAAGGCGAACTAAGCCGCGCGGCGGGCGAGCTTGTCCAGCAGACGCTCCCGCGCGGGCGGCAGGCCGCGCCGCTCGCCCGCTTGACCAGCGGCCCGGGAGCCGAATCCTGGCAGGTGGCTGAAGACATTCTGCTCGAGGAAATAGCCGGTGAGCTTCAAGCCGGCCAGCAGATCGGCGCGGCCGACCGGCGCCTCCCGATCTGCCGCCGGCAGTAGAAAGGGCGGCAAAGCCAGTAGCCGGCCTCGATAAGGCTCGGCCGCCGCAGTGGACACGGCACGGCCGGTCTTGGGCGACACATAAGTCAGCCCGGCGGTCGCTCCGCTCGCGGCACAACTGGTAAGATCCAGCCCATAGCCCAGATCGGCCAGCAGCGTCGCCTCGTAGCGCGCGAACACAGCCCCCCAGATTTCCAGCCCGGCGCCGCCGCGCAGAGTGCCAATCAGCGCGGCGAGATCGTCATAGATGCGGCGGTGCGCCTCGCGTTCCGGTAAGGCGGAATCAACGAGCGCCAGGACCGCCGTAAGTCCGGCGAGGCGCAGATCGTCATCCAACAGATCGGCCGACCAGCCCTCCACCAGCTCGCAATTCATGTGACCCAGATGTTCGGCGAGGCGGGCACGCCAGGTCGCCTGCAGCAGATTGCCGGGCTGCAAGGTGGCGCGCAGGCGCCGCCCGCCGCCGCCCAGCACCAGGCCGGCATGGCGCCCATGGTCCGGCGTCAGCAGCGACACGATCGCCGCGCTTTCGCCGTGGCGGCGGGTAGAAAGCAGGATTCCCTGGTCGGTCCATTCCATCGGGGGGAATCTAGCGGAACGAGCCGGACTCCGCCATGCGCGGGCGTCATGAAAACATCAATCGGAACACATCCGCCTGTCATGCGATGGCTTCCATAGTCGCGGACACGAATCCCCGTCACCCCCTTCTACGAAAAGCAGGAGGCTCTCATGGCACGTTTCCGATTCCGGCACGGCGTTTCCCGGCGTTCCCTGTTGAAAAGATCAGCGGCCCTTGGCGGCGTCGCCCTCAGCGGCGCGGTTCCCCTCCTCTGGTCCGGCCGGGCGCCGGCCATCGTCACCGGCGAGACGGCGCGGCCGGGCATGCCCTATGGCGTGATGAGCGGCGATGTCAGCAGCGACGGTGCAGTGGTGTGGAGCCGCAGCGACCGGCCGGCGCGGCTGATCGTCGAATACGATACCAACGATAAGTTCACGAACGTCAGGCGTCTCGTCGGACCGGCGGCGCTGCCGGAGAACGACTTCACCGCCCGCGTGGTGCTGAGCGACCTGGCGCCGGGCGAGCGGGTGTTCTACCGCGCGTCGTTCGAGGATCTGAGCGACCTCAAGACCGTGAGCGAGCCGATCATCGGCACCTTCCGCACCGCGCCCGGCCAGATGCAGGACATCAACATCGTCTGGGGCGGCGACACCGCCGGCCAGGGCTGGGGCATCAATCTGGATTGGGGCGGCATGAAGATCCACGAGACCATGCGAGTGCAAAATCCCGATCTCTTTATCCATTCCGGCGATTACATCTATGCCGACGGGCCGATCGAGGCGGAGAAGAAGGAAGCCGACGGCACGATCTGGAAGAACGTCGTGATTGAAGAGAAGTCCAAGGTGGCGGAGACGCTCGCCGAATACCGCGGCAACTACAAATACAACCTGATGGATGGGCATTTCCGGCGGCTCAACACCGAAGTGCCGCAGATCGTGCAGTGGGACGATCACGAGACTTCGAACAACTGGTACCCGACGGAAATGTTCGGCGCCAAGGAGAAGGAGAAAGGCTACACGGAGATGAGCGTGCCGCTGATGGCCGCGCGGGCGAAGCGGGCTTTTCTCGAATACACGCCGGTGCGCCTGAACGCCGCCGACGGCGAGCGCATCTATCGCGCAATCAATTACGGGCCGCTGCTGGATATCTTCGTGCTGGACATGCGCAGCTATCGCGCCGCGAACAGCCCGAACCGCCAGGGCGTGCCCAGCGAGGCGACCGAGTTCCTCGGCCGCCGGCAGGTGGCGTGGCTGAAAGAAGCGCTGCTCACCTCTAAGGCCACCTGGAAGATCATCGCCGCCGACATGCCTATTGGCCTCTTGGTGCCTGACGGCGATGTCAACTGGGAGGCGATCGCCAATGGCGACGGGCCGGCGCTCGGGCGCGAATACGAGATCGCCGACCTGCTGCGCTTCCTCAAGATGAACGGAATCCGCAATACGGTCTGGCTGACTGCCGACGTGCACTACGCGGCGGCGCACTACTACGATCCCAACCGGGCGCAGTATCAGGATTTCCTGCCGTTCTGGGAGTTTGTCGCCGGGCCGCTGAACGCCGGCAGCTTCGGGCCGAACAAGCTGGACAATACCTTCGGGCCGCAGGTGATGTTCGTGAAGGCGCGGCCGGAGGGGCAGTCGAACCTATCGCCGCGGGCGGGCCTGCAGTTCTTCGGCCAGGTGAAGATCGACGGCAAGACCGGCGCCATGACCGTCATGTTGAAGGACCTGGACGGCAAGGAAATCTATAAGACCGATCTGACGGCGGACACGCAGGCCTGAGGTTAACGTTCGCTCTGCCGCCGCCTTCAGTTTGGCGGCAGAGCGCCTCAGGAGTGCTCAAAGTAGCGACAGGCCGCTTGCGGACGTGGGCGGTCTTAGGAGAATATGCGCCGCCATGAACCCATGGTTCCGCGCAACCCCGGTCCACGTTCCCAGTTCCCCCATGACCTTTCGCGCCAACCGGCTCTTCCCCATGGCGGCCGCCAGCCTGTTGCTTGCCGCCTGCGCGGCGCAGGAGGAATCTCGCGTCGCCAAGCTGCTCGATCCGCATCCTACGCCCGCAAGCTTTGTGGCTTGCTACGGCAATTCCTGCCGGCTGCAGGGCAAGGTGGCGCTGGTGCCCGAGCAATGGCAGCAGGTGCGCGCCGCGTTCGATCCGCCGCCGGCAGATGCCCTGGCCGAGCGGCGTGCCGTGGCGCAGGCAATTGCCGTATTGGAGCGATTCACCGGCGAGCAGACCGGCACCTCGGAGGATGCGCCGGGCATGGGCGTGCATTTCAATCCCGACGGCCAGCTCGACTGCATCGACGAGAGCACGAACTCCACATCCTATCTGCGCATGATGGCGAAGGACGGGCTGATCCGCTTCCACAATGTCGGATTCCCCGCGCACCGCTTCGTGCTCAGCGCCTGGGGGCCGAGCAACACTGCGACAATGCGCGAGACAACAACCAGCAAGCGCTACGCTGTCGAGTCCTATTTCCGCGAGAACGGCCAACCGGCCTACGTAATGCCGCTGGATATCTGGATCGAAGGCTGGACGCCAGAAGACGGCACGCCGCCGGAGACGTGAGGCCGGCGCCTACGCTAACGCGATCAGTTCCCGCTTGAAGGGCACTTCGTCGGACGGCGCCGCATCCATCTCCCGCGCCGATCGATGACCGGCATAGACTGCCGCGGCAATTGTCGAGGGCGCCAGGCAATCGCCGATGCGCGACAGCAAGCGGATGTCCGCGGCCCTGAGCCGATCCGGATCCGCTGCGAGTTCGTGGTAAATTGCATCGTTGGGCAGACGCATCGTCACCAAAAGTAGGGACGCGCACGGCAAGACGCGCTCCCGTCCGCTCTGTATGTGCCGGATGCGCGCCTCGCCGCTCGCGACGGCGGCGAGGGCGTGCTTTTCGACGATGGCCGCGCCGATCTTGTAGAGGCGTTCTTCGATCCAGCCCTGCTCCAGAGTTGCATGAGTCCATTTCGAAACATCCGCGGCCGGCGTCACGAGCGTGACCTCCAGCCCTTCGAGCCGCAATTTTTCCGCGAGCACGCCACCGAGATAATAGTGGTCGTCGTCATAAATCACGACCGGGCCCTGCAGCCGCTTGCCGGCGAAGACGTCCTCCGGCGTAAAGACATTCGCGCCGGCCAAACCGGGCAGCGGGGCGCTGCGCCAACGGCCGATGCCGTCGCGACGCCAGGTCCCGCCGGTCGCCAGAACCACTTTCGCAAAGCCAAACTCGAGGATCTGTTTCGCATCCAGGCGGCTCTCCAGATAGACCTGGACATTGGCCATCCGTTGAATCTGTTGCACCCGGTAGTCGCGCACGCGGCCCCAGGTCGCCAGACCCGGCAAGCGGCTCTCATCGGCGACGCGGCCGCCCAAGACGTCGCGCGCCTCGGCCAGCGTGACGTCGTAGCCCCGCTGTCCCAGCGCCCGCGCGCATTCGAGACCCGCCGGACCGGCACCCACGACAAGGATGCCATCGTCGGAGCCTCGCGCCGGAATGATTTCCGGATGCCAGCCCTTGCGCCATTCCTCGCCGATCGTCGGGTTCTGCGTGCATCGCATGGGCACGATGGTGAAGTCCGACGACACACACATGTTGCAGCCGATGCATTCCCTGATGTCGTCGATGCGCCCCTCTTCGATCTTCTTCGGCAGGAAAGGATCGGCGATCGAGGGCCGGGCGGCGCCGATGAAATCCAGCACGCCACGCCGGATCTGCGAAACCATGGTGTCCGGCGAGGTGAACCGGCCGACGCCCACCACCGGCTTGCGGGTGATCTTCTTCACGAAGGATACGAATTCTTCCTGCGATCCTTCCGGCCCGAATCGGGAGGGCACGGAATCCCGCCGCCATTCCCGCACATTCACGTCCCAGAGATCGGGCAGCTCGGCGAGCATCTCGATGACGTTGCGGGATTCTTCCATATCCGGCTCGCCATCCGGCGCCAAATAGTCGACCGTGAAGCGCAGGGCGATGGCGCAGGATGACCCGACGGCGTCGCGCGCATCCTCCAGAACTTCGCGCACCAGCCGGACCCGGTTCTCCAGGCTGCCGCCATACTCGTCCGTGCGCTGATTGCGCACCGACGAAAGGAAATCGCCGATCAGCGAACTGCCGGGATGGCAATAGGCATAGATGACGTCGAAGCCGGCCTTCTGCGCCCGCACGGCCGCGTCGCGATGCCAGCGGCGAAAGACCTTGATATCGGACTTGTCCATGGCGCGCGCCTGAGCCGGATAGTCGCCTGCCCAGACCGGTTGATGCGTCACCCCGATGGGCACTTCACGGCTGTAGAGGCAGGCGTCGCGAGGGCCGGTATGAACGAGCTCGATGGCAGCCAGCGCGCCATGTTCATGAACCCCCTCGTTCATGCGGGCGAAAGTCGGGATGTCGCGATCGTCCCACAGCCGCCCTTCGATCAGCGGCGTCATGTCGCCGCTCGGATGGATATCGGTTTCCTCGGTGCAGACCACTGCCCAGCCGCCCTCCGCCTTCATGCGGCGCATCGCGGCCATGGTGCTGGGATAGCTCATGCCCATGCCGTTGCAGTGGGCCACCTGGACGAAGCGATTCTTGGCGGTGACCGGGCCGATGCGGACGGGCTCGAACAGGATATCGTAGCGCGGATCGCGGGGCATGATTCAGCTTCCGATGACGGGGAGAATCGGGTGCAGATACGAGACTCTGCGATGCGCCACCGGCGGAAGCAAGGGACGCCGGGGAATGCAATCCTGAAGGGGAGCGCTATGCCCGCGGATTCTAGCCGCGGCCGATGAACGGCATCTTGGTCGCCATGATGGTCATGAACTGAACGTTCACGTCGAGCGGCAGGCTGGCCATGTAGCTGACGGCCTTGGCAACCTCTGCGGGATCGATCGTCGGCTCCGCCGCGATGGTCCCATTCGCCTGCGTGACGCCGGTCTGCATCTTCGCGGCCATGGGCGTGAGCGCATTGCCGATATCGATCTGGCCGCAGGCGATGTCATAGGCGCGGCCGTCGAGCGAGGTCGATCGCGTCAGGCCGGTGATGGCATGCTTGGTCGAGGTGTAGGGTGCGGAGAGCGGCCGCGGCACATGGGCCGAGATAGAACCATTGTTGATGATGCGGCCGCCGCGCGGCTTCTGATCCTTCATCAGCCGGAACGCCTCCTGGGTGCAAAGGAAAGCGCCGGTCAGATTGGTGTCCACGACGGCCTTCCACTGTTCGAAGGTGAGATCTTCCAGCGGTATCGCGGGAGCGCCGACGCCGGCATTGTTGAACAGCACGTCGAGCCGGCCGAACTTGTCCTTGAGGGCCTGGAACAACGCCTTGACTGATTTCGGATCGGTGACGTCAGACGGAACGGCAAGTGCAGAATCCTTTGCCGCCTTGGCTTGTGAAAGCGTCTCATTCAGCGCATCCGCACGCCGGCCGGTGAGAACCACTTTGTATCCTTCGGCAAGCAGCGCAGTCGCCACCGCGCGCCCAATGCCACTCCCCCCTCCCGTCACCAGCGCCACTTTGCCTGTTGCGTTCATTTTGTCCCCTCAAATGCAATCCCTTCTTTGGATTCAAAATTGACCGCAAAGGCGCAAAGACGCAAAGAAGAAATGTAGGGGCGATCGGCGGTCGCCCCTCGTGATGCAGATTTGGATCGTTGCTTTGTTCCTCGCTTACGGTGCGGTGGATAGAGGGGCGACCGCCGGTCGCCCCTACAAGACTCCTGCGGCGGGTCTACTTCTCAAACTCCAGCCCGATAGCCCGATAGCGCGCGGGGTCGTCGCCCCAGCCGGATTTCACTTTCACCTGCAGGAACAGGTGCACCTTGCGCTCGAGGATTTGCTCGAGCTCTTTCTGCGCCGCCACCCGCACGGACTTGATGCGCCGGCCGCCCTCGCCAAGCAGGATCGGCTTGTGGGTCTCGCGGCCGATGTAAATCGCCTGCTCGATGCGCACGCTGCCGTCGTTGAAATCCTTCCAGCTTTCGTTCTCAACCGTGAGCTCATAGGGCAGTTCGTCATGGACCTGACGGAACAGATGCTCGCGCGTCACTTCCGCCGCCAGCAGGCGCAGGGGCACGTCGGAAATCTGATCGGCCGGGAAGTGCCAGGGGCCTGCGGGCATGCGCGACGCCAGCGCCGTCACCAAATGGTCGACGCCGTCGCCCTTTTCGGCTGATATCATGAAGATGTCGCTGAAGATGCCTTCGGCGTCATACAACCTCGCCAGCTCCAAAAGCCGTTCGCGCTTGATCAAATCTATCTTGTTCAATGCCAGCAGCGCCTTGCACCCTTCGCCCTGCAGCGCCCCGCCCTTGAGACCGTCGATTATGCGGCGCGTATCTTCGTCCATCTCGTGGCGCTGCGCATCGACCAGCTGCAGGGTCAGGTCGGCGTCGCTCACGCCGCGCCAGGCGGCCTTCACCATGGCGCGGTCGAGGCGGCGGCGCGGCGCGAAGATGCCGGGCGTGTCGATGAAGATGATCTGGGCATCGCCCTCGATCACCACGCCGAGCACCCGGTTGCGCGTGGTCTGCACCTTCGGCGAGACGATGGAGATCTTGCTGCCCACCAGCCGGTTCAGCAGCGTCGATTTGCCGGCATTGGGTGCGCCGACGATGGCGACAAAGCCGCAACGCTGTTGCTCCATCGGCGGCGTCACGGGGTCAGACATCGCCGGCACTCCGCACCGCCGCCAGCAGCGCCGCCGCGGCCTCCTGCTCCGCCGCGCGCTTGGAGCGACCGCTGCCCGTTCCCGGCACATAGCCTTCGACGCGGACCTCGACATTGAACAAGGGGTTGTGGGCCGGCCCCTGGGTCTCCAGCACGCGATAGGCGGGCAAGGGCAGGCCCCGCGCCTGCGCCCATTCCTGCAGCGCGGTCTTTGCATCCTGGGGCGGGTGGCTGTCCGCGCCGATCAGCGGCGCCCAGCAGCGCCGGATCAGCCGGCTCGCCGCCTCCAGTCCACCATCGAGATAGAGCGCGCCGATGACAGCTTCGCAGGCATCGGCCAGCATGCCCGGATGGTCGCGGCCGCCGGTCTCAGCCTCGCTGCGCGACATCTGCAGATGGCGGCCCAATTCCAGTGCGATGCCGACCTGGGCGAGCGCCTCCTTGCGGGTCAGGGCGGCGAGCCGGCGCGCCAGGGCGCCTTCCGTCTCGCGCCCGAAGATCTCGAACAGCATTTCCGCGATTACCAGGGCGAGCACGCGATCGCCGAGGAACTCGAGCCGCTCGTTGCTGAATTCGCCGCCGCGGGCCGGCCGGGTGGCGGCGCTGGCATGGGTCAGCGCCTCCGTCAGCAGTTCCGGACGCTGAAAGCGGTGACCCAGCGCCGCCGCGAGCGTTTCAACCGTGCCGGCCTTGTCGCGGGCGCCGCTCAATGAATACCGGAGCCAATGCGATCGAGCCGCGTTTTCGGGATCGACTCCCAGACTCTTATGAGGGAGCAATTGCAGCCGGTCGAATAGAAGATGAAGAACGCCTGGCCGACCAGGTTCGCTTCCGGAATGAATCCCCAGTCGCGGCTATCCTGCGAGTTGTCGCGATTGTCGCCCATGCCGAAATAGTGGCCCGGCGGAACCACGAACTCTTCGGTGTTGTCGTAGGTCCGGTCGTCGCCATATTCGAGGATGCTGTGCTGCACGCCGTTGGGCAGCGTTTCGATATAGTGCGTCAGCGGCAGGCCCTCGCCTTCGTCGTACCAATCGTCGACGCGCTGGCGCGGCGCCGGCTTCCCATTGATATGCAGAATGCCTTTGATCATCTGGATATGATCGCCCGGCAGCCCGACGATACGCTTGATGTAGTCGGTCTCGTTGTCCTTGGGGACCTTGAACACAACCACATCGCCGCGCTCGACCGGCCTGGAGAGGTAGCGGCCTTCGAAGGCCGGCTGACTGAACAGGAACGAATGCCGGCTGTAGCCATAGGACCATTTCTTGACAAAGAGATAGTCCCCCACCAGGAGCGTCGGCTTCATGGAACCCGAGGGAATGCTGAACGGCTCGAAAGCGAAGGTTCTTGCCACCAGGGCGATGAGGACCGCGTAGATGATGGTACGCACGAGTTCCATCGTGCCGCCGGAGCTGTCTTTCGCCATGATCCTCTCGTTTTCTGGGGGCATTGTTCGGTGATCCGCCGGGCGGCGATCAAGCCCGCCGGGCGGCGGGCTGTCAAGCGCCGGGCCGCAGGGCCGCCTTCATGATGCCGCGCCGTCGGGAACGGCTGATATGATGACGATGGCCTGGGCCTGCGGAAACTCGTCGGTAATCGTCAGGTCGATCTGGGCTTTCATGCCCGGCGGCAGCATCGATTGCAGTCGTTCGGCGGCGCCGCCGGTCAGCACCAACGTCGGCTTGCCCGTCGGCAGATTCACCACGCCCATGTCGCGCCAAAAGACGCCGTGGTTAAGGCCGGTCCCCAGCGCCTTGGAGCAGGCCTCCTTGGCGGCGAATCGCTTGGCATAGCTGGCGGCGCGGTTACGGCGGCGGTCGGATTTGCGCTGCTCCACATCGGTGAAGATGCGCTGCACGAAGCGCTCGCCGAACCGCTCCAGCGATTTTTCGATGCGCCGGATATCGATGATGTCGTTGCCGATGCCCAGGATCATGGCGGCGTTCATCCGCGGGCCCGTTCGACCGAGTTCACCACCGGCGTGGCGCGCAGCGCGGCGATGATGTTGGAGAGATGGCGGATGTCGCTGACTTCGACATCCACGGTCATCTCGAAGAAATCCGCCGAGCGGTTGGTGATCTTGAGATTGGTGATATTGCCTTCGGCCTTGCCGATGATGGTGGACATGCTGCCCAGACTGCCCGGCGAATTCGCGACCACCACATGGAGCCGGCCGACATGGGCCGGCGTGGTTTCGGAATCGATGTTCCAGGACACATCGAGCCAGCGCTCCGGCGCATCGGCGAAGCTTTCCAGCGTCTCGCAATCGATGGTGTGGATGGTTACACCCTTGCCCGTGGTGACGATGCCGACGATGCGGTCGCCCGGCAATGGGTGGCAGCAGCCGGCATAGTGGATGGCCATGCCGGGGATCAGGCCGGTGATGGGAATCGACGAACCCTTGGTCTTTTGCGCACGGCCGCGGCGGGCGCCGATCGGCACCACCTTGCCGGTGCGCGGTGTCGTCGTGCTGCCGGGGAAGACCGCGGCCATCACTTCGCGCTCGGTCACTAGCCCCTCGCCGACCGCGGCATAAATGTCCTCCGCATCCTCGGCATGGAACTTCTTCAGCACGCCGTCGAACGCCTTGTCGGTAAAGTCGTAGTGGTCCTGCTTGAAAGCCTTCAGCAGGATGGCGCGGCCCAGTTCGGCATATTGGGCGCGCTGCTGCGTCCGGATGTAGCGGCGGATGCAGGCGCGCGCCTTGCCGGTGACGACGAAACGTTCCCAGGTGGGCGACGGGGTCTGGGTGCGAGAGCCGACGATCTCCACCTGGTCGCCGTTATGAAGCTCGGTGCGCAGCGGCATATGCCGGCCATTGATCTTGGCGCCGACGCAGGTGTTGCCCACCTCGGAATGGACGGCATAGGCGAAATCCACCGGCGTTGCCCCGCGCGGCAGCGAGATCAGATCGCCCTTGGGCGTGAAGCAGAACACCTGGTCCTGGAACATCTCGAGCTTGGTGTGCTCGAGGAATTCTTCCGGGCCGGACGCATGCTCCAGAATGTCCAGAAGCTCCCGCAGCCAGCGATACTGCCGCCCTTCGACCGAAGGCGCGCCCTGTTTGTACTGCCAATGGGCGGCGACCCCGAGCTCGGCGATTTCGTGCATCTCTTTGGTGCGGATCTGAATCTCGATGCGCTGTTTCTCCGGGCCGATGACGCCGGTATGGACGGAGCGATAGCCATTGGGCTTGGGCGTGCTGAGATAGTCCTTGAAGCGGCCGGGCACCATGGGATAGCGACCATGGATGATGCCAAGAGCGCGGTAGCAGTCCGCCAGGTCCGCCACCACCACGCGGAAGGCCATGATGTCGGCGAGCTGTTCGAAGCCGATATTCTTGCGCTGCATCTTCAGCCAGATCGAGTAGGGGCGCTTCTCGCGGCCGGACAGGGTGGCCGTGAGCCCGCCATCCGCCAGCACCTTCTTCAACTCCGTCATGATGCGGTCGGCGCGGGCACCGCCGGTTTCCCGCAGGAAGTTCAGGCGCTGCACGATGGACTCGCGGGCCTCGGGATTGAGCACGCCGAAGGCCAGATCCTCGAGCTCGTCCTTGAGCTGATGCATGCCGATGCGCTCAGCCAGTGGCGCGTAGATCTCCACCGTCTCCAGGGCGATACGCTTCTGCTTCTCCGGGCTCTTAATGTGGTGCAGCGTCTGCATGTTGTGCAGACGGTCGGCCAGCTTCACCAGCAGAACGCGGATATCCTCAGACATCGCGAGAACCAGCTTGCGGAAGTTCTCGGCATGCTTGGACTGGTCGGACTGCAGTTCCAGGCGCGACAGCTTGGTAACGCCGTCCACCAGCCGGGCGATATCCTTGCCGAACACATGCTCGATCTGTTCGAGCGTGGTGCCGGTGTCCTCCACCGTGTCATGGAGGAGTGCGGTGGCGATGGAGGCGGAGTCCAGCTTGAGGCGCGTGAGGATGTTGGCGACCTCCAGGGGATGGAGGAAATAAGGGTCGCCGGAAGCCCGCTCCTGGGAGCCATGGGCCCTCATGGAGAAGACATAGGCGCGGTTGAGCAGATCCTCATCCGCGTTGGGATCGTAGGATTTGACGCGTTCGACGAGCTCGAACTGACGGATCATCCGTGGCCGTACCTGTCGCTGCCCTGCCTATTGCGCCAGACGACCCTCCCTGCGCCGTTCACCCAGGCTCGCGATTCCCGCGCCGCCGCGAAGTTCAGGCGATCAACCTTCCTCCGTCGGGACATCGGCCGCGTCTTCCTCCACCACGGCCGCGGGATCGTCTTCGAACTCCTCTTCCTCCGGAGTCTGCACGCCGGCCGCTGCCTCGTTCTTCATCAGATCGGCCAGCATGTCGGTCTCGCCGGTACCGAAGCCGCCTTCGTCTTCCGGCTCTTCGGGCTCCTTGTGGACGCTCAGGTTCTTGATGATGGCCTGCTGGATGCCGTCGAGGTCCAGCTTGTCTTCGGCGATCTCGCGCAGGGCGACGACTGGGTTCTTGTCATTGTCCCGGTCAAGCGTCAGGGCCGAGCCGGCGCTGACGTCGCGGGCGCGCTGAGCGGCCAGCATCACCAGGTCGAACCGGTTGGGTATCCTCAGAATGCAATCTTCGACGGTTACGCGCGCCATACCTGATAGCTCTCCAAAAATGCGGGGAAATCAGTGATTTGTATGAATATATTGAGCCGCGGGCGCGGGCGCAAGATGCAAGACGGGTGCCAATGTCGCAGCGCAATATGACGCCGCTGGGCAGTGTCAGGTCGCAACGCCCTGAACTAGCAGGAATTCGGCGCTTAGATCCGACGAATCTGCTGGCCTGCCGGCAGGGCCGCGACGAGCTCTTCCACAGTGCGGCCGCTGACCGGATGAATCCAGCCAGGGGCAATATCCCGGAGCGGCAGCAGCACAAAAGCCCGATCCGCCATACGGGGGTGCGGCAGGATCGGCGGCGGCGTCTCCCGAACCCGCGCCCCATAGGCGATCAGATCCAGGTCCATCACACGCGCCTCGTTCAGTTCGCGCCGCTCCCGGCCGAACCAGCGTTCCAACTCATGGAGCAGCGCCAGCAATTCCTCGGGCGTGAGGGCCGTATCCACCTGCGCCACGCCGTTCACGTACCAGGGTTGATCCGAGACCGGGACCGGTGCGCTTTCATAGAAGGGCGAGCGGCGGAGAATCTTAACGCCCCGCGCCTCCAGGGCCGCCAGGGCGGCCAAGCAGGTCTCCACCGGCGAGCCTGATGTCCGGCTCGGCAGATTTGCGCCGAAAGCGATCAATATCAGTTCGGCCGGCGATTCCACGGATTCTGCCAAATTTCTTTCTCTTCAGATGATTAGCCGAAAAAACTGAGATGTCATCTCGGTTTCCAGCCGGGTGCGAGCTAACAATGCGTCAATAATCTCGCCGCATACTGGACGATATTCAGAAAGTCATTTTGCAAGGATTTGTTAACGTGCGGTTCTATCCCCAAGAACGTATTGCGCTATTCATTGACGGCGCAAATTTGTACGCCGCCGCGCGCGCCCTCGGCTTCGACATCGATTACCGGCGCCTGCTGCAGGTCTTTGCCGACAAGGGCCATCTGGTCCGCGCCTTCTATTACACCGCGCTGATCGAAGACCAGGAATACTCGCCGATCCGGCCCCTGGTCGATTGGCTGGACTATAACGGCTACACAATGGTGACCAAGCCGACCAAGGAATATACCGACGCCTCGGGCCGCCGAAAAATCAAAGGCAACATGGATATCGAGCTCGCCATCGACATGATGGAGATGGCGAAGCATCTGGACCATATCGTCCTGTTCTCTGGCGACGGCGATTTCCGCCGGCTGGTGGAGGCGGTGCAGCGCAAGGGGGTCCGGGTCACGGTGGTCAGTACCATCCGCTCCTCCCCGCCCATGGTGGCCGACGAACTGCGCCGGCAAGCCGACCTGTTCGTCGATCTAACCGATCTCGCGGAGAATATCGCCCGCAGCCATGGCGCTGGGCGGCAATCGACAAACGACGTCGAATCGAGCAACGGTGGCCGGCCTTAAGGCCTGACCGAGTATTGGGGCGGGCCTGTCCCCGATGAAGAGCAGGCCCCGTGACCCCCGTCCCGCCCATTGCCGTACAGCCCGACCGAAACTGTCCCCTCTGCCCGCGGCTGGCCGATTTCCGCGCCGGAAACCGCAAGAGCTATCCCGACTGGCACAACGCGCCAGTGGACAGCTTCGGGCCGACCGACGCCCGCCTGCTGATCGTCGGGCTGGCGCCCGGCCTGAAGGGGGCCAACCGCACCGGGCGGCCCTTCACCGGCGACTATGCCGGCGACCTGCTCTACCGCACCCTGATCGATTTCGGCTTTGCCGAGGGCAGCTATGGGCAGCGGCTCGATGACGGGCTGCGGCTGGTGGACTGCCGGATCACCAACGCGGTGCGCTGCGTGCCGCCGGAGAACAAGCCGACACCGCTGGAGATCAAGACCTGCCGGCCGTTCCTGTCCGGTGAAATCGCCGCGGCCGGTCGCCTGCGCGCCATCCTGGCGCTTGGCCGTATCGCCCATGACTCGACCGTGGCGGCCTTAGGCCAGCGCCCCGCGGCGGTCAAGTTCGGCCACGGCGCGCGGCACGCGATCCTGCACGGGCCGACGCTGTTCGATAGCTATCACTGCTCCCGCTACAACACGCAGACCGGCGTACTGACGGAAGCGATGTTCCGGCAGGTGATCGGGCAGATCGCGGCGTTTCTCAAATCCGCCTGACGGCCGGCACGGTCATTGGGCTTCCGCGCCCGCTTGTGCAGTATCCCCGCGGCCGAAGAAGTCGCCGGCGACGGCACTGCTGATATCGATCAGCTGCGACTGGATCCAATCGACGAATTCATGCAGCCCGGCGCGCAGAATCGCCGCCGGCGGGCGCTCGAACAGCGCCACCCGGATCTCGTCGAGGCGCTCCAGGGCGCGATTGCCGCCGCGCAGCCCATAGCGCTGCCGCAATTCATGCAACAGCCGGTCGGTCTCGTTGATGCAATGGCTGACGGAGCGGGGGAAGGCGTCGTCGAGCAGCAGGAAACCCACGACATCGACGAGCACGAAGCCGCGGGGATGCACGCGGCGGAAAGCGTGATAGCCGGCCGCCGAGCGCAGGATTGCGGCGGCCTCGCCGGCCTCGATCAAGGACATCGGCGAATCCGCGGCAACACGGTGGAACTTCACATCAAGCAGGCGGGTCGATTGGTCGGCCCGTTCGATGTAGCGGCCGAGCTGATAGAAGTACCAGCCCTGATCGCGGAAGAACGTGCCTTCGGTGATGCCGGTGTGGGTTTGGCAATGCTCTCTGATCGTGGCCAGCAACTGCGGACGCTCCGATGCCGCGAGATTGCGCTCATCCAGCGTGCGCAACCAGTTATAGGCAACATTGAGTTGGCTCCACATCTCCGTGCTGATGAAAGGCCGCAGGGTGCGCGCGTTCTCGCGTGCGCAGGTCAAGGCGTGGAGAATCGAGGTCGGGTTGCCGCCATCGAGGACATAGAACCGGACAATGGCCTCGTCGTCGATCGCCCGGCCGGAGTCGCGGTATCGCTCGAGGTCGCTGTTGATTTCCAGGATCGCCTGCCAATCCTTGGTGCCACGATGGCGCCGCGCAGAACTCTGGGTCACGTCGAGGATACGTGTCAGATTTTCCGCCCGTTCCACGTAGCGGGCCATCCAGAAGATGCAGTCGGCATACCGCGCCAGCAGGCTATGCAAGGACCCACGTGTCTTTCGACCCGCCCCCCTGGGATGAGTTCACGATCAACGATCCCTGCCGCAGCGCGACCCGCGACAGTCCCCCCGGCAAGACCCAGGTATCGCGGCCGGTGACGGCGAAGGGCCTGAGGTCCACATGCCGCGAGCGCACGCCGTCTTCGACCAGGGTCGGGCAGACCGACAGCCGCACCATCGGTTGACTGATGTAGTTGCCGGGATCGGCGCGCAGCCGATCCCGGATATCCGCGAGTTCCGCAGCCGTGGCCCGCGGTCCGACGACGATGCCATAGCCGCCGGACTCGCCGACCGGCTTGACGACGAGTTCGCTGAGCCTGTCCAGCGTGAGCTTGAGGCCGTCCGGTTCGCCGCAGAGATGGGTTTCCACATTCGGCAATATGGCATCTTGGTCCAGGTAGTAGCGGATCAGGCGCGGCAGATAGGCGTAGACGGCCTTGTCGTCGGCGACGCCGGTGCCGACCGCGTTGGCCAGCGTCACGTTGCCCTTGCGGTAGGCCTGCATGAGCCCGGGAACGCCGAGCGCGCTGTCGGCGCGGAACACCTCGGGGTCGATGAAGTCGTCATTGATGCGCCGATAGATCACATGCACCGGCGCCATGCCCGCCGTTGTCTTCATATAGACCCGATCGTTCTCGACGGTGAGGTCGCGTCCTTCGACCAGCGGCACGCCCATTTCCCGCGCCAGGAACACATGCTCGAAATAGGCCGAGTTGTAGATGCCCGGCGACAGCAGCACGATCTGCGGCGACTCGATGCCGGCGGGCGCGATCTCCGCCATCGCCTGGCCGAGGCGCAGGCCGTAATCTTCCACGGGCTGGATGAAGACGTCGATCAGATCGGGAAAGGCCCGCTGCATGATGCGGCGGTTCTCGACCACATAGGACACGCCCGAGGGCGTGCGGCCGTTGTCCTCCAGCACCATGAACCGTCCGGCGTCGTCGCGAACGATATCGACGCCGCAGATATGGACATAGGTGCCACAGGGCACGTCATGGCCGGCCATCTCCGGCCGGTAATTGGCATTCCGCAGCACCAGGGCGGGCGGCACGATGCCATCCTTCAGCACATGCTGATCGTGATAGACATCGTGCAGGAATTCGTTGAGCGCTGTCACCCGTTGGATGACTCCGGCCTCGATATGCCGCCATTCCTCCGCCGAAAGCACACGCGGGATGACGTCGAAGGGCAGGATCCGATCGATGACGTCCTTCTCGGAATATACGGTGAACGTGACGCCGAGATTGAACAGCTCGTTCTCGGCGTTGCGGGCGCGTCGGCGGAGCTCTTCTACTGGAATGCGGGACAGCCGTTCCCGCAGCGGTAGCGTATGAAGCGCGGGCGCACCAGTGCGCCCGAACACTTCGCAGTAAAACCCGCCGGCATCGTAGCCGGACAGCCAGTTGGGCGCTTCCGAAGGCATATCCAGAGGCAGCCTACGGGAACTCGCCGGGCCCGATCAATGGCGATGCCGCGGCGCACAATTCGCGGGCACAATGCCGCCTATGGCAGCAGGCCGTCGAGCCAGGGTCCGTCAGGCATTGAACTGGCGAGTTGGGTCAGATGCTCGTTCCACCACTGGCCCTGCTCGTGCAGTTCCTGGTCCTCGAACTGCCGTTCCCGCCATTGGCGGTCCTTGACGCTGTAGGTCACGAGATCGAGCGGAAAGCCGACATCGGACGAAGACAGACGCGTGGAATCGAACGACAGATAGGCGAGCTTCAGTGCCGTGCGCAGCGGCGTGTCGAAGCGCAGGGCGCGGTCCAGGATCGGCTTCCCATAGCCGGTGACGCCGATCGAGAGGTAGGGCGTGCGCTCATCGACCTGGATCCAATTGCATTCCGGATAGACCAGGAACATCGTGGATTCCCGGTCCTGCGCCATCTGGCCGCCGATGATCGCATGCAGGTTAAAGACCAGGTTGGAGCGTTCGACGGCGACCTGATCCTCATCGATCACCTGCCGCAGGCACCGCGTATATGCCTGCACGACATCGAGCATCGTCGCGTAGAAGCCGGTCATGGACCGGCGGTCGCGCTCGAGATAGGCCACTGCCTTGTCCCGCAGCGAACGCATTCCGGAGGTCATGATAAAAAACTGCGAGCCGTTCGGGCCGTGCAGCGTCACCTTGCGGGCGCTGGTGAGCTGCGTGCCGCTGGTGATGCGGCCATCGGCCAATCCGATCAGGCCCTCGCGGACCTTGATGCCAAGACAATACGTCAACTAGCCCCCCTCGCCGCGAGCATCCTGAAACGATTCCAACCAGATATAACGGAGTCCCTCAGTCGGACAAAGCGCACTGTTTGGCGAAGAAGCGGCTCAACGGGTCCGGCCGGTAGGGCGGGAAGGCCGGAATCTCCCGGAAACCGCCGGCAATATAGAGGCCGATCGCTTCAGGCTGATGAATGCCGGTTTCCAGGCGCAGCACCTGGATCGAGGTCCGTTCGGCCTCGGCTTCGATCGCCCGCATCAGGGCTTTGCCGATGCCGAGACAGCGGGATGCGGGATCCACATACATGCGTTTTACCTCGGCCGACCCGTCTTTCTCCAGTTTGAGAGCGCCGCAGCCGAAGGCCCGTGCCCCCCGGCGCGCTACGAAGAAGCGGATATTCGGCTGCAGAAGCTCTTCGATCCCAAGCAGGTGATTGCTCTCCGGCGGGTAGAGTCCCGTCAGATATTCGTCGAGCTGCGCCAGCAGCCGGCGGATATCGGGCTGATCCGGGGATTCCAGGCGCACGGCGACATCCTGCGCCCCGACTTTCGAAGCGGCCATGGTCATTGCTGCTAACCCTTGGCGCGCATGAGGCGGGCCTTGTCGCGCTGCCAATCGCGCGTCTTTTGCGTCTCGCGCTTGTCCACCTTGCGCTTGCCCTTGGCCAGGCCGAGCGCCAGCTTGGCGATGCCGCGGGCATTGAAATAGAGCGACAGGGGGATGAGCGTGATGCCCTGGCGCTGCACCGCGCCCATCAGCTTCTCACGCTCGCGCCGCCGCACCAGCAGCTTGCGCGGACGCCGGGGCGCGTGATTGAAGCGCGTCGCCGCCTCATATTCGGGAATGTGTGAATTCAGCAAATAGAGATCGCCGTCCTTCGGCGCGGCGAAGGCCTCCTGGATGCTGGCGCCACCCTTGCGCAAGGATTTGACCTCGGTGCCCGTCAGCACCAGGCCACATTCGATCGTATCCTCGATGAAGTAGTCGTGCCGCGCCTTGCGGTTCTGGGCCGCATACTTCGGCTCGGTTTCATTGGCTGTCATGATCGGTCCGCGGCATAGGTTGCGTCAGAGCGCCGGCCGGAGATCCTCCACCGGCCGCAGTTAGCCCGGCTCGTTCCCTAATTCAGTAGGCCGGCCGATGTCATGGCCGAGCGCACGGCTTCCTTCGAGCGGTCGGCGATTTCGCAAAGCGGCAGGCGTGTTTCCGCCGGGGCGCGGCCGAGCAGGCTGACGCCATACTTCACCGGGCCCGGGCTGGTTTCCACGAACAGCGCCTTATGCAGCGGCATCAGCCGCTCATTCAGCGCGTTCACGGTGTCGAGGTCGCGCTTCTGCCAGGCATCGTGGAGCTGGGCGCACAGGCGCGGCGCAACGTTCGAAGTCACGGAGATACAGCCATGGCCGCCCTGGGCCAGGAAGGGGACAATCGTGCCATCCTCGCCCGAGAGCTGGCAGAATTGCGGGCTGGTGGCGATCCGCGTCAACATTGGCCGCGTGAGATCGGCGGTGGCGTCCTTGACGCCGACGATGCGCGGCAGCTTGGCCAGGCGCGCCATCGTTTCCACGGACATGTCGACCGCCGTGCGCGGCGGCACGTTGTAGATGATGATCGGGATATCGACGGCGTCGTGGATCGCCTTGTAGTGGCGGTACTGCCCTTCCGGCGTCGGCTTGTTGTAATAGGGCAGGACGACGAGCGCCGCATCGGCGCCGGCCTCCTTGGCGTGGCGCGTCAGGCTGATGGCTTCGTCGGTGGAGTTGGACCCGGTGCCGGCGATGACGGGAACCCGCTTGCCCGCCGCCTCGATGCACAGCTCGACCACCCGCATATGCTCCTCATGGGTGAGGGTCGGCGACTCGCCGGTCGTGCCGACCGGGACCAGCACATCGGTTCCCTCCTTGATCTGCCAGTCGCAGAAGTCCTGGAAGCCCTTTTCATCCACCGCGCCGTTCTTGAACGGGGTGATGAGCGCCGTGGCCGATCCCTGAAACATTTCGCTACTCCCTGCCGCCCGCTCTATCCTTGCGACGGCGAATCAACCTAGTAATACAACCCAGCGGCGGCAATAAGGCATTGGCCGCCCGTGGGTCTAGCGGGGCTTTCAGGAGCTTGCCTCCGGGGCCTGCTCCGGTCAAAAGATTGTTAACCATAGCCGTGGCATTGTTGCGCTCCGCTCGAGCTGTAAAATCGCCACATTTGCGTTTCGGGAGTTGTACAAGATGGGAGGCATGGTGGACAGGCTCCGCATCCTTCTGGTCGCTATTATTTGTTCGGCCGCCGGTTTCGGCGCCGGGCCGCTGTCGGCGGCGTCCGGCGACAAGCTGACGCCGGCTCAGATTGCGACCTATCAGGCGGCTTTTACAGCCATTGAGAAGGATAAGTGGGCCGATGCCCGCCGGCTCGGTCAGCAGGGCGGCCACCCGCTGCTCCGGGACGCGGTGACCTGGTACATCCTCACCGGCAATGACGAACTGGGATCGTATCCGGACTATATGCGGCTGTTGCGGGACCATCCGGATTGGCCGCGCCGCGGCCTGCTTGAGTCCGGCGCTGAGCGCACCATGTCCGGCATGTCGGCCGACAAGATCATCGCCTGGTTCGCCGGCCGCGAGCCCCGCACCCTCGAAGGGGCGTTCCGGCTGGCCAGCGCGCTGATGGTGACGGGCCAGAAGGCCCAGGCGCGGGCCTTGGTGAAAAAGGGTTGGACCAAGCTGGATGCCGTGAGCGTTCCGGCCGAGGAAATGTTCCTGCTCGCCTTCGCGGACCTGCTGACCCGGGAGGATCACTGGGCCCGGGTCGATCGCCTGCTGTGGAACGACGGCCAGACCGCCGCGAAACGCATTGTCGGCCGCCTTTCCCCCGACCACCGCCTGCTGGCGGAAGCGCGCATGGCCGTGCGCAATCAAAGCAAAGGCCTCGACGCCAAAATCGCCGCCGTGCCGCCCGAACTGGCGAAGGATCCCGGCCTGATCTATGAGCGGGCGCGCTACCGCCGCCGGGAGGACGATCTGGCCGGCATGCTCAGCCTGTTCGACAAACCGCTGTCGAACGTGCCGCGGCCTGATTTGATGTGGCGCGAGTTGGACAGCGCCGCCCGCTATGCCCTGGAGACCCGCCAGCACAAGGTCGCCTACGATATCGCCAAGCAATATGGCGCCAGCAGCGGCCCGACCTATGCCGAGGGCGAATGGCTGGCCGGCTGGATTGCCCTGCGCTTTCTCAAGGATGCCAACACTGCCTACGGCCATTTCACGGCCATGCATCGCAGCGTCAGTTCCCCGCTCAGCAAGTCGCGGGCTGCCTACTGGGCCGGCCGCGCCGCCGAGACCCTGAACAACAAGCCGGACGCCACCCGCTGGTATCG
>Ga0184626_10000027_pt1 | contig 28185 bp, 28 predicted proteins | sample PLM3_60_b1_FD_133142 | JGI IMG/M metagenome (GOLD analysis project Ga0184626, IMG submission 133142) | Groundwater sediment microbial communities from an aquifer in East River, Colorado, USA - PLM3_60_b1 | ecosystem: Environmental > Terrestrial > Soil > Riparian zone | place: USA: East River... | reverse complement strand
TCGGAGCCGGGCAACTTTATAGAAGTCGTGTCGAATAAGCATCACAGTCAACTCTGCGCGTGACGCGGAATTCTATTGCTAGCTTGCTTACTTGGCAAGAAAAATTTCTAACAAAAAAATCCAACGGCTTGCTGGCGTCAGGTGTCAATCTAATGTCGCCGAATGTCAAGACAATTACTCTTCGAATCATTACCTCTGTCTGCGGGAGGTTCATAATGGATTTACAAATTAAATTATTCAGCGGTTTGGACCGGGGAAATCACGTGATAATAATCACCCGCGGTTCAATTGATATTGAGGGATTTAGAGAGATATTTCGCAACGTTGTGAACACAACCCGTTCCCTCCTTGATTGCAAGGTTCTGATCGATCTCCAAGACGCGACGTACAAACTGGAACCGGGAGATATCCGTGCTTTTGCTGACAATCTAAGGCCCGAGCAGTGGCCCCCTACTAACAGAGTCGCCTTGGTTTCTGAGCCAGACCCACAGGACTACCGCCAGCTCTGCGTGCTGAGCACGTTTTTATCGAACCGGGCGATCAAAAATGCGGTCTTTAAAGATACAAGAGCCGCCGTGAGTTGGCTGGCGGACGCAATGTAGCTTCCTGGGTAGCAGCCGAGCAGCAACGTAGTTTTTCCCCGATACGTGTTTACACGGTAGCGCGGTGAAAGCTAGATTTCGCCGTTATTCGTAAGGCTTCTGCGCGCAATTCTAACTGTCGGATCGTATGAGCTTCGCCGTCAAGCGCCCCAGGGTCGATAAAGACTGCTCAATTCTGTCTGACATTATCTGACCGCAGTTTAACCGAATAAAATTCTTGGCACGCTGCTTGGCTGAAAAGAGGGGACCAGGGGTAATGCTGATCTTCTCCCGCAGAGCCATCTCATGCAGCTTTAGCGAATCTACCTCTTGGGGCAGCTCCACCCATAAAAGGAATCCGCCCTTTGGTCTAGCGACGAAAGCAAGACACACCAGGAAGCTCGGTTCCCGCTGGGTCATAGCTGCTACTCCCGACAGGAAGTCAGGCGTTACCAGTCCTTTCTCTCGGCTTGGGGTCACATATGGTCTCTTGCAAGGCACGCAGTTTCTCGGTGCCTTTCATGGAACAGGTTAAGTGGAGCGGATAGCAAACTGCTTGACGATCCGGCGATAGACAAAGCGAAGAGAAGGACGCTTAAGATTTCGACCCTGAGCCGATTGAGAGCTCGCAGTGGGAGAAAAGCGCGAAGCATCCAAGATTAGAGCTTTGGAAATCAGTGAGGACTTAGGACGAAAACGGGCACGGGTGATCGGTCGCGATCCTGACATTTTCTCAATCGCTGTTGGTGGCGAGCTAAATACTGATCGTTAGCGCATACGTATTGTCCCGTCGGACGGGCAAAGCGACAAGCGAGATGCCGAGCTTATAATTACCGCTTCAAAGTGAGGATTGGTTTGAAGAATGTTGAGTACGGAATCGACATGAAACACCCGATGCTCTTTTCAGTTTTAAAGGAAAACCTCCTTGCGAAATCTTGCCAGATCACTTGAGACCATATTGCGCTGCCACACGGTTAATAAAGCCCGTGCTTTCCAGTTCTCTAAGAATAGAATGATCCACAAACCGCTCCGGATTTACTTTTAGAACGCTGGCGTCGTTTTTCCCCACCTCCTGGATTGGCAGTTCTAGCATTTCGTTGTTGGCATATGGGCGAAGACTGTGGTCATAGGCACGAAAATTCTCCTCGAAGACATCGCGATCCTGCATCCTCAGGTATTTGCTCATAACCTTAAAACTCTCTTCTTTGTGGGTCTTGTAGTAGGCGATGGATTCAATCAGCGCTCGCATGAGATTCAACACGACGGGCCTATTGTTTTGGATAAACGACCGTCGTGCCGCGACTATGGCGCTCGTGTAGGGAATGTTCAATTGCGATCCGTTCACCAGAAGCGGATAGCCTTTCTTGCGAGCGATGAGTGTTAGCGGCGGCGTTACGATCGCTGCATCTGCGCGGCCGGCTTCAAGGGCAATAAGGCGACTTGTTTGGGTTCCAAGTTGAAGTAGGGCAACGTCTGTCTCTGGTTTTAGCCCTTCTCTCTGGAGAAGGTAGCGGCCGATGAAGTCAGACGAGCTGCCGAATCGCCCTATCCCCAGGCTTTTGATCTGTTTGATGCCGGAGAGTCCTCTCCTGCCAAAAATGGCATTGTCCAGGACTTGATTAAAGCTCATGAGTATAACCAGATCCGTCCCTTTCGCATTATTGGCGATGGCAAGCATGGGAGAAAATTGTGCCATTTGAGCGTCATTATTGAGGAGAGCGGAGATGGATACACTGGCTCCCGGGATGAAGATCAGTTGAGTTGAGTTGCCGTATTTCTCAAAAAAACCTGCGTCTTTGGCTACCCATAAAGGCGCTGTATTGCCGCTATCGCTTGCGGTGCTGAAATTTATAGCCGCAGCAGAGGTCGAAATCGGCACGCCAATCAGAATCCACAAGAACATCGAAGTCGCTACGCATCTCACCTAAGCCTCCCCAGTTCAAGAAGTTATGCCGGTCAAACTACCGCCTATTTTTGAAACCCGAAGATCTTGCCGTACTCGGAGGTGAGGCGGTCCACCATCTCGGCCTGCTCCTGTTTCATGTAGATGACCTTTTTCCCCTGTGCATACTTGTAGGCCGGTGTTCCGGGGACGAAGGCTGAAGTTTGCCCGCCGAATTTTTGCAATATTTCCTGAGCCGGCGGCGTCGACAGGAACGCAGAGAACAGATGTCCCGCGTTGGGGTGTGGGGACCCTTTGAGCACGCCGGCGTTGTATGCCGGAGAAATCACCGGCGTCACCTCTTCGGCATGCACAATCGGTGCACCCTTTACTTTGGCCTGGTGCGTGAAGCTATCCGTCATTGTGATCGTGACCAGAATTTCACCCAGCTGCAGACGAGTGTAAAGCGTGCCGAATTCACCCAAGAGAGGTTCTTGTCGCGATAGAAGCTTCACGTACTCGGTGGTTTTGCTCTCGCCCCAGAGCGTCGCCAATCGGGCCAGGTGGTGAGTGGCGGTGCTCATACCCAATTTGGCGCCCTTCCACTTGGGGTCGAGGAGATCCTGCCAACTCTTGGGGACGCCCTGCGGCGGTACAAGCTTGTTGTTGTAAGCCGGCAGCACGAACTGATTGGCTAAAATAACCGTGCCGCTATCGTATTGAATCGCCTGCGGATCGACACCGACCTTGGTGTAGTCGAATGTTTTATGGAGTTTCTTCAGCCACAGAGTTGCATGGCCTCCGTCATGAACCAGCATCACGTCCCATTCTTGGGGCAAACCGGAGGCGGCGATCGCGACAATTTTGCCGACATCTCTGGTCATCGAACCGGAAGGGTTAAAATGCAGCTTGAGGTTCAGGCCGTATTGCTTATTGAACGCTTCGCCCAACCGCTGGGCTCCTTGAGGAGTCAAGGTGGACGGCGCATAGAGCTCGATGACGCCCTCCTTTTTCGCACCAGCGATGAGTTCGTCAATGGGCACCGCATTGGCCGTCGATATCGAGCCGACAACGAAAAACAGAGCTGCTAAGTACGAGCCATTGAATCTCCATCTTTTCACGGACCACCTCCTGTTGGCGACTTGATGGGCACTTTATTGCGGCTGTAACGGCTTGGCAAGATAAATTGATACTTGATGCATCGTACGATGCTTACGCGCCGTATATCGAGACTAGCCTTGCGGTGTGGGATCAGGTGATTCGAGCGGAGTTGGGGCACCTGGACCCTAAAGAATTTTCCCAAGCGAAGAATGCTAATTCGACAGAATTTTTCGACCATTCATTCCTCGAGAACTTAGACAGGGCAGGTTTCTTGGCGACGATCAGCTTCGGCAGACAAAAGTGACCGCTTGCCACACAATTAAGGAATCGTGAACGCTTGTCACTTGGTGCTAGGGGCGCTTTTCCGATAGCGTGCAGCGCCGATGTGGCCCATTCCGATAACTAGCAAGCCGAGCACCAGATGAAGTATCTGGACAACCCAGTGAAATGGACCAAGCATAAGGGCTGACTGATTCAGGCCGATGATGATCATGGCCGCCCCGACTACCAAAGTACAGGCCGCGAGTAACCAACTGCCACCCTTGGAAAATGCTTGTCCGATACCGATGACCCAGAGGGTGCCCACCGCCAAAAGACCGAGCAACATATGCATTTGAATCAAGTTTAAAGCGTTGTTGGTCCAGAAGAGGAGGCCGAGGATCAACGCCAGCAATCCCGCGAAGCTCAAGACGACGGATGCGATACGGATAACCATAACGGGAAGATTTTCGATCCCAATCTGCTTCGAAGGTCTCCGATAGTTTCTGTGGGTACTGCCGTTGAGACCTTTTCTTTTTCACTCGGTGAAGTGCAGCAACAGTACACTTAGGCTTGCAATAGACACGTAACCATACACGGCTGCCGTGACCATGAACGCTTTGATCGTTAGGGATCGTCGTCTGTTCCTGAGGGCAAAGATCAATAACAGCAAAACACACGCAAATGTTTTCGAATAGAATAAACCCCAGACTACACCCCATTCGGATATGGCATTGTTCACCAAGGGATTTGCTTCCGGCACGCCCGTGGATACGACGTGATAGGTTAACAGCCCGTCGAAGACCTGGAGCAACAGATTTAAGAGGAAATGAAACCAAACAGGAGGAATCAAAGGAGCGGCCATAAGGGTCACTTATGCCCGGAGAATGCTCACTGTCAAGAGCGGCTGCGCGAAAGTTTCCCGATGCGGAGTCAGAGGCTGTCTTCGGCGAGGCATGATCGAGAAACTCGAATGGGCGAGGTGTTCAAGTAGCCGACAGCGCGGGGAGCGGAGCGAGCTTTGTCAGTGGGAGAACAGTCTACGTGTTGGAGTCATCCGCGGCGTAAGGCACTTGGAGAGCCGTTCAGCAGAGATAATATCGATCTAGGGAAGTAGTTCACAAACACGTCCACGATCACTTCTTGGTCTTCTCCCCTAAAGACTCACGGCTCATACTTCACCGCTGACCCCTCTTGGAGAGTCGGTCGCTTGTCAATGAGATTTTGGCCGAAGAGTTTAAGGAAGGGGTGTTAGACTGGCCCACAAGATTGTCTAGAAACAGAAGCCTGATTCTTTTAACTGTCAAGGGGCCGTGTTACGCGGCCCCTCCGTGCAGGAAGGACTGTCTATTAGGTATGAAAAAGGGACATGTGGCATTTCGAGCTTTGCGCTCGAAACGAGCGGCGTGTCCCTTTTCTTTTTCGATTTACGCCGCGAGGCGGCGGGCGTGTAATTGGCGGGCGATGAAGGCCTCGACCATTTCGATGGCGCGGTCGGTCTGTGGTCCCGGATCCTTCACCCACATATGTTCGCAGCCGGCGAAGACCTCCAACTGGCATTCGCCGCCGGCGCCACGATAGGAGGCGGCGAATTTCTCTTGGATCGCCGGCAGCACGTTATCATCCAACTCGCCTTGCATGATGAGCAGCGGTGGTAGCGAAACCGACTCGCCGCGGTCGAGCATCATCTGGGGATTGCCTTCGTGTATGGTTTCCCATGGGTTGAAGTAGACCTTGGAGTTCTGCATCATCTCGTCGCGCTTCATCTTCTCCGCCTGTTGGTAGCGGGCGAAGGGATCGCTTACCGGTGAGCGCGTCGCAACGTAGGTTACAGTTGCATCGAGATGGGGCGCTTCGGGCAAGGGCAGCGCGTTGTAGCGCGGATCATGCGGGCGCATAGCGCACAGTTCGACGACGTGGCCGCCGCTGGAGCTACCCAAGGCACCGACGGTGGCCGGGTCGCCTTTCCATTCCCGTGCCTTTGCCTTGAGCCAACGGACGCCATAGTTTGCGTCCTGTATAGAGGCCGGGTAGGGTGATTCCGGGGCCAGGCGCAGGTCGATGGCTACGACCAGGATGCCGCTGGCCGCCAGGCGCTCGTCCATCCGCGCATTCGACGTGCGGTCTTGATTGTTCCAGGCGCCACCGTGCAGGTCCAATAAGGCAGGGAAGGGACCGTCGCCTTGTGGTTGGTAAATGCGCGCCATCAACGTGCGCGCCGGATCGCGACGGAACTCCACGTCCGAGACTTTGATTTCGTATTGGTTCGCAGGATCGTAAGCAGTTGTCATTGTTATCTCCTCCTATCAGCCAGAGTTTAGTAGACCCTTAAGCGGCCTCGGTTTTCATGCCCTCTTAACTGAAAATCCTTCCTGTTGTCAAAGGAAATAATTCAGAGTCGCATTGACTCCCGTCTCCTCTCCTTGATAGTGATATCAGCCACCGCTAGTGCGTACGCCGTAATCAAAGCTGCTGGCGCGCGGCGTCGGCTAGCGAAAAGGCAAGTAACCCAGCAGCATAAAATCGCGCATTTCATCGAGAGCTTTAGAAGACTGAGAAGATAATTCCATTGAGAACGTGGCGAAATAGTATAAGTCTCTTGGGCTCCGTGACTGCAGTCGTGATGGCGATTGTATTCTTATCTGTTTCAGGATTGGCGCAGACGCCTTTCTATGAAGGCAAGACCATCACCATCATTCAAGGCCGCGACCCCGGGGATGCGGGCGACATGAGAGTCAAGGCGGTTATCCCATTTGTGCAGAAGCACATCCCGGGGAATCCAACGATCATCAGCGAATACATGCCGGGTGGGGGAGGACGGAAAGCCGCCAATCATCTTTTCAAAGTGGCCAAACCCGACGGGCTTAGCATCGGCAACATCGGTGCTGGGTTTCTGGCCAACGCTGTCCTTGGTGAAAGCGGGGTTCAATATGATATCGATAAATTTGTCTATTTGGGGTCGCCCTACAGCGCCAGTCATTATGTGTTCTTAACCAGAAGTGCGCTCCAACTTGGAAGCTTGGAAAAGCTCAGAGGCGCTTCGGGCCTTCGCCTGGGTGCTCAGTCGGTGGGTCACACCATCTATATCGTGGGACGCCTTTTTGCCTGGTTTCTCGGATTGAAGGATCCGAAGTTTATTACGGCCTATGGTGGGAACGAGATTGACGCAGCAATAGCGCAAGGCGAGTTAGATGGCAGGGCCCAGACGCCGGACTGGCTCATTCACAGGAATCGCGAGGTGCTCGAAAAGCGACTTATAGATCTACACGCGATTTTCGAGATACCGAAAGGGGACAAGTATCCTGATCCTCATTTTCAAAATCTACCGGAAATCGAAAGCTTCGCTAAATCGGAACGGGAACGTAAATTACTGGCAATGCAGCGGGGATTTCGCTTGGCCGGCTCGCCATTTTTCCTCCCTCCCGGAGTGCCGAGAGAGCGGGTTGAAATTCTTCAAGAAGCGATGAGAAAGGCGTTCAAGGACCCGGCGTTCACGAAGGAATATACAAAGCTCACTGGAGACGATCCGACACCACTGACGCCGGAGGCAAACGAAAAAGCGGTGCGAGATATTCCGCGAGAGCCAGAGATTATCGCCTTGTTCAAGAAACTAGCAGGCCCTGCTCCGCTTCCCAATCGCTAGAATGTCTAGCAATGTTTTCGCTCGACACCACGAAAGCATTTCTCTGCTCCGTTCGTACTGAGCGCATCGAAGTGCGAACGGACTACCACTAGCGATCGATGGTCACAGTTCACTGGCCGGGTTTATTCACAGAACCGGCGCCCGAGGAGCGAGCCTCTACGGTTGCGGGCAATGGGCCTCTACCTTTGAGGAGGCCTGCAAACTTAGGTGGTGGAGTGCACGGTAAGGAAGAAACGCAAGCTTATGGCCACAGGCACCTTAGAAGTCGGCGCAGCCTTACGCTCCTGTGCCCGCGCCCTTCGAGGCCCACTCCTCGGCCTACACTCTGTCGTGAGCTTTCTTCGGACTATGAAAAATCCGGGCTAGCGCCTCTAGGCGGGCTCCTCGATCATTGCCGGCGATTCGCGAGTTTCTTCACGCACGGCAAGAACGACAAGATTGGCGATGAGAACCGTGCCGGCAAGAAAGTAAAAGGCCGTGAGGATGCCCCAGCGGTCGGCGATGAAACCGCATATCACCGGAGACAGAGAGCTGAGCAAAGACTGGGAGCCGGAAAAGAAACTCACCGTGCTTCCTCCCAACTCCTTCGGGCTGAGGTCCAATACCCAAGCCCAGATGACCGGTCTAACTGCATACAAAAAGAAACCCAAGAAGGCGAGTGCGGTGATGAACAACCAGGTCATTCGAAAGTAAGCGAGAACGAAAAGCACGATGCTGGTAGAGAACAGCCCCGCGGTCAGGACTCGCTTTCTGCCGCTCTGGTCTGAAATGCTCCCGGCAATCGGGGTGCCGATCATGCCGGCGGTCTGGGTAATCGAGAGGTAAAGGCCTGCGAGGGCGCTGGATAGGCCGAGGTCATGAGTAAGATAGATCGGCAGAAACGTGTGTAATCCCTGTTGGGTCATCGAACGCATGCCCGCGACCAGCACCAGCAGCAAGATACTCGGGTTTTGCGCCATCTTTTTCATCCCGCTGAAATACTCTCTGGCGTCGAGACCTTTTTTTGACGGCGCGCGGGATTCCAATTTGCTAAAGAGAAATTTCCAGAGGATGAAAGCAATGACAATGCCGGGAATGAGATTGACGAATAGCACATTGCGCCAGGACAAAAAGAGCAGCAGGACGCCGACTAGCAGAGGGGCGAGGCTTTCACCGATGTTAGGCCCAACGGCGTGAATCGCGATGGCGAAGCCGCGCTTGTCGGGAAATTTCTCGGATAGCGTCGAGATCGCCGCCGGGTGCCAGAGATAATTTCCCACGCCGACGAACGCCATGAACAAGGCTACCCAGAAAAAGCTGTGACTGACGCCGACCAAGAAATAGGGTACGCCGGTAGCAAGCAGCGCCAGAGCCATGAGCAAAGCTTTCTTGCCGATAATGTCCACCAACATTCCGGCTGGAATGTTAACGAGCAGGTTGGCGGCCACTCTGATCGTAATCAGGAAGCCCGCTTGGCTGTAGGTGAGCCCCAATTCTTGAACGAGGTAAGGCAGAAGAAGATAGAAGGTAGCGGGGCACCAATGGGTAAAGGTGTGACCCAAGGCGATGAGCCAAAGCAGAGAATCTGTTTGTCGTATCTGTCGTAGCTGGTCGGTTAATTTATCAACAAGCGGCATTTTTTTTCCTGCTCCAGAGATTTTGAGTTTTCTCCATCTCTTAATCCGCCATTGCTTGATTTGCAAGTCTATGACCCAGGGGACCGCTGCGACTCAGGCGAATGTCGTGTCAGTCGCTCTCATTCAACAGATGAGCGGATTACCGGGATTCGATTTTTTCGTCGCGCAGAATTTTCTCGACCAGCGCCTTCAACTGTTTAACCGCTTGCTCGGACTGAGCGCGCATTAAACGGTTCACTTCGTTGGGATCGGGAGAGATGGACTTGAGATCTTCCACGTTGTACTTCAATTCCGGCGTGTATTCGGTGACGTTCTCGCGTGAATTGAACGAATAGATGATCTGCACCGGCGATGATTCCGATTGCAACACCACGCGACGAGGACGCACGTGCTCCGCGATTTTCCAGGTAACCTCAAAATTGCCTTGTCCGATGCGCCCTCGTTCCACGATGCGATCGCCCAACAGATAAGGCCGTTCGGTTACGCCGCTTACAACGGTCGTCGCCGGGTGCCACTGCGGCCAGAATCGCGCGCGGTGGTCACGAGATCGAATACTGCCTCGGGCGGGTCCTCGATGGTAGCGGCATTGACCACGGAAGCCAGCGTATTTTTGGCTGAGCCCGCGGGCATTCTTTGCTCTGACCGGTTGGTATTGCAGGCGGCAGAAATCATAAATAGCGCCATCGCCAAAACCGTTGTGGTTCGAATTCTCATATACAAGATTCCACGCGTTAGCCTTCGCCGAATCGTGATTAAAGCAGTCGGTGGAGTTCTCGAAGTGGATTTAGAAAAATAATTATCGAACAATTGAAAATCTACGTCTTAACGCGGCTCTGAGACATCTGAGATATTCGTTGCAGTGGCTGAGGATCTCTCCAGATTATAATCGGGTGACTGATTAAAGACGGGCAGACTTTGTTCCCCAAAAAGTTTTCCATCCGAAAACGGGATAATGATCTTTTGTCCGACGTAAAGGGAATGGGGATTTCTCATGGTCTGCTTATTCGCCTCGTAGATCTTTTCCCATTTATATTGATCTCCATAATACTTAAGTGCCAGGTAGCTCAGTGTATCTCCCGTCTCCAACGTGTATTGCCCTGACTTGGCGGCAAGCACGGAAACCGATTTAGCCTCTTCCCGGGCTGGTCGTGTTTTCAAATTGTTCTGCACGGCCGTCTCTTGTGGGATAGGCGCAGCTGGCGCGGGACGTTCTTCACGGCTCGCAACCATCGGTTGGGCTTTGTAAAGACGATCGATAAAGCCGGAGTTATCCAACTCTTTAATAAAAGCCAGGTTGACAAACTCGTCGGGCTTCGCTCCTCTGGCCTTGGGATCTCTCGCAGCCAACTCGCGGAGCATGATCTCAATGCCGCGCAGCGTAGGATACGGCTTCTGGGGAGTCAGTCTTAATCCCAAATTCTCGTGAACTTCAGTCAAAACTTCAATATTAGGGGTCTTGAGATACTTTGCGAGAATTCCCAAGGAGCCGGCACGGCGCGTCTTGTAGTAATGAATCCCTTCTACGTAGGCTTTCATAACGTTACGGACGAGATCAGGACGGGCGCGGATCAGCGCCTCAGTCGTCGCCAGGCTCGTGTGTTGATATTCGAGTCCGAGCATCTGCAAATCCGCCAAGGCATGGAAACCGAGGGTTTTTGCCCTGCGCGTTAACGGAATCGCTACCATCGCCGCCTGGATTTTTCCCGACTCGAGAGCAGCAAACCGGGCAGGCTGACTGCCAATCTCCAGGATCGTCACATCCCTGTCCGGCACTAACCCGAATTTATCGAGAGCATAGCGGGTAGCGAAGTCCGACGAAGAACCAAAGCGGCTAACCGCCATGGTTTTCCCCTTGAGCTGATCGGGCCGAGTAATGCTCTTGTCGACCATGAGCTGATAGTCCATGGTGTTGAGAAATCCCGCGATCAGCACTACATCCGATCCCCGGAGCCGGCTTTGAAGCACGCCTGCGCCTGCCATCTGGGCAAAGGCTACTTCCTTGGAGATCAGGCTTTGCACCGTTGTGCTGCCGCTCTCTATAAAAACCAGCTGTACATCAAGACCGTATTTGCGGAAAAACCCACGCTCTTGCGTGATCCACAACGGGGCCATATTGGCTGAAACAGAGCTGTAGGCGATGATGAGTTTTTCCAGCGGACGTTCCGGAGTGTTCTGTGCCGTGGTGGGGCTGACAGGAAGGAAGATTGTAAGCAGAAAAACCGCAATCAATAGTGCAACGTGATTCTTGCCATCCCTATTCATTTTTTAGCTTTCGCAGAACATCGGCGGCTCACGCGGTTTCCCGTTCCAGGCGCATCATGGCTGCTTTAAGACTCGAGCGCATGCGCTCGAGAGAACGGGCCAAGTCACCGATCTCGTCCCGCGATTGTACACACTTTCCACTGACCGACGTTTCCAGGTCGCCTTTAGTGACCTTCTCGGCCACTTCGGTTAATCCGACGATGGGTCGGACAATCCAATGCGCAAGAATAAACGAGAGTAGTGTCCCGACAAAGGGAACGATCGCGATTATTCCGATGAAACGAAAAAGAGCGTTTTGGATTTCCTTTTCGACGGCATCGGCCCAAAAACCCACATGCACCGTACCTACCTGTCCTTCCAATACAGGGACGCTGGTTTCATAGATGGTTTTGTCCCTCAATGATAGTTCTCGACGTCGTGTTTCGCGCTGTCCGCCGGCAGGAAGCCCTTGGCGAACTTCTGGAGGGAAGGTTTCCAAGGTATGGGCGATGATCTCACCTTTATTATCTTCGACAAAAGCGTAAGCCACGCCATCGAGAAGCGAATACTTTCTTAGCAACGCATGAAGCGCGAGAAGATTTCTTCCGACCAAGTGCCCCGCGGTTGCATCACTCAAGTTGGTGGCTACAGCGAGGGCGCGCTTGTCGAGTTGATCCCGCAACATGTTGTTGGTGAGTTGATACATCGCGGCAATCACAAAAACGCTCAAAATCAACATAACGGCGGTATACGTGCCGCCAATCTTCCACTTGAGGCTAACACGGCGCGATTCTTGATCCATTTTGTCTCCTTGGTTAAATGGCGTACAAAGTTTTGAGTGCGGGGACTTCCCGGAACGCTGTGCTCTCCGACCCAGCTTTCATGGTTTTACGTAAAAATCTCACCTTGATCAACTGGCCTTTGCCGGTACGATTCCGGCAAAGTTAATCTCTTTCGGTGTCCGAATGTCGGACAACGATGATGCCTTTTAGTGTCCTACGAGAAGAAAAGTCTTTGCCGAAGGTATATGAAGAAAAACTCATATTCTGTTTCATTTCAATTTGTCAAGCGGAAAACCGCCCGCGGCGAACAATTCAACAATCTGGAACAGTTACCGAGACGAAGGACGTAGCGCCGGGAAAACGGCTGATTGACGAACCAATTCCGTAGGGCTTTGATGGGCGGAATAGACGATCAGCGCTGCTCATTCGAGTTCAGAATGGCCAGGATGTTGCGGGAGAACAGCGAGCGCAGGTCGGTCTCCGTCAATTTGGCGGCGCGGGCGGCGTGCCGAGCGATTTTTTCTACTTCCATCGGCAGCGGGTTATAAGGATGATCCGAGCCGTAAAGCATCTTACTCGTTCCCACGCGGTTGAACGCCTCCATGATCAGCGGCATCCAACCGACCACCGAAGTCTCCAAGTAAATATTGTCACTTTGCCGCGCAGCCGCGACGGCTTGTTTGACGTATTCGGACACGCCCATGTGTCCCAAAATGACGGGAACATCTCGGTACTTTGAGGCAAGCTCGGCAATCACGGCGGGCGCAGCCTTGCTCGACATGCCGGTATGGAAGATGACGGGCACATGGTAACGGCGGGCGGCCTCGTACACCGGTTCCATCAGCTCTTCTTCATTGGGATCGAAGAACTCGATCTCCGGGTGAAGCTTGATGCCGCTCAACTTCAACCTGCCTAGACAGTGGTCCAAAGCTTTGGCGGTGGCCTGCGGGCCGAAGTTTGGATTGATCCGGCAGAAGCCGATGATTCTTTGCGGAAACTTCTCGACTTCGGCGGCGATTGTCGCATTGGACTCGGAGTAATCCGTGTACGGCGCGCCGAGAGGGAATGCTACGGCCTTGTCGATCCCAAGCTCATCCATGTCACGCACCAGGTCTTCACCCAGAAAGCTGGCGACACCATGGCCCAGGGGGGTGTTGCGGCGTCCCATGTGCGTGTGGGAGTCAATGGCAAACAATTCCTTGTCATCGATTTTTAGCGGCATGATCGCTCCTATAGCCGACCCCAGCGCTGGCCTTTTTCGATGCGCCGCTCGTAATAACGCCACTCCAGCTCGAAGGGAACGCAGATGCACTCTTCGTCTGCGAGTTGCATGGGTCCTTTTATCTGCGCGTTGGGGTCGGGTGCAGGCCTAACATGTGAATCTCCGAAGATCAAGTTCACATGGACGAGGCCAAGCCAACCCTGCATTATATTTGGATTCGAGAGATTGGCTGATTTCGGCACCAGCCATTGGCGATCGGCCTTGGTCAAGACATGATCCGCAGTCTGAAGACATTGTTTTGACGCTACAGACTATGTTATGGCGGTAACGCGAACGCTCTCTGAGTCTGGCACCGCAGCAAGATAAGGAGATTTCTAATGCGTATGAAGAGAACGACAATTGATCGAAGAGAGTTCTTAAAACGCGGCGCTACCTTAGGCGTGGGAACTTTGATTGCGCCGGCTTTTCTGCGGAGGGGATGGGCGGCATCAAAAGATCGCGTGGTTATTTTCCAAGGAGTCGGCTTGGATTCACTGCATCCCTACGCCTACAGCGGCGGCGGCATCGTTGGTATTTGGCTACACATGATCGAGCCGTTGGTCCAGATGGACTTTGGGCGGAATGAATATGTCGGGGTTCTGGCTGAGTCTTGGGAGTTTCAAGGCAAGAAATGGGTATTCCGCCTCAGGAAAGGCATCCGTTTTCACACCGGATCGCTTTTTACCTCGAAGGATGTGGTTTTTTCCTTAAATAGAATGAAGAGTGACAAGAGGAGTCTGCAGGGAGCTGACGTTGCGGATGTGGACGTGGAGGCTGCGGACGACTTCACTGTCGTGATGACGACTAAGAATCCTAGCGCTATCCTGCTTGATCGGCTGGACACTCGCTTCATCATAAGCAAGGCAGCCGCCGACAAATTCGGAGACCAGGTGGACAATTATGCGATAGGCACCGGCCCATATAAGTTTGTGAGCTGGCAACGGGGCGGAAATTTGGCGTTGATGCGGAACGACGACTACTGGGGACCGAAGCCCGAAATCAAGGAAGTGATATTAAAAGGCGTGAAGGAGGAAGCAGCGCGCGTCGCGGGTTTGCTCGCAGGCCAGGCAGATGTCATCAGCAATCTGTCCATCGAAGAAATCCCGCGTGTAGATAAGCATCCACGGACGCGCGTTGAGAAGGTCCCGGGGTTCAGGATGTATTTTTTGGCGATGCATGTGACGTACAAGCCCTTCGACAATAGGCTTGTGCGCCAGGCCATCAATTGCGCGGTGGATCCCGATGTGATCATGAAGCACATCTTCGACGGCAATGGTTCGGTTCTCAACGGGCCTTTGGCCGCGAATATGGTCGGCTATGATCCCAACGTGAAGCGCTATCCCTATGACCCGAAAAGGGCGCGCGAGCTCCTGACTCAGGCGGGTTATCCGAACGGATTTGAGGTCAAGCTGCATTTTTCGCCGGATCGTCATCTCAAGGGCAAAGAGGTTTGCGAGGTGATCGCGAATCAGCTCGCAAAGATCGGTATCAAGGTTGAGCTCATTGGCCAGGAGTATGCGGTCTATTGGGGTAAAGATGGCGTCAATGGCGGCAAGTTGCCCTTCTATTATGCCGGTAGAACGGCCAGCGATGGCGACACGCTCTATGATCAATATTTTCACACCGGCGTCACCAAACGAATCGGTTACAGCAACCCGGAGTTCGACAAGCTCATCGAGGAGGAGCAGAAAACCGGTGATCAGAAGAAGCGTGTGGCCTTTCTGCAGCAAGCAGGACGGATTCTTATGGAGGATGCTCCCTTTGTCCCGCTCTACACGCTGGCCGAAATTTACGGCCTGGCGCGAAACATTCTCTGGAAAGGCAATCCGGACAACAGAGTCCTTGCGGCGGAAATGAAGATCAAGTCCTAGCGAGACTACTACAGGTATCGCTATGCTCAAGTAATCCTAAGGCGAATTTGTGTGCTCGACCGCATCAATCTGATCGGCCTGAAGGCTCTCCCCCTAACGACCTTTCAGAAATTCATCGAGCGCTTGACCAAACCCTGCGCAATGGATTCCATAGGAGCTCAAATCTCCCGTGAAGGCGCTTAAGCCCCAGAACGCGGCATCACGGTAGCTAGCGTTCCCGGTAGCTTCGGCCAGCGCCATGAAAAATGACGCCGCCGCGCCGTTCTGCTCGATCAACGTGAGGCGAAAGCTGAGGTAAGCGGATCCCGGAACGGCGAGGTCGTAGTAGCCTCCGTCGGGATTCTTGAGCCGCGACAGAATAAACTCGGCCAGTTCTTTAGCCCGCTCGAGATATTTGGCCTCCCCGGTAGATACGTGAGCCTGCATCAGCGCGGTTCCCATGCGCGCCTGATCATTGAGCAGCCCCGGGACATGGGCCGCGCCATCGAAGTAATGAAACATTCCTCCATCCGGGCAGCGGCATTGGTCCCAGAGAAAATCCAGCGCCTTCAACGCGCGCTCTCTGTAACTCGACTTTGCCAAAATCTCAGTGGCTTCGAGATAGGCGCCGATGGCCTGCGCATTGGCATCGGTATAGACACAGTCGTCGATGATCGTAAAATATTCTCCGTCTGAAAGGCCTTGCGGAGTTTCATTGCGAAGGAAATCCTCGCAGCCATAAAAATTCTGGTTTGCGGAATGGGAAAGTTTACGGTCGATATAATCGATGATGTCTTCGGCCATGCGAGCATACTCCAAACGTTGGGTGAGCCGAAAAGTGTGTAGACAGTTTGCCAGCATGCCGGCCTGTTCCACCAGAAGTTTTTCTCGGTGGGGCCGGCTCCAATCCGCGTTGGAGCAAGTGCGAAAATAACCGCCCTCTTCGTGATCGTGGATCTCGCCTTCTCTCATCCGGCGCAGGGTGAGGCAGACGTGATTGAGATAATTAGCGTCCTTTGTCGCCTCATAGCGGCAAAGCAAGAAATCGTTCGCTTCCGGATGAATGAATTTCTGCCCGCGGCCGTAGCCTCCATGAACCCGGTCCGCAAGCTCCATAATGACGATGGTGACCGCCGATAGGCTGGAGTGATTGGGGTGTCCGCGCGTTACTGCAGCCGTTGTGCCGGAAGAAGTTTCGGCCGACGTATTTCGCGCTGACCGGATTTCATCCTTCTTTTCCTGATAAAGCATATAGAGGCGGACCAAGAGACTGCCGAACTCCTCCGGGGGAAGATAATTCGTGGCGCCGAGAAGTTCCCCCTCTGGAGCCATGAAAGCAATTGTCGGCCAGCCGTTTAAATTGTAACGCGTGTTGACATCGGGCCGTTGCGTGTCTTCGACGCGGATGGCGACAAAGTAGGCGTTCAACAAGGCGATGTTTTCGTCGTCCGAAAACGCGCCTTCGTCCATGCGCTGGCAGAAGCGGCACCAAAACGCCGTCAGAAAGAGCATCAGGGGTTTGTCTTGCTCCCGGGCCTTGCGAAAGGCTTCGTCACCCCATTCATGCCAGCGAATGAGATTTGCCCGGTTTGGATTTGGCGAGAAGCGAATCATATAAGCGCAAAGAATTTAGAAACGACTATTCACCGCTTTTATCATCATTCACGTTGCAGAAGAAGCGACGAACCACGTCCAGTCTTGAAGGTTCGCTGAAGAAGTGGGCACCGGTCTATCGTCATTGTGGCGCAGGCATTTGTAGCGGCAGGTTTCAAACCTGCCCCTGTCGCTACGTGCTTGCCGCGCGTTGACAAGACTAGGCAGCCGGCCTTAAGAATATCTTGAGCTCTGAGAGGAGAGAAGAATGCAATTAACTCTCGCATATCACCCCGTCACGGAAATCCATTTTGGAACTCAGACGCACCTGGACGGGACCACGCTAGTGATCGACCCAGGGGAGCTGCGCCGAGTAGTCCTAGAAGACGAAACAGTCGAGAGCGTGAATTTCGAAATCGTCCGCCCCGGCGAGAGCTGTCGTGCCGGGCCGATCTTCGACATTGTCCAACCACGAGCGAAAGAAACTGGATCAAGTCCAGATTTCCCCGGCATTTTGGGTCCTCCAGCCAGCGCTGGCGTCGGGATCACGCACGTACTGGAGGGAGCCGCAGTTTCAGTCTTGGCGGAAAGATCGCCGGGAGAGTCGAGAAGCGTAACGGGACGCGTTCTGGAGATGACCGGGATTGCTGCCGACGCGACGGTGTACGCTTCGCTTCGACACTTGGTGGTTATCCCTCACACGCGAGCCGGGTTGCCGATTCATACCATCGACAAGGCCTACCGTAGAGCGGGCTTAAAAGTCGCCGTTTACCTTGGCCACGCCGCGCTGAAGCAGACTCCGGCGTCTACATACACCTTCGACCCGGTGGGTCCAGGCGAGGCAGGACGCGAGGGGCTGCCCCGCTTCGCCTATGTAGGGCAGATCTTTTCCCGCCAGCGGAAACCCGCGATGGACGAGCCGATTCTCTACGGCGCCAACACGGAAGGGATGCTGCCTATCGTACTTCATCCCGACGAGTGGCTGGATGGAGCCATTGTACCGTCGCTGCAGTCCTGGTTCGGCGGTACCGAAACTTATTTCTACCAAAACCATCCCGTGATCCTGGAGCTCTACCGGTGCCACCAGGCGCGGGAGATTAACTTCGTCGGGACCATTGCCACGATTGCTGGATCCGATAACTTCGACCGGGACCGCCACTGCCGGGCGGCCGCAAATCTGGTGAAGTGGAACTTGAAAGCCGATGCCGTGGCTCTGACAAAATGGGGCGGTGGATTGCCCCACGCCGACTTGGCGGAAACGGCGCGGCTACTGGAAGGCATGGGCATATGTACCGCCGTCATGGTTTCCGACATGTCCAAAGACCGCCGCGTGGAGTCGGCGCTGCTTTTCAACTTTCCGGAAGTGAACGCCATCGTCTACAACGGCGGCAACGGCACTCAGTGGGAGATGCCGCGGGTAGAGCGGATCATCACAGCAACGCCGGCGCTGGCGGAACTGCTGGGAGGACCCCTGATGATCGGGGCCTGGAACGTCGTCGGCGTTACGAACCAGCAGGGAGCCTCGAGAATGCGAGCACTGGTCTACTGATGGAGGCAGGATACAAAACGTAAGGAGTAAAGCGTGAAGCGTGAGGCGATTTTCACCTAACGCTTTACGCCTAACCCTTTCACGCGTTTGCCTAAGGAGGTTTGGAGATGCGAGTCGTGCATTATTTGAATCAATTCTTTGGTGGTATCGGCGCGGAAGAGCAAGCAGGGATGGGCCTCGAAGCGCAAGAAGGTGCAGTGGGTCCCGGCAAGCTCTTGGAACAACTGTTAGGCGAAGGCGCCGAGGTCGTGATGACCCTCGTTTGCGGCGATAACTATGCCGTCGAACATGAGGAAGAGTTGGTTGCCTTCGTTCTAGAAAAAGTTCGCGGCGCAAGTGCCGATCTATTCGTCGCAGGACCTTGCTTCGAAGCAGGCCGTTATGGAATGGCGGCCGGCACCCTCTGTGTTGCCGTGCAATCGCAGCTCGGTATTCCCGTCATTACCGGGATGAGCGAAGAAAATCCCGGCGTGGATCTTTATCGCGATGCGCTTTACATCGTGGACTCGGGCACCAACGTTGCCAGAATGCGCGACGTGTTAGTTAAGATGGCAAACCTTGGGAGAAAGCTAGTTAACAAAAGCGTCATCGGTTTGCCTGCCGAGGAAGGCTACCTACGACGCGGATTGCTGCGCGACCAAGTCGTCGAACAGACGGCGGCGAGGCGGCTCATTGACATGCTGGTGGCGAAAGTCAAAAGAGAGCCATTCGAGTCCGAGATGTTGCCCACGTTATTTGAATCGGTGCCGATGCCCTCCGGGATCAAAGATCTTTCCAAAGCCAAGGTGATGCTTATCACAGACGGAGGGCTCGTTCCTAAAGGCAATCCGGACAAGATCCACGGGACCGCGGCGACGCGCTGGGGTTCCTATAATATCCAAGGCCGTGATGACCTGCGCGGCGAAGATTACGAAATCTCCCATGGCGGTTATGACGCGAGGTTCGTCCAAGAAGATCCGGATCGTCTCGTGCCTCTCGACGCCATGCGCGAGATGGAGAAGAGCGGCGTCATCGGCAAGCTCCACGACGAATTCATTTCAACTTCGGGCCGCGCGAACCCGCTTTCGAACACGCGCCGTCTCGGCCGGGAGATGGCCGAAAAGGCAAAGCAGGAGGGCGTCGATGCTGTAATCCTCACGTCGACCTGAGGAACGAGCACTCGCAGCGGCGCTGCGATCACAACTGAATTGGAAAAAGCAGGCATTCCAGTGGTGCAGATTACCTCGGCTATGTCGATTGCCAAGATGGTCGGATCTAACCGCGTCGTCTTGGGGCATGGCATCGTCCATGTCACGGGCGATGCCAAACTGGCGCCCGAAGAAGAAAAAGACTTGCGCCGGAAGCTCGTGCAAAAAGCGCTCGACGCACTGCAATCAGGTGAGAAGTAGGGTTGATTTGATTACGCGTTAACCTTAATGCACTGAACAGAACCAAACTTAATGATCAAGAGACCCTTCGCCCCCTCCTACTACATAGTCCAAGATCTGACCCTCAGTCCTCTGCTCATCATGGGTGAGCCCACTATCGCTGACGCCATCTGCGATCGCTTACTGCGCCACGGTTACAAGATTGAACCGAAAGGAGAGTCGATCAGAAAAACCAAGAAATGAAATACCACACTTGCAAGTCCATGAAGGCTAAGCTATGAGAAAAACTCCAGCGTCGCTTCGCTCCGATCGCCCCCCGGCCGCAATCAGCGAAATCACTGGCCGAATTGAGCGAAATACCAACTTGGGTGTAAATCCCGTTTAACTGGCGCATGCCGATGGAAAGATTGGCCTTGGGAGTCTCAACCAGCAAGTGATAGTGATTAGCCATTAAACAGTAGGCGTGGCAGATCCAGCCGTAACGAGAAACGACTTGGGTAAGCGTATTAAGAAAAACTTGCCGGTCGGTGTCGGTGAAAAAGACCTTCTGGCGAGCGTTACCTCGGCTGGTCAGATGATAGACCGCGCCCGAAAACTCAATACGAAGCGGCCGCGTCATGCCCGGCTTGTATCAGATCAATTGTCGTATTGCAAGACCTGACCCCTTAACCTTCTCTCTTTTCTCTTCTCCTTTTTTGCCCTTTTTGCTTCACCAGCCAATAATCTTTCTGATGACTATATACGCAATGAACAGCGCCAGAAAAATGAGTATCTGTCACCATGGGCGAGCCGACGAGGAGGGCCAAAGATTCGATGGAAGCTGTTAGGCGTAAGATTCCGGGCTCGTGATTCAATTACATGAAGTAGCTCGCAGTATCCCGACATGCTACGAGCTATGACTATTTTTTGACCGTTGGCTGAAATGATATAGGCGGCATCGTGAGGAATACCAAAACGTCCCCGTGCCACCGTCGTAATTTCATCCCACGAAAGCGCCTGTCTGCCACCCAAAAGTCCGTGTCTCTGAATTCCCGATTCTTTCGCGTAAACCGTGGAAAAGAAAATTCGTGTAGCGTAGAAACCCAGTGCGACGATAAAAAGAAAAAAGCCCGCTTTGAGGGTTTCTAGTGGGGTAAATCCATCTCGACCAAATTTGACCAAAGTTAAGCAAATCGAACCGAGAACTATTGGGCCACCGATGCTGTAAAAAACTCGGAACCATAGAGGAAAACTAACTTTGATAAGTTCCCTCTCTGCATTCTGCTTCATATGCATGTAATTACGATGCCGAGAATTATGTGGCAACTTTCCATGGCTCACTCGGAAGACTTGCTCTTTTTATCGTTCTCACTACCGCATGCATTTCTGGGACTCCCACCACTGCTACATGGCTTTCTTGGACGCTCAAACCTTGGCCCTCCACGGGCGTTGGGGTCGATTCCCAGGCCGCCACATGTTACACAATAAGGGGGAGAGAGCAGAAACCGGGTCAGGCTTGTATAGGTGAATGAGCGAGTTTTCGCAATACTCTTTGCACAGTCTGACTAAAACCACGATCTTCCCTAAGCCGAACCTCAGCCCTTCTCACCCCGTGACTCACTGTCGAGATCTCCTTCACGCCTAAGAAGGTCACCATCTCCTTTAAGTGCGTCTCCCCATGTCTCCTGGCCAAATACATCAGAATCTCACGCCCTGTCTGAACCTTCTCCGTTCTTAACGGCCTTCTCAGCTCACTTGCGTCCAGACTCATCACATGGCTCACGGCTTCGACGATCTCGCCCAACTCATACTTCCCCTTCAGATCGCTGCCCGCTACAGCCTTTCTCTTCGCCTGCCGCACGAAGGGTTCTTCTCCGATGAAAGCCTGCCGGATCACCGGAAGCGATTGCCATCTCTCCCCTCTCTTGACCCCTCCCTCAACATACTCGCGATATCTCGCAACCCGCTCTCTTCCTTTGCCTCCTAATTGATCTAAGATGATCTCCCGATGGAGCCCGGAGCCGGTTTTATCCTGCACATAGGCTCGGTAACTGCTCCACTTATACTCCTGTGGCCTTTGTACCAGCTTGGACGCCACCGGATTCAGATGAATGTAGCGGCTCACCTGCAACAAATAGTTGTCTTTATCCACCACAAACGCTTTGTAGCGCTGCTCAAAGACATGCCCGGAACGGCCATGTCTTTTGTTGAAATAAACCGTGTAGCTGGTCTGAAACGGCTGCATCATCCGGGAGAGATTCCCCTTGGGGGTCTCCAGCAAAAGATGAACATGGTTGGTCAACAAACAATAGGAGAGAAGATGAACTTCCTTCTCTTCGCAGTAATAGGCGAGTCTCTCTAGGTACTTCTTTCGATCGTGATCGTCCCTGAAGATGGACTGGCGGTTATTGCCGCGGGTGATGATGTGATAAACCGCTCCCGGATATTCGATGCGGACAGGTCGAGCCATGAAGCAACGTCTATCATCGCCGATTCAGAAATTCAAGCTTATTCATCTATGCAAGCCTGACCCTGTTGCCCTCCTCATTTCAGGCCGATGCGAGCCTGAATGAACAGGCCACTGACCCCAAGAGCCACACCCTCGTCAGAACCTTCTATACAAGATTCTCTTTGGTCCCGCTACCTGCTAATTCCGATGGTAGACCCCATATCACTATATCAATATCACTATCCCTGTTTTGGCTGTGGGACAAACCTGAATACAGGTCTAATGCGATGATTGATGGCTGCGGACTGGCTTATTCAGCTTCTTTACTTCACATAAAACCATACAATTATCACATCCAAAATGTAAAAAACCCCCAGCAAAAAATAGAATGTGTATATTTGTCGCCGTTTCTGTAGTGCTATTGCTATCCCAGCTCCTGAAATCCATGCGGCCCAAATAAGCAATCCGACATACAAAAAGCCAATCGTGTCTCCTAGAGATTGCCTAAACTCAAATAGCCCCGCCATGTAAAAAATGAGGAAAGTAAATATAAAGAATGGCAACCGGAAAAAAACAGCAGTCAGTTTGACAAGGATTCTCCACAATAACATACAGCAGGGGCGAGGCTCTGTTCTGAACCTAATAGGAATTAACTGCTAGCGATCGCTCACTTCGAACTCTTCGATTTGCTCTCCTCAATTCTTGGCCCATCTATGGTATTTGTATCGACCCTGGAACACGACAGGCAATTAGAAGGATCAAAGGGTGGAGCATTTCGACTGTTTCTCAAATAATCTTCCGTTTCCTGGTTGTAGCCAACGTCTCGAGGAAGTAAGAGATCTTCCAGTACAGTTGGGCCCGTGATTGATTCCAAAGCTTCCTGAAAGCCTTCTTGCCCCGCTCTTTCAACAATGGCCTCAATCCGGCTCGAATCAAAGACCTGATCTTACTAATAAATTCGCCGTATGGATCAATAAAATTTACTGGATTATTTCGCACATAAGAGTAGAGGTTATAGTCTCCACCACGGAATTCTATTGGATCCTCACTAACAAACCTTCCGAACTCGGGTCGGTAGAATCGTCGGTGATAGTAGTAGAGGTCTATCGCTTCGCTCTCTCTGCCGGTGTACTGCAAGGAATTCGTGTTAGAAGCCCCGGTTGCGGTGGTCCTTCCAAACGGCTCGTAGATGTACTCGGTCTGTACCGGCCGCATCAGTTAGAGCTATTGATAAGCCAAGAGCATCAGTTAGGAAAAAACTAGTCGCGCTTGCACTTACATCGGTGCGAGTGAGAAGCTCATCGATATTCAGTCCAAGAAGAACATTTGCCAAGATATCCGCACCGGAGGTTTCTTGCACTGGGTTTAAGCCGTCAAAGAGAAATTCCGTTAGGCTTCCATTGATCGTCTTCTTCTCTCTTCTTCCGAGCGCATCATACACAAAGCTCGCACTCACTCCTGGGCCGCTGATGCCAGTGAGCTGATTCCTGGCGTTCCAAGTATAAGTCGTTGTTCCACTGGAATCGGTGACGGTCAGGAGATTGCCGTTGTTGTCGTAGGTCAAGGTCTTGTCGCCGAATGTCGTCTTGCTGGTTACCGGCGTTGTAAGCCGTGGAGCTGATTGCTTGGGGAATGCCGGTCCGGGCGAACGAGCCGCCGATCTTGGTCCGGTTACCGGCTTTATCGTATTCGTAGGTAAGATCACCCAACAGTGTAGTCCCGTTCTGTTTGTACGTAATGGTCGTTACCCGCGAAGTCGCGTCGTAGGTGTATTGTACTACGATTCCAGTGGGGAGCGTTAAGACGTACAGCGACCCGCCGCATTCGTATGCAAACCGTAGAAGAACACTTGGTGATCTGGATTGAGCAGCGGTGATAAACGGGGACGGAGTCGGAATTTCGACTGGGGCGTTTCTGGTGCGCTCCTGGTTCTCTTGCGAAGCGCGGGTACGTTGGTTCGTTCTAACAAACCGTGAACAACGCAACGCCTGCGGTTTTGCCCCTGCTCCGTGCGCTCAGTTGCCTAGTACCTTTTTCAAGCGCTCGATGATCTCCGGGGGCTGGGTCGTGATTTCTTTGGCCAATTTGTCAAGCTCTTCGCCGGTTACCGGATCGAATTCGTAGTTTCTCTTCTTCACTTCCTCTTGGAACTGGGGATCGTTCATCGTCTTGCTGAAAGCCTCGCGCAAGATCTTTAACCGATCCGCCGGAACGCCGGGAGGGCCGAGCATCGGCCGCCCCATTGAATCGGCGGTAACCAGCACGGCAGCGAGGCGCCGGCCGGCCTCGGTCGTCTTGTATTGATCCATGAGTTCAAAGACGGTGGGAGTGTCCGGCAGTCTTCGGTCCCGCTTCTGACCGGTCTGAAAAAGGTTGCGGACGAAGCCTGTCTTGCGCCACGTGTGATATGGCTCACGGCCAAAAAAGGCCTCTATGGTAAAGGCGCGGCAATGAATCTCGCCGCGCTCGACACCCAGGTCAATGTCAGTGCCGCCCGGATAGCCGGTGACGATGTTGAACTTCGCTCCCACGGTGTCCTGCAATAGCTTCGGCAGATAAGAATCAGGCCCGGTAACTCCCGTCGCGCCACATTTCGGCGGCTCTTTGGCGGTTCGGACATCTTCAATAGTCTTGTAAGGAGAGTCAGCGCGCATGTACATCTGCGATTCGCCGCGGGCCGGAGCGCCGATCCAAGTATATTTAGCCCAGTCAAATTGGATTTCTGTCCTGCCTACCAGCTGGTTGAGATAGAGAGAGGGGATGATGGAACCGATGATAGTTAAACCGTCAGGTTTGACCATCGAATAGAGATGATTGGCAGCGACCACGTGACCGGCACCGGGCATATTTTGGACAATGAACTCGGGATTACCCGGAATATGCTTCCCCATGTGGGCGACAATGAGGCGGGCCCACAGGTCATATAGGTTCCCCGGCGGGGTGCCCACGATAACCCTGATGGTTTTTCCCTGATAGAAGGGCGCTTGGGCATGAGTGCTGACGCTCCACAACAGCAAGCACAAAACAGGAAGGATATACCTTTTCATATCGCACCTCCCCTGGGTCTTCTCGCGCTCACAGTTATCGCAGCTGGAATGACCAAGTCAAACGTGGCATCGCTTAGAGAAAGGCCGGCGCGGGTTGGCGGACCGGTGGTGAATCTGGTTTGCATCTGTCGAGATGTGATAGATGCTTAGAACCATGAAAGCGATTCTTAAAGCGGCGGCAAAAATATTTCTTATCTTCGTGCTTTGCCTGCAAGCCCACGCGGCTGATCGAGTGCGCCTCGGCTATTCATCGATTACGGCGAATCGACTGCCGCTCTGGCTAGGACAAGAGGCGGGAATTTTTGCGCGCCACGGAATCGACGCCGAGCTGCTTCTCATCCCGAGCGGGACGACCGGCGTCCAGGCCTCGTCGCCGGCGAAGTGCAGATCTTGTCCGCCACCGGCGCGACGGCGGTTGCCGCCGCTCTGCGCGGCGCGGATGTGGTAATCATCGGGAGCCTGGGAGTTATTGAATACAAGCTTGCGGCGCTGCCGCAGATTCGGACTGTGGAAGCGCTCAAGGGAAAGAGGGTGGGAATCAGCCGCTTCGGATCGTTCACGGACTTTGCGTCGCGGCGAGTGCTTCGCCATATCGGGCTTAATCCAGAAAAGGATGTGGTGCTATTGCAAACCGGCATTGCCGGCGCCACCCAGCGACTCATGGCTATGTTCAATGGAACGATGGATGCCACCCTCACGCAGGTGGATACCATCTTGTTGGCACAGATCAAACTGGGAAAGGAGGTCTCGGTGCTCGGCGGCCTTCTGGAGACGGGCTACCGCGCCACGGGGGCGGATATCATGACGTCGCGACGCTTCGTCAAAGAGAAGCCGGATGTCGCCAGACGCTTCATGATAGCGATCGTCGAAGGCATTCATATGGCGCGCACACAGAAGGATCACACGCTGCGCATGCTCAGCAAGCAGCTAAAGGAAAATGACCCGCGGATTCTAGAAGCGCAATATCGGACCTTCGTGATCGATACTTTTCCCACAAAACCCTATCCCGATGAGGTCACGGTCCGTTTTTCTCTCGAGGAGCTGGACAGAGAATTTCCCGGAGCCAAAGACAAAAACGTGAGTCAATTCATCGACGCCAGTCTTCTCAAGGCCATCGAGGAGAGTGGTTTCATCGATAAACTGTACAAGTGATTTCGTGATCGTGGCTCACGAGCGGGATCATGGGGAAGCTTCATGTGCTAAAATAGCAGATGAAGATTTGCTATAAGATTCAATCAAGCTCACGCCTTTGATGTCAAACGAAGCACAACCCGGAGATTCGCAAAGCCAATCCACGCCAGCTTCGCCGTTTCTTTATCGCGATTTTTGCGTGTTCTGGACGGGCTCCTTTCTCTCCGGAATCGGCACCCAGTTTACCACCGTTGCGATGGCGTGGCAGATTTATGAGCTCACCGACTCGGCGTTCCAAATCGGTCTCCTGGGGTTAGCACGCGCAGTTCCGCAAATGATTCTGTTGCTCGTTGCAGGGTTGCTGGCCGACGCGATGAATCGACGCAAGCTCATGATGTGCATGGAATTGGGTTTGTTTTGCGTTTCAATGTCACTTGCGCTTTTGACTCGGGCAGGCAACGCCTCGGCCGGGATGCTCTATGCGGCGACAATGTTGCTGGCTCTTTTTACGGCGTTGGAACAACCATCGCGGCAATCCATGGTCCCGAATTTGGTGCCGCGCGCGCACTTGGCGCAAGCATTGGCGCTTCAAGGCACGCAACGCTATGTGCCCATCATCGCTGGTCCATCTCTCGCGGGTGTGGTTTTAGCCATGTTCGGACCGGCCGCCTGCTATACGGTAGACGCGCTCTCTTGGCTGGCGATGCTGGCATCGCTGGCACTCTTGCGAACGAAAATACCTGAAGGCGGAGGATGGAAGACTGTTTCGTTAAAGTCGCTTGGTGAAGGACTGAAATTTGTCTGGAGCCATGGGGTGATCTTTCCGTTGATGGTGCTGGATTTCGCCGCCACTTTCTTTGGCAATGCGCGTGCGCTGTTTCCTATCTATGCGCGGGATATCTTGTTCGTGGGACCAAAAGGACTCGGAGTCCTCTATGCGGCGCGGGCCGTCGGCTCCCTTTTTTCGGCTGGGACCATGAGTTTATTCGGCCCCGTGCGCCGGGGCGGCCGGTGGATTCTCATCGGCGTTGGCATCTATGGCGTTGCTACGGTTTTGTTCGCCGGCTCCCACGTCTTCTGGTTTTCCGTCTTGATGCTGGCGGTTTCGGGTGCGGGAGACACCACCAGCGCAATACTTCGCTCGACGATCAATCAGTTAAGCACGCCCGATGAGCTGCGGGGCAGAATGTCCTCCATCAACAGCGTCTTCACAAGCAGTGGTCCGCAGCTAGGTCAGTTTGAGTCCGGAGTGGTTGCCGCCTGGCTCGGCACGGAGGCATCAGCGATGACCGGCGGGCTCGCGACTCTAATTATTCTCGCGGCAGTCGCGGCATGTTTTCCGGCTATCCGGCGATTTCAGATCCAATCGGATTTGGTGCCCGAGCACGCGCACGGCGCGATGTCCGACCAAGCCACCAATCGTCTCGATCGTCTCCCTTCGAACACGGCTGATTCTTGATTTTTTATCGATGGTTCCAAAAAATTGGCAAGGACTTATTTCCCGCTCGCCTCGCGCCGAACCTCCCTGAGCAGGCGAAAATCGACCACTTTTTCCACAGGAATCTCGCCGATATTCTTTTCTGTCTTTCGAATGATATCGAAATGGATCTTCAACTGCTTTTCACCGATGATGCCGTCATCGTTGAGAGCCTTGACGATGGCCGCGTAGGATTCTTTCGCCACATCCGGCTCGACTTTCCATTCCTTCTGAATAACCCCGATGGTTCCCTCTGGATTCTCCTTGGCGAAACGGAGACCGCGATACATGGCTCGCAGGACCTTCTTCACCTCTTGTGGATTTTCCTTGATCCGCTGGTCCGTAGTGGTATAGCCGTTGCTGGCGAACTCGACCACG
>Ga0184626_10000026_pt1 | contig 28206 bp, 28 predicted proteins | sample PLM3_60_b1_FD_133142 | JGI IMG/M metagenome (GOLD analysis project Ga0184626, IMG submission 133142) | Groundwater sediment microbial communities from an aquifer in East River, Colorado, USA - PLM3_60_b1 | ecosystem: Environmental > Terrestrial > Soil > Riparian zone | place: USA: East River... | reverse complement strand
TTGTGGGACAGGATTTCGTCATAGGCCGCTTCGATGATCGGAATCGATTTCTTCAGATCGAAGGTGTTGATCGCGACATCGCCGATATCGGCGATCGACAGGCTGTCGAACGGTGCCGCGCGTGTCGCCATGTTGTAGGGCCGGATCAGGCAGCTCTCGGCGCGGATCTGCCGCGGGCCGAACCGCGCGCCCGCACGGTTCGAGGTGCCGGTGTCCAGCGGCACGCCGACGAAGCAGACGTCGAGGTCCTTGGCGCTCGGCAGCATGGGCAGGCGCATCATCGTCGCCGGGCCGCCGAAGCGCGGCATCTGGTTGCCGCCGAGGGGCTGGTGGAGAGTTTTGGGCATTGGCGCGCTCCCTTGGAATGATTGCGCGCAAGTGTACCGCTTCCCCGGTCCCCTTTGCCAAGGGCAGGGACAGGTGGCCGTCTATCTCAGGCGAAGGCGCTCGCCGCCGGCGCTTGCAGTCAGCGCCGGCAGCGCTCGCTTGGCGAAACTACCAGAGCCACGTCTCGGGATTGGGATAGGCCTCGCGCCGGCCAACATACTGCATGCCCTTCACGCAACGGATGATGAACCAGATGAGAACGGCGAGAAGGACGATGAAACCGAAACCAAGGAGCGACGTCAGAAAGCCGCCGACGATCACGCCCAGCAACCAGATCCAGAAGGTGCGTATCTGGAACTGATAGTGGGTTTGGACCCAGGCCGGAGCGGCTCCGCGATACATATACGCCATGACGACGCCGACGATGCCGGTCACGCCGACGGCGATGGCGACGAGATAGAGAATGTAGACCAGATTGGCGCTACTGCCGTTGTCCTGCGCCGCGCTGGCGCTCTGTGCTTCGCTCATGCTGTTCCCCTCTTTGCATGACCGGCGGCTCTCGCCGATGGCCGTGTTCAACTAAAACCGGTTTCTGAGGAAATGGACCATATGTGGTTAAAATATCGTAAATTTTTGCGCTTGGGCAGCGCAGGTAGATCAGGCCAGAAGCCCTTCAAACGCCAGCCGCACCTGCCGGAACATGCGCTCCTTCATCCGGGTCCGCGTCATGGCGTCGTCGGCGACGAATTCCATGAACAGCGAATTGCAGATGACGAACAGCACCTGCCCGGCATCGTCGCAGGTCACCCGCCGTGACAGCAGCCCTTTGCCCTGCAGCGCCCGGCAGAGATCGGCGACCTGTCCGGCCAGCTTGCGGTCGAGGTCCCGATAGCCGGCGCCCAGCGGCGTGTCGGCGAAGGCGAGAGCATTGGCCATCATCTGCCGCCATAGCCGCTTGTCCAGATGGACCAGCGCGTGGTCGATATAAACTTCCAGTAGGCGGCAGGCGGCCTTGACCGGGTCGGCCGGCGGCGCCTCGACGATCGCCGCACCGGCGGCACGCACCTCCTGACCGTCCAGGGCCACCAGCGCCAGCAGCAGATCACCCTTGGAGGGGAAGTAGTTGTACACGGTGCCCGCCGAGAGCGCGGCGTTGTCAGCAATGTCCTCGATGCTCGCGGCGGCGAAGCCGTCGCGCTTGAACAGACGGGCCGCCGCGTCGAGGATATCGCGCCGGCGCTTCACCTTCTGTCGCTCGCGGAGACCGGTCATCGCGTTCGGGGAAAAAATTGCATCTTGACCTAAATTTATAGTTGGTTCATTTTTTTCGCAACAAGAACCGTCGGCGGCTGTAGTGTCTGCCCGCCGGCATAAGACAGGGAGAAGTGCGATGAACCGTCCGAAGTTTTCCCGCCGCCGTCTGCTCGGCGGCGCAGCCGCCGTGACCGCCGCCAGCCTGCTGCCGCGCCGTTTGCGCGCAGCCGACGAGATCAACGCCCTGGTCTGGTGCGATCACACCGATCCCAATCTGCTCGGGCCGTTCGAGGAGGCGAGCGGCATCAAGGTCAACACCAAGGAGTTCGGCACCACCGGCGAGGCGCTGGCCCTGCTGGAGCAGTCCCAGCCCGGCGACTGGGACGTTCTGGTGATCGATACGGTCGACGTGAAGCGGATGGTGGAAGCGGGGCGTCTCGCGGAGCTCAATCCCGCCGACTATCCCGGGGCCGACATCTTTGCTGAGGTGCAGTCGCCGGAATTCAACGCCATCGGCGGCAAGACTTACGGCGTGACCGAGAAGTTCGGCTACAATTGCTTCTCCTATGACAACACCAAGGTCGATCCCGCTGACATGCGCAAGTCGGAAGTGATGTGGAACGGCAAATATGCCGGCCGTGTCGCCATCTACGATTACTATAATCCGGTCATCGCCATGGTGGCGATCGGGATCGGGATCAAGCCGAACGAATTGGCCAAGGGCCATATCCCGGAGATCCGGGAGAAGCTGCTGGAAATGAAGAAGCAGTCAGCGCTGGTGGGCGATGTCGTGACCGTGCAGAACGCGCTGATCAGCGGCTCGGCCGATATCATCACCGGCGGCGGCGAGTATGCGGTGGCCGGCCTGATGGGCGAGAATCCGGCGCTCGACTGGGTGCTGCCCGACGAGGGCGGCGTGCGCTGGATGCAGTCGCTGGCGATCTTCAAGGACTCCGCGCGCGTGGAAAACGCGACCAAGTTCGTGCAATACATCCTGAGCCCCGATGGCCAGGCCCGGCTGGCGACATCCGCCTGCTACTGGGCCATGCCGGCGAACAAGAACGCTAGCCTGGACGACACGCAGAAGAAGCGCCTGCGCTGGGACGAGCAGCCGACCTTCCTGGCGAAGTCGTACCATTATCTCCAGGTTGACGCGGAACTGGATACGGCGTTGAACGATGTCTGGACGGAAATGCTGAACGCCTGATCCGGGCGTCGAAGGGGAGACAGTGCGGGACCTGCTGACCGCGGCCGCCGATCGGGCGATCCGCTATCTGGAGACGCTTGACGAACGTTCCGTTGCGCCGACGCCGCAAGCGATCGCCGCGCTTTCCCAACTCGATGAACCGCTGCCGGAGAAGCCTGAAGATCCGGCTGCGGTGCTTGCGCGGCTGGATGACATCGGTTCGCCCGCGACTATGGCAATGGCAGGCCGCCGCTTCTTCGGCTGGGTGATCGGCGGTTCGCTGCCGGCGACCGTGGCGGCGAACTGGCTGGCGACCGCCTGGGATCAGAACGCCGCGGGATTTCAACCGTCGCCGGCGACTGCGGCATTTGAAAATACGGCTCTGCGCTGGATTCTCGAGGCGGTCGATTTACCGCGGGATTGCGCCGTCGGCTTCGTCACCGGCGCCACGATGGCCAACTTCACCTGCCTCGCCGCAGCGCGGCAAGTCGTGTTGCGCAAGGCCGGCTGGGATGTTGAAGCCAATGGGCTGTTCGGCGCGCCGCCGATCACGGTGGTGGTCGGCGAGGAAGTCCACGTCAGTGTACTTAAGGCCTTGGGACTGTTGGGCCTTGGGCGCAATCGCGTGCTGCGCGTCCCCGTCGACGGGCAAGGCCGCATGCGCGTCGACCACTTTCCCAAATTGGCAGGCCCGGCCATCGTTTGCCTGCAGGCCGGGAACGTCAACAGTGGCGCCTTTGATCCTGTTGCCAAGCTGATCCCGATGGCGCGCGGTGCCGGTGCCTGGGTGCATATCGACGGCGCGTTCGGCCTGTGGGCCGCTGCCGCGCCGGTGCGCAAGCACCTGGCCGCCGGCATTGACCAGGCGGACTCCTGGGCCACAGACGCGCATAAATGGCTGAATGTGCCCTACGACAGCGGACTGGCCATTGTGCGAAATGGCCAGGCACTGAAAGCGGCCATGGCGGTCACGGCCGCCTATCTATCCGAATCCGCCGAGCGCAAACCCAACGACTACACCCCCGAGCTGTCGCGGCGCGCGCGCGGCGTGGATGCCTGGGCCGCATTGAAATCGCTGGGGCGATCGGGCCTCGCCGACATGATCGAGCGTTGCTGCCGCCATGCCGAACGTTTCGCGGCCGGCTTACGTGCGGCCGGCTTCGAGGTGCTGAACGACGTGGTTCTAAATCAGGTCCTGGTATCGTTCGGCGATCCGGAAAAGACGCGCCGCGCCATTGCGGCGCTTCAGGCCGACGGCACCTGCTTTTGCGGCGGCACCGAGTGGCAGGGACGGACGGCGATGCGGATCAGCGTTTCGTCCTGGGCCACGACGGAAGCCGATGTCGATCGGAGCGTGCAAGCCATGGTTCGGGCCGCCGGGCGGAATGCGGGCTAGCCCGCGGAAACATGCGCATGGCGTCGGGCAGGCATTGGCTGTCGATCAACCGATGGGGCGCCGCGCCGGCATTGCTGTTTACGGCCGCCTGTTTCATTGCGCCGCTGGTGGCGATGGCGCTGGTGAGCCTCTCCGAACGCAGCGGCGGCCATACCGTCCTGACTTGGACGCTGGACAACTATCGCGGCTTCATCAGCCGGAGCGACGGCGCCTTCGTCGATGCGCTTGTCAACTCGATCCAGGTGACGCTGACGGTCACGGTGCTCAGCGTGCTCGCGGCCTATCCGCTGGCCTATATCCTCGCTTATCGGGTGCCGAAGCGATGGCAACGGGTGGCGCTGGTGGCAATCGTGCTGCCGTTCTGGACCTCCTATGTGATCCGCTCTTATAGCTGGCTGCTGGTGCTGTCGGAGAACGGCGTCATCAGCCAGACTTTGCTTGGTCTTGGACTCATCGATGGGCCTATCGGCTTGGGCAACAATCGCGGCGCCACTGTGCTTGGCTTCGTGCATTTCTTCGTCATGCTGCTGACGCTGACGATCTATGCCAATCTTGTGCAGATCAAAGATTCCTACCGCAAGGCGGCGGCGGATCTCGGCGCCAACGGCTTGCAGACATTCATTCATGTGACGCTGCCGTTGAGCCTGCCGGGCGTCGCCGTCGGCGCCTTTCTGACATTCGTGCTCGCGGTCGGCGACTACATCACGCCGCAGATCCTCGGCGGCGGCAACGAGCTGCTACTGCCCCAGGCGATCATGCTGCAGATCAACCGCGCCGCCGATTTCCCGATGGCCTCGGCACTCAGCATGGTGCTGATGGTAGTGGTCACTCTGGCCTATTTCCTCTTCGCGCGCTTTCTGCGGATGGAGCGGGTGTGATGAAGCCCCGGGACATTCCGGCGCTGCTCTATGTCGCCCTGGCGGTGATCTTCATCTTCCTGCCGGTGGTCGTACTGGTGCAGTTCTCATTTCAGGACGGGCTGGCGCCGGTGCCGCCCTTCAAGGGCTTCAGCCTGCGCTGGTATGACAAGATGTTCGCCGATCGCAAGCTGATGGAGGCGCTGGGCAACTCGGTTCTCGTCGGCGGGCTTTCGTCCTTGATAGCGACAGCACTCGGCTTCCTGGCGGCTTTCAAGCTGGCTCGCCGTCCGGGACGTGGCGCACCACAGATGCAGTTTCTGCTGATGGCGCCGATCACCGTGTCCTACATCATCATCGCCCTCGGTCTGCTGATCGTGTTCAACGGTCTGGGCTTCGGCAAGTCGCTGCTGGCTGTCGGCGTCGGCCATGTGGTCATCAACTTGCCGCTCTGCTTCGCCGTGATCTATTCGCAGATGGGCGAGCATCAGGCGAATGTGGAGCGCGCCGCCCTCGATCTCGGCGCCAGCGAGTTCAAGGCGCTGATCTATGTCACCGTGCCGATGCTGTGGCCGGCGTTGCTGGCGGCGTTCTTCATCGCCTTCACGCTGTCCTGGGACGAGTTCGTCATCGCGCAGCTTCTCAGCAAGTTTGACGTGACCTTGCCCGTGGTCATCTTCAGCCTGCTGCGCACGGGCCTCAATCCCGTAACCAATGCGGTGGGAACTTTCGTGTTCGCCGTATCCATCGGATTGGTAGTCTTGGTCGAGCTGCTGCTGGCGCGGAGGCCTCGTGATGGCTGAATCGGTGGTCAGCCTGCGCGGCGTAAGCAAGAGCTACGAAGGCGCCACGGCTGTATCGCAGGTCGATTTGGATATCGCGGCCGGCGAGTTCGTCGTGCTGCTGGGTCCATCGGGCAGCGGCAAGACGACCGTCCTGTCGATGATCGGCGGCTTCACCGCGCCGACCACGGGGCAACTCTTCATCGACGGCGCGGATGTGACGGAGACGCCGCCGGCGCAGCGGCCGACAGCCACGGTGTTTCAGGACTATGCGCTATTCCCCCATATGAGCGTGCGGTCGAATGTCGGCTTCGGTCTGGCGATGCGCAAGGTGCCGAGAGCCGAGCGCAGCCGGCGCGCCGACGAGGTGCTGCGGCTGGTCGGGCTGGAGGGCTTCGGCAGCCGCGGCATTCATCAGCTTTCCGGCGGGCAGCGGCAACGGGTGGCCTTAGCCCGCGCCATCGCCGTCGAACCGAAAGTGCTGCTGCTCGACGAACCTCTGGGCGCGCTCGACCTATCCCTGCGGCGGCAGATGCAGGACGAGTTGGTGCGCATACAGAAAAGCGTCGGCACCACCTTCGTCCACGTCACCCATGACCAGGAGGAGGCGATGAGCATCGCCGACCGGATCGTGGTGATGAACAAGGGCTGCATCGAGGATATGGGACCCCCCTCGCGAATCTATCTACGGCCGGCGACGCTGTTCGCGGCCACCTTCATGGGGGAGAGCAACATCCTGGCCGGCGAGGCGGTGGAGGCGGCAGGCGAATGCACCTGGATCAAGACGGCATTAGGCACTTTGCCGGTTCCGGGCCGCGCCGCCATGGGCGAAGCGGTCAAGGTGCTGGCGCGGCCGGAGCATGTCCATGTCGATATTGGCGCCGATGTCGGCGCCATTGCTTTCGGCCAGGGCACGGTGACCGAGGCGATGTTTCAGGGCACCCATCTGCGCCTGCGGTTGAATGCCGGCCCGCAGGGCGCCGTGCCGATCACGGCTCGTGCCGCGGCCGATCAATCGGTGACGGTGGGGGACAGCCTGCCCCTATCGGTACGATCGCAGAACCTCGTGCTGCTGCGCGGCTGATCGGGGACGGCGGCCGGAGGCCGCGTGAGCTTGGCTCATGCGATCATGAGATATTCTGGTTTGACGCCTGGAGCGGCTCGTCTAGGGTGGCTCAAAACAGGGGGCGAGCATGTTGACGCTGTATGATTTCCTGCCGTCGGGAAACGGCTACAAGGTACGGTTGCTGCTGTCGCAACTCGACATTCCCTTTAAGCTGGTCGAGAAGAACATCCTGAAAGGGGAGACGCGGACGCCGGAGTTTCTGGCCATCAATCCCGACGGACGCATTCCCACGGTTCAATTCGACGACGGCCGCACGCTCGCCCAATCCAACGCCATCATATTCTACTTTGCCGAAGGAACGGCGTTCCTGCCGAACGACCGTTTCGAGCGCGCTCAGGCTCTGCAATGGATGTTCTTCGAGCAGTACAGCCATGAGCCCTACATCGCGGTGGCGCGATTCTGGATTCACGAATTGCACAAGCGCGAAGAATGGGCCGACCGGCTGAAGGAACGATGGCAGAAAGGCTATCAGGCCTTGGACATCATGGAACGGCACCTTCAGGGGCACCGGTTCTTTGCCGGCGATTCTTACTCGATCGCCGATATCTCGCTCTACGCCTACACCCATGTGGCCGAACAGGGCGATTTCGATCTTAGTCGCTATCCATCCATCCGCGGCTGGCTGGACCGTGTTGCGGATCAGCCCGGCCATGTCCTGATCACCCAGAGCGTTTTCGGCTGAGAACAAACGCGCCTGTTAACACTGCTTTACGAGCCGATGATGGGCCGGTGACGGATTCGTCCATGATTCTGGGCTTCTTGTCAGATAGCGTTCAAATAATCATTAGAATCATCGCAAGCAATAGACTCCTATAGCGCTTCCCCTAGCTCTAATCGCGAGACCTTTCGCGTCCCCAGGGTAGTCTCTGAGTCCGTATTCCAGTTCAGCCGAAGCATATCGGCAGTGGATACGGAACGGATGGTGCAGACGTAGGGGGACACGTATGCCGGATTCACAAATTCTGCTGCGGGGCGAGGTCGGGAAATTCGAGCTGCAGATTCCGCCGATTTTCCCTAGGGAGCGCGGCATCATACTCGGCGATCGCTCCAACGATCCCACTATGTTCCCGGAATTGTCCCGCCAGTATGGCTCTTTGCGCCGCTTCGACCCGGCGCGCAGCGAAGAGGCTCTGCTGCAGGATATCGCGGAGGACAGCCTCCCCTACGTAGTGGCCGACAATGTCCTGCAGCATTGCCCGCGCCTGTCGGTGGCGCTCACCAACTGGATTCGGGCCGTGAAGCCGGGCGGTCTGATCGCGATCGCTGTGCCTGAGCAGGTGTCCCGCAGCGGCCGATGGGCCCTTTCGCTTCAGGAACCCTCAGTGCCGGAGCATCATGCCAATCTGCTGGAGCTCGCGCAGACCGTGTGCCACATGGCCACGGTGGAAAGAATTTCGCGGCGGGAGACCCCCAGCACCCTCGGCATTGGAACGGCACAGCGGACGGCGGGCACGATGCTGGATCTGGTTCTGCGCAAGCGCAGCCGTACTCTGACACCGGTGCAGTCGAACCATTCGCCGGAGGCCCAGACCCTCGCGAAGGTCGCCGCGAGCGCTATTGCGGCAAGGGGCTTGGCCCGCGATCTATCGGAATTCCACGCAATCCTCGACAGCGGTGTGCGTCAGGCGACTGTCGTCGATCTCGGCAGGTTGTATCTCATGTATCAGTGGGTTCAGCGGAGCCTGCTGCTGACGGGGGATTGCATCGAAGTCGGCAGCTATCGCGGCGGAACGGCGAAGCTTGTCTCCGAGCTGCTCCTGCGTCGCGGCATCGAGGCCGACATCCATGTCTTCGACACCTTTGCGGGCATGCCTGACGATCTGGCCCCTGACGAGATCGGACTCAAGGGCACATTCACCGAAACCTCGCTCGCGCAGGTGCAGGCGCTCCTTGGCAATAACCCACGCGCGAAGCTGCATCCCGGGCTGTTTCCGCAATCGATTCCGCCGGAGCTCGGCGCGGCGCAGTTCCGGTTTGCCCACATCGACGTGGATACCGAGAAATCGGTGCGCGATTGCCTGGAGTTCATCTACCCCCGAATGAACGGGAATGGCGTCATCATCATCGACGACTACGGGCACCCGGAATGCCCCGGTGCGACCCGGGCCGTGGAAGCGTTCTTTGCCGATAAGCCGCAGCACATCGTACAGATGCCGCTGGTCAGTTCCGCTGTCGTGTTAATGGGTTGTTAACCAAACCGGGCCGGATCGGCGTCTCGCGAGCGTAACAATTCGAAAGCACGGTGTAACTGCGGTTCTCGATAATGGTGCGATCAAACCATTTATTGGGAGAAGCCCTATGTTCTCGCGCCGCTACATTGTTGGAATTCTCGCGGCCTCCGCCGCGAGTGTCTTTTTGTCATCCGCGCCTGTCATTGCCGACACCGCAGCCTATGAATCGGTGAGCGAAGCGACCTGGCAGCCCGGCACGGCAATTCCCGCGCCTAAAGGCCCGGTCATTCTGCGCATCACCGGTAAGATCGCCGCCGCCAGCAATGGCGAAGTGGCGTTCGACATGGCGGGCCTCGAGAGCCTCGGCCTGGTGCGCTACACAACGCCCACGAACTGGACGGAGCGCCCTACGACATTTGAAGGCGTGCTCTTGTCCCGAGTGCTGGAAGCGATCGGCGCCGATCCGTCGGCGACGACCCTGACCATGGTGGCGCTCAACGACTACAAGGCGCCAGTGCCGCTGGAAGACGCCCACAAATGGCCGGTGATGCTCGCCCTCAAGGAGAACGGCAAGTACATGTCGGCCCGCGATCACGGCCCGATATGGGTTGTGTATCCGCAGCATATGGATGCCGATCTCGGCAACTATGAGATGTCGGCGCGCTGGGTTTGGCAGCTCGGCGCCATCGACGTCCAGTAACCAGTCCAGCCTCGATCTCACCGGGGGCATCATGCTGCGCCAGGCCAGAATCATCTGGATGGTATGCTTTGCGCTGCTGCTGGTCAGCACGCCCCTGGTGATCAAGGACGTTTCGGCGATCCGCGATAGCATCGCCATCGCCAGCAGCGTCGACTACTGGTACGAAAGCCAGCTCACCCGCTATCTCCTGAATCTCAAGGTGGCTCTGACCGATCTGCGCTACGAGCCGACAAGCGAGCGTTTCGACAAGGCGCGCCAGCTATTGGATGTTGCATTCAGCGGCGTGACTAATCTGCCGAAGGAAGGCGGCAAGCAATGGCATAAAGACAGCATCACGAACATGTCGCAGATTGCCATTGTCAGTCAGGAGTTGAACACCATCGATAATCTGCTCCTGCAACAGCAAGGCGGATTGGCGAGCATGGCCGAATCGGCTCTCACCCACGTCGATTTCGCCCTCGACAAGCTACATGCCATGACCATGGAGATCATGTACCGCCGCAACGAGCGCGTCGGGCAGACCGACCGGTTGATGTCCGGGTTCAAGGACAAACTGGTCTTCTATTGCATCGCCGTGCTGGCGATCATTGCGTCGCTGGCTTATCTGATGCACGCCCATATCCGCTCCGAGCGATCGCTGCAGACAGCCTACAACAACGTGTCGGAACTGGCAGAGCGGCTGCGGCTAGCGAAGGATGCGGCGATCGAAGCCGGCCACGCCAAGAGCCGTTTTCTCGCCAACGTCTCGCACGAACTGCGCACGCCGCTGAACGCCGTGATCGGTTTCGCCGACATGATGATTCAGGGCTATGTCGGTGCGCTCAGCGGCAAGCAGAGGGACTATGTGCAGGATATTCTGTCCTCGGCGCAGCGCCTGCTGGCGCTGATCGCCGATATTCTCGATCTGTCGAAGGCCGAAGCCGGCAAGTTCGAACTGCGGGAAGACGTGGCCGATTTCACCAAGATCGTCCGGCAGGCGTCCCACGATATTCGGGCGGCGGCGATGCAGGCCGGCGTCAAGCTGAGCACGGGGCTGTCGGCGGAGCCGATCATCATGAAGGCGGATCCGCTGCGGCTGCGGCAGGTCGTCGATAACATCCTCTCCAACGCCATCAAGTTCACGGAAGCCGGCGGCCTCGTCACCCTGAGCCTGGCCCGGATCGATTCGGGCGACGTCCGGCTCAAGATTTCCGACACCGGCATCGGCATTTCTGAGGACGACATACCGCGCGTCTTCATGGCGTTCCAGCAGGCCGAAAGCCACTTGGCGCGCCGCCATGTGGGGACCGGGCTCGGCCTGCCGATGGTGAAGTCGCTAATCGAGCTTCACGGCGGCAAGGTCACGCTGGACAGCCGCGTCGGCCATGGCACCACCGTCACGATCGATCTGCCTGCCGACCGCTGCCTGCCAACCCTCTACAAGAAGATTGCCTAGCCCACCGAGAGACCGGCGACGCCGCCGAATACCAGGGCGATGCCGGCCCATTGCGCGGCATTGACCCGTTCCCGCAGGATTATCCAGGCCAACAACGTGCTCAGCGCGCCATAGGATGACGCGGCGACGGCGGCGACGCCCGATCCTTCGCCATAGGCCGCCTGGTATAGGGCCGCATAGCCGACCGTATCGAGCAATCCCTGGCTCGCGAGGGCCGGCCACCATCTGGCCGGCAGGGCAGGGCGCACGCGGGCTAGCAGCATTAGGATAATGAGCGAGGCGAGGCTCACCAGCCTCGATGACCAAAGCGTGGGCAAGTCGCCCAGTAGCGGCAGCGTGCGTTGGGAGACGTAGACGCCGACGCCGAAGGCGATGGCTGACATGATCGAGATCACGATCGTGCCGCGCAGCAGCTTTCGATCATGACCACCGTCGATATGACTCCCGGTCGAGCGGGCGACGACGATGACGCCCGCCATGGTGATGCCCATGAAGAGGAACTGGAGGAGGGTCGGGATATGACCGTCGATCACCGTCAGCAGGACGGTCAGGATGGGATAGCTGCAGACGATCGGTTCGACGATGGAGATCGGACCGCGGGCGACTCCCTGATAGAGCCACAGCGTCGCCGCCATGAGGAAGATCCCGGCGCAGAGCACCAGCAGGATCGCCTCGAATGACCAAGTCACCGTCGGCTGCTCGATAAACATCCAGCCGGTCAGCAGCACCGATCCCACCGACAGCATGCCCAGCAGCGAACTGTGATGGCCGACCGCGCGGCCGGAGAAGCGCGCGACGAAATCCGCCGTGCCCCAGCAGAGCGAGGTGCCGGCTCCCCACAGTCCGGGCGTCATCGGCGCCTGTACGGGCGAAGAATCTGCATCGTGCCGGATGCGGGCAGGCGTCAGTCGTTGCCGACGCCCAGGAGCTGGCGGCGCGCATAGTGCAGATGACTGGTGATGGTGGTGACCGCGGTTTCGACGTCACGGCTGCGGATCGACTCGAAGATGGCCCGGTGCTCGGTGTTGTAGTCGGCGATGCGCTTGGGCGTCAGCACCTTGTCCTTCATCGCGTTCCACTGAGTATGGGTGCGCACATCGTTGATCTGACGGTAGAGGGACACCAGCAGCGGATTATGTGTGCATTCGGCGATCGTGAGATGGAAAGCCTCGTCAAGCTGGGTGAACCGCTCCGCATCCAGCGGGCCTTTCTCGAGCTGCAGCATGATCTCGCTCAGCCGGTCGACATCGCGCGAGGTGGCGTTGAGTACTGCAAGCCGAACCATATGGGGCTCGAGCCCGAGCCGGACTTCGATCAGTTCCACCGGGCTGGTCATCTCCGCGACCTCTTCGGCCTCGTTGGGCGGCCGGTAGTTCACGAAGGTGCCGCTGCCGACTCGTCTGGTGACCAGGCGCTCGTCTTCCAGATGATCCAGCGCCATACGCACGGTCGTACGGGAGGTGCCGAAGGCTTCGGCGAGCTGCCGTTCCGCCGGCAGTTTTTCGCCATGGGTGTAGTGACCTTCCTGGATCGCCTGCCGGAGTTGCCCGGTAATCCAGGCCGATCCGCGCACGGGATCGCTGACGATCCGCAACCGTCCGGGCGCAGGATCGACAGGCCCCGGCGGCGGGGTCGGGGGTAGGCTGCGCGGCATACCGCTCTTGCCACCAATTTTAGCCATTTCTGTGCCTTTGCGAAAAAATTGGTTTGAAAACGGCTGGCAATATGATCAAAGTGTTTGGCGGCCCCGTCAAGGCAAAGCTTGACCGATTTCAACCAATTCTGGGCCAGCGGTATGGACGATTCTTCGAGGTTCGACCAGATGGCACTCCCTTCCCATGTCAAATATCTCATCATCGGCGCCGGGATTCATGGCCTGAGCACCGCCTGGCATCTGGCGGAAAACCTGCGCAAGTCCGGCAAGGGCAGCGGCAAGGACGTGCTGGTGGTGGACAAAAGCGGCATCGGCGCCGGGGCGTCGGGCATCGCCTGCGGCGTGGTGCGCAACAATTATTTTCAGCCGGCAATGCGGCGCCTGATGGCGCACAGCGTTTCCGTCTGGGAGAGCGACCCGGAAGCCTTCAGCTATCATCCCGTGGGCTATATGCAGATCAGCCCCGAGGTGATGCACAAGGACGTCGCCAGCATCTACAAGCAGCAAAGGGAGATCGGCTACGAGTCGGCCTTCATCGAGGGCGAAGCGGACTGCATGAAATATATGCGGACGATCTTCGACGATTGGCAGGCCAAGGGCATCACTTCGGTGCTGCATGAAAAGCGGGGCGGCTACGCCAACAACACGAAATCGATCTACGGCCTGGCCAAGAAGGCCGAGAATGAAGAGGTGCGCATCCTGACCGGCGTGAAGGTCACCGGGTTCGAGAAGGACGACAGCGGCGCGGTGAAGGCTGTCGTCACCGACAAGGGTAAGATCGGCTGCGATCAAGTCATCATCGGCGTCGGGCCATGGATCAAGCAGGTCTGGGATATGCTGGATCAGCCGAAGGAGATCAGCGTCAAGGGCCGCGACGGCAAAGTGCATGACGGCGTGCCCATGTGGACCTTCTGGTGCCTGGAGGAGGGGACGCTTGGCGTCGATCCCAAGCTGCAGCGCACCAATGACGGCAAAATGCCGCCGGTGATCCATGTGGACACCGACGCGCCGCTGCATTCCGATGTGGACGGCTCGGTGATCACCGACAAGCTCTGGGGCATCTACTACAAGCCCGATTTTCATTTCGGCGGCATCCAGGGCGGCGCCATGCCATACAAAGTCAAGACCCCGCCGGAGAAAGTCCGCATTGACCCCTATGGTCCGGAGTCGCCCGACTTCATCGTCGGCGACGATTTCGCCCATATGTGGGTATCGGCGCTGGCCTTCTGCCAGAAGCGTTTCAGCGGCACCATGCCGAAATACAAGAAGGAACCGTCAGGCGGGATCGGCAGCTTCACCGCCGACAGCTTTCCGGTGTTCGACCGCTTCAGCCAGAACGTCTATGTCATCGCCGACTCGAACCACGGCTACAAGATGATCGGCGTGGGCAAGCTGGTGGCGGACGATGTCTGCGGCCGGGAAAGCGATCTGCTGCAGCCGTTCCGCTTCTCGCGCTTTGCCGAGGGCAAGCTGCATCCGACGTCCAACAGTCCGTTCCCCTGGAGTTGAACCACGGAAGGGATTGACGGCACCCCGTGGCGCGGGAACCATCGGTTCGACCAACCATGTCCGCCCGGCCGCCATTGGCTCCAAAATGGTTGGCCGGTGCAAGAAGGATAGACAACGCCCTCGCGGGCGCCCGACAGAGAGCAGACAACAGGGATCAACGAAAATTAGGGGAGCCCCATGACCGACTTAGAAGCCCATGTGAATCAACCCGGCCGCAAAGAGCTGGTGAAGCAGGTCCGCGCCAAGATCAAGCAGCTGGGCATCAGCTACATCTACTATGAGTTCGTCTCCGTCACCGGACGCATCGTCGGCAAGGGCATTCCGGCGGATCACTGGGAGTCGGTCGCCGAGCGCGGCTTCCAGCTCGTCTATGGCTCAACCGCCAATCTCTATGTCGACCGCCACAAGAACTATATCGGCTATGGGCCCGAAGCGTGGGAGCTGGTGGGCATCCCCGATCCCGAGACTTTCGTGCAGCTTCCGTGGGACAAGCGCGTCGCCCGCGTCTTCTGCACCTGCTTCCGCAATCGCGAGGAGAAGACCAATCCCGGCGGCCATCTGACCTCGGATTGCCGCGGCAATCTGCGCATTCACCAGGACGAATTCCAGAAAAAGCACAAGGGCCTGCATCTGCGTCACGGCTGCGAGCCGGAGATGATGTGGCTGAAGAAGGGCCCCGACGGCCTGCCCGATGGCGGCTTTACCAAGCCGAACTGCTATCACATCGATCAGTTCGAATCCCTGCGCCCGGTCTTCATGAAGGTCATCGAGTATTCGCAGGCCATGGGCCTGGACATGATCCAGGGCGACCATGAGGACGCGCCGGGTCAGCTCGAACTGAACTTCATGTACGACGATGCGCTGCGGACCAGCGACCGTCTCACCACCTATCGGCAGATCTGCGCCCAGGTGGCGCGCGAGTTCAACCTGATCGCCTGCTTCATGACCAAGCCCTTCATGGGCGTGTCGGCCAGCGGCTGTCACCACAATCTGTCGCTCTGGCGCGGCGGCGAGGACAAGCAGGTCAACACCGCCCATCTCGACAAGGCGGAAAAGCTGCCAGGCCTCGACGATGTGTTCACCTATCGCAAGGGCGGCGAGAACACCTTCATGCCGCTCAAGGGCCAGGCGAAGCCGGGCCCGATCGGCCTGAATTGCATCGGCGGTGTGATCAAGAACGTGCGCGCGCTGACTGCGATCGGTTCATCGACCGTGAACTCCTACCGCCGTTTGTGGGATACGGGTTTCTGGGCGCCGGTCTTCGCCGATTGGGGCTATCAGAACCGCACCTGCGCGCTGCGCATCTCAGCGCCCGGGCGCTTCGAGTATCGCTCCGTGGATTCCACCGTGAATCCCTATCTGATGGCGTCGGCGCTGCTGCATGCTTTCGATGACGGCATCAAGGGCAACCTGGATCCCGGCGAGCCCGAAGAGCGCAACATCTATGAGGCCATCAAGGGCGGCAAGAAGGTCGCCAAACTGCCGATGTCCCTGGGCGAGGCGCTGGACGCGCTGGAGAAGAACGAGGTCGTCCGCCGCGCCATGCCCGACGAGATGTACCGCGTGTTCATGCATTACAAGCGCGACGAGTGGGAGCGCTTCATGTCCACGGTCACCGACTGGGATCTTAAGCAGTATTGGGACTATCTGCCGTAATCGGCGCAACAGGAGAAAACGCCATGTGCGGAATTGCAGGACTCATCCACCGGAAGAAGACCGGCGATATCGGAACCGAGATGACGAAGATGCTGGTCTCGCTCAAGCATCGCGGCCCGGATTCCACCGGCTTCGCCCTTTACGGCAAGCCCAAGGGTAACGAGCTCGTGCTGCGCTTCAAGGTGGCGGAGCAGGAGGATATGGCCAAAGGCTTCGACATCCATCAGCAGGTCAAGGACCGGCGCTCGGAGGTGGATCGCCGACTGAAGGAACTGGGCGCAAAGATCCTGAAGGAAGAAGAGGCGACGGAATACGCCTTCCGCTACCGCATCGAGTATGACGGCGACCGCCGAAAGCTTGCAGATTACATCGAAGATATCGACGGCGCCGAGATCCTCTCTATCGGCCTTGGCCTGGAGCTGATCAAGGACCTGGGCGACGCCACCCGCGTGTCGGAGCAATATCATCTCAAGGGTTTCAATGGCAGCCATGCCATCGGCCATACCCGCATGGCGACCGAGTCCGACGTGGATATCCGCTCCGCCCATCCCTATTGGGCCTATCCCTTCGCCGACGTGTCGGTCGTGCATAACGGCCAGCTCACCAACTACTGGAAGGGGCGGCGCGCTCTCGAACACCGCGGCCACCGCTTCGTGTCGAACTGCGATTCCGAGCTGATCGCCGTCTATCTCGCCGACAAGATGCAGCAGGGCGCCACCTTGAAGGACTCCATGGAGGACTCGATCGAGGAGCTTGACGGCGTTTTCACCTACCTGGTGGCGACATCGGACAGTCTCGGCATGGCCAAGGACACGATGGCGGCCAAGCCGATGGTGCTCTACGAGAGCAACGAGTTCATCGCCCTGGCTTCGGAAGAAGTGGCGATCCGCAGCGTTTTCCCCCGGGAGATCGACACCTTCGATCCCTATGAGGGCGAAGTGCGGGTCTGGAAGAGCGAGTAGCGGCGGACGCGCCGAACGCGCAACACGACCAGCAACTGGATAAAGAGCAATGGCACTCAGAGAAAAATCCACCGCGATGATGGGCATGCATACCGAGCAGCTCGCCGGCCGCACCCAGCAGCGTTTCTTCTCGCCGGAGGACGGCGAGAGTTTCTTGTATCCCGGCGCCTATGACGTCGATTTCAACAAGCGGGCGGAGTTCGATGCCGGCCCGCTGAACGCCACGGAAATCAACCTCAAGCTGCGCGACCTGATGAAGCAGGGCTATGGCACCATCGTGATAAAGAATCCCGGCGCCAAGCACGGCGTCGCCGTCGGAATCCTCAACCGCCTGAACCTCAAGATCGAGGGCAGCCTTGGCTATTTCGGCTGCGGCCTGATCGACGGCCCGAACATCAGCATAAAGGGCCGCGTCGGCTGGTCCTGCGCCGAGAACATGCTGTCGGGCACGATCGTGATCGAGAAGAATGCCGGCTCCACCTTCGGTGCCGCGATCCGCGGCGGCGATCTCGTCTGCAAGGGCGATGTCGGCGCGCGCGTCGGCATCGATCAGAAAGGCGGCACGATCATCGTCGGCGGCCGCGCCGGCGCGTTCTGCGGCTTTATGATGCAGCGTGGGCGCATGGTCATCCTGGGCGACGCCGGCAAGAATCTCGGCGACTCAATGTATGACGGCACCATCTATGTCGGCGGCAAGATCGCCGGGCTGGGCGTCGACGCGGTCGAAGGCGAAATGACCGACCTGGAGGCGCAATGGCTCGAGCGGAAGCTCAAGCTCTACGGCCTCGCGGCGCCGAACGGCGCGATGAAACTGACCAAGATCGTGGCGGGCAAGCAGTTGTGGAACTACGACAACCTTGAACCCGCCGAGAAGAAGATCGTTCTGTAGGATTTCAGCCAAAGGAATACGGAAATGGCGAAAGAGAGAATTGCGCCGAAGACGCAGCCGGTGAAGAAGTCGGCGCGCAACAAGAGCCTGCTCGGGCAGAGCCGGATCTTCACGCACGAGGTCATCGACGATATCCACATCAAGTCGGAGCTCGGCCGCTACCGCATGCGCGGCTTCTCGCTCTTCAAGAAGATACCCCATTGGGACGATCTGACGTTCCTGCCGGGCACGCTGACCCGCTTCGTCATCGAAGGCTATCGCGAGAAGTGCCTGACGGAGACTGTGATCGGGCCGAAGGCCAAGCGACCGCTGGTGCTGGACGTTCCCGTCTACATCACCGGCATGAGCTTCGGCGCTCTCTCCTTCGAGGCCAAGATTGCGTTGGCCCGCGGCGCCACCATGGCGGGCACGGCGACCTGCTCGGGCGAAGGCGGCATGATCCCGGACGAGCGGCGCTACTCCTCGAAATGGTTCTATCAGTGCATCCAGTCGCGCTACGGCTTCAATCCGCACCATCTGCAGCTTGCCGATGCGGTGGAGTTCTTCATTGGCCAGGGCTGCAAGGTCGGCCTTGGCGGCCATCTGATGGGACAGAAGGTGACGGACCAGGTGGCGGAAATGCGCTCGCTGCCCGCCGGCATCGATCAGCGTTCGCCAGCGCGCCATCCCGACTGGCTCGGCCCGGACGATCTCGCGCTCAAGATCAACGAAATCCGTGAGGCGACCAATCACGAGATCCCGATCCAGCTCAAGCTGGGCGCGGCGCGCGTCTATGACGATGTGCGCATGGCGATCAAGACCGGACCGGATTCGATCTATATCGACGGCATGGAAGGCGGCACCGGCGCCGGCCCGCATCTGGCAACCGAAGACACGGGCGTGCCGGGCATGGCGGCGATCCGCCAGGCGCGGAAGGCCTTGGACGATCTCGGCAAGACCGGCGAGATCTCCCTGGTCTATGCCGGCGGCATCCGCAATGGCTCCGATGTGGCCAAGGCCTTGGCGCTCGGCGCCGATGCCATCGCCATCGGCCATTCGGCGTTGATGGCGCTGAACTGCAACAAGGACATTCCGGAGGCCGATTATCCGAAGGAGGTCGGCGTCGAGGCGGGCAACTGCTACCATTGCCACACCGGACGCTGCCCGGTGGGCGTGACGACGCAGGATCCGGAGTTGCGCAAGCGGCTCGATCCCGACGAGGCCGCGGAGCGCGTCTACAACTTCCTGCACACCCTGACTATCGAGGCACAGATGATGGCGCGCGCCTGCGGCAAGACCAACGTGCATTCGTTGGAGCCGGAGGATCTCGCCGCGCTCACCATGGAGGCCTCGGCGATGGCGATGGTGCCGCTCGCCGGCACGCAACACACCGTCGGCCGCCCCGACATGAACCGCTATTGAGGAGGGACCGATGGCAAAGTCCAATGTGAGGAAGCTGCCGGTCGCGGCGAAGAAGGCGCCGGCCGCGAAGGCTGCCGCGCCGAAGAAGGCGGACATCGACAAGTACCTGAAGGACGCCAAGGGTCTCGACACCGCGCGCGAGAAGGAAATTGGCCAGCATATCGGCTACCGCTACGACGTGAATCTGGTGCCCGACTACAACCGCGTGACGCCATTCCTGAAGAAGTACATGGAGCTGATGGGCTGGGACGACCTCAACTGGCTCGAGGACGTGCATATGGGCTACGAGGAAGGCCGTCCCGCCATCTTCGACCGCAACGTCAATGGCTGGGTGACCATCCCCAAAGGCGTGAAGCTGCCGGACAATCAGCAGGACCGCGACATGTTGGCGCGCGAACTGCTGATCAAGTTCCAGATGTCGGCGAAGCACCCGCTGGTGGATCTGAAGAAGGCCTACAAGAAGTTCTGGTAGGCCGCCGCTATCGCCGATCCAAATCCCGCCGCCCTCCGGACGGTGGGATTTTTATTGATGCTTCAAGCTGACAGGCGCCTCGCTCGCCGAACTGAAATTCACTTGCATTTGCATTCCAAACTCCTACTATGCAATTGCGAATGATTTGCAACTCCCTGGAGAATGCGAAATGACATACAGAACGCTGAGCACAGTCCTTGGCGCCCTTTTGCTCGCGACGATCGGCACTTCCGCCATGGCGGCGGAAGTCAACATCTACAATGCGCGGCACTATGGCACCGATCAGCAATTGTGGGACGCCTTCACCAAGGAGACGGGGATCGAGGTCAATGTCGTCGAGGCCAATCACGACGAATTGATCCAGCGCCTGGAGGCCGAGGGGGCGAACAGCCCGGCGGATATCCTGATTACCGTCGATGCCGGCCGTCTGGCTTTTGCCGCGGAGAAGGATCTGTTCGCGCCGGTCAAGAGCGAGGTCCTGGAGGCGGCGGTTCCCGCCCATCTGCGCCAGCCCGATGGGCTCTGGTACGGGCTCGCGATGCGCGCGCGCGTGCTGGTCTACAACAAAGACCGGGTGAATCCCGCCGACCTCTCCACCTATGAGGCGCTGGCCGATCCGAAGTTCAAAGGCAAGATCGTCGTGCGCAGCAGCACTAACGTCTACAATCTCAGCCTGATGGGTTCGATCATCGCCGCCGACGGCCCGGAAAAGGCCGAGGAATGGGCGAAGGGGCTGGTCGCCAATTTCGCCCGTCCGCCCGAGGGCGGCGACACCGACCAACTGAAGGCCGTCGCGGCCGGCGTTGGAGACATCGCTATCTCCAACACCTACTACCTGGCGCGGTTGCTGGCCTCCGACAAGCCGGAGGAGCGCGCGATCGGCGAGAAATTGGCGGTGTTCTTCCCGAACCAGGGCGATCGCGGCACGCATGTCAACATCAGCGGCGCGGGCGTACTGAAATCGGCGCCCAACAAGGACAATGCGATCAAACTGCTGGAGTTCCTGGTGTCGCCGGAAGCGCAGCGCTACTTCGCCGATATCAGCCTCGAATATCCGGTGAATCCGGAAGTGAAACCGCATCCGGTCCTGGCGAACTTCGGCGAGTTCAAGCAGGACACGCTGAACGCCGCGACCTATGCGGCGAACAGCGTCGAAGCGTCGAAGATCATGGATCGCGCCGGTTGGAAGTAGGGCGCAACCGGCTCGCTTGGGAGAACGGAGTCCGGCTCTCCGGGCGCCGTTTTCATTTCTACGCTTCCTTCGTTGGAAAGACGAACACGAGGCGCGGATCGACTTCGATCCAAACTTCGGTCCCCGGTTGCAACAAACTCACGCCCATGGCGCGGGCATGGAGATGCAGCGTATGCCCCGTGGACGGGTGGGTGTGCAGATGGATCAAACTCGATCGTCCCAGCAGCCGCGCCGCCTCTACCACGGCGTGGGGCGCGGTCGTTCCGTTGGGGGGCACGGTCCGCAGTTTCAGCGCCTCCGAGCGGATGAGACAGGTGACCGGCGTTCCGTCCGGCAGTCCGGCGGCGGGCAGCGGACCGAACGGCGAGGCGACCGCGGCGCCGCTGACGCGCGAAGAGATACGATTGACCTCGCCGAAGAACTCGGCGGCGAAGGCTTCCGCCGGCCGGAAATAAAGATCCGACGGTTCGCCGACCTGAACGATGCGGCCGGACTGCATCAGCGCGATGCGGTCGGCCATGAACAGGGCTTCCTCCGGATCGTGCGTCACCAGCACCACCGCCGTGCCCACTTCCTTCAGCACATGCAGCGTCTCGTCGCGCACCAGCTGGCGCAGCTGCGTGTCCAATCCGGAGAAGGGCTCGTCCAGCAGCAGCACATTTGGCCGCGGCGCCAGGGCGCGGGCCAGCGCGACGCGCTGCTGCTCGCCGCCCGACAGCATGTGGGGATAGGACTCGCCGCGGCCGGTCAGGTGAGTCAGTTCCAGCATCTCGCCGACGCGCGCGGCCTGTTCCCGCTCCGGCAGTTTCTTCAAACCGAACGCAATGTTGCCGGCGATGGTCAGGTGCGGAAACAGCGCAAAGTCCTGGAACAGCAACCCGACATCGCGGCGTTCGGGCGGCACGAATACGCCATCGCCCGTCACCAGCCGGTCGGCGACATGCACCGTGCCCCGTTTCGGGATCTCCAGCCCGGCCGCCAGCCGCAGGATCGTCGTCTTGCCGCAGCCCGACGGGCCGAGCAGGCAGAGAATTTCCTCCGTGCGCACTTCCAGCGACACGTCGCGCAGGGTGACCGTGCTGCCATAAGCGTGGTCGATCCCCTTCAACGTCAGCGCGACGCTGCCCATGGTCAGCCCGTCCGGCCGGGCCGCGAGCGCCGGATGGTCCGGCAGAGCAGGATGACCGGCAGCAGGCCGACCGCGACGATGATCAGCGCCGGCGTGGCGGCTCCATCGAGCCGCTCCGTGGTTGCCAGCTGAAACGCCTCGATGGCCAGGGTGTCGAAATTGAACGGCCGCAGGATCATGGTCGCCGGCAATTCCTTCAGCACTTCGACGAACACCAGCAGCAGCGCGCTCAACACGCTGCCGCGCATCAGCGGCAGATGGATGCGCGCCAGCACGCCCCGCGGGCTGGTGCCGAGCGTGCGGGCCGCGTCCTCGATGTTGCGCTTGATGCGGCCCAGCCCGGCCTCGGCGGGGCCGTAGGCGACCGCAAAGAATCGCACCAGGCAGCCATAGAGAATGGCCACGATCGTTCCCGCCAGCAGCAGGCCCGTCGGAACGCCGAGGAGAGAGTGCGCCGCCCCGGCAATAGCGGCATCCAGCCAGCCGATGGTGATGACGATGCCGACGGCGATGACGACGCCGGGCGTGGCATAGCCGAGCAACGAGAGGCTGACGAGCCCTCGCGTCAAGCGCCGACCATCGCGCTTCACGGCATAGATCGCCAGCAAGGCGGCGGCTACAGTCACGACGCTTGCGAGAATGCCGATCTGCACCGTGTTGCCGATGAGATGCAGCAGGCGGGATAGGACAAGCGGCTCGGACGAGTTCAACGCCATGTCGAACAGCACGACAGCCGGGATGAGAAATCCGCAAGCCAAGGGCAGGGCGCAGACAAGCGTGGCGAGACCCGCGCGCCAGCCCCTCAGCCGCGTCGGATGCAGCTCCCGGTACCTCGCCGATGTGTGCGCATAGCGGCGATGGCCGCGGCTCCGCCGCTCCAGCAGCAGCACGGCAAACACGGCCAGCAGCAGCAGCGAGGCGAGCTGCGACGCGGCCGCCGGATTGCCTTGCGCGAACCACGCACGGTAGATGCCCGTTGTGAAAGTCTGCACTTCGAAGTATTTCACCGCGCCGAAATCGGCGAGCGACTCCATCACCACGAAGCCCGCGCCCGCCGCGATCGCCGGACGCGCCAGCGGCAGGGCCACCCGGAAGAAGGCGCCGGTCGCGGAACAGCCCAGCGTGCGGCTGACTTCGAGTGCGCAGACTGACTGCTCGATGAAGGCCGAGCGTGCCAGCACATAGACATAGGGATAGAGCGCCATCGACAGCACGAAAATCGCACCGCCCAGGGAATGAATCGGCGCGAACCAGTAATCCTGCCAACCCCAGCCGGTCAGATCCCGCAGCAGTCCCTGCACCGGCCCGGTGAATTGCAGGAAGTCCGTATAGGCGTAGGCCAGCACATAGGCCGGCATCGCCAGTGGCAGCACCATCGCCCAATCGAGCCAGCGCCGCCCCGGGAATTCGTACATCACCAGCAGCCAGGCGCAGCCGGTGCCGATGACGATCGTCGAAGCGCCCACGCCGATGCCGAGCAGCGCGGTGTTGCCGATATAGTCGAGCAGCAGCGTATCGACCAGATGCGCCCAAAGTCCGTTCGTCGGCTGCAGCACGAAGGCGAACACCGCCGCGACGGGCGCTGCGACAATAGCCATCAGGCCCGCTGCGACCAGCAAGCCCCAGGACAGGCGCCAGGCGTGAATGCCGCCGGCCCGCTTGTCAGTGGGTGCCGGTGCCGGCGTTACCGTGGGAATCTCTGATATCGACGCCATCGGGCCCGATGCTATTTAGAACCATTTGCAACTAGGCCCTTTGGTATCAAAGGCAGGGCATGGGGGCAAGGCGGCATGCCGTCGCCTCGGCTTCATGAAGAGGCGACGAGCGACAACACGGGCCTCGAAGCATGCTATTCTTTTGACTTGCAGATTCGGGATGTGTGGTCGCGAATTGGCAGACTTCGAACGAAGCTCCGGGACGGCCGAAGGCATTTAGCTCGATCCAATGAAACTCACCCGCGATCTCATCGGCCGCATCCCGCCCGTCGCGGACGATCCCGGGCCGACGCCGGCCTATCTGACCGACGAAGAGCGCGCGGAGTCGCTGGCGGCGACGCTGGCGCATCCGCGGGCGCGGCGGCCGGTTTGGGTGTTCGCCTATGGCTCGCTGATCTGGAAGCTGGACTTCCCCTTTGCCGAACGCCGCATCGGCACGGTGCATGGCTACCACCGGCAGTTCTGCCTCCGGGTCAAGCGCTTCCGCGGTTCGCCGGAGGCGCCCGGCCTGGTGCTGGGGCTGGAGCCGGGCGGAGTTTGCCGGGGCATCGTCTATCGCCTCGCCGAAGCGGATACCGACGCTGCGCTCAAGAAGCTCTGGGCGCGGGAATTGCTGACCGGCGCCTATGTCCCCCGTTGGGTCGATGTTCACACCGACAGCGGCACGGAACGCGCCATCGCCTTTACCATCAACCGCGACCATGAACGCTACACCGGCCAGCTCTCCGAAGAGGCGGTCACCGAAGCGCTCGCGCAGGCCTGCGGGCATGTCGGATCCTGCGCCGAGTATCTGATGGAGACCGTTGCCCATCTGGAGGAACTCGGCATCCGAGACGGGCGGCTCTGGCGGCTGCAGCACAAAGTCGCCGACCTCATCGCCCAGCGGTTCCCGAGTCCTTAGGGCTGTCTGTTGCTGCCTTCCACGGCGGGAAGCCGCACGACCCTGTGCGGTGCAGGTCTCCGCCTTACTGGGCGGGCGGACGCAGGAAGTCGGCCTCGTCGATCGGCACGCAGCTGCGCTTACGGAAGCTGCAGGCCTCATTCTCGCCGCAGCCGCCTTGCCTTGCGAAGCAGGCGCATTGCCAGCCGCCCTTTTCGTCCCTGAATCCAAAGCCGTTGCAAGGCTTGTCATTGATGCAGGTGCCGAGCATGCCGTTGGGCAGCCGAGGCGCGCAGCTCCCTTCGCCGTAGTAAATCTCGACACGTGGCGCCGATGCCGCCGGCTCTATGGGTTTGCCCGGCTCTATCGGAACGCTCGACACGGGCGCATAGGATGGCGGGGCCTGCTCGATCATTTCGCAGGCGCTTGTTGCCAGAAGCAATCCGGCAAGCAACAGCGCCACCGCCCCGCCGGTCAGTCGTACAGATGGTCGGGTTCCGTGGCTCCGGAGAGTGGCTCTGGACCTCATGAGGTCACCCCGCCGCGGATGTGCTGATGGTTCGAAATGTACTGCCAGCGATAGACGCAACCAAGCGATGAATCGGTGGTGGTCCGCAGAAACTCCGCGGCGTCGGAATCTTCGTTGAACCCGATATGCTCGAGATCGTCATAGTCGCCCCAATAGCCGCGTAGATCCGGGCAGATCGGAACGTCCTTGATGAGGGAGAACGGCAGGTAGATGCGCTGCCCGTTCGGCAGATAGGCAAGGTTGCCTTGCTTGACCGTAACGGTGTTGTAAGGCGAGCCGTCGCGATCCAGATATGCCGTCTTCCAAATAGGTGGCAGATTGAAAAAGCCGCGCCACGCGGCGACCGTCGGACTGAACTGATCGCCTGGTGTACTCAGATTGCCGGGCGTCGTGCCCCACTCCGGCGCGCCCCAGCAGCCCGGCTGCAGCGACAACGGGCAGAACGACCCCGTAACATAGAGGCGCTTGGTTTCGGGATCGCGCCTCGTATAGAGGAAGCGAATCGCATCGGTGCCTTCGTCGTTGCTGGCGGCGCCGATGTCGAAAGAGAACTGGGGTCCCGTGCGAAGGTAGAGCTTGCCGCTGACGTTGCAGCCGTTGGGGTCAAAGTCCACGCAGGGATAATGCTCAATGGCATCGCTGGCGGCGACGGGCGTGCCCCACTGACCGTTGTAATAGCGGTTGATAAAGACGACGTTGTTCGTCGCCGTTGCAGCCACATAAAGGGCGCCGTTCGCCCAGTTCACGCGCAGGCGCGGATGCGAATAGATGGCGAGGTTTGGAAACGGCGAGGACAGAAGCTTGAAATCTGCATTTTCGTCCGGGGCGCGCCAGACGTCGATCTCATCGGACGTAACATCGAGAAACGCGGCATATACCTCACCATCCCGCGAGGTCGCCATGCTGCCGCCATCGTAGAAATGGCCCTTCTCGCTGTTCGGGACGTTGTTCTTCTTCGTGTCGGAGACGCATTTGTGCGGCGCAAAGGTGATGCCCCCGTCGGTCGAGCGTGCAATGCAGGCGCCGCCGATATAGGAATTGGCGCCGGAGATGATCACTGAACCGCTGATGCCGGCGGCCGGCATCTTGCTGCTTGGAATTGCCAGATTTGCGATGAACACATAGCGGTAGTGCGCATCCGACGTGGTGATCGCCGGATCGCCCCATAGCACGGCCCAACCGCTCGGCGGACTGACCTTGCCGCCATAGGTCCAGGATTTGCCGCGATCAAGCGAGTAGGACCAACCCATCAAGCTCGCCCCCGACTTGATGGTTCGGGTGGTCGACGTGTAAAGGATCGTATTACCGGGGTTGGTCTCGTCGTTGTAGGTGACGGTGACGATGTATTTGCCGTTGGCGAAACCGGTGGAAATACTGGTCTCCGACTGCCCATATGCGGCATCGGCGCCTTTCGGATCCTTTCCGGTTACCGGCACGCCTTCCGTTGCGCAGGCCACGAGGATGAGGCTTGCCAAGACAGCGGCGACTGCCCGAGATCTCGCGCTGGTGCGGCGCGGGATCGATGATCGGAAGATACCATGACGCCCCATACCGCTCCTCCCGTGCGAACTGCGCTACGGCGCAACACTCGCCCCCCGAACGGATCCGGACGCGGAACTGTTTCACATAGCTCCGCAACGGAGAAAATTCTGAAGGCTGCGACGATGAAGCCGTTGTAGCATTCGTGTGATCAATGGTTACCCATATCTGCATATCGATGAGTCCGGCGGCGCTTGGATGAAGATTGGAATCCGGCGCTCATCGCCCAGCGGTTCCCAAGACCGTAGGGCGGAACGTCTCGCGCAGCGATTTCTATGCCGACGCTATGCGGTTTTGATCGGCCGGGCGGTCGGAAAAATCTTCGCCGCCGTCCAAATCTGGAAACGGCCTTCGCGCCAAGGACTCGTGCGGCGGGAAGGTACGCGAAGATAGGCGCATCGGCGCGGCGCTGCATTCACATCGAACGGCCGTCGAAGTCCTGCACGGGAACAGCGGCGAGGTCGACGCCTTCGAGGCAGCGGATGTTGATGTAGGCCATGCGGTCGTTCTTCGACTTCACGTCCTCGGCATAGGGATGCATGCCGCAGGTCTTGCAAAACCGGTGCTCGATAATGTGATTGTTAAAGGTGTATGTGCCGATGCCGTCCTCCGGATTGAGCAGCCGCAGCGCGCCGCGAGGCACGCACCACAGCAGCGCCCCCTTGCGCGAGCAGATGGAGCAGTTGCAGGCCACTGCCCCTGTCAGCTCTCCCTCAATTTCGAACGCAACCTTGCCGCAGTGACAGCTACCTTTGAATTGCATTGGTTCGATCCCTGCTTGTTGCGAACCTCAGAAAACGCGGCTCGGCGCGACGTTCAGCTCTTGAGCCGGGTCACCAGCTCGACCAGCTGGTCGAGGCACTTGCTCCAGCCGAAATGGAAGCCCATGTCTTCATGCTTCTTCTTGTCCGCTTCGTCCTTGTGCAGAACGCGCACCGCGTAATTCGTCTTCCCGGCATACTCTTCGAGCGTGAAGATGGCGGTAAAGAAGGGTTTGAGCGCCGGCCGGTAGCCGGGGCCGAGCGCGTCGGTCCAGACGAGCTTCTCGTTCTCGATCAGCTCCAGGAAGCAGCCGGCAATGGGAAAATCCTTCCCCTCCGGCGAGCGCATCACCGTGCGGAATATCCCGCCGGGACGCAGATCGATTTCGCAATCGACCGTCGTCCAGGGCGCCGGCGCCCACCATTTCATCACATGCTTCGGGTCCGTCCAAACATTCCAAATGAGCGCGCGCGGCACGTCGATCGTGCGCTTGAGGGTGAGGTCGAGACGGCCATCATCATTCCGGTCTGTATCTTTTGCCATGCTTCCTGTCCTTGCTTTGTAAGCTGGTGACGTATGTCTCCATGCGATCGAGACGCGCTTCCCAGATCGCCCGCTGCTGCGCGATCCAGGCCCTCGCTATGCTGAGCGCGGCAGGATGCATCTCACAGGTTCTCACCCGG
>Ga0184626_10000025_pt1 | contig 28487 bp, 21 predicted proteins | sample PLM3_60_b1_FD_133142 | JGI IMG/M metagenome (GOLD analysis project Ga0184626, IMG submission 133142) | Groundwater sediment microbial communities from an aquifer in East River, Colorado, USA - PLM3_60_b1 | ecosystem: Environmental > Terrestrial > Soil > Riparian zone | place: USA: East River... | reverse complement strand
CAAGATTGAATGAGGTTTAGCCGCAAAGACCGCGAAGACCGCAAAAAACGAAAAATGATTACCTTTGCGCACTTTGCGGTCTTTGCGGTTAAAATCGGAATCTCATGAAAGAAAAGAGCGAAAATCCGGAATTGTTTTTCAACCGCGAGCTGAGCTGGTGCGAATTTAATCATCGCGTGCTGGAAGAAGCGATGGACGCGGCCAATCCGCTGCTCGAACGTTTTCGCTTCGCAGCGATTGTTGCATCCAATCTGGATGAGTTTTTCATGGTGCGTGTTGCTGCGCTCAAACAGGCGATTGCAGACGGAAACGAAGTCCAGTGTCCAACCGGAAAACCACCATCGGAAATCCTGGCGGCGGTTACAGCGCGAGTGCATCAAATGACTTCCCAGCTATACGACGAAATCGACCAACAACTGTTGCCGCAGGCGGCGGAGCAGGGAATCGTTCTTCGCACCGTTGGATCTCTTTCCGAAGACCAGATCAATTGGCTGGAAGAACGATTTGCCGATGAAATTTTTCCTGTTCTGACTCCGATGGCGGTTGATCCAAGCCATCCGTTTCCTGTGCTTTTAAATCTCAGTCTCAATTTGGGAGTGATCCTGGAATCCGCAGCGGAGAATGAAAAACCGCGGCTGGCGCTGGTACCGATCCCTTCGTTGCTTTCGCGTCTCTGGCGCATTCAGGAAAGCAAAAACGAATTTGTATTGCTGGAGGAAATCATCCGGCATTTTCTACCGGGATTGTTTGCCGGACAAAAGATTTTGGAGACCGGCGTCTTCCGCGTCACACGGGATGCGGAATTGGAACTGGATGATGAAGGGCCCGCGAATCTTCTCCATGTGCTGGAAGACGAATTGCGAAAACGCCGCACCAATCCATATGTACGCTTTGAAGTGGAGAAGTCGGTCAGCAAAGAATTTCTGCAAACATTTCTGGATCAGCTTGCGGTTCGGACCGAGGATGTGTATCAGTTTCCGTCCGCGATTGATCTTCGCTTTTTCATGATGCTGGCAGATCTTCCTGATTTTGACCGATTGCGGTACAAGCCGTATCCACCGCAGATCGCCGTAGAGCTGGAAAAACCGGAGGACATCTGGTCTGTGATCCGCGAACGGGATATTGTGCTGCATCATCCGTATGAATCTTTTGAGCCGGTCGTCCGGCTGGTAGCTGAAGCGGCAAAAGATCCGGATGTGCTTGCAATCAAGCAAACACTTTACCGGACGAGTGGAGATTCGCCAATCATTGCAGCGCTTGCGCGCGCGGCAGATGCGGGAAAACAGGTAGCAGTTTTAGTGGAATTGATGGCGCGCTTCGATGAAGGACGTAACATCGAATGGGCCAAAAAGCTGGAAGAAGCAGGTGCGCACGTGATTTATGGACTCATGGGTTTGAAGACCCACGCCAAGATCCTGCTGATTGTCCGAAGGGAGAAAGCAGGGATCCGGCGCTACGTCCATCTGGGAACAGGTAATTACAATGACCGCACCGCTCGCCTCTATACGGATATCGGATTGATGACATGCGACGAGGACATCGGAACCGATGCTTCCGGTTTCTTTAACACAATTACGGGTTACAGCGATCCACCCGAGTTTAAAAAACTCACAATGGCTCCGCTTGGATTGCGTGAACGTTTTCTTCATTTGATTCACAGAGAAACTCTTCGGGCGCGATCCGGTCAGCCTGCTGTCATTCATGTAAAAATCAATTCCCTCGTAGATTCAGAAATTATCCGGAACCTTTATGAAGCATCCGAAGCGGGTGTTTTGATCAAACTCATCGTACGCGGAATCTGCTGTTTGCGCCCCGGAATCAAAGGAGTCAGCGAAACGATTCAGGTAACCAGTATCGTAGATCGTTTTCTGGAACACAGCCGTCTCTTTTATTTTTCCAACGGCGGAGACGAAGAATACTATTGCGCCAGCGCAGATTGGATGCCGCGAAACCTTGACCGCAGAGTGGAACTACTCTTTCCAGTCACCTCTGAAGAAGGAAGAAAAAAGATGCGCGCTACATTCGATCTTTTGTTTGCAGACAATGTAAAAGCGCGAGTCCTCCAGCCGGATGGATCCTATCGTATGAAGAAGCGAAAGAAAAACGAAGAACCGATCCGCGCGCAGGAAGCTCTCTACCAGATGGTGCTTGAAGAACGCCGCACACCCCGTCCGCCTGTGTTTAAGCCGCTGTCAAATGTGTAACCACCTGCGGAGTTACACGCCGGATTGTTCAGCGTAGGAAGTGGCTTCCGGCAAGGCTGTCTGCGGAAGTGGAAGCAAGTGCTCCCGTTTCGTCCACCGGCGGCTTCGAAAGAAAATTTCATAGAATGAGCGCCGGTTTTGCCAGAATAATTTGAACCATGCCTTCCAATCCATCTGTGGAAAAAACACACCACGAAAACAGAGGTTGGCGACAAAAATAATCAAGCGCTCAAAGAATGGACGGTTCCTTGTTTTGCGCATCCGGTCATAAACTGCTTCCGGGCTGTAGGCCATTCCCCACCCGGAGCGAATTTCCAGATGAAGTTCCTCGCCGGTCATTTGCTTTGGCACATATGCCGTCGCATATGGTTTGTAATCCATCCAGTGATTTTCCCGAAGGCGTCCCTCCTGGCGGAATTTTGCAAATTGCGGTGTACCCGGTAATGGAGTCAAAGGCGAAAACACGGGAATCGCAGAGGGTGGCCAGTCGCGGACCACGTCCCATGTTTTTTGAGCCACACCCTTCTGATCGGAATCCATACCGTAGATAAAGCCGGTGACCGGATAGATTCCCGATCCATCCAGATATTTCAAAGTGCGTTCGTAGGTGGCAGGCTTATTGAAAGATTTGGAAACTTCTTTAAGCGAAGCCGGAAGCACCGACTCAAATCCGATGTAGACACCGATGCAACCGGACCCACGCATCAGATCGACCATTTCCTTTCCTTCGGCTGTCTCCGGATCAAGAAGATTTGACGAGATCTGTGCAGCCCAGGGCACGGTGGCCTTTGCATCAATCATCGCCTGCATCAGCTTACGGGACCGATGTTTGTAGTCGGCATCAATGTGTCCGAACTTGTCGTATATCGCAAAATTATCATCTACAAAGAAAATGAATGTGCGTTTGAGCTTCTTGAGAAGAAGAATCTCTTCTACCACACTTTCAATTGTGCGGATGCGGACCTTTTCACCAAAAAAATTCGTTACTGTACAGAAATCACAGCCGTATGGGCACCCGCGCCCTGTTTCCATCGGTGTCAAATTAAAATCAAACTCATGAAAGCCGCTAAACCGAACCAGTTCCTTCATCACGCGAGGGATCACCGTGAACTGCTTCAAATTGGCTTCTTCCCAGGGGATGCGCGGATAGTTTTTCAAGTCGGGCTTGGAAATACTTCGATAACAGGGAAGAAGACGACCATTTTCAAAATCTGCCAATAATTGCTGCCAGAGTTCATCCGCTTCGCCGACAACGACACTATCGCAGTGCTGCAATGCTTCCTTGATGATTTCATCCGGATCGGGCCGCAGGAATGCGCTGTCGCTGCCGACATGGGGCCCTCCCATAACAACAGGGATGGAGAGTTTCCGGATCGCATCTGCGGTGTCATATGCGGTTCGAACAGTCCTTGTCATCGCACCGATTCCGACGAGATCGATCTTTTCTCTCATGGCCATGTCAGCAACCTGTTCTGGAGAAAGCTTTTCAGCATTTCCATCGACGATCTTGATCTCGTGCGGTTCCGGCGTTAACGCTTTGAGCAGCCAGGGCCAGAGAACCGGCATGTAGTTTTTGGTTATCCGGTTATCAGGAACGAAAAACAACAAACGCATGAGCCCTCTCTTCTCTGTTTGACAGAGCCAGGAGACTTTCAGACTTACAATTCAGATTGAAACACTTGCAACAGCAGGAGGATTTTTACTGGTGACAACTGGGGTAACAGAATATTATCGGGTCTGTTCCACCCTTCTCTTGCTCTGACAGAATAGCACCATTCCGGATTCAGTTCCAGCGGAGATGAACCGCAGTGACGGCGAAGACTGCAAAAGCACAGTGGAACTTGCAAGAAAATGCCTCCGGGATCGCAAGAATCCCGGAGGCATCAGGGTGTGAATTAGCAGGAGAACCCGCGAGGACAAGCCGCGCCGGATACGGGTCGCGGAACAATTTCTTAAATTAATGCATTTATTTCCTCTCAGTGAGCTCCGTGTACTCCGTGGTTAAATCCCTTCTGAAACTTTCGGTGGGAGCGAATCGTATTTCATCTTTGTATAACTTTACCTACCTGATTGGAGGATAAGAATGTTCAAACTTATTGCTGCATTTCTGCCGTTTCTGATAGCAGCCGCAGCGCTGTTTGCAGAGCCTGCGACCGATCTTGAGACACGCCGCAAGGCGCTGAACGATCTGCTCAACGAACAGTGGGAATATACACTTCAGAATGATCCGATTTTTGCATCGATTATCGGAGATAAGCGTTGGAACGACAAGGTTTCTGACGAATCAATTTCCGCAATCAAGAAAGATTACGAAATGGCGCGCAAGTTCGTCGCACGATTTGAAGCGATCGATACAACCGGATTTCCCGAACAAGAAGCCCTCAACAAAGAATTGATGGTGAGAAATCTCCGGAACGATATCGATGGAGAAAAATTCGAAAACTATCTGATCCCTGTAAACCAGATGGGCGGGATCCATATCCAGGCTCCTCAGGTGGTTTCTTTGCTCTCTTTCAAAACCGTCAAAGACTACGATGATTACATCGCCCGATTGAAAGCCCTGCCAACTCTTTTTGATCAGATCACAGAAAGGATGCGGTCGGGGATGGAAAAAGGACTGATGCCACCGAAGTTCTTGCTTGAAAAAGTAACCGTACAGACGCGTGGCATTGCCGCTCAGCTACCGGATCAATCACCGTTCGCGCTCCCGCTCTCTGACATGCCAAAGAATTTTTCGGAGGCAGACCGGAAGCGGCTGCAGGAATCTATGATCGCCGTAATTCGCGATCAGGTAATTCCGACCTACAACAAATTCGCTGATTTCGTAGAAAAAGAGTATGCGCCAAAGGGGCGTACTGAAGTGGGAGTATGGTCGCTGCCAAATGGAGCCGAACGCTATGCGCGTTCGGTGCGACTCAGCACGACTACCGATCTGGCGCCGGAAGAGATTCATCAACTGGGCCTTCGTGAAGTCACTCGCATTGAAGGAGAGATGCTAAAGATCGCAAACAAGCTGAAATACAACGATCTGAAAACGTTCAACGCTTCCGTCCGGGAAAACAAGGACCTGAAAGCACATTCTCGCGAACAAATCCTGGATCTTTACCGGAAATACATTGATCAAATGGAAAAAGAATTGCCAAAACTCTTCGGAAGACTGCCAAAGGCTCCTTTGATCGTAATGAAAGTCGAAGAATTCCGGGAAAAGGAAGCATCCGGCGCGCAATACGAACCTCCGGCACCCGACGGTTCACGACCCGGTCACGTGATGGTAAACACCTATGAACCGGAAAAGCGCAGCACGATCAGCATGGAATCCACGGCATATCATGAAGGACAGCCGGGGCATCATTTGCAACTTGCAATTCAACAGGAACTTCCTGAGCTTCCTCCATATCGACAGCAGGGCGGCTATGGCGCCTTTGTGGAAGGCTGGGCTCTTTATTCCGAACGGTTGGGAAAAGAGGTTAGCTTTTACCAGGATCCCTACAATGATTATGGCCGCTTGCAAGATGAAATGTTGCGCGCCATCCGTCTAGTGGTGGACACAGGACTTCATTATAAGAAGTGGAACCGTGATCAGGTAGTGCAGTTCTTTCATGATCATTCTGCGATTGATGAAGTCGAAGTCCAGAGTGAAACCGACCGCTATATTGTGTGGCCGGCACAGGCTCTTTCGTACAAGGTTGGACAGCTGAAGATCCTGGAGCTTCGCGAACGGGCCAAGGGCAAACTCGGGGATCGTTTCGACATTCGAGAATTCCACGACATGGTGCTTGGCGCCGGAGCCCTTCCCCTGAATGTCCTGGAGAACAGAATTGACAACTGGATTGCCGCGCGCTGATTCACAAAATATGGGTAGATTTGCACCGGCAGCTTGTGTCCTCTAGAATAGAGGACGTGATAACGGACGCTGTTTTATTATCGGTCAAGGAAGCGAACCTTCTGCGCAAACGATTACGGCATATGCTGCAGCTCCGTTCCCGTTTTTTACAAGACCCGGGCGCCGAAACTGTGCATGATTTGCGGGTGGCATCCCGGCGCGTACGCGAGGTGTTGGACTACTTTCAGAATTCCATTCCGCAAGAATGGTATGAAAGACTGAGCCGCCTCGCGAAAAGGATCACACGTAGTCTTGGTAGCCTCCGGGAAGTGGATGTGAACCTGGCGATGATCCAGGACCTCCGCAAAGAAAATGCGATCCACCCATTATCAGCGGAGCTGATGATTCATCTGTTGAACGGACAGAAGAATTTACTACACGAAGCTGCTCTCCAAAGCATCCGCACAAAGAAGTTTGGAAAATATGATAAATTTCTTTCACTGCTGAAGGGCTCACGAAACGCCAATCCTTCTTCCGATGATGTTCTCTGCAGAAGACGGGAAGACTTCTGGTCTTTTCCGATTGAAACGGAAATGGATGATGAACTGCTACATGATTTGAGGATCCGGACAAAAAGATTCCGGTATGCGGTGGAGATCTACGACCACATTCACCGGCGGAACCTCGGCCGTTTTTTGAATACGATCCGGAATTTGCAGGAGACTCTTGGAAGAATCCACGATTTGTTTGTTTTTGCGTTGAAATTGGATCAGGAGGCGCAGTCGTGGAGTGATCCGCAGCTTACGTTGATCCCCACTTCGCTTCAGGAACTACTGGCCGAATTGATCACGCGAAAGGTAAAGCTCTATTCACGCGTCCGCCCGTTATACGAACGCGTGATCGAGTCAGCTCCGGAAGAAATTCTGGCCGCAGCGCCAAAGAAATTTCAGCAGATCTCAACCGCCATGGAACCCGCACCAGTTGCGGTTTCCGCGCCGCAACGGTGATCCTGCCTTCATTCTTTGCCGAATGAATCCAGCTTCAGAAGATAGACCGGCCCATTCACCGTTTCCTCTCCGAACTCGGGAAGATATAACTTGAAACTGCCGTTGACGCTTTCCATCGAAACATGCGCGGTCGCGGGTAATTGGTCAAACGTTGAGGGGATGGAGAATGTTCCACAAATTTTACCGTCTGTTGACGCACGGGAAACGATTCGGCTCCAAACTAAAGCTTCAAAATGGAGAATGAATCATGACAGATATCATCAAGTTTTATCTGGACCGCTACGAACTCACAGTGGATCTGGGTAGCTACATCGTAGAAGCCCGGGAGCTAAAAACGCCACCGCCGTTTGTTCATACCGTAACAGATCTGCCGGAATGGATCTTCCAATCCCGGCTTGCGATCTGGCTGACGGAGGAAGGCGCTTCGATCTATAACCGTTCCGTGGCGGGTGAAAAAATCAGGGAAAACCTGTGGCTCCGGTTATCTGGGAAGCAAGTAGTAAAAGGGGCGTGAGGAGAGCACCAGTTGCAACGATAAATCACGCGTGTCAGACGCTCTACAAGAGATTTCTTTGCGGCCGAATCCAACTTCGGCATCGTAATTTCCAGAAATGGGCAAACGTACCCTCCCGGGTTTGAGTGTACCAGCATCAGACCTCGATTTGGCGTTTGAGATTTTCCACGGAGAGAACTGTTACGATCCCATCCAGGAACCTGTGGAAGCATATTCCACCTCCTCAATTCCAGAGTAGTTGAGGAGGTTCTACGATCTGTTGCGATCCGGTAAACTGCTTGTAACATTGAGGATCATTTCATTTGTTCCGGACCGGTCACAACAAACCCTTCTCTTTCGGCTGCTTCGCCAAGACGCTTGTCAAATGTGACAAATTCCATTTCTGAAGTCTGTTCTTCAAACGCTACAAGCGCAGCCGCAAGGTGCAATGAGTCAGCAGCGCGAAGTCGATGGATTTCCAAAAGCCGGTAGCACCGCTTTTTTACCAGACCGAACTGAGTAATTTCCGTGTAGCTTTGCCAGAGCGTGGTGTTCCTTGCTTTCGCCGATTGGAACTCTTCTTTGCTCAGAGATCCGTCGCGATACTTTCTGCAGAGCGCAGAGTAAATCTCCACCGAGGCCAGGGACCAAACCAAGATTACCGGATCAATTCTCAGGAGATTCTTGCAGAATCGGGTTTGTTCCTCATCACAAACCAGCGGGATGAGACCGGAAGAATCCCAGAATCTCACCAGCCCTCTTCCCTCTCTTCCAACAAGGCCTTCAACGCGCCTGTTCTCTTGCCTGGAGGAGGTGTATTGAGAATCGATTTCAAGAGGGCAGTTTTTCCAGTCCGGACGAGCCCTTTCCGTTCCATCTGCCTGAGCCGGTCCTGCTGTGAGATTCCCTTGCTGCCGGAAATCGAAATGATCAGGGCAATCGGAAGATCACGATCCAGTATCTGAATCGTTTCCCCCTCGCGGACCAGATCCAGATAGCGGCTCAAATTGTTTTTCAAATCAGATATCTTAGCCTGTTTCATAAGGCTATTATAGCTAGATTAGCAGGGAGTTACAAATCGCTACGTTGAAAGGTGCGTCGTAGGGGCGACCCTTGTGGTCGCCCGAATTTCGTGCGGGCGGGGACAGCCCCCTACCCACCGATACGCGATTATGCTGAAGATCTACGGTTCACTATACGAGAGCTAGCGGGCGGCGTATGAGCACGACAGTTGCGTCATCCTGAAGCGGCTCATGGTCACCAAACTCATCGAGCCGAACGAACAGATCGTTGATCGCTTCCTCCGATCCGCAGTTCCGGGTTTCCAAAAGCCATTGTTTCAACCTTTCGATTCCGAACTCGGACCCATCTGCGGCCATCCGTTCCACAACTCCATCGGAATACAACACCAGCATAGTTTCGGGTTCAATCCTGACATTGCCCGCAAGATATGGAAGTTCGGGGCGCGGCCCAAGAATCATGCCTCCCACGTCTAGCTCCTGAATGCCGGACCGGTCTGCAAGTAGCGGGCGGGGATGTCCGGCATTTACATAGCAGAAGTTGCCGGAGGAATCCAGCTGACAAAATACCATCGATACAAAACGGGAAGCCAGACCGCTCCGGTGAATGACACGATTCAATGTTTCCACGGTTCTTGTGATTTCCCATCCCGCTTCTCCGCTCATCCGGATCCCGGTAATCACATCACGTGCCTGCAAAGCTGCAGCAAGACCATGACCTGCGGCATCAGCAATCGTGATTGCCAACGTATCCTCTCCGGAGTGTTGAAAGTCATACAGATCACCGCCCACCTGCTCAGCTGGAACGCTTCTCGCAGCAATATCAAACATTCCAAAATCTGGTTTTTGCGATGGCAGAAGACTCATCTGGATCGCGCGCGCTTGCTCCACACTATCGAGCAGTTCCACGTGCCGCAGGTGCTGAAGCAACATGTAATGCAGCGATGAAAACGCAAACTGAAAGAAAGAGGCGTCTTCGTGCGTGTTTCCGTTCTTGGCAAAAAATGCCATCATCAAAGTTTCATTTTCACCAACAGGAAGCACTGCTGCATTCTGGCCTGCAAAACGGCCTATCCAGGGGAAGTCGATTTTGAATTGAAACATTGTTCCGATTTCCTGGACTGCTGCGAACGGAATAAAACCATAGCTTGAAAGAAGCTTCACGTTTCCCGATAACCTGTCGTATAACTGAATGGATTGAAGCTGTAAGGTCCCCGACATCTCCTCAAAAAATCTCGAAATAAATGCCCTGGCGAACCATTCCGATGGTCCGAGGGTTTCCAGATCTGAGAAGATCCGCTCTAATCGCCGATAAAAATGTTTTGGCTCCAGCAGCCAACTTTTTTCTACGTTCTTTTCCAAGGTTTGTATCATCATATTTTTCTCCAGGAACAGGTTAGCGCCGTGGCGTCAGAATGAAATGAACAGAAGATCAATGGAAGGTTAAAACAAATTAACGTTGAGTTATCACGACTGCAATGGCATGGAAACCGGAATAGCTAATCATAGAAGTGTTAGTCTCTTGCGATTACCCCACCATAGGGCAACAGAGGCGTCTCAAGGTCCCCCCTGGGACGCCTCTCTCTTTTGCGTCGTCGCGTCTATTGCGTCGTCGCGTCTATCGCGTCTCTTGGATCGTTGCGTCATCGCGCCGCTTTGTAGTGGCGAGCAGTTGCTTCACGCTGCCGGCAATCCCCAGCCGCGAAGTATCGATCACGAAGTCAGCGCGCGAATAGAGTGGTTCACGCTGTCGCAAAATAGATTGCAACTGATCCATTGCATTTGGATCACCCGCCATCGGACGCGGATCCTGACGAAGAACCCGGTTCCAATGGTCCTGTGGATCTGCCTTGAGCCACACGACCTGACAGTGGCGTTGCAACAACTTGTATGTTTCTTCGCGTGTGACGATGCCGCCACCTGCTGCAAGCACGGATGGTTTGCCCTGCGTCAGATACTCCAACAGAACCTCATATTCCAGGCGGCGATAATATTCTTCACCGTGCACTTCAAAAATATTCTGCAGAGTCAGACCAGCTGCTCCTTCAATGAGCTCATCCAATTCTACAAATGGAATTCGAAGGCGCGCGGCAATCTTCTTTCCGATTGTAGTTTTTCCTGCGCCGCGCAATCCGATCAAGGCAATCATCCTGTTGTTCTTTGCGTGAGAAAGACTTGCGATTAAAGTGGCCATCGGAACTTCCAGCGCGGTGCAAAGCTGCGAAAGCCGCAAAAGTGAAATGTTGCCGCGACCCGCTTCCACTTCCGCCAGGAACCTGGCACTCAGTCCGGCCTTCTGCGCCAGCGCCGCTCGCGAGATCCCCCGCTTGCGTCTTAAGCCAACCACGCAAGATCCAAGCTCCATCAGTAGTTTCATGCTATGCATTATAATTCATATTGAATGGTTTGACAAGGTTCAAATGATGCACTAAACTTCATAAAAGGTGTGATGAATATGATTTCGTTTGAAACGTCTCCCCAACAGTACCGGCATTGGAAACTTGAGGTCAACGGAGATCTTGCCTTTCTAACTCTGGATGTACAGGAGGATGCGCCTCTCAAACCGGAATACAAACTCAAACTGAACTCTTATGATCTTGGTGTGGATATCGAGCTCGCAGATGCGGTCCAGCGTTTGCGTTTTGAGCATCCGCAAGTAAAATCCGTCGTCTTGCGCAGCGGAAAAGCAAATATTTTTTGCGCCGGCGCCAACATCTTTATGCTGGGTACCAGTGGTCATCCTTTTAAGGTCAATTTTTGTAAATATACAAATGAGACGCGGTTGGCCATGGAGGATGCTTCAGAGTTTAGCGGTCAGCACTATATCGCAGCGTGCAACGGAACCACTGCAGGGGGCGGTTATGAATTGGCCCTGGCATGCGAGCAAATTATTCTGGTAGAAGACGGAAACAGCGCTGTGAGTTTGCCGGAAACTCCGTTGCTTGCTGTTCTTCCAGGCACCGGCGGATTGACACGATTAGTGGACAAACGCAAGGTGCGCCGCGACCGCGCTGATGTGTTTTGCACGTTGGCGGAAGGGATCAAAGGACGACGCGCGGTCGAATGGGGACTGGTAGACCTGGTGATTCCACGAAGCAAATTCGAAGAGACGGTGCTGCAGGAAGCTCGTAATCGCGCTTCCGCAGAAAACAGGCCCAAGGGATCTGGAATTCATCTGGCGGCTCTATCTCCCGAAATCTCTGAAAACGAAATTCGCTATCGTCATACAAAGCTCACGATCGATCGTTCCCAACGCGTAGCAACCCTTGTGGTGCATGGGCCCGAAGGTCACCAGCCGGATTCTCTTGAGGAAATCCACAAAGCGGGATCTGATTTTTGGCCCTTTCGCGCATTTCGTGAAATCGATCATGCGCTGTTGCATGTACGTTTTCACGAATCCGAAACCGGAGTCCTGCTCCTCAAGACCGAAGGCAATCTGGAAGCTGTCCGGCGGGTGGATGAAGTATTGTCAAAGCACTGCAAGGATTGGTTTGTAAATGAAATTTTGCTCTTCATGAAACGAACCTTGAAGCGTCTGGATCTGACGGCGCGAAGTCTATTCGCATTGATCGAGCCGGGATCTTGTTTTGCAGGAAGCTTGCTGGAATTGGCTCTGGCCGCCGATCGTTCCTACATAGTGGATCTACCGGAAGTACAAATAGCGCTTACATCTTTGAATCGGAATTTCTTGCCGATGAGCAATGGTCTGACAAGACTGGAAACCCGTTTTCTCGCAGAACCGGAGCGGGCCTTCCGGATCTTTTCGCACACGGCGCCTATCAACGCGCAGGAAGCAGAGCTCGCAGGCCTGGTCACGTTTGCTCTGGATGAGCTGGATTATGAAGACGATGTGCGTTTGGCGATTGAAGAACGCGTCAGTCTTTCTCCCGATGCGCTCACCGGGATGGAAGCAAGTTTGCGGTTTGCAGGACCGGAAACGATGGAAACAAAAATATTCGGGCGTCTTTCCGCATGGCAAAACTGGATCTTTACACGGCCCAACGCGGTCGGTGAAAAGGGCGCGCTCAGTTTGTACGGCAAACCGCAGCGTCCTTCGTTTGATTGGAAAAGAACTTAGGATTCACCACAAAGACACGAAGATCACAAAGTGAGGATTTTTTTCTTTGTGTTCTTTGTGCCTTTGTGGTGAAAAAGGAGTTTTCTCATGAGTACGGTGGATCGGTTCGAGAAGATACCGAACAATGTAAATCTGGGTGACGACCGCCGGTTGCAGCGCGCACTCGAAACGTGGCAGCCGGATTATTTGAACTGGTGGATGGAAATGGGCCCCACCGATTTCCAGAAAGATTGGATCTATCTGCGAACCGCCATCTCTGTTGAACCGAGCGGCTGGGCACACTTCGACTATGTTAAGATGCCTGAATATCGCTGGGGAATCTTTCTCACACCTCCGGTTCATGATGGCGCGATCAAGTTCGGCGATTTTTCAGGACAACCTGTTTGGAATGAGGTGCCCGGTGAATTTCGCAACTGGCTGCGGCGCATCATCGTAACGCAGGGTGACACAGAACCCGCCAGTGTAGAACAGCAGCGGTTGCTGGGCCATACCGCACCCAGTCTTTACGATCTGCGCAATCTGTTTCAGGTCAATGTCGAAGAGGGACGCCATCTGTGGGCGATGGTTTATTTGCTGCACCGTTTCTTTGGACGCGATGGACGCGAAGAAGCGGAAGAGCTGTTGCACCGTCGCAGCGGAAATCCCGATAAACCGCGGATCCTCGGCGCTTTTAACCAGCCGGTAGAAAACTGGCTCGACTTTTTCATGTTTACCATGTTCACCGATCGCGACGGCAAGTATCAACTGCTGGCACTTAGCGAAAGCGGTTTTGACCCACTCGCCCGCACAACCAAGTTCATGCTCACCGAAGAAGCGCATCATATGTTTGTCGGTGAAACAGGAATTTTCCGGATCGTGCAACGCGCCTGTGAGCTAATGAAGCAGGATCCCAATCAGGATGTGCGAAGTCTGGGTGGACTTGATTTGCCCACTATCCAGCGATACATCAATTTGTGGTACAGCGTGAGTGCCGATCTTTTCGGCGGTGAAATTTCGAGCAACGCTTCCAACTATTTTGGGGGCAGTTTGAAGGGACGATGTCAGGAAGAAAGTTACAAAGACCATCAGGCAAAAGACGAGTATTACAGCATGGCGGTGATGGAAGATGGGAAGCTTGTGGAACAACAGGTTCCCATGCGAAATGCGATGAATGAAGTGTTGCGCGATTCCTACATCGAAGACTGTCAGCGCGGATGCAGTCGCTGGAACAAAGTGATTCAGGAAGCGGGACTCGACTTCCAGCTGAAAATTCCAAGCCGCCGCTTTCATCGTCACATCGGAATTTACTCCGGGTTCTATTTCACTCCGGAAGGTGAACAAATCACACACGAGGCCTGGGAGCGTAACAAGGATCAGTGGCTTCCAAGCGAATCAGATCGCGCCTATGTGCAGAGTCTCATGAAGCCGGTATATGAGATCGGCAAGATCGCGAACTGGATCGCGCCACCGGCGCGAGGCGTTAACACAAACCCGTTTGAGTTCGAGTACGTTCGATTCGAACACGTCCGGTAGGGAACAAGACGTTCGCTGTCCAGTTGGAGTGCAGGCTTCCAGCCTGCTTTGTGGACCGCAGGCATCTTGCCTACCCTGGGTTATAATAGGGCTATCACCAGGAGGCCTGTATGTCATTAGGAATGATTGAAGAACTGTTGGGAAAAGAGATCGACTCTCTTCTTCGCCACGAATGTAAGGGAATTACAAAGGACCAGCTTCATTTGCCGGGTCCTGATTTTATCGATCGTGTTGTAAAAGAAACGGATCGCACGCCGCAAGTCCTGCGCAATTTTCAATCCATCTTGAACCACGGCCGTTTGAGCGGAACCGGATTTGTTTCTATTCTGCCGGTCGACCAGGGGATTGAGCATTCCGCAGGCGCATCGTTTGCCCCCAATCCGATCTATTTCGATCCGGAAAGCATCGTGAAGCTGGCAATCGAAGGAGGATGCAATGGTGTTGCATCCACGCTGGGGGTGCTTGGATCGCTGGCCAGAAAATATGCGCACAAGATTCCGTTCATCGTAAAAATCAATCACAATGAATTTCTGAGTTATCCCAATAAATTTGACCAGATCCTGTTTGCAAGCGTGAAACAGGCCTGGGATATGGGCGCCATTGCAGTGGGAGCGACCATCTATTTTGGTTCGGAAGAATCCCCACGACAGATCCAGGAGATTTCGCGTGCTTTTCAGCAGGCACACGAGCTGGGATTGGTCACGATTTTATGGTGCTACATGCGCAATGCCGCGTTCAAAACGGCGGATAAGGACTATCATGTGGCAGCCGATTTGACCGGACAGGCAAATCATCTGGGCGTTACGATTGAATCCGACATCATCAAGCAAAAGCTGCCGGAAAATAATGGCGGTTATACCGCATTGAAATTCGGTAAGACGCACAAGAAGGTCTACGAGCAGCTAACTACAGATCATCCGATCGATCTGACCCGTTATCAGGTGGCCAATTGTTACATGGGACGCGCTCCGCTGATCAATTCGGGCGGCGCTTCCGGCGCCAACGATCTTGTAGACGCGGTTCGCACTGCTGTGATTAACAAGCGCGCCGGCGGCATGGGGCTGATTTCCGGCAGGAAAGCGTTTCAGCGTCCGATGGCGGAAGGCGTGAAAATTTTGAACTCGATTCAGGATGTCTATCTGAACAAGGAAATCACCGTAGCGTAAGATCCTTGTTGGAATATGTAACCAAATGGTTACATATTTGTTAGCTCTTGCAAAGACGTTGGTTTTTCCCTATACTTTGGCGTTCCTGCAAAAGCATCCCAGGAGAATCTGTATGGCAAAGGTATGTGATGTCTGCGGCAAAGGTCCGCAAACAGGGCATAATGTCAGTCACGCCCATAATGTAACCAACCGGAGATGGCTGCCGAATCTTCATAAAGCAAAAGTGAAGATCGGAAATGCAGTCAAGACATTGAAGATCTGCACCCGCTGTTTGCGTTCTGATCGCGTCCAGAAAGTGGTTTAGGATTCACCGCAAAGACGCCGAGGCAGGAAAAAGAAACCAATTCTTCCTTTTCTTCCTAACTCTGCGATCTTTGCGTCTCTGCGGTGAATTCCTACTGTGCTTGCATTTGCTGTCGCAGGGCTTCCAATTCCTCTTCCAGTTTCTTCCGGAACGATTGCTCCCGTTTTAGCTGCTGTTTTGCCTCAGCCAATTCCTGAACCATCCGGTCGGCAGCTGCCTGGTCTCCCTCTGCGATCTTGTCCAATTTTGATTTGAGCGCCGCATAACTCTTCGCATTCCGGTCCGCATCCGCGCGGGCCTTCTGCAGGTCTATCTGCGTCTTTGTCATCTGTTCTTGCGCTTTCTTCAGATCCGCATTCTTCAGATCCGACTCTTTCTTTGCCTGCTGAACCTGAGTCTGCAGCGCTTCTCCTTGCTTTTTTGCATCCGCAAGCTGATTGTTTGCGCTGCGGCTTTCAGAATCTTTTACCCGTTTCAGACCGGACAGCTGGGATTCTTTCAGCTGTAATTGTTTTTTCAATTTTTCAGATGTGACCCGCGATTCCAGCTGCAGATCATTCAATTCCTTCTTTAATTGCGCAGCTTCCGCCCGGGACTGTTCCAATTCCTGAAGCGTCGCAGAATGTTGCAGTTTGGTCGTCTGAAACGAACGGTATCCCAGAATACCGGCGACAATGCCGGCGATTACCAGCGCGCCAATGATCCCAAAACGGATGGGGCTGAACCCCTCACGTTCATAGTCTTCTCGCATGTTCACCTCAAAAAATCCGCAAAACTTATTTCTAATGATAGTCCAAAGAAGTTGAAGGGTTCAAGCGTTGTCTTGATTTTCGCTTTTATTTCGCCTATGCTAAAAGGAGGGTAGGGCCGCCCGAGGTTGGCAGCCCTACCAGGGAGGAGCAACTTTGTACCTGACTAAGATACAGAAAGAAATTTTTGATTACGTTGAGGGTTTTATCAAAGCGAAAGGATATGCTCCGAGTATGGAGGAGATTGCCCGCCGCTTTCGTTATCATTCTGTTGCTACCGTTCATAAACATTTGACTCATCTACAGCAAAAAAAGTTGATCCGGCGCAAAAAGCATGCAAGCCGCTCGATCGAGTTGGTTCGGGTTGAATCAGATCAGCAAGGATGGGAGATTCCGTTACTCGGGTTTGTGGCTGCAGGACAACCGATTGAAGCGATCGCTATGAACGAAGTCATCTCAGTGCCGCCCGACATGGTAGCTCACAAAGGCAAAACATACGTGCTGCAAGTGCGCGGCGAATCCATGATTGAAGAACAAATCCGCGATGGAGATTATGTGATTGTCGAAGATCGCAAGACTGCAGAAAATGGAGAAATGGTCATTGCGTTGATTGATGGCGAGGAAGCGACGTTGAAAAAATTTTACAAGGAACGGAACGGGATCATCCGGTTGCAGCCGGCCAATCCCCAGATGAAACCGATGCAGTTTCCAGCCGACCGTGTCGTCATCCAGGGAATCGTCATCGGCATCTTAAGGAAGTATTAACCACGAAGGCACAAAGACACGAAAAGGATTTAAGCACGGAAACACGGAATTCACGGAAAAAATAAATTAAAATTCCGTGTTCTGTGTTTCCGTGCTTAAAAAATTCTTCGTGCCTTTGTGTCTTTGTGGTTTCCTCGATCATGATTATGCACGTGGATATGGACGCCTTTTTCGTCGCGGTGGAGGAATTGTTGAATCCTGCGCTGCGTGGAAAGGCGATTGCAGTAGGCGGCTCGCCGCAAGGGCGCGGTGTGGTTGCATCGGCTTCCTATCGGGCGCGCAAGTTTGGCGTGCATTCAGCAATGCCGAGTTATCAGGCAAAAAAATTGTGTCCGGAACTGATCTTTGTATCCGGTCATTACGATGCCTATGCCGATTATTCTGATGCAGTGGCAGAAATTCTGACGCGCTATTCACCGGAAATCGAATGGGTTTCGATCGATGAAGCCTACATCAATTTGTATGGATTCGAGCGTCTGTATGGATCGGCAATCAAAGTAGCGGAAAGGATCCGTACAGCCATCCAGAATGAAGTGCATTTAAGCGCCTCCATCGGAGTTGCGCGAAACCGTCTGATGGCAAAGGTGGCTTCCGAATGTGCCAAACCGAGTGGATTATTGTTTATCCTTCCAGGCTACGAAGAACATTTTCTGAAAACCTTGCCGGTCCGCGCGCTTCCCGGAATCGGAGAAAAAATGGAACCCGAGCTACAGGATATGGGGATTCAAACAATCGGAGAACTGGCCGCTATGCCTGTAGATCTTCTGCGGGGCGCCTTTGGCATTTACGGACTTCAACTCTGGGAACGCGCTCATGGCATCGATCATCATGGAGTAGCTGTCGAGCCGGAGGAAGCCAAATCCATCAGCCGCGAAGTCACGCTGGAAGAGGATACAGTAGATGAGGAACATCTGTCTGCAGTGCTTCATTATCTTGTAGAAAAAGCGTCCCATGAATTGCGCAAAACTCGCCGGAAAGCAAAAACAATCACACTCAAACTTCGTTACACGGATTTTAAACGTGTTTCTCGTGCTGCAACTCTGGAACGATCCACCAACCTGGATGAAGTTGTCTACGGAAAAGCGATGGAATTATTGCGTCAAAACTGGCAGCGTCGCGTGCGGATTCGCCTGATCGGCATCCATCTCTCTCACTTTGAGCCGGAGACAGGTCAACTGGAACTGTTTCCGGATCTCCGCGAACACAAGGCGCGCAATCTATATGAGAAGGTGGACTTGGTACGGGACCGGTTTGGCTTTGATGCGCTTCAGGCCGGCAGAAGCGTGCTGCTAAAACCGGAGGGAATCAGGAGATGAGTCTCAGATAGCGATCCAGATCGTTAACCTCCTAGATTTTGAATCAAACATTAATTCTCTTCGACATTCCTGATAGAACCGTCTCCGCGTGCACTGCGGAACATAGGGTCTTTTCCGACGTCAATTTAGTTATCGGCTGCCATTGCGATTTGGTGCGTTTTCTGTTGACTAACGCCGGTCAGCGGTGTTTTAATGATACCTCGAAGGCGTGTAAGTTTTCTTAGGAACATGCCGGGGCGGGAGAAAAAACACATGAAAGTCGTTACCTTTTTTCTTTTTCTTCTTCTTTTTGCGGGCGCGGTATTTGCCCAATCGAACGATGAAGGATTGGCATTTTTGCAATTAAACTTTTTTAACCCGGGTGCGCGTTCGCTCGCCATGGGCGGCGCCTTTGTGGGAATGGCCGATGACGCTACAGCCGCATTGGCCAATCCCGCAGGAATGACTGCTCTGATCAGACCGGAATTTAGTGTGGAGTTTTCGGCCACCAAATACAAGAATGAGATCCCCTGGACTTCCGGATCCCAATTGTTCGATCTGGAGCTGGATCTTCCTGCTGCCTCCGCCAGGGAGTCCAACTTTCAGAATAATTTCGGGCCCATCGATTTTGATAACACCGTCAGCCATCTTTCATTCGCCAGTTTTGTCTATCCGGCCATCAAGAACAAGTTCGTGATTTCCGGTTTTTACAATGAGCAAACAAAATTTGAAAGACAATTTCAGACAACTGGATATGACCGGATTCTTCGTTCGGTCAACGGGATTCCGTGTACTGTGGATTGCCTCTTCAACTCTTTCTTTGCCACAGATAACTCTCTAGAATTTAAGATCAGAAATTTCGGCGCTTCTGTTGCCGTGAGCCCCAGTAATTATCTCAGTCTGGGGGTTACCCTGACTTCATCTAAACTGGAAGTGGATAGCAGTACAACGAGATTGGATCAGAGCAACAATAATGTTCCGGTCAACCGCGAGTCCTTGACAGGTGATGATACAGGTTTCTCTTATGCATTCGGCGCACTTTTAAAACCAAGCTCAAAATTTTCGTTCGGTTTTGTTTATACACACAGACCGGAATTTGATGTCACTTCCAACGCAGCCACATTGAATCCTGATGGTACGGTGGATCAACAAGTCAGTATCAATCCAACGTTCAGAGTCCCGGACAACTTCGGATTTGGAATTTCCGTGCGTCCCAGTGATCGTTTTGCAATCAACTTTGATGTTAACAGGATCAAATATTCTCAGTTGAATGACGGTTACTACAACGCTTTCTTTTTCGCCGATAATTTTCCTGACTCTCTGCAGAATACTAAGATCGACTTTTCAAAGAATGACCTCGAAGTGGAGGATGGGACCGAATTCCGCCTCGGCGGCGAATACGCGGTTTCTCTCGGCAGTCATCCATTTTTTATCCGCGCAGGTTACTGGCATGAGCCCTTCCACAGCCAGATTTCAACTGTTGAGGACGCAAACCAGGTGTTGATCTTTACTATTATTGGTGGCTTTCTCGTTCAAGTGAATGAGGTGAACGCGGATCCATTTTTCTCCCGTTCGTTGAAAAAGGATTACAACCATGTTTCATTTGGAACAGGTATCGGATTTGGACAGGTTACAATCGATTGGGCCTACGACTATTCGAAGAACTTCAAGCGCTTCATCCTGTCGACGAACTTCCATCTATAAACCGTTTCTGTTCGTCTTCATGTTCCTCTTGCTCTCCGGAGCACTCTTCGCCGAAGTCTGGTACAAGTCCTATGACGATGCTCTTAAAGCAATTAAGAAAGGGGCGTGGAGCGAAGCGGAGAAAGAGTTAAAAGACGCGCTAGCAAGTGAACCTGTAGACAATCACAGCAAGCGCACTTCGGGCACCATCTTTGTCGATTACATCCCGAATTACTGGCTGGGAGTGGTGTACTTCAATCAGGGGAGATACCAGGAGGCCCATGATCAATTGCAGCGAGTTCAAAAGGGCGGAGTGATCACATCAAAATCGAAAGAGTATTCTTCTATGACTTCGTACCTGGAGCAAGCGAGTACAAAGCTAAAGCCTGCCGAAGTGAAACCACCACAAGTGGCTGATCAGAAGCCGCCAACGATTGAGCCAAAGCCGCCGATTGAAACAAAACCTCCTGAAACGCCGAACCTGAAGGCAGAAGCAGACGCTGCTTTGCAGAAAGCGCAAGATTTTTTAAGCCAGCGACGTCTGGACGATGCCGATCAGGCGATTCGTGCGGCGGAGAAAAAAGATCCCTCCAATTCCACAATTCCAAAACTCCGCGCCCAATTAGTTGAAAAGCGTGACGCTGTTGGATTGATTGCGAAAGCGGAAACTTTGTTGAAAGATAATCAGTTTGATGCCGCTACAGACGCGTTGAAATCGGCAGGAAAAAAAGATCCATCCAACCCGGCCATCCAGAAGCTGGCTTTCAGGATAACGGAAGCGCGAAACAAATTTATCGCCGATAACAAGAACATGGATGCGCAAAAGAAACAGGCTGAATTCGAAAACCTCATGACCCAGGCTTCCCGTTCTCTGAGCGCAAAAGGCTTCGATGCAGCGCGAGGCAAGGCAAGACAGGCTCAGACTCTCGGGATAGATCAGAAACGGGTTTTGGATTTCCTGAAACAGATTGATTCGGCAGAATCGTCATTTCTGATCAACGAAGCGAACCAGGCGATCGCCTCTGGCGATTTTGAACAGGCAGAGGTGCTTGCAAAAAGAATCACGGCGATTGGATTGAATCGAGAGCAATTGGATCAACTGGTCAGAAAGATCAAAATCGTGAAGGCTGTGGAGGACGGTCTTGCCGCCGCCAGGCAAAGGAACTGGGATGCGGCGCGCCGGGCAGAGCAAACTCTTGCAAAGCTGGATCCGCAAAACCAACAATTAAAGAAGTTGCAAGCGCTGATCCAGGAAGCAGACCGGGCTGCGGATCAGCCACCACCGGAAAAGCCTCCGGTTGAGCAGAAACCGGTTCGCGGCACAGAAAAAGAAGACGAAGCCCTGCTGGCTTATCTGAATGGAGAGTACAAGAAAGCAGCAGAGATTTTGAAGACTCTGACAGCCACTGGCAAGTCGGCGGAAATCTACTTTTATCTCGGCTGTAGCAATGCAGCTCTCGCTCTGATGCGAGAACCCGAGGCAGATCGCTACCTGAAAGAAGCGCGGGAGAATTTTGCGACCGTGCACCGGCTGAATGCCCGCTTTCAGTTTGATCCTGACTTGATTTCACCCCGCATCATTAAGATTTATAACGAAGCGCAGTAAGGAGTTTTCATGACCAGGACCCCAATCATCATTTTTTTGCTATTCTTTTCGGTCGCTTCTTTCGCCGGTGGACCGCCCTGGCGTTCTAACTATGAGACGGCTCTAAAATTGATTTCTCAAGGAAAGTACGAAGACTCACTTTCCTATTTGAAAATGTCCATTGCGGACAAACCAGTTTCTCAGATCGTTCGCGATCGATACGAGACTTTTGAATATCTTCCGTACTTGCAAACGGCGATCTGTTATTACCATCTTGGAAAGCGCGAACTCGCAGCTCAACATCTGGATCTGGAAAAGAACCTGCCCGCAATCCAGCAAAGTTCCAACGGCAAGAAACTGATGGAGGAATATTCTGCAAAGCTTGCGTCTCCCGCTTCTGCCGATTCCTCAGATGTGGATCTGGAGGCTATCCGGCAGTTTGAGAAAAGACCGTATTTGCTTACGGACATAGAAGTGCAGAAGATGAAAGAAGACATTCGCAGTCAGTGTGCGCTGCCAAAAGCGGATGAACGTTCGTATCCATGGTACTACCATTACGAACTCGGGATTGCGCTCACAAAAAAGAACGATTGGCAACGCGCCCTGGATAGTTTCCTGGAAGCCCTGGATCACAGGGATAAGCCAAACCGGTTCAGCCGAACGTACGGTGTCTGGTTTGTTGATTATTACCCCTATTACAATATCGGCATGGCGCATTATCATCTTCAGAACTGGAAGTGCGCGATCAGTTCATTCCGCCTCTCCCGGATGCTGGAAGACATTCCACGCGGCGCAAATCAATTGAAATTGAGGGAAGAGTACGAAGAAAAGGCTGAGCACAGCATCCAGCAATAGGAATTCACCGGTTTTTACGGATCCGTTCCAAAGCTTCCTTTGAATCGAACGAAGGCATAGTCCACACGAAGCTGTTGTTTCCGCCTTTCTTTACGGTGATTGTTTTCACCAGCGGCGTGCTGTCTGGATCGCTTTGCATGGAAACCGTGTAGTCTCCCTCAGCAAGAACAAACGAACAGGGAGTGACCTTTTCCTCTTCTGGAATCTGAGGTAATTGGATTCCTTCTGTAACCGGAGTTAGTTTGATCCGCGCCCACGGTAGCGCATTTAAGGTCACCGAAACCATGGTTGGTTGAGGCGGGACCACCGGTTGCCTGGTCAGGAACCAGAAGACCGTCCCTGCAAGCGCAACCATCACAATAACGGCAACCCAGACCAGCGGATTCTTGAAGATATTTGGAGCCGTATCTGTTACGGGAAAAAGCTCGCGCGGGATCGGGGTTGAAGGCGTCTTCATCTGCTTCTGCATCTGCTGGATTCGTTCCAGCGATGCTGAAATGTATTGCTGGATCTGAGGTTGTCCGGGATACATCTGGTCCAATTTCTGAAAAGCTTCCAAAGCTTTGTCAAAGCGCTGCGCCTGAAACTTCTGAATGGCATCCTGCACAAGATGCGTGTATTCTGCCTTCCTCTTTTCCTGCTCTACGAGACGGCCCAAAAAATGTCTGATCTGACCTTCATGTATACGTAGAAACGGAGAACTGTGAATCAGTTTCTCCAGCCGTTTCCTTGCTGCTGTCAGATCTCCTGCGTCCTTCTCCTTTTGGAACTGAAACAATTCCTCTGCAAGAGCCCCAGCTGCCCTTCCCTGTGTAGTGTCATTTGCCGCCGATTGAAAAGGGCCAAGCGCCGTAACCAAATCATGCGAACGCTCTTCCAGGAGCGCACGGATTACATCCTGCAGTTTTCCGGTCAGATTATCTGAAACACGCTGCTCCTGAACGCGATTTGCGATGTCGCTTTTGAGCTTCAAGGCCCCCGGCAACTCCGGTTCGTTTTGCAAGACATGATCGACGCGTTGAAGGGCCTGCTGATACTCCTTTTGATTGTAATAATGTGTGGCTTCTTCGACTTCTTTGTTGATCGCCGCAAGACGGGTTTCTTCGTGATCACGCTCCTCTTTGAGCCTCTGAGCAAGCCGGTCGACTTCCACTTGAAGATCTTGCAAACGGTTTTCAGAAGCTACCGTTTTGCGGCATTCTGCAATCAAACGATCTGCTTCTCCATATTTTTTTGATGAGATCAACACGCCGCCCTGTCCTAACCGGCTTCTAATTTCCTTTCGAATTCGGCGTTCACTATCGATTCGCTCCTGAGCTGCACTGATCCATTCCTGGACTGTTGGATTTGAATAAATTCTCAGGGCCTTCTGCCAGCATTCGATGGCGTCCTGCCAGCGCGACTCGTCAAAGTGCCGTTTTCCTTCATCAAACCCTGCCTGAAATTCAGCAGAGGTCTTCTGCTCCAGGATGGCTTTATCGATCGCATTCTTCAGTTTTAAGGCGGCATCCAGATCCGGTTGGCGCTGCAAGACTGAATTGACCCGCTGTAGAGCCTGCTGGTACGCTTCGCGTTGATAAAGATGCGTCGTCTCGGCAAGGTCGTGGTTGATGGCTTCCGCGTGGGCTCTCTCGTTTACCATCTTTTCCAGATCCGAGAAATAAGGACGGTAGTCAGCCAGCCATCCATGAGGATCATTTGAAAACAGTAGTTGAATGACTGCCGGAATATCGGCGAACTTCCTTGCTGCAAATGAAGCGGAAACATCCCGAATTCCATTCCCGATCCTCGAAAGCTCCATCTGGAAAGGTCGTTCTTGAACCTTTGCTAACAGTTGATCGAGAATGGAAGAAGAGCGTTCGAAATTCAGCGTCTTGAAAGGCGCAAATACCTGCTCCAATTCTCGCTTGACCCTTTGTCCCTCATTCTGTACACGGCGGCTTTCTTCAATTTCCGCACGGAACGACAGCGCCGGACGAAATTCAGGATGTTGCTCCAACAAGGTATTCAAGCGCGCGGAGGCTTCTTCTCCCTTGCCTTGAAACCACATCTGTTTGATCTCATTTAAGTCGGCCAGATGCTTTTGTTCGTCTTCATTGTCTTTGTGGATACGAAGTTTTTGCCGAAACTCAACAATCCGTTCATCGTTCGGCTTGAGATTCCACGCAGATTCGACATTTGATTCCGCCGCTGTCCAATCCTTTCTCTCCAAGAGTCTTCCCGCTTCCGTAAGATAATGAGTCACTGCTTCATCACGGCTCTTTTCGAGCAACTCCTGCAATTTCCGGACCTGGCTGATTGCTTTGGGATTGTCGGGATGCGATCGGCTGATTTTTTCTAGCAACAGCTGGGCCTGAATCAGATTCTTTTTGTGGATCAAATATTTTGCGCGATGAATGTCACGCTTGATTTTTTCCGTGGTGGCGATTGTCAAGAGCTTCTTAAATTGCTGATTCTGCGGCTGTCTCTTCAACATCGTATGCAGAAATTTCACTGCCTTGGAATAACTCTGTTCGGCAAGAAGCTTGTGAACGGCCTGTTCCGGGCTTGTTCCCGAAAGACCTGTCGTGGGCGCGAGCAGGGGTTCGAGCGCGGCCAGTAGATCGCGGACGGTCTGGTAACGCTGGGTTGCATCTTTCTGGAGAGCCTTCAGAATGATCGCTTCAAGCTCGGACGGAATGTCTTTGGCGATACTGGTTGGTTTTGGCGGATCCGATTTCAAATGAGCGTAAATAATGGCCATCGGAGTATCCGATTCAAAGGGTAGCCTGCCGGTAAACATCTGAAACATGATCACACCCAGCGAGTAGATATCTGCGCGGTGATCCGTGTTTTTTCCTTCAAACTGCTCAGGCGCCATGTAGTAAGGAGTTCCGACCAGCGCACCGGTTTGAGTAAGACGTCCCACATCAAAGGAAATGGAAATCCCAAAATCCATGATGTGAGCTCGATGGCTCAAATCCACCATGATGTTTTCCGGCTTCAAATCACGATGTACGACTCCCACTCTGTGCGCTTCCTGGCATGCTTGCAGGACTTGCTTGAGAAGCGGAATTCCAACCTCAGGAGTAAAGCGTCCCTCCTTGCGCAACATTTCAGCAAGAGTCCGACCTTCCAGGAACTCCATGGAAACATAATGAAGTCCGCCGCTCTCGCCCATATCGTAAATACGGCAAACATTGGGGTGCGCAACTTTCCGCGCGACAACCACCTCGCGTTTGAACCTCTCAATGGATCTCTCATCATGATGGATCAATTCCATGATCTTGAGCGCCACCGGAACTTCCAGAATCTTGTCGGTGGCCTTATAGATTTTGCCCATCCCGCCGCGACCGATCTCCTTTTCAATCCGGTAACGCTGGGCAAACATCTCCCCGGGATGAAGTTCTGAGATCATAACCTTCGAGGGAACCGTTGCCGGCGGAGCAGAAAGCGCGTCCAGCTCAGACACCAGTTCAGCCATCGAAGATTGCCGGTCACTCCTTTTTTTGGAGAGAGCTTTCAAAATCAACCGGTCGAGCGCTTCGGGAATCTCCCCGGGAGGAAAATGGGTGGAAACCGGAGGAGGTACTTCGCTGAGATGTTTTACAAGATAACCTGTGGGACTTTTGGAATAAAAGGGCAGCTTACCGGCAATCATCTGATAAAAAGTGATGATCAGCGAATAAATATCGGAACGGCGATCGATGGTCTCCCCTTCCTCTAAGCTTCCGCACTGTTCGGGACTGCAGTATTCAGGCTTACCAATAAACATATTGGTCATTGTGAATTGCTGGGCGCTTTCAAATAAAGGTTTTGCAATTCCGAAATCGAGAACTTTTGTAATCTCTTCACCCTGGTCATTTTTTACAAGCATCAGGTTGTCCGGAGAAATGTCACGATGCACAATTCCCTTTTGATGCGCATTGTGCAGTCCAAGCGCCGCCTCGCGGATGATCTTGATGGATTCCTGAACCGGAAGCTTCACCCTGTTCTGAATCCGTTCAAAAACGCTTTGACCACGAATGAGTTCCAGAACCATGAAAAAGGTATCGTCTCCAAGGGTTCCGAACTCAAACAACTGAACCAGATTTGGGTGCTGCAGTTTGATGAGGATTTTTGCTTCACGGATAAACCGATCCACGAAATCTTTGTCGCCGGCAAGCCGGGCTGAGATCACCTTGATGGCGCGTTCTTCATCCAGATAAGTATGGCGGGCCTTGTATACCGATCCCATTCCCCCGCGGCCGATGACTTCGAGAATCTCGTACTCACGTATCCGCGTTCCCAGCAAAGGGTCTATATCTTGTGAAGGCATTCTTCGACTGTCCGCGCTACAAATTCAATCCAGGATTCTCTTGATTATAGCTTAGTTCGAAACCACAGCAAATTTCTCGAGAAACGCGAAGACACAAAGCAGCCCTTTGGGCCGTAACGAAAGGATTAAACGCGGAGCGCGCGGAGAGCGCGGAGGTGTAAGAATGGAGATCGAGAGATAAAGGGGATGTTGATAGGGAACCGTGTTTTCTGGATCGCAGAAAATAATGACGGCGGCCCCTTTGAGACCGCCGTCAAATCAGATTAGGACACTACCGGCAAAAGCCACCGCCGCAGTCTTGGGCATGCAAATACAAATCTTTTGTTGCTGGATGCGGGGTTACGTTGCCGCGGGCTATCTGGACGCGAAACGTGCCGTCCAGGCGATCCCACATGGCACAGATGGTTCCCCACCACTCTTCGTGCTGTCCCGGACGGAGTCCGCCCAGGCGTATATCACCGCACTTATAAAACATCTGGCCGCAGGTTCCTCCGCCGCTATCTTTCCTGATGATCGCAAATGGGGCACTATAGCTCAGAACATCAATAAAGACGTCGGGACCGTGTTGCTTACCGCCCGTACATTGAATCTCTCTGGCCTTTTCAATCTTGATGTCCTTGGATTGTGTTCCAGTTTGGCCTTTATTGTCCGTAACGCGAAGGGTTACCGAAAAATTGTCTTCTTTTGCGAACTCATGGTCCACTTGAGCTTGATGGGACTTGCTTTCATCTCCAAAATCCCACAAAAAGTCGGTGATCCGGCCGTCCGGATCAAAGCTTTCTGTGCCATCAAAATGGATCTTGTTGTTCACAGCACCGTTTGCGGGCGCGTTAATTTTAGCAACCGGCGGACTATTGGAAAGCACTTCCACACTTTTCGAAGCGGTTTGGGTCGCGCCGTCATTGTCCTTGACGGTCAGAGTAACGTCAAATGTCGCAGTGGAAGCGAACCTATGCGTGACAACTTTTCCGGTGTCTGTGTGCCCATCGCCAAAATCCCAGGCATACTGCTTTACGGTGCCATCGTTATCACGCGACGAGGAACCGTCCAGTGTAAAGGTGGTAGATGTCGATCCAGCAGGAGGCTCGATGGAAAAATTGGCCAAAGGCGCAGCATTGTTATCCACAGAAAATAAAGAACCGGATGAAGATGCCGAGCCGGCAGGTGTAACAACCACAATCGTCCGAACTCCCGCAGGTGCGGACCTGCTCACCGAGAATCTCACATGTATTTCAGTAGCGCTTGTCGCGCTAAATTCTTCCACGGCGATTCCATCCCCCAGTGCCACAGAAGTCACACCCGTGAAGTTCGTTCCAGTGATGATTCCCCGTATGTTCGTCTGACCCTGACTGACAATGTTAGGATTGATCCCAAGAATCGTAGCTAAGTTGCTGTTGGTCTGTTCGTCATTGTTACACCCGGAGAGCAGCAATAACGAAAGCACGAAAAAAACGCAAAGAAAAACTTTCATGCTCAAAGGCTCCTTTTAATTTTTGATGAGTATAGCATAGTTAAAATTCGCTAATCCATGGTGACAAGAAAGTAGGAGGAGTGAGATGAAAGAGGAGGGAAAGAAAATGACGGCGGCCCCTTTTGAGACCGCCGTCAAATCAGATTATGACTCTATTTGCAGTAACCACCACCACAGGCCT
>Ga0184626_10000023_pt1 | contig 28669 bp, 29 predicted proteins | sample PLM3_60_b1_FD_133142 | JGI IMG/M metagenome (GOLD analysis project Ga0184626, IMG submission 133142) | Groundwater sediment microbial communities from an aquifer in East River, Colorado, USA - PLM3_60_b1 | ecosystem: Environmental > Terrestrial > Soil > Riparian zone | place: USA: East River... | reverse complement strand
TGGGTGGATTTGTCGGCGGCGGGAATCTGGCGCGCCAACGCCATCATCATGGCGATGGCATGCTCGGCCGTGGTGATCGAATTGCCGTGTGGCGTATTCATGACGACAATGCCGCGCTGGGTGGCGGCAGGCACATCGATATTGTCGACGCCGATGCCGGCGCGGCCCACGACCTTCAGGCTCTTCGCGGCGGCCAGCACATCCTTGGTGACTTTGGCGGCGGAACGCACCGCCAAACCGGCATGCCCGTTCAACGCCGCCGCCAGTTCGGCCGGCTTCAGGCCGATACGCACTTCGGTTTCGATGCCGCGCTCGCCGAACACCTCCAGGGCGCGCGGGCTCAGATCATCGGCGATCAATACACTGGGCATGTCCTTATCCTTAGGCCGGAACCTTGATTTCCCCATGGGCCCATTCGAGCCAGGGGAACAGCGCCTCCAGATCGGCGCGCTCCACCGTCGCCCCGGCCCAGAGGCGCAGGCCCGGCGGCGCGTCGCGGTAAGAGGCGATGTCATACGCCACGTTTTCGGATTCCAACAGTCCCGTCAGCTTGTCGATAAGTTTATTTGCCGATGCGTTGTCCAATCTTGCAAAACCTGGATCGGTGAGCTTCAGGCAGACGGAAGTCGAAGAACGCGTCGCTGGATCCCGCGCCAGGAAATCGACCCAGGGCGTCTTGTCCACCCAGGCGGCGATGGCGACCAGATTGGCGTTGCTGCGGGCGATGAGCGCGTCGAGCCCGCCGATCGATTCCGCCCAGCGCAGGCCGTCGATCGCGTCTTCGGTGGCCAGCATGGAGGGCGTGTTGATGGTATCGCCCTTGAAGATGCCCTCGATCAGCTTGCCGCCCTTGGTGAGCTGGAAGATTTTCGGCAGCGGCCAGGCCGGCTTGTAGCTCTCAAGCCGCGCCACCGCGCGCGGGCTGAGGGCGATCATGCCGTGGGCCGCTTCGCCGCCCAAGACCTTCTGCCAGGACCAAGTGACGACATCGAGCTTGTCCCAGGGCAACGGCATCGCGAAAACGGCCGAGGTGGCGTCGCAGATGGAAAGCCCTTCGCGGTCGGCGGGAATCCAGGCGCCGTTGGGCACGCGCACGCCCGAGGTGGTGCCGTTCCAGGTGAAAACGAGGTCGCGGTCGCGGACGGCCTGCTTCAGGTCGGGCAGCGCACCATAATTGGCATCGAAGGTGCGCACGTCTTTCAGGCGGAGCTGCTGTATCACATCGCTGACCCAGGTCTTGCCGAAACTTTCCCAGGCAAAGAGATCGACGCCGCGCGGACCGAGCAGCGACCAGAGCGCCATCTCCACCGCGCCGGTGTCCGACGCCGGCACGATGCCGAGCTTGTAGTCGGCTGGTATCCGCAGCACACGGCGGCTGCGCTCGATAACCTCGGCCAGCTTGGCGCGGCCCTCTTTCGAGCGGTGAGACCGCCCAAGGGTCGCCTTTTGCAGTGCCGCCAGCGACCAGCCCGGCCGTTTGGCGCAGGGGCCGGAGGAAAAGCAGGGATTTCGCGGACGCAGGGCCGGTTTCATGGAGGAAAGCGATCTTTCACTGTCGCGTGCTCGACAAAAAGCGCCGCATCCTATGGATTATGCTGCAACGCGTCAATGAAATGCAGTCGTGCAGCCACGATTTGGAGCGGCTTTTTTGACGCAGTGTCCTGCATCCCTCCTGTTGCATCAGCCGTAGAAAGAGTCCGGATCGGAACCCCGGGCGTGATCGCGGCGCCCATGGCTATCGGCCTTCCGCCGCCGGACGTTTCAACGTCAGCATTGGAGGAGACCCAAACCATGAAGACGATTCTGCCCTTTGCCGCCGCGGCTTTCGCGCTGGTGCTTTCGACGTCGCTGACCGTACAAGCCGAAGACACGGTGATGGTCGGCGGCGCGGCGATGTATCCGTCGAAGGACATCATCGACAATGCCGTGAATTCCAAGGATCACACTACCCTCGTCGCCGCGGTGAAGGCGGCGGACCTTGTCGACACGCTGAAAGGCGCCGGACCGTTTACCGTCTTCGCGCCGACCAACGCCGCTTTCGACGCCCTGCCGGCGGGTACCGTGGACACGCTGCTGAAGCCGGAGAACAAGGGCGATCTCACCAAGATCCTGACCTATCACGTGGTCGCCGTGAAGGCCGACGCGGCGGCGCTGATGGGCATGATCAAGAAGGATGGCGGTATGCATCCGATCAAGACCGTGGCCGGCGAGACGCTGACCGCCAGCGTCGAAAACGGCAAGGTCGTCATCACCGACGCCAAGGGCGGCAAGGCCGTCGTCACGCAAGCGGACGTCTATCAAAGCAATGGCGTGATCCACGTCGTCGACAAGGTGCTGCTGCCATAAGGACCGGCGCTTTTATCATCGGTCGTTGAACAGGGAGGCTCCGGCACCACGCGCCGGAGCCTCTCGTCCGTTCGAATATCTATCCGTGCGCGGCGCGGCTGTCCGGCGGCGCCTCGTCGCGTTCATCGAGGCCATAGTCGCGAATCACGGATGCGATGCGCAGGCGATAGTTGCTGAAGACACCGGCGCGGCCCTTCGCCTGTGCCGCGCGGTGTGATTGAGTATTGCGCCACTGCCGCACAGCCGTTTCGTCGCGCCAGAATGAGAGCGACAGGAACTTTCCAGAATCGGTGAGACTTTGAAACCGCTCGACCGAGATGAATCCGTCGATCGCCTCGAGTTCCGGTTTCAAGGCAGCGGCGATGTCGAAGTACTGCGATGCCTCGCCCTCGGCCGGCCAGACCTCGAAGATCACCGCGATCATGGATGAATCACCGCCGCATGGGGCGCGGAAGCCAGACGCAGGAAGATCCGGTCTTCGCGGCGGATGAATTGCTCCCGCTTGGCGAACTCGAAATTCGAACGGCCCTGGGGATCGTCGCGCAGCCGCGCGCGATATCTTTCGTACTCGGCAAGGTTCTCGATGTTGTAAACGGCAAAGGCCGTCGTGCTCGATCCCTCGTGGGGGGCGTAATAGCCGATCAGGTCGGCGCCGTTGCGCGGTATGGCCTGGCCCCAGTTACGCGCGTATTCCTCGAAGGCGGATACCTTGAAGGGGTCGATTTCATAGCGAATGAAACAGGTGATCATGGCTGCGCCTCCCTATCATGACGTACGCCCGAAGGATAGCCGCTTCGATCCGTGAATAGTTCGGCCATGATCGAAGTATAGCAAGGCATTGGGTCTTGTATCGTCCCGCCGGGCGCCTTGGGGCGCGGCAACGCTTAGCGCGTCAGATCCAACTCCGCATAGAGCGTGCCGGGAATGGGATTGTGGTAGTAGGCCGGGATTTCCCGAAATCCGAGACTGGCATAGAGTGCCCGCGCTTCATCCATGGTCGGCAGCGTATCCAGCACCAGGCATTCATAGCCGATGCCGCGCGCCTCCGCGACGATCAGCTGCGCCATTCGGCGGCCGAGGCCGAGGCCGCGATACTTTGACCGCAGATAGAGGCGCTTCATTTCGCAGCGGCCGTCGCCGCTCACGTCAGCCTGTAGCGGCCGCAGGCCGATGCAGCCCGCCGCCTCGCCATCGACCAGCGCCAAATACAGCCGTCCCCCCGGCGGCGCATAGCCGCCCGGCAGTTCCGCCAGCTCCCGATCGAAGTCCTGGAAGCAAAGACTAAAGCTCAGGGACTTCGCATATTCGAGGAAAAGGTCCCTGACCGCCGCGATCTCATCCGCCGTGCGTACCGGCAGAATCTCGATGCGCGTTGCGGCGAGGGTTTTAGACACGGATGCGGCCCTCGAGATAGAGCACCGCCTGGCCGGCGAGGCTGACGCGGCGGCCCTGGTCCTCGCAGAAGAGTTCGCCGCCGCGGGCGGAAATCTGCCGCGCATGCAGCTTGCTCTTGCCCAGACGCTGCGCCCAATAGGGAATAAGCGTGCAATGGGCGCCGCCGGTTACCGGATCTTCGGGAATGCCGGCATGAGGCGCAAAATAGCGCGAGACGAAATCGCAGGCGTTCGCGCCGCTGGTTGGTCCGGGCGCCGTGACGATGACGCCGTCCTTGTCGATATCCTTGAGAATGACGAGGTCAGGCGCGAGCGCCGCGACATCGTCGGCGCTGTCATAGATCGCGAGATATTTTGCGGCGGCCAGCACCTGCTGCGGTGGCCGGCCGAGGGCGGCAAGAAATCTTCCCGGCATCTCCGCCGGTTTCGGCGGCTGCGACGGCAGATCGAGCGTGAAGCGCGGACCGTCGCGCGACACGTTCAGAATGCCGCTCTTGGTGTGGAATCGCGTCGTGGTCTTTTGCGGCGCCAGTTTGGTCATGATGACGAAGCCGGTCGCCAGCGTGGCATGGCCGCAGAGATCCACCTCCACCGTCGGCGTGAACCAGCGCAATTCGTAGTCGTCGCCGATGCGGACAAAGAATGCCGTCTCCGCCAAATTGTTTTCGGCGGCGATGGCTTGCATCATCTGATCCGGCAGCCACTTTTCCAGCGGACAGACGGCCGCCGGATTGCCGGCGAACAGACGCCCGGTGAAAGCATCCACCTGGTAGATCGGAACGTCCAACTGGCCCCCCATAGGACGAGCGTGTGTTGCGTCGTCCACAGAGCTACCTACGCCAGAACGGTTTCCGTGCTTCGTTCCACACATCGGCCGAGGAAAGGCCAATGTCGCGAAGCATGTGATCGTCCAGCGACAGCAGAGCCTGACGTTCGCGCGATCGATGGTACCAGATTGAAAGCCAATCGACTGCTCTAACAATGAGCCGATGGAGGCCTCTGGGCCGGGGCGACCGGCCCCGTAAATCGAGCACAGTTCTGTCTATTGTGTGCATACAATTTGCCTCTAAAGTCGAATTGTTCACTATTGTTATATTCGATTGACAGACAATTCGGGTCAACATAAACATTGTACCCATGACAATTTGGCAACCCGACATCAGCCAATCGCCCCGTGCTCGCTATCTCGCCATCGTCGATGCGCTGGCATCCGACATTGCCGCGGGCAAACTGGAAGAAGGCATCAAGCTGCCAACACACCGCGATCTGGCCTATCGACTCGGTGTTACCGTCGGTACGGTCACGCGCGCCTATCAGGAGGCGGAGCGGCGCGGGCTGGTCAGCGGCGAAGTGGGCCGCGGCACCTATGTGCGGCCACCGGGTTTCACCATGCGGGCGCTGTCGATTCCCGAGCCTGATAGCGCCGCCGGCGGGCCGATCGATCTCAGTCTCAATTTTCCGCCGTCAACCGAAGCGGCGCCGATTATCGCCGAGGCGCTGCAACATCTCGCGGCCAGCAACAGCCTGCCGCGGCTTCTGGAGTATCAGCCTCATTGCGGCATCACGCGTCATCGCACGGCCGGCGCCGCGTTCATGTCGCGGCCGGGCTTCCCAGTGGATCCCGAGCGCGTCGTCGTCACCGCGGGCGGCCAACATGCGATGGCGGTGATCATGGGCGCGCTGGCCGCGCCGGGCGATTGGGTGCTGACGGAGACGGTGACCTACCCGGGCATAAAGGCGCTGGCGACGACGATGCGGCTGAATCTCAAAGGTGTCGCGATCGACGGCGAAGGGCTGATCCCCGAGGCGTTCGAGCAGGCCTGCCGCCAGCATGAGCCGAAGGCGCTCTATTGCACGCCGACGCTGCAGAATCCCACGACCGCCACCATGAGCGATGGCCGCCGACGCCGGATCGCCGAGATCGCACGCCGCTACAACGTTGTCATCGTCGAAGACGATATCTACGGCTTCCTCTTGCCGGAAGGCCCGCCGCCGCTATCCGTCTATGCGCCTGAGATCAGCTACTACATCATCAGCATGTCGAAGACCTCGGCACCCGGGCTGCGCATCGGCTATATCGCAGGACCGTCGCGCGCCGCGATTTCCGACGGCATCCGTCACACCATCTGGATGGCGCCCCCGCTGATGGCGGAAGTCGCGACGATGATGATCGAAAGCGGCGCGGCGCGGGAACTCGCCTGCCGCCACCGCGCCGAGGGCATCGCACGCCAGCGGCTGGTGCGGCAAAAGCTGACCGGTTTCAACTACACGGCCTCCGACACGGCGTTCCATGGCTGGCTGAATCTGCCGGCACCCTGGCATGGCACCGATTTCGCCAACGAGGCCAAGGCGCGCGGCGTACTGCTGAAGCCCGCCGATGTGTTCGCGACCGCCCAGCCGGTACCGGACGCGATCCGCATCTGCACCTGTGCCGCGCGTTCGGTCGGCGATCTGGATCGGGCGCTGGATATCGTCGTCGATCTGCTGCGCACCGGGCCGGCGCCGACACTGTCTGTCGTCTAGCGGGCGCGCCATGTATATGCCGCCGCATTTTACCGAGGACCGCCTGCCGGTGCTGCAGGACTTCATCGGCCGGAATCCGTTCGCGACTCTGGTGACGCTGAACAGCGGCGGCTTGGTGGCCAATCACCTGCCGCTGTTGCTCGATCCGGAACCCGCGCCCCATGGCCGGTTGATCGGCCATCTAGCGCGCGCCAACAACCAATGGCGCGATCTGAATGCCGACATCCAGGCACTAGCGATCTTCGCCGGACCCCAGGCCTATGTTTCACCCTCCTGGTATGCAACCAAGGCAGAAACCGGCAAGGTGGTGCCGACCTGGAATTACGCGGCCGTGCATGCCTATGGCGCGCTGCGAATCATCGAGGACACGGCCTGGCTGCGGGATCTAGTCGGACGTCTCACAACGCGCCACGAATCCGGACGTGCCCATCCCTGGAAGGTCGAAGACGCGCCGGAAGATTTCGTTCGCGCGCAACTCAAGGGCATCGTCGGCATCGAGCTCACCGTCGAGCGCTTTGAAGGAAAATGGAAGCTGAGCCAGAACCGGCCGGAAGCGGATCGGCTCGGCACGGAGCGCGGATTGAGCGAAACCGGCGACCCCGCCAACGCCGCTCTTGCCGACATGATGGCGCAAACGCGCGGGCGCTAGAACCTAGGACTCATCCGGCGCAGCGCCTGTTCGTGGCGCGACACCCGCGATCACGTCGACCTCGATACGCGCATCGATCGTCAGTTGCGCCACCATCGAAACGCGGGCCGGCGGATCCTTGGGAAAGATGTCGCGATAAACGGCGTTGAATGCCTCGAAGTCCTGCGCATCGGTCAAGATGATGTTCACTTTCACGACGTCGGCGAGCGCGCAACCGGCGGGTTCGAGAATCTTTTCAATGTTCCAGAACGTCTGAACGGTCTCGGCGGCGATGCCGCCGGCGACGATCGCGCCGCTCTCGTCGAAGCCGACCATTCCGGATACGAAGACGAGATCGCCGAACCGGACGGCATCGGAGAACGGCAGACCCTCGGGATTTCCCAAATTGATGATTCTGCGCTTCACGATTTCGCCTCCTGTACTGCCGCGGCCGACATCCGAACCGGCGCGATGCGGACATGCTTCCATGGGGTAAGGCGGCGCTCGGCCCAGCCCACCAGCCCGAGAATGAGAAAGACAACGACGAGATACATCGCACCCGCGACCAGCAGCGGCGTGATCGGATCGAAGGTGTTGAAATAGACCTGGTTCGCGGCACCGACGAGATCGGTGATGGTAATGAAGTTGACCACCGCCGTCCCTTTCAGCACGAACACAACCTCGTTGCCATACGCCCGGATGCCCAGGCGCGCCGCATTCGGGGCAATGATCCGCCATAGAACCTGAAGCCAATTGAGGCCGAAGGCGCGTCCCGCTTCGATCTCTCCCACGGGAACATTGCGCAGGGCGCCGGCGATGATTTCCGCCAGGAAGCCGGCGGAGTTGAGCGACAAGGCGAGCACCGCAACGGGCATTGGCCGCTCGATCAGCAGCCATACCGGCGTTTGCTTGATCCCGGGAACCTGCGGCAGCCCATAGTAGAGCAGGAATACGATGACCAGGAGCGGAGCGCCGCGGAAAACGAAGATGAACGCGTGCGCGAAAGCGCGCCAACCGGCGGCAGACGAATTTCGCGCGAATGCGACAGGCAGAGCGATAAGGAAGCCGCACAGGAGCGTGTAGATCATCAGTTCGAGCGTGCGCAGCGCACCGGCCCAGAGGACCGGCAGACTTGCGATCAGGGTTTCCAGGTCCATGATCATGCGAGCGGCTCCCGCCGAAGGTACCGGAACAGTCGATTCTCGGAGTAGACCTGGAAGGCGAATGCGCCGCCGGCGATGACGAGGTAGACGATCAGCGACGTCATATAGAACTGAAAGTAGTACTTCGTATTCTGCCCGGCCTCGCCGGCAGCGCGGATCAAGTCCTGCAGCCCGATGGCGGAGACGAGCGGCGTGGTCTTCAGAGTCGTCAGCAGAAGATTGGTAAGACCGGGCAGCGCCAGCCGGATTGCGATCGGCAATTTGATGCGCGCGAACGCCTTGAGCCGCGTCATGCCGAGGGAATACGCCGCCTCGATTTGGCCCGCTGGAACCGACGTCAACGCGCCGCGGAAGACCTGACTGGCATAGGCGGCGTGGATCAGAGCCAGTGAAATCACTGCCGCCCAAAAGGCGCTGATCTCGATGAAACCATCGACACCGAACGGCGATAGCAGCGCCTGCAGAGCGAACGCAGCGCCATAGTAGATGAGAAAGATGACCAACAGCTCCGGCACGCTGCGGAGCACGAGATTGACGGCGACAATGAGCCAGGCAAAAAGCCGCAGGCGTGACAGTTCGCAGAGGGCGGCCAAGAGCCCGAGCGCCGTGCCGGAGCCCACGGCGACCAGACCGAGAACGACCGTCAGCCGGAAACCACGCAGGATCTCATCGCCCCATCCCGTGGCGCCAATGGCAAAGAGCGACCAATCCATGCAGCCTTGCCCATCAGGAAATGCCGCCGACGGTTCCTTTCCGCCGGCGGCCCTCGCGAATGCTCAGAGAACGATCCAGACTACCACAGCTTGTCGGCGCGAATATCCGAGCCTGGGAACCATTTCGCCTGCAGCTGATCGTAGGTGCCGTCGGAATAGACCGCGCGGATTGCCTCATCGACCTTGGCCTTGAGCGGGTCGTCCTTGCGGAACATCGCGCCCACGCCCTTGCCCAACACAGCGGGATCATCGACTACCGGGCCGACGATCTCGAATTCCTGCCCCTCCGGCTTCGCGAGGAAGTCCTTGGCCGGAAGCTGTTCGCCGAAGGCAAGGTCGATACGGCCGTTGACCAGATCAGCATGGATCTGGTCGGCCGTCTCATAGCCGACCGGTTCCATTTCGCCCGCATGATACTGGCGCACATACTGGTCCTGGGTCGAGCCTGCGTAGACGCCCACCTTCTTGCCCTTGATGTCCGCCGCAAAATCCTTGAACGCGCCTTTCCGGGCATAGAACACGTATTTGTCGGTGTAGTAGGCGATTGAAAAATCCGCGACCTTCTCCCGTTCCGGTTTGATCGACATGGATGAAAAGACCATGTCGAACTTCTTTGCCAGCAGCGCCGCGATCATGCCGTCGAAATCCTGCTTGACCCATTCGCATTCGAGCCCGGCCCGCTGACAGACGGCGTTGCCGAGGTCGAGCTCGAAGCCGCTGAAGCTGCCGTCGGGCTCGGTCTTCGAGAACGGCGGAAACGACGCCTCGGTCGCGACCTTGACCTTGTCCGCCGCCCCTGCCTGCGCCGCCATGAGAATTGCCAGAGCGGCCAGCGCCGATGTCACTCCAATACTGAATCGCATCACTTTCCTCCGCATTGACCGGGGCTTTGCACACACCCGGTTGAAGCCAGCGTGCGCCATCAGAGCACGGCGCCCACCGCCCATGCATCGGCAAGGCTTGAAGTATGGTTCTGCGGACTCCCGGGCAATGACGTACCGATCGGCCGGGTCAAGGAGCTTTGGCGATGGCCGCGGCCGCCGCGCGCAAGTCGACGATGAAGGTCTTGGCTGGCAGCGTCGTCTCCGTGCCCTTACGCGTGACGATGTCGAAATCGGGTGAATAGGTGAGCAGATCGGGGCGCAACGGCTTCATCTCACCGAGGGCGACCCAGCGCTCCGCATAGTGCGTCGGCAGGAAGCCGCCGAAGCGGCCCGACAGGATGAGGACGGCAGCCGCTTCCATGCTGAACACCGTGGCGCCGTGCGCCGAACTGCCGAAAAACCGGTGATCGAACTTCGACAGATACCCGCGGCTGATCAGGCCGGCGGCGGCGATCTCGTCCAGCCCAAGCTTGCGCCCGGCCTGCAGGAACAGCGGATGCTTCTTCGCGCAATAGAAGTAGTTTGCCTCCGTGAACAGCCGCTCATAGCGCAGGCCGGCGATGCGTTGGTGCCGCGGGGCGATGGCGAGGTGCAATTGGCCCTCGAGCACGCCGCGTTCGAGATCGCGGGGCGTCAACACCTGCAGGGTGATCTGGACGGCGTTGTCGCGGTCATAGAAGCGATCGACCGCGGCGGCGAGCGGCAGTTCCGGATGGCTGATGACATTGTCCGGCATGCCCACCACAAGCCTGCCGCTGAGCTGCCGCTTGCGCGAGGCGACATGGGTCTGGAATCGTTCCAGGGAACCGAACATCTCGCAGGTTGCGCGATAGACCGCATCGCCATCCTCGGTGAGGCGGAACCCGCCGCGGCCGCGCTGGCAGAGGCGAAAGCCGAGCCGCGTCTCCAGGTCATGCATGTGGGTGCTGACTGTCGACTCCGAAATATTGAGCAGCGCCTGGGCGGCGGCAAACCCGCCGCACTCCACGACCGCGACAAATACCCGGAGCAGACGCAGATCCACATCGTTGACACGTCCGACCACCGCAACCTCCCTTGGCCCGCAAGCCCGGCAAACCGACGGAATCGATTGCGGACGCTCCCATGTTCACCTTGGCTCTTTCCAATGGTCAATGCACGCGAGGCGACCCAATCTCCGCGCCGAAAGCGTCAACGGAGTCTCTTCATGAACGACACGCGATTTACCGAACCGTCCCTGCTCACGCGCCTGGGCGTGCGCCCGGTCATCAATGCTTGCGGAATCTACACCGATCTCGGCGGATCGCGGCCGAGTCCGGCGGTCTGGGCGGCAATGAACGAAGTCAACGGCACATTTCTGCGCCTGACCGAGCTACTCGACCGGACCGGCGAACGGGTGGCGCAGCTGCTGGGCGCCCCGGCCGCGCGAATCACGCCGGGCGCAGCGGCGGCCATCATGCTCGGCAGCGCCGCCTGCATGGCTGGCACCGATGGCACCAAGTCCGAGCGTCTGCCGGATACCTCCGGGATGAAGGACGAAGTCCTGATCCAGGCCGGCCACCGCTACAAATATGATCGCCAGGTCAGCATGACCGGAGCACGTCTGATCGAAATCGGCTCACGCAACGGCACGCGCCGCGATCAGCTCGAGGCCGCCTTGGGCGGGCAGGCCGCCATGGTGATTCATCCGGCGCATCTGGACGGCCGGCCGGGCACCCTGCCCCTCGAAGACGTCGCCGCCATCGCGCAGCGGCATGGCGTACCCGTTTTCGTGGACGCCGCCTACATGAACTACCCGACCTCGATCATGGGCGGGTATCTGCGGCGCGGCGCCGATCTCGTCGCAGTCAGCGCCAAGTATTTCGGCGGACCCAATGCCGGAGGATTTATCATGGGCCGAAAGGATCTGATCGAAGCAGTGACGAATGTGCATTTCACCCGCTACGAATCAGGCCCGTACCTGAAATATGGCCGGCCGCTTAAGATGGACCGGCAGACTATCGTCGCCGTGCTGGTGGCACTGGAGGAATGGCTAGCGATGGACCATGGGGCGCGGTTCGCCGGCTACGTCCGGCAGGTCGCTCTGTTGCGTGCCAGGCTCGAGGGCATCCAGGGCCTCACGCTAGAGCCCAAATGCTTCACCATGGATGAGCGCTTCGTCGATGAGCCCGTGAACTGCCTGCTCGTGACCTTCGACCGATCCCATTGCGGCAAGTCGGCGACCGAGGTTGAGGGGCGGCTCGAGGGCTTAACGCCGGCCGTACTTGGGATTCACGAAGGCGACCGGATCGGCTTTGTCATGGACGTGCTCACGGACGACGAGGTCGTCCATATCGGCAACTGCGTTCGGGAAATCCTGGCCGCTTGAGGGCGACAACCAGCTATCCGGCGCGGCGCTTGATCGCCGCGGCGACATCATCGACCACCTGGCCAACGAGCGTGGCGTCCTCGCCCTCGGCCATCACGCGGATGACCGGCTCGGTGCCGGATTTGCGCACCAGGAGGCGCCCGTGATGGCCGAGCGTACGCTCCGCCTTACGGATCGCCGCCTGCACTTCTTCGTCGTTGAGCGGTTGGCCGCCGGCGAAACGCAGGCTGACCAGACGCTGCGGCAGGGGTTCGAACACACGGCCGACTTCGCTCATCGGCCTGCCGGCCTCCACCAGCACCGCCAGCGTCTGCAGTGCGGCGATCAACCCGTCGCCGGTGCTGCAGTAGTCGCCGAGAATGATGTGGCCGGACTGTTCGCCGCCGAGATTGAAACCGCCGGCGCGCATCCGCTCCACCACGTAACGGTCGCCCACCGGCGTGCGGATGAGGCTGTGGCCCAGTGATTCCACGAAGCGCTCCAAAGCCAGATTGGACATCACCGTGGCCACCACGCCGTTTCCCTTGAGCCGTCCATCCCGCGACCAGGAGCGGGCGATCAGCGCCATGAGCTGATCGCCGTCGATCACTTCGCCATGTTCGTCGGCGACGATCAACCGGTCGGCGTCGCCGTCGAGGGCGAGGCCGAGATGGGCGCCATGGACGATGACCTGCTCGCGCATCATCGCGGTGGCGGTGGCGCCGCAATCGCGATTGATGTTCGTGCCGTCGGGTTCGACGGCGACGGGAATCACCTTGGCGCCGAGCTCGGCGAGGACCGTGGGCGCTACCTTGTAGGCGGCGCCGTTGGCGCAATCGACGACGATTTTCAACCCATCCAGCGTGGCGCCCTTGGGGAAGCTGTTCTTCACGAACTCGATATAGCGGCCGGGTGCGTCGTCGATCCGCTTGGCGCGGCCGAGCCGGTTGCCGCGCGGGAGCTCCCGTGCTTCGGCCCCGGCATCGCCGCCCATGCGCGCTTCGATGGCGGCTTCCACCTCGTCAGACAGCTTGTAGCCATCGGGACCGAACAGCTTGATGCCATTGTCCTGAAACGGATTATGGGACGCGGAAATCATGACGCCGAGATCGGCCCGCATGCTGCGAGCCAGCATGGCCACCGCCGGAGTCGGCAACGGCCCGGTCAGCAGCACATCGATGCCGCCAGCAAGAAACCCTGCTGTCAGAGCGTACTCCAGCATATAGCAGGATAGCCGGGTATCCTTGCCGATCACGACCCGATGCCGGTGGTCGCCGCGGGTGAAATGGGCGCCCGCCGCCAACGCCACCTTGAGAGCGGTTTCGGCGGTAATGGGTTCGCTATTGGCCGTGCCGCGAATGCCGTCGGTACCGAACAGCTGGCGAATCGGCTTGTCAGAGGGGCCTGATGACATGATCGTGACACTACCTCGGATTCGGTTGACCGCAAAACCGGCCCTGGACAACGCCCGGAAGATGGGTATTTCGTTTGCAGGAAATAGTCGACACAGAAATTGGGCTTTCACCCGTCCGGATTTCGTCAGTAATGCGAAAATTGAATGCCATCATACTCACAACCAATCCCACGAGGCTGATCTCCGAATATTGTATGATAATATAAAACTATGGGAAGTCCGCGGCCGCGTCGGCGGCGCGCTGCCGGTTTTCGGCGGCGGCCAGCGATAACACTCGATGAGTGCCGGAAAATGCCCTCGCCCAAACCGGAGGGTGGCGCGAACATCCTGAAATGTATAGATAAATCACCCGGAGCCATAGCAGGCGTGCAACCGCCGTGATAGGCTTCGGCTCTCTCACATGTGGGTTCGACGAGGGGTCAGTGTCGAAGCGAGCTGTCGTACGCCGTTTGGCGGCCGTGCTGATCGCGGATGCGGTCGGCTACAGCAGCCGCATGACCGACGACGAGTTGCGCACGCACCAGCAATTCAAGTCGGACCTCGACACGGTGTTCAAGCCGCTGATCGACGCCAGTGGCGGCCGGCTGATCAAGACCACCGGTGACGGCTTCCTGGGGCTGTTCGACAGCGCGGTGCAGGCGGTCGAATGCGCCTGCGCCATGCAAACGCAAATGACCGAGAGGCTGGCGGCGCTGCCGGAAGAGCAGCGCATGCCCTATCGCATGGGTATCAATGCCGGCGATATTATCGTCGAGCCTGAGGATGTCTATGGCGACGATGTCAATGTGGCGCGGCGCGTGGAGGAGATGACGACGCCGGGCGACGTCTACATCACCAGCGCCGTGCTGCGCTATCTGCGCGGCAAGTCCTCGGTCCAGGTGGAGGATCTCGGCGCGCACCAGTTCAAGAATCTCACCGAGCCGCAGCAGGTGTACCGCATCCGCATCGGTGGCGGTGCGACGCCCGCCGCAGTGCCGGCGACGACGCGACAATATCCGCCGCTGCCAAGCCGGCCGGCAATCGCCATTTTGCCGTTCGAGAATCTGAGCGGCGATCCCGAGCAGGTGTATTTCAGCGACGGCGTGACCGAGGATATCATCCGGGAGATCTCGCGGTTCCGCGAACTCCATGTCATCTCGCGAAATTCGTCCTTCCACTATCGCGGCAGATCCGTGGATATCCGGCAGATCGGCCGCGAACTCGGCGTGCACTATGTGGTCGAAGGCAGCGTCAGGCGGTCGGGAAAACAACTGCGAATAGCGGCCCAGCTCATCGAGGCCGAGACCGGAAACGCTTTGTGGGCGGAACGGTACGATCGCAGCGAGGAGGACGTCTTCGCCGTTCAGGACGAAGTGGTGCGCATGATCGTCGCTACTTTGCCGGGGCAGATCGCCGGCGCCGGCGCCCGGTCGGCGCGGCGCAAGCGCCCGGACGGCATGTCCGTCTACGACTATCTGCTGCGGGGAATCGAGTACAAGCAGACCTTCGACCGCAGCGAAGAGCCCAAGGTGCGGGAGATGTTCGAGCGCGCCATCGCCGCCGACCCGGAACTGGCCATCGCCCATACCTGGCTGGCTGAACTGGAGATGCGGGAATGGTGGCGCAACCTGTCGGCGCCGGCTCTGGATCGTGCCTATAGCCTGGCAAAGCGCGGCGCCATGCTCGATCCGACAGACGGGCAATGCCATCGGGTGCTCGGCGAAGTCTGTCTCTATCGCCGGGAGTTCGACGATGCGGCGCTGCAATTTGAGCGGGCATTGGAGCTGAATCCCAACGATTCCCACACCATCGTCGCCAAGGCGTGGCTGCTGGCCTATGAGGGCAAGACCGAACAGGCGCTCGATTGGGCCAATCGAGGCCTGCGCCTTAATCCGAATCATCCGGACTGGTACGCCTCGACCCACGGCATGGCGCTCTATTGCCACCGCAATTATGGCGAGGCCGCCGCCGCAATCAGCCGCAACTTCGTCAATCCCGACATCTGGGAGCTCATGTATCTGGCCGCGAGTCTGGCGCAGGCGAATCGACTGGACGAGGCCCGGGCCCAGGTGGAGAGGTACATCGCCCAGGAGCCGAAACGATCGATGCTCGAACATGCCAAGCATGAGCCCTACCGCCACGAAGCCGGTCTCGAGCATCTCTTGGACGGCATTCGCAAGGCAGGCGTGACGGCGTAGGGTCCATGGCATCGCAACAGGAAAAGGCTGCGGCGTTCAAAGCCCTGCATGAGCAGCCGGGCGCCTTCGTCATTCCCAACCCGTGGGACGAAGGAACGGCACGGATGCTGGCGTCGTTCGGCTATCGGGCGCTGGCCACGACCAGCGCCGGTTTTTCCTTTTCCATCGGCCGTCCCGACGAAGTGGGCAATGTGAGCCGCGAAGAAACACTGGCCCATGTGCGGACGATTGTCGCGGCGACGGAGCTGCCGGTGTCGGCGGACCTGCAGAACGGCTTCGGCGATGCGCCGGAGATTTGCGCGGAAACGATCCGCCGGGCCGGCGATGCCGGTCTCGTCGGCGGCTCCATCGAAGATACGACCGGGCGCGATGGCGCGCCGATCTATCCGTTCGAAGCAGCGGTGGAACGGGTACGCGCCGCCGTCGGCGCGGCACGCGCCCTGCCCTTTCCCTTTGTCCTGACCGCGCGGGCCGAGAATTTTCTCTGGGACCGGCCCGATCTCGCCGACACGATCCGGCGCCTGCAGGCGTTCGCGGCCGCCGGCGCCGATGTGCTGTATGCGCCGGGCCTGCCGTCGCGCGAGCACATCGCTGCGGTGGTGAAAGCCGTCGCACCCAAGCCGGTGAATGTGGTGATGGGGCTGTCGGGCGCCGGTTTCTCGGTCGCCGAACTGGCGACGATCGGCGTGAAGCGCATCAGCGTCGGGTCGGCCATGGCGCGCGCGGCCTATGGCGCGTTTCTGCGCGCCGCGCGGGAGGTCGCCGAACAGGGCACCTTCGGCTTTGCCCGCGATGCCGTGCCGTTCGCGGAGATCAACGGGATACTGGACAGGCGAGAGTGATGGCGGCGCATTGCCTGCCGATCATGCGCGGGATCGATGTCCTGCCGTCTCTCGGCAGTTGCTTGCTAATGCATTTGGTATTCCAGTATTCCAGAAGCCGGCGTAGCGGCTCAGCCGGCGGTTCGCTGGGCAGAACATAATCCGGCGGTGCTTCCACAATGTCCCCCGACACAAACGAAAGGGGAGCACTCTACAAGCCGAGCGATGAAAGAAGCAACGGCGGCAGCAGTGACAAATTCCTAACCTGCGCCGAGGCCATTAACACGCACCATGCGAGCGCGACTTATCCCTGCTCACAACTGCTCCGCATTCGAACCATGGACAACGGCGCGCCAAAGAGCGATTGCCTGTGCAGCTTCAGCCACATCATGGAGGCGGTGAACTTGCGCGCCGCGATCAAGTCCGGCGAGCGTCGCCGCGAGCGTACCCGGCAGTCGATGTGCCGCATCCTCACCGCGGCTGAGCCGGCCGATAAAGCTCTTGCGGGAAACGCCCAGCAGCAGGCCACAGCCGAGTCCATGCAACAGCGCGAGATCGCCGAGCAGCGCGATGTTGTGCCGGTCGTTCTTGCCGAAGCCGATACCGGGATCCAGAAGGATGCGATTGCGCGGGATGCCGGCGGCGGCACAGGCGGCGAGCCGTGCCGCGAAGTAGTCGTAAACATCTAGCGGCGCATCGCGATATTGAGGATCCTTCTGCATCGTGCGCGGTTCGCCCTGCATATGCATGAGAACAACAGCCGCGCCGCTCTTCGCCGCGGCATCGAGGCTCTGCGGATCGCCCGCCAATGCGGTCACGTCGTTGATCACGCGGGCGCCGGCATCCACGGCGCGGCGCATTACCGAGCCATGGCGCGTATCGATGGAGACGACAGCGCCTTCCTTCGCCAGCGCCGCGATGACCGGAAGCACCCGGGCCAACTCCTCCTCGATCGAGACCGGCGCCGCGCCCGGCCGGGTCGACTCGCCGCCGACATCCAGGATATCGGCGCCCGCCTGTATCAGCGCATGGCCATAGGCGATAGCGTGATCGCTGTCGTGGTAACGGCCGCCATCGGAGAAGCTGTCCGGCGTGACATTGACCACGCCCATGAGCCGCGGGCGGTCGAGCGTCAGGCCGGCAAACTCGGCGCGTGGCGCGGCGATGATACTGAGCGCCTTTTCGATCGATTCCGAGCGGGAGGTATCCTCGGCGCGCAACCGGCAGGAACGGAGATCAGCAATGCTCAACGTCACGGTCTCGCGCCGGTCACCTGCCCCGCGCCGGATCAGTTCGACGGCGGTAAAAGCCAGCGCCCCGCCAGCAAGCGGGCGAGCGATGCCGTCGGCAACGCCGCGCTGCGCCGCATGGCGGCAGAGAATGCCCGTAGGCTTCAAATAGAAATCAGACTGCATATTCGATCATTGACCGCGCAATCTCATGCTCGCCCATGATGGTGACGCCGGCGCCAAGTTTCTGCAAATGATCCACTTCGGCGTCGGAATGGGCACGGGCAATGATTGGCAGATTGGGGTTGATGGCGCGCCTGCCGAAAACAAAGGCCAGCACGAGGCCGATGACGATGGTGGCGATCAGGGGCGTGTGATGCAGCATGGCTTCCCGGTCCGCGAGGCATTACGGCGTATGACCCGCCGTTATACAAACCGGCTGCGCAGCACAGCCAACAAAAAAAGCCCCGCGAAAGCGCGGGGCTTTTTCCGTACTGAGTCTAGTTCTCCGTCAGCTGCCCGGCTGCGGTTCCGGTTCCAGGCCCGTCGGGCCGGTCCGGCCGGTATCGCGCACCGGCGCGCCGCTGCTGGGCACGGAGGAGCGCGGGCGGGTCGGCGACGGCGTATCGTCGGGCCGATGAATGCTCTCGCCTCGCATCAGCGCCTTGACCTCCTCGCCGGTCAGCGTCTCGTATTCCACCAGCGCCTTGGCGACCGCGTGAAGGTTGTCGACGTTGCCTGACAGAATCTGGCGGGCCTTCTTCTCGCCCTCATCGACGATGCGACGCACCTCTTCGTCGATCATGCGCGCGGTTTCTTCCGAAATATTCTTGCGCTGGGTGACCGAGTGGCCGAGGAATACTTCTTCCTCGTTGCCTTCATAGCGCAACGGCCCGAGCTTCTGGCTCATGCCATACTCCGTGACCATGCGGCGGGCCAGGCTGGTGGCCTGCATGATGTCGCTGGACGCGCCGGTATTGAGGCTCTTCTCGCCGTAGATCAGCTGTTCGGCGATACGGCCGCCGAAGCAGACGGCGATGCGGGATTCCATCCAGGTCTTGGAGTAGCTGTGGCGGTCGCGCTCCGGCAGAGACATGCTGACGCCGAGCGCGCGGCCGCGGGGAATGATCGTCACCTTGTGCAGCGGATCGTATTCCGGCACCACCAGATTGACGATGGCATGGCCACCCTCATGATAGGCGGTTGCCAGCTTTTCCTCTTCGGTCATGACCATGGAGCGCCGCTCGGCGCCCATCATGACCTTGTCCTTGGCGCTCTCGAATTCCGACATGGTGACGACGCGGCGGCCGCGCCGCGCGGCCATCAGCGCCGCCTCGTTTACCAGATTGGCCAGATCGGCGCCGGAGAAGCCTGGCGTGCCGCGGGCGATGACCCGGGGATCCACGTCGGGCGCCAGCGGCACCTTGCGCATATGCACCTTGAGAATCTGTTCGCGGCCGGCAATGTCCGGATTCGGCACCACCACCTGGCGGTCGAAACGGCCCGGGCGCAGCAGCGCCGGATCCAGCACGTCCGGCCGGTTGGTGGCGGCGATGAGGATGACACCCTCGTTGGTCTCGAAGCCGTCCATCTCCACCAGCAACTGATTCAGCGTTTGCTCGCGCTCATCATTGCCGCCGCCGAGACCGGCGCCGCGATGGCGGCCGACGGCGTCGATTTCATCGATGAAGATGATGCAGGGCGCGTTCTTCTTGCCCTGTTCGAACATGTCGCGCACGCGGCTGGCGCCGACACCGACGAACATCTCGACGAAGTCGGAGCCCGAGATGGTGAAGAACGGCACATTCGCCTCGCCGGCGATGGCGCGGGCCAGCAACGTTTTGCCGGTGCCCGGCGGGCCGACCAGCAGACAGCCCTTCGGAATCTTGCCGCCGAGGCGCTGGAATTTCTGCGGATCCTTCAGGAAGTCCACCAGCTCCTGCAGTTCCTGCTTGGCTTCCTCGATGCCGGCGACATCGTCGAAGGTGATACGGCCGGTCTTTTCGGTCAGCAGGCGCGCCCGCGACTTGCCGAAGCCCATGGCCTTGCCGCCGGTGCCTTGCATCTGCCGCATGACGTAGATCCAGACGCCGAGGATGACGAACAACGGCAGCCAGGTGAGCAGCAAGGCAGGGATCGGGCTGCTGTCATCGATCGGCGCGGCATTCACGCTGACGCCGCGGTCTCGCAAACCCTTCGTGAAGTCCTCGGTCGGCTCAAACGGCAAGACTGTCGTGAAGGCCCGGCCGTTCTCGGATTTCCGGTGGCCAAAAACCTCGCGGCCTTTGATTTCGACGTCGTTTATGTTGTTGCTGTCGACCTCGGCCTGGAATTCGCTGTACTTCAGAGTGTCCGCGCCGCTGCGCGCGGAATCGCCGCTGAACATGTTGAACAGCAGCACCAGCAGGACGATCAGGATGCCCCACACGAAGATATTGCGGCCGAGATTGTTCACGTTCACGTCACCTATCGGATGTTCGCCCTATTCGGGCCGGTTGTTGCACGACCGCCCGGGGCCTAAGCGCAGCCTGCCGGGGGAGTAAATAATGCGAGGCCGACATTAAGCAACTGTAAACCTTGAAGCGGCCAGGGCGTGGTGGGGTGCGTATTCAATGTCTACAGATACTTGTGAGTTCTGCGCCCGGTAATCAAGGTGCGGCACGGCAATCGGCCGTTTCCGCGCCCTTCCGGCCGGCCAGAGGGCCGGCAAAACCGGCCTGATCATCGCCGGAATGGGATGGCGGCGCAGGTCGGGCTGCCGCGCCAGGATCGTCCGATAGCCTTCGACGCCGAGGGCGGCCACCTGGAATCGCCCGGATCGGGACGAGCGGCCGGCCAGTCCGACGCCAAACCTGCCATCCCAGAGCGTGGTTTTGCCCGCCACCAAGCCGCAGGCGGCCTCGACAGCCGCCAACTCCCGGCAGATGAGCAGGCGACCCTTGTGGCTGACGATGCGGCAACCGCCAAGCGTCGCCCCGGCGCCAAGCCGGCCGGCGGCGATTTGCCGGTGGAGCCGAAGCAGCCGCTCCAGGCGGGGGGCATAGGCGCCACCGCCAATCGCCATCAGGCAACGGGCCAGCGCCCGCTGCGACAGTTCGGCGGGCGCGCCGGCGAGCGCGGCCGGTTCGAGCGAGAGATAGCCGGCGGTGTCAATCTCAACCGCCGCGGCCAGGAGAGCCGCCACGCCGTCTTCCATGACCTGGCGGGCGCGGCCCAGCGCCGCTGCCGTTTCCGCCAGCCGAGCTGCGGTCACGCCGGTTTCGGCCAGCGACGGCAGCAGGCGCCGCATGCGGATGCGGGCATGGACGGTGTTCTCATTGCTGGGGTCGTCGATCCAATCCTGGCCCCAAGCGCGCAGCGTGGCCGCAAGGCGGCCGCGCGGCACGGCCAACAAGGGGCGCAGCAGCCGGACCCCGTCGCCGCCGCTCACCGGCGCCATTGCCGCCAGCCCGTCGAGACCGCTGCCGCGGGCAAGGCGCAGCAGAAATGTTTCCGCCTGATCGTCGCGCTGATGGGCCAGCACCAGATGCAGGACGCCAATCTCTCGGCACGAGGCGCGGAGCAGCCGGTAGCGCGCTTCGCGCGCCGCCGCTTGCAGACCGCTGGCGAGCGGCGGGGCATCGATCCCCCGGTTCCAGGTCAGCTTGCGGTGAGCAATGCCATGAGCAGCCAGCCAGCTTCGCACCTGTTTCGCCTCGGCGGCCGATTCGGGCCGCAAACCGTGATCGACGGTCAAGGCGATAATCCGGCCGCGCCGGGTTCGCGCCCAGCGCTGGAGCAGGAGGGAGAGGCAGAGGCTGTCGCGCCCGCCCGATACGGCGACGGCTAGGTGGGGCCGCGCCTCGAACGGACCAAGACGGTCCATGAGGACCGCGAATTCCTCGTCGGTCAGCGGCGATTGCCCATCCATGTGGATTGCCCCCGCAGGCGCCAGCGGCGCCGATTTCACAGCGGCGCTCAGGGTGCGTCGGCCGTGGCGGCCACGCAAGCGGCGCGCGGTGGCGGAGGATGCGCGCCTATTGGCAGCTATTGCGCTGCTGTTCCTTGTTCACCCGTTCCTTCAGGGTGTCGGAAGCCTGGGGATAGCGTTTGCTCACTTCGGCGAAGGCGGTACAGGCATCCTGGCCCTGGCCCATCGCGGCAAGAGCCATGCCCAGCTTCAGCATGTTGTCCGGCGCCTTGCCGCTTTGGGGAAAGCTTTTCACGCCCTGGGCGAAGGTGATGGCGGCTTTCTTGTATTCGCCCCGTACGTAGTAGGTTTCGCCGAGCCAATAATTGGCATTGCCTGTCAGCGAGTGTTCCGGGTTCTGATCGATGAAGGCGCGCAACGCCTTCTCCGCGTCGTCATACTTGTTCTGGCGCAGCAAGCCGAAGGCATATTGGTACTGCTCATCGGGCGTCGCACCTGGCAGGACGGCCGGATTGACGGCCGCCGTCTGGGCAGGTTCAGTCTGGGCAGACGCGGATTGGGCGTTGGTGGCATCCAGGGCCTGTTGGGCCGCGGCCGCGGAGTTTTGCTGGTTCGCCGTCTGCGCCTCGTATTCGGTCTGGCTCATCGTGCCTAGAACCTTCGGACCGCTGCCGGGCGCGGGAACGGCCGTCGTATCCGTGACCCCCACAGAACCGGTGGATGCGTTGTCCGTCATTGCCGGTGCCGCCGCAGGGGCGGGTGGCGGTGTTGCCGCGCCCGCATCGCCTGTGGTCAGGGCACCCGCGTCACCGGTGCTCATGGCGCTTGGGGCACTTGTTCCATCGGCACCGACCGCGCCGGAACCGTCGCCCTGCCCGCCCTCGAGCTGGCTCAGCCGGAAATCCACATCGGACGCCATGCGGTCGAGCTTTTCCGTGAGCTGCCGCACCTGGTAGGAGAGCTGCTCCACCTGCCCGGTCAGGGCACTGATCTGGGACTCCAATTCCTGTATGCGCAACTCCTGTTGCGCCGCAACCGTCCCGGTGGCGGATTGAGCGCTGGCCATGCCCGGCAGCAACAACGCACACAGGAGAAATGCAATTTGTGCCGGAAGCAAAAGCACCCGGCGGTTTCGCTGGTTCATCATGATTCACAGCCTATGCTGTTGATCCGAAGCAGCGGCCCTAAGCCCCCAATTCTCGCCGACAGGTCGCGCCTATGGTGAAACCATTGACCGAACTTGGCGGCAAAATTGTGGCAGGCACTTGGCCAGTTAAGGGCCCGATAGGCACTTATTTGGGGACAACACCGCCAAAATGCAAACGGGCGCCGGCCCCCCAAGGGACCGGCGCCCGAATGATTGGCTTTGGCGGTGTTCGTATCCGCTATTACTGGAGGACCGTCACGCCGCGGCGATTCTGCGCCCACGCGGTCTCATTGCTATCCGCAACTTCCGGACGCTCCTTGCCATAGCTGATGGTCTGGATGCGGTTCGGATCGACGCCCTGGGCGACGAGATAGTTGCGGACGGCGTTGGCCCGGCGCTCGCCGAGAGCCAGGTTGTATTCGCGCGTGCCGCGCTCGTCGCAATGGCCTTCGACGGTGATGGCGTAGTTGCCATATTGATTGAGCCAAGCTGCCTGACGGTTCAGCGTATCCTGAGAGTCGGCGCGGATTTCATAGCTGTCGTAATCGAAGAAGACGCGATCACCGACATTCACCTGGAAATCCTCAACCGAACCCGGCGTCGACGACGTGCCGGAACCGCCGCCGCTGGTATCGGTGGTCGACGCTTCCTTGTCGGAAGCGCAGCCCGCGAGCAACAACACCGCCGCGATGAAAGTCACAATTTTTAACTTCATTTTCCTACCTCTTACCCCTTATTGGAGGAACACCCCTATGTCGAGGAACGTGATGCCCGAAGACCGGGCCGTATCCGATATGAGAAAAGGCGCCGGCGCCGCGCAATGTCGCCACCCCGCCTTTTTCGGCCTGTTCGCCATCGCAACATATCTCCGAATCTTCTAGGGAATCAAGGGCGACCAGGCCGGATCCGAACCGTCCTGCGGCGTCTCTACAAGGCGCTCATTTCGGCCCGTCAGGTCGATCGTATAGAGCCGCGTGGCGCTGCCGCCGCCGTCCTGACGGAAGAAGGAAATCACCCGGCCGTTCGGCGACCAGGTCGGGCCCTCCACCAGATATCCGCTGGTGAGCATGCGCTCGCCGCTACCGTCCGCCCGCATCACGCCGATATAGAAAGTGCCGCCGACCATACGGGTGAAGGCGATGAGATCGCCGCGCGGCGACCAGACCGGCGTGCCGTAGCGCCCGTCGCCGAAGCTGATGCGCGTGACGCCGCTGCCGTCCGAGTTCATCACGTAAATTTGCTGCGAGCCGCCGCGGTCGGAGTTGAAGGCGATGCGGGTGGCATCGGGCGAGAAGGAGGGCGAGGTATCGATGCCGGGGCTGTTGGTCAGCCGCGAAGTTTTCCGCGTGCGCAGATCCATCGAATAGATCTCGGTGTTGCCGCTGGCGGCGAGGCTCATCACCACGCGGTTGCCGTCGGGCCCGAACCGGGGTGCAAAGGTCATGCCGGGGAAATCGCCGAGCACCTCTTGCTGACCGGTCTCCAGATTCAGCAAGTGCACCCGCGGCTTGTCGTTGACGTAGGAGAGATAGGTGATCTCCTGCGTCGAGGGCGAGAAGCGCGGCGTCAGCACCAGGTTCTTGCCGTTGGTCAGGTATTTATGCCCGAAGCCGTCCTGGTCCATAATCGCCAAGCGCTTGATCCGGTTGGTCGCCGGCCCGGTCTCCGAGACATAGACCAGTCGGGAATCGAAGTAGCCATCCTCGCCGGTGATGCGGCTATAGATCGCATCGGCGACACGATGGGCGATGCGTCGCCAATTGTTGGCCGGCGCGGTGAGGGCGAGGCCCGCCATCTGCTGCTCCGCCAGAACGTCCCACAGGCGGAATTCGACGCGCAGGCGGCCGTCGGCCTGCTGCGTGACAGCGCCGCTGACCAAAGCGTCAGCATTTATGAGACGCCAATCGGGAAAGCGCGGCACGCCTTGAAGCTGCGCCGCCGTTTGGATGAATGCCGCCTTGTCGATGGGCCGGAACAGTCCGGACCGCTCAAGATCGGCGGCAATAACGGCGGATATCTGCGCGCCGAGATCGCCGGCCTCCGCCGAGCCGCCGGTGAAATCGGTGACCGCAATCGGGAGCGGCTGGATGTTGGGATCGGTGATGTCGATCTCGATCACCGCTTGCGCCTGCGACGCAAACAGGAGGGGAACCAACAAGACCAGAGCGAATCTAATGCATGAGATTCGTGCGTGCATCGCTGCCTATCTCCTCATCACTGACTGTGTTCAAGAATGCTAGTAGAAATCCGACTCGCGGAAGCGCGCTATGATGTAGCTCCAGACCCCGTAATCGCGCTCCAGATTCAGCGGAAACACTTTGCCGCCGGCGCCGCATTTTTGCACCGCGCGCTGGGCGTTTTCTGCGAATGATCTGTAGGTCGGATCGCCCATGCGGGCGCGATCGGCGCGGGAGATTTCGACATCCCGCAGCGTGGCATCGGGGTTCATCTTGATCTCCAGCGTCACCACGAGTTCTCCGGCCGCTGCGACGCCGCCAGGGGAAAACCAGCATTGCCGGATATAGTTCCGCAAGGCGTCTTCCTCGCCCGCCGGCAGTCGCTGGGGAATCCCTTCGGTCTGCGGCTCGTTGGCCGGCACTTCTTCCTGAGGTGGCACGGCGGCCGTCTGCTCGTCGGCCAGCTTGTTGATAACCTCCCCAACGAAATCCTCTTCGTTGGTCTTCTTCGTCTCGTCCTTCCTCTTCTCTTCCTTCTTCTTCGGCGGCTCCGGCTTTTGCGGCGGCACCGGCACGTCCTGCACTTCCGCGACCTGTTCGGTTGGAACGGGTATAGGTTCCGGTGGAGTTTCCTCCTTCGGCTGCTCTGCAATCACCGGCTCGGGCGTATCTTCCTCCTGCGGATTGGCGCTTTCCTGCGGTTCAGGATTGGGGGCTTCCTCCGGCACGACCTGATTCTCTGTCACCTCAGGCACAGTCGGAGGCTCCGGCTCCACGACCGGATCGGGCAGCGTCGGCGCCGGCGGCGCAATGGGAATCTCCGCCTTCGGCGGTTCTTCCTTCTTCTCTTCCGTCTTCTTTTCCTGCGTCACTTTTGGCGCGGTTAGCTGATCCGATGAGACGACCGTCACGGGCGTCGCCGTCATGCGCAGCGTCTCCGGCTCCCAGAACCAGGGGATGCCGAACAAGATCAGCAGCAGCACGAAGATGTGCAATACGCCGGAAAGGAGAACGCCTTCACGCATGTCGATGTCCGGGCCTCAATTCCCCTGCGTGCCTTCGGCCGGTGTCGCCGGCTTGTCCGAAGATTCCGTGACCAGCGACAGCTTGGTGAAGCCTGCTCCGGTCAGCAGACCCATCACCTCCACCACGCGGCCATAGTTGATCGCCTGGTCGCCCCGCACATAGATGGTTGTGTCGGATTTGTTCTGGGTGATCGCCAACAGGCGCGGCGTCAGAGCCTCAAGCGCCACCGGCGTTTCCTGGATGAAGATGGCGCCGGTCTTGTCGACCGAGATGACCAGCGGCTCCTCCGGCTGCGTCAGCGGCGGAGCATCGCTCTTGGGCAACACCAATTCGACGCCGGAGTTCAGCAGCGGCGCCGTCACCATGAACACGATCAGTAGCACCAGCATGACGTCGACCAGCGGCGTCACGTTGATGTCGGACATGGCCGAGTGGCGGCCGCGGCGGCTGTAGCGATGCTGGGTGGTATTGAGACGGACGGCCATTTAGCGTCTCTCCTCCAATTGACGGGAAAGGATGGCGTTGAACTCGCCGGCGAAGGCCTCGAGTCGATAGCCGTAGCGGCCGATATCGCCGGAGAGCTTGTTGTAGGCCAGCACGGCGGGAATCGCGGCGACGAGGCCGAGGGCCGTGGCGAACAGCGCCTCGGCGATGCCCGGCGCCACCACCGCCAGGCTGGTGTTTTTGGCGGCGGCGATGGAGGCGAAGCTGTTCATGATGCCCCAGACCGTGCCGAACAGGCCGACGAACGGCGCCGAGGAGCCGACCGAGGCGAGGAAGTTCATATGGCGCTCCAGCTGCTCCATCTCGCGGCCGAGGGTGATGTCCATGACCCGCTCGATGCGTTCCTTGAGGCCAGCTTTGAGTTCGGTCGTCGTGAGCAGGCCCTTGGCTGCCGAGCGGCGCCATTCACGCATCGCCGCAACGAAGATGGAGGACAGCGGATCGGGCGGCCGGTTGCCGAGGCGGTCGAACAGTTCTTCCAGCGAACCGCCGGACCAGAAGCTCTCCTCGAATTGCTTGGCACGGGTGCGCAGGCCGCGGATGCGGATCATCTTCGTGAAGATGATGGCCCAGCTCCAGAACGAGGCGAGGATCAGCATCAGGATCACCACCTTCACCACGATGTCCGCCTGCCAGAAAAGGCCCATCAGGCTGAAATCGTAAACACTCTCGGTGCCCGGCAGTTGCGTGACATCGAGGGGCGCGGTGGGCACAGCGGTGACCGGCTCGGTGGGCACCGCCTGCACCGTGCCGGTTTCATTCTGTGCGAGTTGGATAAGGTCAATTGCCATCGGCTGATCAATGCCCCCGCTTTTTGGAATTGGATTGAAAATAATTCTGCAGCGCCACCTGAATATTGTCCGGCAGCCGCGCCGGCCGGCCGGCCTGGTTCAGGCAGGCCAGCTTGACCTTGAGCCGCGCCAGATCCTCGCCGTTGCGCTTGACGGTTTGCAGCGCCTCGAGCGAAGCGCCGCCCACATTGGTGACCCGTGTTTCCACCTGCAGCAGATCGTCGAGCCGCGCCGGCCGCAGATAGTCCACCTCGCAGCGACGGACGAAGAAGCTCAAGCCCGTGTCGCGCAGCATGCCCGCGTGATCGGCGCCGGCGTCGCGCATGAATTCGGTACGCGCCCGTTCGGCGAAACGCAGGTAATTGGCGTAATAGACGACACCGCCGGCATCGGTGTCTTCGTAGTAGACGCGGATGGGATGGTGGTGGATGGCGGCACTACGCGTCATCGCCCACCTCCTCCGGCCCGCCGCCCAGCAGGTCCATCTGCTCGGCCGCGCGCTTGGGCATCGCCAGGCCGAGATAGCGGAAGCCGACCGCGGTCAGCAGCCTCCCGCGGGGCGAGCGCTGCAGCAGCCCCTGCTGGATCAGGTAGGGCTCGATGACTTCCTCGATGGCGTCGCGCTGTTCCGACAGCGCCGCCGCCAGTGTCTCGACACCCACCGGCCCGCCTTCGTAATTCTCGGCAATGCAACGCAGGAAGCGGCGATCCATGGCATCGAGGCCCTGCCCATCCACTTCCAGCCGGTTGAGCGCCGCATCCGCCGCCTTGGCATCCACTTTCTTCGTGCCCGCAACGGCGGCAAAATCGCGCACCCGGCGCAACAGCCGGCCGGCCACGCGGGGCGTGCCGCGGGAGCGGCGAGCGATCTCCTGAGCGCCGCTGGCGGTGATATCCAGGTCGAGCACCTTCGCGCCGCGCAGCACCACGCGCTCCAGCTCCTCCGATGTGTAGAACTGCAGCCGCAGCGGAATACCGAAGCGCTCCCGCAGAGGCGTGGTGATGAGGCCCGAGCGCGTCGTTGCGCCGATCAGAGTGAAGCGCGGCAGGTCGATGCGCACCGAGCGCGCCGCCGGCCCTTCGCCGATGATGAGGTCGAGCTGAAAATCCTCCATCGCGGGATAGAGAATTTCCTCCACCGCCGGATTCAGCCGATGGATCTCGTCGATGAACAGCACGTCGCGCGTTTCCAGGTTGGTCAGCAGCGCCGCCAGATCGCCGGCACGGGCGATCACCGGGCCCGATGTCATGCGGAACCCGACGCCGAGTTCGCGGGCCACGATCTGCGCCAGGGTGGTCTTGCCCAGGCCCGGCGGCCCATGCAGCAGCACATGGTCCAAGGCATCGCGTCGCGCCCGCGCCGCCTCGATGAAGACGCTGAGATTCTCCCGCACCGCCTGCTGGCCGACGAATTCGGCGAGGCGCTGCGGCCGGATCGACGCTTCGGCGGCGTCCCCGGTAGCGGCGGCGGGGCTGATCATGCGGCGGTCGGTCAT
>Ga0184626_10000022_pt1 | contig 28892 bp, 20 predicted proteins | sample PLM3_60_b1_FD_133142 | JGI IMG/M metagenome (GOLD analysis project Ga0184626, IMG submission 133142) | Groundwater sediment microbial communities from an aquifer in East River, Colorado, USA - PLM3_60_b1 | ecosystem: Environmental > Terrestrial > Soil > Riparian zone | place: USA: East River... | reverse complement strand
CTGTTGCCGGTGGACCTCGTCCTCTGCTTGTTCGCGGGTTTGGTCGTGGCCGCAGCAGACAGGAAGCCGGGTGCGATGCGCGTGGCCATACGCGCCGTCGCCGTGGCAGGAATTGCCTGGGCTGGTTTGCGCGGCGCGGATCGCACGTTGCAGATGCTCCGCGACAGCCGATACGAGGCCGGGGCGTGGCTCGAGCGAAATGTCCTGCCCGGTGACATCGTGGCGTACTACGGTGCGCCGTTGAAGCTTCCACGGCTGCCGCTCTCCGCCGTGGTCACGCCCGCCGCCGGCCAGCTGAGCTATGTCTACAAGAGACGGCCACCCACGACGCTCGCGCCGCCCGCGTTCATCGTTTCAATCCCTCAGCTGCGCACCGAGCTCGACCACGAGTGGAGCGTTCCCGACGCCACGTTCGCGCAATTGTTCGACGAATCGTCCGGGTATCAACAGGTGCTGGCCATTCAAACCGGGGCCTTGTGGCCGCGCCCGCTGCTCGTCGCCTCGTGGGTCAACCCGCCCGTACGGGTCTTTGCCCGGAACGACATTGTTCCGCGGCTGCGGGATCCCGCGCGCATCGAGCTGCCGGATCCGCGCTAGGTCGAAGCAGCGCCGCCCCGTTTCGCGTTCGGATAGATTTGGTGAGAGTATCGCGGCAATCGATTGCCCGAGCAGACGGACGCGACACGTCGATTGACGTCCTTCGGTGCTCTGGAACGGTTTACTGCGAATAGACCACTACAACCACGGCCATGTCCCTGACGACGTTTCTTGCAACTTATTTTCGCCATCCGCGACAACTCTTTTTCAGAAGGGCCATCTTTCAGGTTCATCTCTGGATGGGCCTGAGTCTCGGGCTCTATCTGTTGGTCATGAGCTTGACCGGCGTCGCGCTCGTCTTCGACGAAGAAATCGCGGCCTCAATGGATCCGCAGCTCTTCCATGTGCGCGGAACCGCTGGGCAACACGTCGATATGGACACGTTGATCCAGTCAGTGCGCGCGACGTATCCGAACAAGAGAATCTGGCGAGTCTACGCGCCAACGACAAGGCGGGACACGTACCTCATCAGCGTGGAGGAAACAGGCGGCTTTCGCACGGTCTTTGCGCATCCGGCGACGGGCGCGATTCTAGGTGAGCTCCCACGAGACAGTTTCATGTCCTGGATGTGGAGCGTCCACGCGGACCTGGTTTCCGGAGACCTGGGCCGCCGCATCAACTGCACGCTTGGGCTATTCGCATTAGTGCTGTTCGCCACCGGTTTGCTCGTCTGGTGGCCCGGCGCTGCCGGCTGGGAGCGCGCGCTTGGCGTGAACAGGCACGAGAGCTGGCCAAGCGTCACGCGGCGGCTGCACGGCGCCGTTGGCTTTTGGACTTTCATCTTTCTCGTCATGTTTGCGACGACGGGCGCCCTTTACTATTACGGGCCGGAGTTCTATCGGGCACTCGCATTGGTATCGGCGCGCTCGAATCCCCCGGAGGCGTGGTCCGATCCCGCGTTGGCTGGCAAGTCAGCCCGACCGAGCGTCGCGCAATTGATCGTTCAGGCGCAAGCAACGTCGCCGGACAAGACGTTTTGGGCATTGTTCCAACCAATGTCGGCCAAGGGACCTGTCCAGATCATCATGGGGCCGATCGGCAACGACCTGGGCCGCCACGCCTGGGACTGGAACGCCACGGGACACCGCTACATGTTCTTCGATCAATACGACGGGCGCTTGCTTGGCCAGTGGGATCTCAAAAATCGCACGGTTGCCGACTTCGTGCGCTCATGGGTGGTTCCTCTGCATCGCGGCGGCTTCGATGGATTCGGGGTCAAGATCCTGTGGGCCATCATCGGTCTCGCTCCGGCGCTGTTGTTGATTGCCGGCGCGTTGATGTGGTGGAATCGTGTCCTGCACCCTTGGCTGACAAGGCGAAGCCGTAGCGCCGGTGCATGAAGAATCCAGGCAAGGCGATGCTGATGGTCGCTCGCGTGCTGCTCGGGGCGGGCCTCTTTTGGCTGGTGGCCAGCAAAACAGACGGCTGGCGCCTCGCGTTCCCCGTGCTCTCTTCGCCGGCCATACTGCTGCCGGTGATCGCGTTTTCGCTCGTAGGTGCCTTCTTGGAGGCTTTGCGGCTCACTACGTTGCTGCAGGCGCAGGGGGTATCGATTACCGTCCGCGAAGCATTCCGGTTGGTCACCGCCGCGTTTTCGTTCAACTTCTGCATCCCGGGGGGCGCAAGCGGCGATCTTTCGAAGCTCTTCTACCTTCGCGCCGCTCGCAAAGACAAAGGATGGGAACTTGCAACGGCGATCTTCGTGGATCGCTTGGTGGGACTGCTGTCGATGCTGATGTTGGTCACATTGCTGGGCGTGGCGTGTTGGCCGCTCGTGCACAATTCTCCGATGTTGCTGGCGTTATTCGCCACTGCGGCGGGGTTCATGGCCGGGATCGCGATTTTTGCGGCGTTGTGCCTGTCCACGGCTCCCTCACTCCGGCGCTTGCTTGGAAAAGTATTGCATTCCATGCCGTTGCGCTGCCATCTGGAGAGGATCGCGGAGTCCTTTTTTCGCTTCAGCGATCACCGCGGCGCGCTCCTTCGCGCGCTATTCATTTCGGTCGTGGGCAATCTCGCGGGTGCGGCAGTGTTCACCGTTCTCGGGTGGGCGTTGTATCCACGCTCACCCTTCCCGACCCCAGCCATGCTTTCCCTGCTGGGGATGTTCGCCAACGCCGTGACGATTACCCCCGGCGGATTGGGTGTCGGGGAAGCCGCGTTCGACCTTCTGTTTGGCGAGGCAGGATTGCAAGGCGGCGCCGCCATCATGATCATTTGGCGTGTCGGCATGCTTCCGCTCTGCCTCCTCGGCATTGCCTTCTACCTGGGCGGGTTGGGAATTCACGGTCGCGATGCTCGGGCCAGCGTGGAAAAGAATGAGCGGCTTTGCTAAAGGAAGCCTCGACGGCGAAAGCGCTTTGAACAAAATACGCCCGGTTGAGCAGTATGAGGCCGCCGCAGCCGAAGCTATCGGCCGTCGCCACGCAGTGGCGTTTGCGTACGCGCGGACAGGACTCGTCGCGATCCTGCAAGCCGCCGGCCTGAAGCCCGGAGATGAAGTCATTCTCTCGCCGCTTACCTGCAAGGTCGTTCCGCTCGCCTTATTGTCCATTGGACTAAAGCCAATCTACGCCGACATTTCTCGGCAAACCTTGAATCTGGATCGAGCGGGCGTATCCGCATTGACAGGACCCGCGACGCGTGCCGTTCTGTTTCAACACACGTACGGCAATAGCGAAGGAATTGAAGCAGTCGCCGAGTTCTGCAAACGCAGCGCGCTCCTGCTCGTCGAGGACTGCGCGCAGAGTATCCCTCAGCGTCGCAACGGGCCTGGGCGATGCGGTCACGCAACAATTTTCAGCAACAATCCCAGAAAACCGGTCCCCGCCGGAAGTGGCGGTATCGTCGCGACGGACGACGGAGCCTTGGCGGAGGCCATCAGGCAACGCCGAAGCAACCTTCCCTACCAAACACCTTGGGTCAATTTCATGTGGCGCGCCAACGTGTCGCTGCATGACCTTTTGGTAGGTCCCAAGACCTACTGGCCGCTCTTCTCGTTAGCAAGGACATTCAGTTCGGTCTATCAAGAACGAACATTGCCTCGGGAGATCGCGTCAGAGGTTACGCAGCTAGCCGCGCAGCCCTCCGGATTTCATATCCGTCGGGGCTTGGCCTGGCTGCCCAAGGTCGACGAACTGTCTGCCCAGCGAACGATGTGCTGCGAAGATTACGCGCGCCAATTTCGGGATTATCCTGAGATCACGTTGGCGACGACAGGGCGGCTGCCGCTGTACTTCTTTCCAATCGTCGTGGCCAACAAGGATCACCTCTTGCGCAATGCGCAGAGGCGTTTGCTGGAGCTTGTTTCCTGGCCGATTCGACTGCCGATTTATCCGGTAGAGCGCGAGAGCGACCTGATTCGATATGCCTATGCGTCAGGCAGCTGCGTCAACGCCGAGGATATCGCCTCCCGGCTGGTAGGATTGCCCACAGATTTCGGTGCAAACGCAAATCGCAGGACGGCCATCGTTCGGCTTATCAAGCACCATCATGACCGCTTCCAATAGAGGACCCTTGGATATCCGCAGACTGACGCCAGACATGGAGCCGGCCCTGACGGAGTTTCTTCAAGGTCACGTTGAGGCAACGGTGTTCCACGAGCCCTGGTGGTTCAGGGTCCTCAGCGAGACCTACGACCATCAATGTGACTATTGGATTGCGCAGGAAGAGCGCAAGATTTGTGGAATCTTCCCCGTTGTTTCGCTGCGCGTGCCTCTTCTCGGAAGAAAAATGATTGCTCTTCCGTACCAATATCACTGCGGCGCACCGCTTGCTAGCTCAGAGCCGGTTTTCAATGCGCTCGTGGATCATGCCAAAAAGGTCGCTCACGAGAAGAATGCGGACTACATCGAGGTGCGAAGCTTCTACGAGCTGCCCGCCTTGGAACGACTCGGATTTGCAGCGGTCGACACGCAGCTATCGAAGACGATCGTGCCTCTGCAAGGATTGGATATCAAGGGCCTTCGCGAGGGACATAGGAAGGAACTTCGAAAAGCGCTGGCGTCGGGCGTTCGCATTGAACGAGACTCAACTCTGAAGGGTTTGGATACCTTTTGGAAGCTCTACCGTCTCGATGGCCGCGAACTCGGGGGACCGCAGGCTGGCTGGCGGTACTTCAGTAGCCTTTACAGCAACGCGGGAGACCAGTATCGCCTCTGGCTCGCACGCGAGGCATCGGATTGCATCGGAGGCCTGATTACGCTCGATGATGGAGCAATGGTGTTCGCACGAAATGGATCGTATTCGAGTCCACGGGCAAAGGCGGTGCGATTGGGCAGAGCTCTGATCTGGCATTCCATGGTGGATGCCGCATCGCGCGGTTGCAGCCGATACGATCTTGGCATTTCCTGGGTACGAGACAAGGGCCTGATCGATTTCAAAGAAGGATGGCAAGGTGTGACTCAACCGGTCAGGGCGTATGTCTTGCCCATCAAATCCTGCGCTCCTCAACCGGGCAGTTATTTCGAAGGTTACCAACTTGCGAAGGCTGTCTGGCGCAGGCTTCCCATTCCGATCGTCGATCGGCTTGGGCATCAGATCACGCGGTGGATCGGCTAAGGCCTTGTACAGTGAGCGCGGTGAATCCCGTGACGGCAGGTGAACCTCTGGCCGTGGTCCATATGGACCTCGATGGCCATGCCGACATTTGCCGCGCCCATGGTTGGCGGTTCACGGGCCGGCGCGATACGATCTTCGAATCGGGCCTGCGCAATGCGCTCGAATTTTTCACGAGGCACCGAATTCGCGCGACACTGTTCACAATAGCGCAGGACGTCCGCGACGCGGCAAAGAAAGACTATCTGTGCGAAGCGGTAAGGCTCGGACACGAAATCGGCTCGCACACGATCACGCATCGGAAGCTCACGGGTCTCGCGCCGAAGGAAAAACGGAAGGAGATCTGCGAGAGTCGCGATATCATCGAACAAGCGTTGGGCGTGTCCGTGGGAGGATTCCGAGCGCCGGGTTTTGCGATGGATGCCGGCGCACTTCGCTTGCTGGAACCCGCTGGCTATCGCTACGATTGCTCGCTCTTTCCGGACTCGCGAACGGCAAAGCGAGTGGGCCTGGACGCGATTCCTCCTACGCCGCACATTCTCGGCTTCTCGAAGGGGCTTCTCGAACTGCCGATGCCCGCCTATACACCCCTGCCTGTCCCCTTTCATCCCAGCTACAGCCTGGTGCTGGGAGCCTGGTATTTCCACATGGGGATTCGCCGCGCACGGCGGACTGGGGCACCACTTCTGCTGTTGTTTCATCTGACGGATTTCGCGGATCCGTTGCCGACCGCGGATCTGCCCAGTTGGAAGGCAAAGTTCTATACGCTATCGTTCCTGAGCCGGGCAGAGAAGGTGTTTCGTTGCGCACAGATGCTGGATCTGGTCCGGAGGCATTATCGTATCGTGAGCACGGCAGACCTGGAGCGGGAGTGCGAAGGGCCCATCGGTGCCTCGACGATAGCAAAGGTACCGTCGTGAATTCAGTCACCCGGAATCTCGAATCGGGAAAGAACCAAGTCCAGGAACACGACCCAACCGCGCCAGCTCGTATCGATCGTCACGCCCTTCTACAACGAGGGGGAAGCCGTCGAGCAGCCGGCGACCCTTAAGCTTCCGTTCTGGGTTCAACAATTTTTCGGCGTGATTCCGAACGGCTAACCAGCAGCTTCCATCCGGGCCACTCAGAGCGCGTTGGAGTATTCGGGAGGCGTGCGCTCACGGCGCCCTCCGCGCTTCGTTTTTCGGAGGGCCAAAATGCACGACCCGCACCCAATGATATTGTTCCTCGTCGAGAATATTGCGATGCTCGGCTAGCATCATTTCGACAACGCGACCAAACGCGGCATTGTGACTCACGCGCTCATTAATCACCAACCATTTGCCCGTGCAGCCCGCTTTCTCACTGTTGAATTCGTTTTCTCTGAGATTGTGAATCTCGACGTCGTTGTATCGGTAAAGGTGCCACTGCCGCGGCACGCCTCCCCCTGGAACGAACGCTAAGCAATCCCCACTTTGGTACCTGTCGTGAATGAAAGCAAGGGCGTCCCGATAATTCTCCTTGTACGGAACCTCGAGTACGGTATAGATACCCAGCGTCGAGTACACGACGATCGCGGCTATCCAGACATAGCGAATACCGGGCTTAGTGATCGAGGTCAGCGCGCGCGCAACAAGCAAGTAGAAAGGGGCAAGCGCTGCAAGCGCGTATCGAACATCGTATTGAACTCCCTGGGTGCCAGCAACAAGTAGCAAGACGAGCGGTATTGCAATCAGGAGCCCAAGAAGCGAAACACGCTTGCAATCGTCTTGCGACGTCCCGAGCGCAGGCAACCACCGGCGCAGAGGCGTGGCGGCAAGCAGGCCCAGGAGAAAGACAAAGAAGTATGGAACATAACGAATTTGTGCCACGACCGCGGCCACCAGCACGACCGAGAGGAAGGCTGCAGTTGCGAGACTGCGCTGGCGAAGATCATCCAGGCTTTCGACCCAGCGGCATGTAGTCACCAGTACGGCCCCAAGAAGCGCCCATTTCCAGGCTCCGCCAAGAGCGCCAAGAGCGATCACGAGGGCCATTGCGATGAAACCCGGCTCCCACCTGCAACGCAACACCAACAGGGCTGGCGCGCAGAAAAGCGCGCTGCTGACCACGATTGCCCACGGTGTGCGTGCCGGCGCAATAACGCTATCGAGCCGGGCATTGCCGAAGGCGACCAGGTTCTCCCAGGGCGTATCCCAGCCGACACTGAACCACGGCGGCTGCTTGATCTTTGCCACTGCGAATGATGGGAACGCAGACCCGATGCCTTTATACAAGATCCACGGGAGGCAGGCCGCAGCACCGAGCGCGAGGGCAAGCGCGATCCACCAAAGGGGCACGCGCGTGCGAGCATGGATAACGTGCCAGAGGGCGATGGCGATGATGACAAATACGGCGTAGTAATGCGTCCCCAGCGCAAGGAGCGCACACAGCGTCGCGCCAAGCCAGGCGGCCAGACTGCGTCGCTCGATGGCGCGTACATAGAAGGCGGCGGTCATGACGGTGAAGAACATGAGCTGCGAGTAGGGCCGAACTTCCTGTGAGTAGGCGATGGCAAGCTCGGATATCGCGAGCAACGCCACGCCGATGGTCGCAGTCGCCCGGTCATACAGCTCGCGGCCGAGCCAGTACACCGCGGGCAACGTGGCAATTCCGAACAACGCCACCAACAGGCGAGCGGAGAGGGAATCATTCCCTACGACGTTGAGCCAGCCGCGAAGAAAGAGATAGTGGAGCGGCGGTATATATAAATCGGCGACAAGGGCCGCCATCATTTCCGAGAACGGCAATGTACTCTTGTCCCACGATAACGCCTCGTCGGTCCAGATGCTTTGGGAGTCGAGATGGACGATTCGGAGCACAACTCCGACGACCAGTGAAAGCGCCAGCAGCCAATAGAGGGCATTCGATTCGCGGCGCGCGGACGTCGTCAAAATGGGTCTCCGATCACTAAGCTCATTTTTCGCCAGCGCGCCCAAGGTGGTTTTGCGGGTAATCGCCATCGGCGAGCGCGTCCCACGCAACGTTTCTCGAACTGTATCGCGAACTGGGCGTTTGGGTATGCGCAGCCGGCGGGTTAACTCTTGCGTCCACCCCCGCCCGCCGCAGATCGCCCTCCCATCGATTGCCGGAATCCGCCGGTTACGACTACGATATCCTCCCGATTCGCGGGGTATTCGGCGGCGTGGCGATGCGTTCCACGAAGACAAGATAGCGGCGAGCGCGTTGTCGTTGGATGCCCGTCTGCGAACGCCGAAGGAGCAATTGCGTGTCGAATCTCGCAGGAAAGCCATGCCGCATCACGATCGCCTGGGTCTTGGCCGTTCTGCTGACGGTGCTGATAGCAATTTGTTACCTACCTGGGATTTCGCCACTTCGCATTTTTCGGCGCGGACGCCGAGCAAGAAACATCGACCTGATGACTTCAAATCTTGCAACTTTGTATCGGTCACCGCATCGATATATGCTTCGATGCTGACGGGTGCCGGCGCCGTTCGTTGGGAATGCCGGAGCGTCGGCTTCGCAGGTTTGCTGAAGCGACTTGGAAGTAATCGTCGCAACCTATCGAGAATCGGGAATCCTGCATGAAAGCCGTCACCCAGAATCTCAGATCGGGAAAAATGCAGGTCCAGGAGATCCCGCCGCCTTCGCTGCGGCCCGAGGGTGTTTTGGTTCGCGTGCGGCGCTCGCTGATCAGCCTGGGCACCGAGCGTGCGGTGATCGAGCTCGCCAACAAGGGAATGGTGGGCAAGGCCAGGCAAAGGCCCGACCTCGTTGCGAAAGTGTTGAACAAGGCGCGGCAAGAGGGACTGTGGAACACGTTCAAAGTCGTGCGAAACTTGATGGATTCGCCGATTCCCCTGGGCTATTCCTGCGCCGGCGAGGTCCTCGCCGTCGGTGAGGAAGCCATGGAGTTTGCCACCGGCGACCGCATCGCGTGCGCCGGCCTCAACTTCGCCAATCATGCAGAAATCGACTATGTGCCGCGCAATCTGGCGGTCAAGCTGCCCGCGGGTACCTCTTATGACGCCGCCTGCTTCGTGACGGTCGGCGCGATCGCGATGCAAGGCGTGCGCCTTGCCAATCTGCAACTGGGTGACAAGGTCGTCGTGATGGGCCTGGGCCTCGTCGGTCAACTTGCCGCCCAACTCGTGCGCTCCGCGGGCGCGACGGTCATCGCAACCGATCTCGATCCTTCCAAAGTGGAGCTCGCCGCACGACTGGGAGCACACCATGCCGTTCCGGATGGACAACTGAACGCCCTGGTCGCGGAGGTCAGCGGCGGCTACGGCGCCGACGCGGTGGTCGTCTGCGCCGCTACGAAATCGAGCGATCCGCTGCGGCAGGCCGGCTCCCTGTCACGGCTCAAGGGCCGGGTCGTGGTCGTAGGCGACGTGGGAATGGAAATCGAACGCCGCGCATTCTTCGAAAAAGAGATCGAGCTGATTGTCAGCCGGTCGTACGGGCCCGGCCGCTACGACCCAGCCTATGAAGTGCGCGGCATCGACTATCCGCTCCCTTACGTCCGATGGACCGAGCAACGGAACATGCAGTCGTTCCTAGAGCTAATCGCGCGCGGCAGCGTCGACGTAGCACCCCTCATCACGCACCGCTTTGCGATTGCCGATGCCGAAGCGGCATATCGCGTTGTCACGGGCGAAGTCGACGAGCGTGCGATCGCCATGCTCCTCGAATATGACGGCCCCTCGGAGTTGCCTACCCGCGTCGCCCTGCCCGCCGCGAAGGCATCCAGGTTGGACCACCCGATCCGCCTGGGCGTGATTGGAGCGGGGCAATTTGCCAAGGCCGTGTTATTGCCGTCCTTCGCAGCCTGCAAGCAATTGCAAATTCATGCGGTTGCCACGGCGTCGGGTCTTACCGCCCGCGATGTCGGACAACGTTACGGCGCCAAGTTCTGTACCAGCAATGCCGCGGAGGTCATTGCCGATCCTGAAATCGATGCCGTCCTGATCGCGACACGTCACGATCAGCATGGCACGCTCGCGGCGCAAGCGATCCGCGCCGGCAAGGCGGTCTTCGTAGAGAAGCCGCTGGCGATCACACTCGATTCGTTGCTGCAAGTACAGGAGGCGGTTACGGCTTCGGCGTCGCCGCGTTTGCTGGTTGGCTACAATCGTCGTTTTTCGCCGCTGGCCGTGAAATGCAAGGCGTTCTTTTCTGCGCGGGTGGAACCTCTATTCATCACCTATCGCGTCAATGCCGGTACCTTTCCAGCCGACAACTGGGTGTTCGATCCAAAGGAAGGAGGTGGCCGAATCCTGGGCGAGGTGTGCCACTTCGTTGATTTCATCTGCTATCTCACGGGCGCTCGACCGGAACGCATTTTTGCCGAAGCGTTGCCAGGGAACGGACCGCGGACGCTCACGCGAGACTCAGTGTCGATAACTCTCCGCATGACGGACGGCTCCATTGGGGCAATCCATTACCTCGCCAATGGCGATCCCAGCGTCCCGAAAGAATACGTCGAAGCATTCTGCGGCCAGCGCACGGCGATACTGAATAATTACCGCTCGCTGTCGCTCCATGAGCGAAACAAGTCGGCAACGCATCGGCTCGTCAACCAGGCCAAAGGACACAGCGAAGAAATCGACGCCTTTGTTGGCGCCGTCTCCGGCGGTGGACCGATGCCCATCGACTACGAGACGCTGGTCGCCGTCACGCAAACCACGTTTCTCGTTCATGCGAGCCTGGATCTGGGCGAACCCGTAACTTACGTGCCGCCCGCCTCCATGCCGCAGCCGCACGGCAGCCGCGCGTGAATCAGGAACCGCCAGGCGAGCCCTATCAAGCGGCGATCCTTGAGCAGATTCCGCGGGTATTGAGCCGAATGGATCGGGAGCGCGACAGTCGAACTGCGGGTTGCTGCGACCGAACATTCTGGGCGTGGAAGTTCACGGATTTTCCAGGAGCTCGTTTCCAGGAGGCAGTCTGCGTCCTCAGCTTCGTGCATGCGACGGAGTTCGCCGGCAATTCGTATTATGGCAACGCGAATCTCCTCGACTGGATCGACATGGGGTTGCGGTACTGGACCTCGATTCAGCACGCCGACGGCAGCTTCGATGAGGCGTACCCCAACGAGCGATCGTTGGCGGCAACTGCATTTACGTCGTTTTACGTTGGGGAGACGCTCACTTTTCTGGGTACGAAGCTTGCCAACGAAACTACGAACGTAGTCCGCGAAACCATGAACCGCGCCGGCGATTGGCTGATCAAGAACGACGAAACGCACGGGTTTCTGTCCAATCACCTGGCCGCCGCCAGCGGCGCCCTGCAGCACATCTTCATGCAGACCGGGGAATCGCGCTTCAGGGAGCGGAGCGCCTATTTTCGTGATCGCATTTTCGAACACCAATCTGCGGAGGGCTGGTACGAAGAATACGGAGGCGCCGACTTCGGATACCAGACGCACGGCACTTTTTATCTCGCACGGCTGCTGGAGCTCGACCCGCAGCCGCAACTTGCCGAATCGCTCGCACGCGCCGTACATTTTCAAGGAATGTTCATTCACCCCGATCGGAGCCTGGGAGGCGAGTACGGCAGCCGCAACACGCAGACGTACTATCCCGCTGCTTTCGAAATGCTCGCCGGGAAGGACAAAGCGGCAGCCTGGATTGCGCAAACCATGCGGCCGGCTGTCGGCAGCTCGTGCGCAGCCGGCGTACGCGCCGTGGATGCGTACAATCTTTTCCCCATGCTGAACAATCTGGTCTTCGCCTTGCGGGCATGCCGTCAGCCCGACCGCGTGATGGCGGTACCGGAGGAGCCCGGAAAAGAGGAAGATTTCCTATGGTTTCGGGACGCTGGCATTGCCCGTTTTCGCCGGAACGACTACGTGGCCTATGTCGGCGCAAGCAAAGGCGGGATCGTCAAACTGTTCGACCGGCGCACGCGTTGCCTGACCTATAGCGACTGCGGCTACATCGGACAGCAGCGCGATCGAAAGCGCGTAACGTCTCAGCATTTCGACCGGGACCGGCCGGTTGAATTGGGACCGGGGAAGGTCACACTGACGACCTCGTTCGTTCGCGTTGCGCGGCCGGTCATGCAGCCCTGGCTGTTTCTGGGGTTTCGCGTGTTCAGCCTGACGCTCGGACGGTCGGCGGCACTTGCCCGGTGGCTCAAGCAACGCCTGGTCACGGTCCTGATCTATCGGAAGCATCAAGTTGGCATCGAGTTGCGGCGCACGATCGAGTTTCATGAAAGTCATGTGACCGTCCGCGACCGTCTGGAAGGCGCGGGCCTCGCGAATCTGGTAGATATCCGGTGGGTACCAGCGTTTACGACTATTCACATGGGCTCGTCGCGTTATTTCGTCGCCAGCGAATTGAACGACATCGGATTCGACGCCGAGCAGTCGGAACGGCTTGACCCCCGCCGCCTTTCCGAACAGCCGGTACGGGAGCGAACCATTCGGTTCGATTGAAGGGATCGACGTAAGATGTGCGGCATCTGCGGCTACACCGGCTTTCGCGATCCGCAGCTTCTGCAGGCGATGACGGCGTCGCTGCGGCATCGCGGACCGGACAGCTTCGGCTACCTGCACCACGAAGACGTGGGTCTCGGTCATGCGCGGCTTTCCATCATCGACGTCGCCGGAGGTCAGCAGCCGATCGAGAACGAGGACGGCTCGCTGTCGGTAATCCACAACGGCGAGTTCTACAATTTTCGCGAGCTTCGCGACGAGCTGCTGACCCGCGGCCACCGATTCCGTACCCGATCCGATACTGAAGTCATCCTGCATCTCTACGAGGAGATGGGACCCGAGTGCGTCAAGCGCCTCGCGGGCATGTTTGCCGTCGTCATCTACGACAAGCGCAAACGCGAGCTCTTCATCGCGCGCGACCGGGTCGGCGTCAAGCCGCTCTACTACGTCGAATTGCCCGGGAAGTTTCTCTTCGCCTCCGAATTCAAGGCCATTCTTCGCTGTGACGAGGTGCGCACAACGCTCGATTACGGCGCAGTACACGACTACCTCGCCTTGCGCTATGTGCCCGGGCCCGGGGGGATGTTCCGCGAGCTGCGCAAATTTCCGGCCGGACACTACGGGATGGTTCGGGACGGCAAGCTGATGTTGACGCGTTACTGGGAGCCGGAGCTGTATTCCGGTCCCTTCCCCAAGTCGGACGCCGAGTACGTCGAAGGGTTCGCGGAGCGATTCGAAACGAGCATCCGGCGCCGGTTGATCTCCGAAGTGCCGCTAGGCGCTTATCTCAGCGGCGGCCTCGATTCGGGCACGATCGTCGCCGCCATGGGTAAGCTCGTTTCCGAGCCAATTCGCACGTTTACGGTAGGCTTCGACTACGAGCAGGACGAGCTCGCGCAAGCCGCGGAGACGGCGCGCATTCTCGGCTGCCAGCATACGGAAGTCGCCTGCCGGCCCGAGGATATCGAGCTCCTCCCTAAAATCACATGGCATCTCGACGAACCGCTGGGCGACCCGATCGTGATTCCGATGTACCAGCTGGCGCGCGAGGCAAAAAAAAGTGTGACGGTCGTGCTGTCCGGCGAGGGCGCCGACGAGATCCTCGGTGGTTATGTCTTCCACAAGGCGCTGCTTCGCGGCAATCAGATGGCGAGCCTGGTGCCGGCGTGGCTCCGCCAGAACGTATTGCCCGGCCTGATGAACCTCATACCCGCAGGCGCGTACAACCTGGCCTTCGACTACCCTGCGGCGCTCGGCGAGCGCGGCAAGCAAAAGGTGCTGGACTTCGTCCCTCTCATCGGATTGAACGCGTTGCCGCAAGCGTACCGCCACCTCATTTCCCTGTTCGACGACCGGGACACGCCTTCGCTATATTCGGCGCATTTTGCGCAAGCCCTCCGGTCGAAGGCCCCTGCGCCCAACCGCAATCTCCGCGCCGACACGCGCGTGCCATTTCTCAACCATGCGTTGCACCTTCAATTCGACCACTGGCTCGCCGACGACATCCTGACCAAGCAGGACAAGATGTCGATGGCGCACGGCATCGAGGCCCGGGTTCCTTTCCTGGACCATGAGCTGATCGAGTACGTCATGAGGGTGCCGCCGAGACTGAAGGTTCATCGTGGCGAGACCAAGGTTCTGCTTCGGAAGTATGCGGAGCGGATGCTGCCGGCTGCGGTGACGTCGCGGCGCAAGATGCCTTTCTACGTGCCCCTCGACAAGCATTTTCGCGCGCCGGCCTTCCAGCAAATGATGGCCGACACGCTGTCCGACGATGCCGTACGCAATCGTGGGCTCTTCCGGCCGGAAGCGATTGCCAAGCTGCGCCGGTCGCTCCACTCCGGAGAATTCGTCTATCTCAAGCAAGTTTTCAGCCTCATGATGCTGGAGTTATGGTTCCGGATGGCGGTCGACCGACGGGGCACGGAATGAACGCAAACAGAATCGCCGAGCGCGGCCCGGAAGTTACCGTTGTGTGCCCGTTCTACAACGAGTCGGCGATCATCGAGGACTCCATTCGGAGCCTGGCCGAAAACCTGGCGCGGCTGGATTGCGAATGGGAGCTTATCGTGGTCAACGACGGGTCGACCGATGGCTCCGATCAAATCGCGCGGCACGTCGCTCTAGAGAATCCGCGCGTGCACGTTCTGGGCTACGCGACGAACCGAGGACGTGGAGCAGCGTTGCTGACCGGCATTCGTCAAGCACGCGGTACCGTCGTCGTCACCACCGAAATTGACCTCTCCTGGGGCGAGAACATCGTGCACGACCTCCTTGCGGCGATGCGCGCGCATCCGGAAGCGGATATCGTCGTCGCCAGCCCCAACCTGCCCGGGGGTGGCTACAAAAACGTGCCCGCCAAGCGCGTGTGGTTGAGCCGCCTCGGCAACAAGGTGATTCGGGCATGCATGTCCGGCGCGGCAACCATGAATACCGGGATGACCCGCGCCTATCGGCGCCATGCGATTTCCTCGTTGCCGCTGCACGAACCCGGCAAGGAATTCCATCTCGAAGTCATCCTGAAGGCCACCGCGCTCGGCCTTCGAATTCATGAAATTCCCGCGGTCCTGGAATGGAAGGATTACAAGCACGAGGGAAAGCGAATGACGCGCAAGAGCTCGACCCGCGTAAACCGGCTGATTGTTTCCCACAGCCTTTTCAGTCTGCTCGCAAACCCGGTTCGGTACGTCTGGGCACTGAGTTTCCTGACTTTTCTGGCAAGCGTGCTGTTTTTCATCCTTGCCGTCGTGTTCTACATCAGCGGCCAGGTATCGGCCTTTACCGCGATCGTGTCCCTGCTGTTGCTGATCGTGGCTTTCAGTCTCTTCGTCGTGGGCGTGATACTGAAGCAGGGCAACATGATTCAACGCGAACTTTGGGCCCTCCAGAGCGGGCTGCTGATGCAGCCGCCGGAATCGCGGGGCCCGAATCCCGGCGAAAGCGATGCACAGCGTGCACCGCCTCCCTTGCCTTAGGGGCACGCACGTGGCTTGGCGACCCTTCGTCGAGATGAACAGCGAAGTCAAGGCGGCTCACCAAGGCGCCCTCCTCACCTAGCAAGTGCTCCCAATTCCGGGGGAGGTCACCGAACTCTGCGAGCCTCGGAAACCATGATACGTTTTGCCATCGGATGCCTACGGGCAGGTCTTTGGTCCTCCGCGAGACGCCGGTCGATTCTTGTGCCGCGCGTGACGAGCGAGGTAAGGCATGAGCAGATTCTGTTTTTACGCCGGTCTTTTTTGCGTGACCGCCGCAACCATGATGTTGCAGGTTATCCAGACCCGAATACTCTCGGTCGTCGCCTGGTATCACCTGGCTTTTTTCGTGATCAGCATGGCGATGTTCGGTTTGACCGCGGGCGCAGTCTGGATTTACCTGCGCGGCAGTCGCTATACGGAGAAGACGCTCTCCTTCGACCTCGCGCACTACAGCACCGCGTTCGCAGTCACCACGACGCTCGGACTGGCCTTCCAGATGACGCTCGTGCCCGCACAGCAATGGGCGGTCACCATGCTGCTCATTTGGCTCGAGCTTGCGCTGTCGCTCGCGGTGCCGTTCTTCTTCTGCGGCATCGTGGTCACCCTCGCCTTGACCCGAAGTCCCTTCCCGATCGGTCGCGTGTATGCGGTCGACCTGTTCGGGGCCGCTGTCGGTTGTTTTGGCGTCCTGTTGCTGCTCAACCTCTTCACCGGGCCCTCCGCCGTGCTGTGGACGGCGGTAATCGCTGCGCTGGGCGCCTTGCTCTTCTCGCGGTCCGGCATCGGTACCAGGCCGCAGTCCCCGCCGCCGCTTGCACGCGTCCTGCAGTGGCGGACTGGCTGGCTTATCGCTCTGGTTGCAGTCGCCACGCTCAACAGCCTCGACGAAAGACGGCTTGGCCTTTATCCCGTTTTCGCAAAAGGCGCAATGCAGCTGACGAACTTGCCATGGTTCGAAAGGTGGAACTCGTTCTCCCGCGTGGTCGCGGGCAAAGCCACGCCTTCGGGTTCGCAGCCCGCCATGTGGGGACCTTCGCCGACATTCGTACCGCGCAATTGGAGCGTCACCCAGAGTTATTTGAACATCGATGGTGACGCCGGAACGACGGCCTACGGTATCGCGGGAGATCTGTCCCGAGTGCAGTTCCTGAAGTACGACCTTACAAATCTGGCCTACTACCTGCCCGAGCGCAGAAGCGCCGCCGTGATTGGCGTAGGCGGTGGGCGAGACATCCTCAGCGCACGCGTCTTCGGCATCCCGAAGGTCACTGGCGTGGAGATCAATCCCGCGTTTATCGATTTGCATCTCAATGAGCCTCGATTCAGCAAATACGTCGGCTTGAAGGAGGTCGGGGGGGTGTCGTTGATCGTGGACGAAGCCCGCAGCTGGTTTGCTCGCAGCGATGAGACTTTCGATGTTGTCCAGATGAGCCTGATCGACACCTGGGCTGCGACCGGAGCGGGAGCTTTCACGTTGAGCGAGAATGGCCTTTACACCGTGGAAGCGTGGCAGATATTCCTCCGCCGTCTGAATCCTCACGGTGTGTTCACCGTCAGTCGCTGGTACTCGCCCGAGGACGTTGCCGAAACTGGGCGGATGGTCAGCCTCGCCGTAGCCGCGCTGATGACATCCGGCGTGAAGAATCCAAAGGACCATGTGTTTCTGGCGGGAAGCAGCTCGATTGAAGGTGCGCGCAGACAGATTGCAACGCTCGTCGTTTCCCGCACGGGATTCAACGCCGACGAGCTGGAGAGTCTGAAGGCTGCAACCGCGAGACTTGAATTCGATGCGCTGATCGTTCCCGGCGCGAAGCCGGCCTCCGATGTGCTGAGCAATATCATGGACGCCAGGGATCTCCAGGCGCTCGACAGCTATACGCGAGGGTTCCGGCTGGACCTGTCACCGCCGACGGACAACAGGCCCTTTTTTTTCAATCAGCTGCCTTTGGGGGACGCCGCCAAGGTGGTTGCCTTCGCACTCTCCGGGCGTGCGGCCGGCGTAGGCGCGGGCAACCTCTACGCGACCGTCACCTTGGTCGTGCTATTCGTCATCGCGCTGGCGCTGGTCGTCGCAGCCATCGTCATTCCGCTGCGATTCGCATTGAGGGATGTCGGCAAGCGTTTGGCGGCGGGTGGGACCGCGTACTTCATGCTGATCGGAATCGGCTTCATGCTGATCGAGATCGGGCTCCTGCAACGCTTCAGCGTTTTCCTGGGGCATCCGATTTATTCGCTCAGCATCGTCCTCTTTTCACTCATCCTTTCGACCGGGGTCGGCAGCCTCGTGTCGGACTATGTCCGCCTGGAGAACAAGACGCGTTTCACGCTATGGGCGATCGCGACCGGCGCCTACATCCTGTCCCAGGTGTTCTGGGCTCCGCCGTTGCTGCTCGCCCTCGACAGCAGCTCGCTCATGCTGCGCGGGTTGGTCTCTGTCGCGATCATCTTACCGGCGGGATTGCTGATGGGCTTCGGATTTCCGACGGGAATGCGCTTCATCTCGATCGTCGATCGCAAGCCCACGCCCTGGTTCTGGGGGATCAATGGTGCAAGCGGCGTGCTGGCTTCGGCAGTCGCGGTGGCGTGCAGCATCGCCTACGGCATCGGGACGACCCTCGCATTGGGAGCCATCTGCTATTTGCTCCTCATCCCTGCCGCTTTCGTCATTGGCTTTCCGCACGTATCACGCGAGACCGGTGGACAGAAGGTCAGCCTGCCCGAGTCGACCTGGAAGACGAAAGACAGAGAAAACGTCATCGCGCGATGAACAGCGCACTTGTCGACGGCAATAGCGCGATCGGCGGCCGGCACCGGAAGCACGTGGTTGGGCTGCGGCACGCACGCCGTCTGGCGCTTTTCGAGCGCCAGACGTAGCCGGCGACGTTTTCCGGACCGGGAATCTCATGGCAACGCTCCCAGCGAAACCCCAGTATGCCGCCGGCGCCTGGGCCTTGGCGGTATTGATGACGGTCATCGCGGCAGCCCGGATCGTTTCGACCTATGACGTGTTCAACCAGACCAGCGACGAACCGTTTCATATCGCGGCGGGCATGGAGTTGCTGGATCGGGGCGTTTATAGCTACGAAGCCCAACATCCTCCACTTGCCCGCGTCGCAACGGCGATCGGTCCTTACATGCTCGGCCGCCGTTCGCAAGGCGAGACTGACGGACGCTCCGAAGGCAAAGCCATTCTCCTCGGCGGCGGGGATCCCATCCGCAACCTTGCGGCCGCCCGCAGTGGCATCCTGCCATTCTTCGTCGTCGCGACCCTCGTCGTCTGGCTATGGGCGAAACGACTGGGAGGACTTTTTGCCGCACTGGTGGCGGTGTTGCTGTTCACTACGTTGCCGCCGGTGCTGGCACATTCGGGCCTGGCGACGAACGATGCCGCGGTCATGGCTTTCGTTGCCGCCGGCGTGTGGGCGTTTGCACGGTGGCTCGAGTCGCCGCGGATCGGCTCTGCGGCGCTCGTGGGGGCTTGCTGGTCGTTGGCCATACTCTCGAAGTTGTCGGCCTTGCTGTATCTCCCCGTGAGCGCAGTCGCAGCATTGGCGTTGTGGGGCATCGGACGCCATACCGGGAGGCTGGACGCGAACCGCGTGTCGCCCTCGGTTATCGTGAAACATGGCCTGGTGGCGGGGCTGGTTGGTTTCGGCTTGATCTGGTCTTGCTACAGGTGGAGCGTCACGTTTCCATCCAAGCTTGGCGGCCTGGTTCCCGTGCCGGCGTTCGAATTGTTCCGGGGCGTCCAGGCGCTGTTCGAGCACAACGCGTCGGGCCACCTGGCTTATCTGCTTGGGGAGACCAGCCAGACTGGATGGTGGTACTTCTTCCCGGTCGCGATTGCGGTCAAGACGCCGCTACCGTTTCTGTTTCTGACGCTCATTGGTGCATGGGTGTCCTTGAGAAAAGCGTATCGCGATCGCGATTGGTCTCTCCCAATACCGATCGTCACCAGTGTCGCCATATTGCTAGCAGTGATGCCGATCAACATCAATATCGGACTGCGCTACATCCTGCCGATCTTCCCGGCCTTGTCGGTAGTGGGAGGAACGGGTGCCGTTGCTTTGTGGAACAACTCGACCCTCCGGCCGGTCGCCCGAGTCTCGCTGGTTGCGCTTCTCGCATGGCTCGTCATCGACACGACGCGAGCGCATCCGGACTATCTCGCCTACTTCAACGAGACCGTCCGGCAACGGGCGAATCCCGTTCTCATCGACAGCGATCTCGATTGGGGCCAGGACTTTTACCGCCTCGTCGCCGAGGTCGAACGGCGCCGCATCGACAACATCGCGGTGGCGTTTTGGGGATCCGTCGATTTCGTCAAGCAAGGCGCCCGTGGTATGCGAAAACTGAAGCCGAACGAGCGCCCCGCCGGGTGGGTGGCGGCCAGCGAACTGTATCGCTCTGGGCTCGCGGGGCCGGGGTTCGACTGGCTCAAGCAGGAAAAACCCGTGGCGCGGATCGGCAAGACGGTCTCGCTTTACTATTTCCCGCCGGTTCCGTAGAGGCCCGGGTCTGCCTGTCCTCCCGTTGACATACTGCCGGCAAGGTGGTCGCAAGTCTGTCTATCTTGGCCGTTGGACGCTATTGACCAGCGTCCCCGAGTAGCATGCGAAGCAATGCCCGACACACCGAATCCTTGGTAGGAAACGCGCAAATGGAGAGCCAGGTGGCGGAGTTGTCCGTTATCGTTCCGACATTCAACGAACGTGAAAACGTGTTGGAACTCGTGAAGCGACTGGACGAATGCCTCAAGGGTAATTCGTGGGAGGTAATTTTCGTTGATGACGATTCTTCCGACGGAACGGCTGATTGGATCCGCGAGATTTCGCGTAAGGACGCGCGTGTTCGCTGCATACAGCGCATCGGAAGGCGCGGTCTTTCGTCAGCCTGTGTAGAAGGGATGCTGGCAAGCTCCGCTCCTTATCTCGCCGTAATGGACGCTGACCTCCAGCATGACGAATCGGTGTTGCCGCGCATGTTGGATACCCTAAGGGCCGGAGACACGGACATTGTCGTTGGCAGCCGCTACGTGGAAGGGGGCGGGATTGGGACCTGGGACGCAAATCGGGCCAAGATCAGTCGGTTCGCGACCCGCTTAAGCCGCCTGGTCGTGAAGCGAGATCTTTCCGATCCGATGAGCGGCTTTTTTGCCTTGCGCCGCGAAGCGCTCGAGCAGACTGTTCGCAACCTCTCGAACATTGGGTTCAAGATCCTTCTGGACGTGCTCGCGTCTTCGTCGCAACCACTGCGTCTGAAGGAAATACCCTACAAATTTCGCAACCGACACGCGGGAGAAAGCAAACTGGACAGCCAGGCGATGTGGGGCTATCTGATGCTGCTTGGCGACAAGCTCTTTGGTCATATCGTCCCCGTACGTTTCGTGGCGTTTGCAGTCGTCGGCGGTGTCGGAGTGTTCGTCCACTTCCTGGTGTTGACGGTGCTATTTGATGCGATGGCGTTATCGTTCAGTTTCAGCCAGGCTGCCGCCACGGTGGTCGCGATGACGTCCAATTTCGCACTGAATAATTCCTTGACTTACAGGGATATGCGGCTCAGCGGGTGGCGGTGGGTCAAGGGCTTGGTGTCGTTCATGCTCGTATGCGCGCTTGGCGCGTTTGCCAACGTCGGCATCGCGTCCTACCTCTTCGTCCACGACACGGTCTGGGCGCTGGCTGCCCTGGCCGGTATCGTGGTCGGCGCCGTCTGGAACTTTGCGGTGACTTCGATTTACACCTGGAACAAGCCCGGACGCCGACCGCGCGCCTGATCGGAAAGAGGGGCACCGCGAGCACATCCTGGTAACGGTGCCGGAGGAAACACCACGGCCACCACAAAGTCTCGCCACCCGGAGCGATACGTTGGCTGTATACAACGTCGTGACCGCGTTCCCAGCCCTCGAGCGCCTGCGCTCGTAATGATATTTGCGCCGCGTCAACTGCTAAAATGCGCGATGTTCAGGGGAATCGACTCCGTAGCATTTGCCAGTTGCGTCAATTTGCAATGAACGGTTGCTGACGAGCTCGCAGAACTTCGCAGGACAGCACTCGCGCGCGGCGTATAGACAATGGCGACCGCTGTTCTCGGGCCGTCGGCACCGGCGGGAGCCCATGCTGTCGGTTCAAGTTGTACGAGACCGAAACTTACGACCATGGCCATCCTGACCATCGATCAACTGAAGGTCGGCGACTCGTACTCCGAAGAGCTGCGGCTCGATGAGGAAACCGTCGGCCGCTTCGTGGAACTGACGCGAGATCGTGCGGGCATTCACGTCGACAAGGCATTTTCGGCGCAACGAGGTTTCGCCGGCCTGGTCACGCATGGCTTTCTGTTGTCGATACCGTTTTCCCGCATTCTCGGCATGGAACTTCCCGGCGAGGACACCGTCATCGGATCCATCGAATTGAACTTCCATGCGCCGGTCTATCAAGGCGCTACGGTGCGGTACACGGTTACTGTGCGGCGAATCCTGGCGCCTTTGCGAAGCGTCGCGCTCGATCTCACGATCAAAACGGCCGATGGAACGCTTTGCGTTGCGGGCAAGACCACCTGCGTGTTCAAGGACAAAGGGACGCCATAAATGCCGCTCTCCTCGCTCGAATTGTTTCGAAGCACGTTCTTCGCCAATGCGTCGATGTTCAAGAAGACTTTCCTCGACGTTCAGGCCGAGTTCGGCGACCCGTGGTCGGCGGAGTTCGATCTCCATCTGGCCAAGCTCTTTGGCGATGACCCGACCGCGCATGCCGATGCCGTGCGCGGCTACTCGAAATTCGCCATTGATGCGATGCGTCTCCAGAAGCTGTTCAACAAGAAGTTGCGCTACGAAGACTGCACCTACGAGGAAGCGTGCGCAAACGTGTACATGAACGAAGACTACATGATGAAGCTGTACCTGCCGGGCATCCTCGTGTCTCACTTCCTCTGGCGTCATCACTACCGCCAGTTTCTCTACTACAAGGAGAACTTTCTGCCTCTCGTGAGCGCCGTCGGCGACAAGAGGTTCTATGACGTGGGCACGGGCACGGGGTTCTATACGGTCCAGATTTTCCGGCACGACAGGGAGTTTTCGGGTTGCGGCATCGACATCAGCCCCCATTCGAGACGCTTCACCGGCAACCAGATCAAGGGCTGGGGATTCGAGCGCTCGTTCACGTCGCTGAACGTCAACATCATAGGTGCTGCGCTCGAGCCGTTTGGATGCATTCAAACCGTCGAGGTTCTGGAGCACTTGAGCGACCCGCAGCTGTTCCTCAACCACCTGCGACGGCTGCTGGCCCCCGGTGGTTACGGCTTCATCACTGCGGCTTTGACCGCGCCCAACGCCGACCACATCTATTTATACTGGACGCCGGACGACGTGATCAAGCAGCTCAAGGCGGCGGACTTCAAGGTGCTGGACCATTTCGAGGCAGACGCGTATGTGGGCAGTCCGGGAGAGTATGTCCCAAAGGTCGCGGCCTTCATCGTTTCCTGACCGCGACCCAGCGCCAGGTGCACGCCCCATGGCTGGTCTGTCCTATTCCCAGATTCAAGGAGAGCTCAATTCGGCGCAGCTGTCGGCGTTGCCGCCGTTCAACATCGCTATTGTGCGCAATGTCGTCGTGGAACCGATCGAGCCGTACCTGCGCTACCTTGCCTATCGGGCTGGATTCAACGCGCGATGCGACTTCAACGAATACGACAACGTGTTCCAGGAAGCCGTGGGTGGGCAGAAAGGCATCCTCAACGACAGGACCGACTGTGTCTTGGTCTTTCTCAAACTGGAGAACGTATCCTGGGCGTTGGCGAGAGGCTTTGCGAGCCTTGGCGAGGACCAAATTGATAGCGAGAAGGACCGAGTCAGGAACCTGATTTCCAGTGTGGTCGCAGGTATCCGCAAACAAACGGCGGGACTTCTGCTCTGGAACAGCTTCGAGCTTCCCCTTCAACCGGCGCTCGGCATCGTCGACTATCAGCAGGGCATGGGACAAATGGCTTGCGTCGGCGAACTGAACGCGTTTCTGCGGGATACGCTCCGAGCGCAACGAAGCGCATATCTGTTGGACATGAATGTTTGCCGCGCGAGAATCGGCGCCAGCCATTTCTACGATCAGCGTTATTGGCACATGGGAAAGGCGCCCTATTCCCGGGAAGCCCTGGAGGAAATCAGTAACGAGACGTTCAAATATATCCGCCCGCTGCTGGGGAAGAACAGGAAATGCCTGGTCCTCGATTGCGACAACGTCCTTTGGGGAGGAACCGTCGGCGAGGATGGGTTGCCGGGCATCAAGCTCGGCCGGACCTACCCCGGATCCGCCTACTACGAGTTGCAGCAGGAGATACTCAACCTCTATCACCGCGGAGTCGTGCTGGCACTGTGCAGCAAGAACAACGAGCAGGATGTATGGGAAGTGTTCGACGCGCATCCCGATATGCTGCTCCGAAAGGAACACATCGCGACGGCGCAAATAAACTGGCGCGACAAGGTGTCGAATCTGAAGCAAATTGCCGCGGACCTGAGTCTTGGTCTGGACAGCTTCGTGTTCGTGGACGACAGTCCATTCGAGGCGGAGCAGGTTCGCCAATACCTTCCCCAGGTGCAAGTGGTCCATCTGCCGGAAGCCCAGGCCGTCGAGTATCGCGACATGCTGGCGGCGGGAGGCTGGTTCGACACGTTGACCCTTTCTGCCGAGGACCGGCAACGAGGCGCCATGTACCGAGCCGAGGCGTCGCGTCAGGAATTGCAGATGCAGAGTCACGATCTGGCGAGCTATTACGCATCGCTATCGATGGTCCTCGAGATTGGATTGGCCGACGACTTTTCCATTCCCCGCATCGCCCAGCTCACTCAAAAAACCAATCAGTTCAACCTGACGACACGACGGTACTCCGACGCCCAGATCCAAGCGTTGAGCGAAGACCGATCCGTCGACGTGATCCACGTCCAGTTGAAGGACCGCTTCGGCGCATCCGGCCTCGCAGGGGTCTGCATTCTGAAATACGAGGAAGATCGCGCGCACATCGATAGCTTTCTGCTTTCTTGCCGTGTGCTCGGCAGGGGCGTCGAGGACGCCTTTCTGGTGCAGTGCATGAAGCGTGCACGGCTCAGGGGGTGCACAATCGCGATCGGTGAGTATCTGCCGACGGCCAAGAACGACCAGGTACGCGATTTCTATCCACAGCGTGCGTTTCATCCGGTCGCGCAAGACCATTCCGTTCATCGCTTCGAACTCGATCTGACGACGTTCGAGGGCTCCGAGCCAGCTTTTTTCAGTCGGATCGACTCGCAAATCACGAGCATTCAATAAGCATCGGCAGCGACGTTCAAGGAGACAGCAGGCATGGAAGAAAAAGTTCTGAATGTTGTAAGCCAGGTGCTGGGAATCCCGGTCGATACAATCACCGATGATTCCTCGCCGGAAAGCATCGAGGCCTGGGATTCCCTGAAACACATGAACCTCGTGCTCGCCCTGGAAGAGGAATTCGGCATTCGTTTTTCCGATGAGAGAATCGTCGCGATGCTGAGCGTCCGGTCGATCAAGGATGCGGTGGCCGAGCTCGTTCCGCAGGCCACCTAGGTTCCAATTGATACCCGACACCAAGCGCATTCTTTCGGGCTACACCGCCAAACAGTTCCTCGTCCGCGTCGCGGAGGAATACCTTTGGTGGATCATCCGCAGCTTCCCGGGCTACGAGGGCGTGTTTTTGCGATACCTGTTTCTGAAATGCACGACCAAGCGGCTCGCGGGCTTTTGCTGGATCAGTCAGGGATGCACGATTTACAACAGCCATGGACTCTCCATCGGCAAGGACTTCGCCACGAACAGAAATGTCCTGATCGACGCCATCGGTGGGATTGAAATCGGTGACAGCACGGGTATCGGTCCCAATTGCGTGTTGCTGGCGCACGAGCATTCGATGCTGACCAAGGAAAGCTACGCGAGCACGAAGGCGTACCGGCGCAAGCCGATCAAGATCGGATCGGGCGTCTGGATCAGCTCCAACTCGTTCATCAAGGCGGGCGTGACCATCGGCGACAACGCCGTCATCGGTGCATGCTCGAATGTGATCGCCGACGTGCCGAGCAATGGCAGGGTCATCGGCTCTCCCGCGCGTCCTTATACCGATGCGATGCGCCAGTTCCTCGCGCCAACGGATACCGGGTCGTCGGCATCGCGTGTCCCATAATCGAGCTGCACAGGGGCCGTGTTGTTGATCCGTAACCGCAAGAAATGTCGCCGTCCATGCTGAGTCGGCCGCGCCTCAAATCCTGGCTCGCCAATCTTGCGCTCGTGGCGGTCAGCGTTGGGTTCGTGTTCGTCGTGTGCGAGATCGGCATCCGCGTCGTCGAGTCCGCGCGACAAGCGAAGGAAGCGGCCGGCGAGAGCTGGGCGATCTACGACGAGAACCTGGGCTATCGGCCGCGGCCCGACTTTGGCGACTCGAATGCCCACGGGCTGCGCGGCAGCGCGGTGGACGCGCCGAAGCAGCGATTTCGCGTGCTGATGCTCGGCGATTCTGTCATCTACTACGGCGATGACGCAAGCGACACGGTTCCGGGACAACTCGAGCGCGCGCTTCGTGTCGAGCCGCGGCTCGCCCCAACCGAGGTGCTGAACGCCGGCGTGCGCGGCTATACGAACTACCAGGAGCTTGGATACCTCAAGCAATACGGTGTCGCGCTCGAGCCCGACCTCGTGGGCGTGGCCTTCGTGCTGAACGACCTCCACCGCATCCTGCACAAGTTCAAGGTCGAGAACGGAAAGATCGTCGGGCAACAATACGCGTTCGCCGACGACGCCGTCCGGTCAGTCGAAAGCCCGATTTATCGACTCGCGCGCCAAAGCCATTTTCTGGTGTGGTTACGCAGGCAGCTTTCGCTGTTCGATGACCTGATCGAACTGTACGCCGGCCAGCGGTTCACGTTCGACTACCGGCCCGACTTCAATACTGCGTGGCGAGATGAGGCATGGCGCGACATCGACGCGCAACTGGCCGAGATGGCCACGCTCGGCCGTCAGCACGGATTCCGCGTGTTCCTGGTGGCGTTCCCGTTCGGCGACCAGCTGCGCCCCGACTATCTCGCCCGCAACCGCGAATACGTGACGTATCCGCAACGAAAGCTCGCGGAGATCACCGGTCGTCTCGGCATTCCCTACCTCGATCTGTTCCCCGTACTCGACCTCTCGCGCGATTTCGATCCCGACCACGTCCATCTCACGAAGCGTGGCCGCGCCGTGGCCGGTGAGCGCATCGCACGCTTCCTGGTGGACGAAAGGCTGGTGCCACCGACAGCATCACAGCCGTCCGCCCGCACAACAACCCAGTGACAGTTTAGCGGTCGCAGCCGAACTGGTGGGGCGCCCCACCTATCGGGCGCGGAACCGATTATTGGGGCGAGCACATGATGATCCCGGCCTGGCCGTTCCCTTCGGGCGTCCATCCTTGCTCGATCATTTGCGTGCGTACGTCGATGTCGGTCGTATAGCGATGATTCGGTGCCGCGCCCTCTCCGTTGTTGTACATGCGGTAAACCGGGTCTGTGCCAGCGGCGCAGATTCCATCCTCCTCAGGCGTTGCGACCATGAATACTTCGCCCTCGAGCAGCCAGTTGGGGTTTGCACTGACGATTGCGCATTCGCTCGCAAACGGCGTGTAGAAATGCGAGCTTCGCGGCGCGAACGATGTGCTGAAAAAGCGGCACACCGACGTACCGATCGTGCCGTCCGACGGATACGCCTTGAACTGCTGGCCGGTGCGCACCCAGCCCCCGAACGTTCCGTCGTCGAGCTTCGCGATTTCATCAACGTCGCCGGTCAGGAAATAGTGATCAAATTCCGGGTGGTAATACTCGATCAGGTCGATCGTATCCTTGTCCTCCGGTCGACCCGATTCCGCCGCAACCCCTGCGCCCTTTGTGTTCATGCTCTGCGGGCTGTCGACGCTGTTGCTCTTCACGGTCACGGACCCGGAACGGGCCCCCTTGGTCATGGGCCTGAACGCAATGCCGAACGCGCACGTCGATCCGGGATTGAGCGTGCCGCACGTGGAGCTGGTGACGGGAAATTCGGCGGCGTTGTTGCTGACGATGCCCTGTATCGTAACCGCCGACCCTCCGACATTGCTGATCGTGACCGTTTTGGCGGCGCTCATGCTTCCCACCGCTTGACGGGAAAAATTGGTGGTCGCCACCAAGGACAACTGACCCTGCGTTTGGGTCGCGACGCCGGTGCCGGTTGTGTTCAGGCTTTGCGGGCTTCCGGTACCGTTGCTGCTGACCGTGATTTTCGCAGTGCGCGTTCCTGTGGCAATTGGCTTGAACGCGACGCCGAATGTGCAGGAGGCTCCGGGATTGACCGTCCCGCACGAAGAACTCGTAACGGGAAACTCCGCCGTATTGTTGCTGACAATGCCCTGCACTGCGACCGGCGAGCCGCCGACATTGCTGATCGTGACAATTTTCGAGGCGCTGGTGGTACCGACGGTTTGATTGCTGAACGTGGCGGTCGTGGCGAGCGACAATTTGCCTGACGTTGTCGCGGCCATTCCGGTACCAGTTGCGCTCAAGCTTTGTGGACTCCCCGCCCCATTGCTGCCGACGGTAATTTTCCCGGTGCGAGTTCCGGTTGCGGATGGCTTGAACGCGATATTGAATGAGCACGACGAGCCGGGATTGACCGTGCCACACGTGGAGCTGCTAATGGGAAATTCCGAAGGGTTGCTGCTCACGACGCCTTGTACCGCGACGGCCGTGCCGCCGACGTTGTTGACGGTAATGGACTTGGCCGTGCTCGTGGTTCCCACGGTTTGATTGGCGAACGTGGCAGTCGCGACGAATGACAACTGGCCTGGCGCTATTGTGCTGATCCCGGTGCCGGTTACGTTGAGGCTTTGAAGACTTCCCGTGCCGTTGCTGCTAACGGTAACTTTCCCGGCACGCACTCCCGTCGCGGATGGTTTGAACGCAATATTGAACGAGCACGACAATCCGGGATTGACAGTGCCGCAGGTAGAACTCGTAATGGGAAACTCCGTGGCGTTACTGCTGACGATGCTCTGCACCGTAACGGCCGTGCCGCCGACATTACTGATCGAGATGGTTTTCGTCGCGCTCGCGGAACCGACGGTTTGATTGGCGAACGTGGCGGTCGTGGCAAAGGACAACTGGCCCGGCGACGCAGGGGACGACGGGCTCCTGCCGTAGATGGTGGTGTAGCCGTCGGACAGGGTCGTGGTCACGCTGCCATTGGCCGCGACCACCACGTCCGGCAAGTTGGTCGCCTGGGTGGTGCCTGCGGCAATGGTACGCACGCCATAGGTGCCCGGTTTCAGCCCGGTGATGGTCACCGGGCTGG
>Ga0184626_10000021_pt1 | contig 29049 bp, 30 predicted proteins | sample PLM3_60_b1_FD_133142 | JGI IMG/M metagenome (GOLD analysis project Ga0184626, IMG submission 133142) | Groundwater sediment microbial communities from an aquifer in East River, Colorado, USA - PLM3_60_b1 | ecosystem: Environmental > Terrestrial > Soil > Riparian zone | place: USA: East River... | reverse complement strand
CGGTACTTGAAGTGGTGATGCTCCAGGTTGGCCACGGTATGGGACATGTTCGATTCGCCAGAGAGAAAATCGTCCTCCCAGATCGTGGCACCGTTCCGGATGACCCGGGTCTTTCCGCGGACGTCCTGCGGCAGGTCTCCCAGCAGCAGTTCCGGCCCGAGGGCGCAGGACCGCAGCTTCGAATGGGCGAGGAACAGATAGTTCTGCGCCTCCGTGACGTGATCGGAAAACTCATTGCCGAGGGTGAAGCCGAGACGGAAGGGCTGCCCCGTCTTGTCGAGGATGTAAATGCCGACCACCTCCGGCTCCTCCGCGCCGGCCAGGGCGAAGGCGGGCATCTGCAGGGCTGAGCCCGGCGGCACGACGCTGAGCCCGGTTCCTTTGAAGAACCATTCAGGCTGGACGCCGATCTTGCCGGCCGGCGGCTTTCCGCCCTCGATCCCCATGCGGAAGATCTTCATGGAGTCAGATTCCGGAGCGTTCGAACTCTGGGCCATGGTGTGCATCTTGTTACGCGCGGCGGCGCTGCCGGTATGAGTCAGGCCGGTGCCGGTGATGAGCAGGCGGGCCGGATCCGGATGATCGATCGGCGTCAGCACGCGGCCGGCCTTTAGCAGTGCTGCATAGTCGACCGGCTCGCCGCCGACCAGTTCGGTCGCCAGGGCGGCAAGGCCTACCCCGCGATCAAGCGCTAGGCTCCCGAGCTCATAGACTGTGGCGACATCCTTGAGCGCGAGGGCATGTTCACCATCAGCCTCGACCAGGCCGACCTTCCGCTGACCCTTCTCGTCTTGAAATTGAACTAAGCGCAACGTCACCTCCCTGATCCATGGGGACCGGCAGGATGCAGGACTCAGGACAACTTCGTCAAAGCCAACCGGCCGTTCACGGGCTCGCCGACGGCTGACCGATGGTATCCAAGCATTCCTTGCTGATGGGATCGCCGGGCGAGGTCTCGACGTCGCGGCATTCGTCATTGCGCGGCAGACCCAGCGCCACGCCGATTTCGCAACCGGTCAGGAGCAACGCAAAGAGGATCAGCGAGAGAATCGGTATAGCCACCGGCAGGATCCAGGCCACCGGCGTCCGGGCACGGGATTTCGATTTCGGCTGCGGCTGATCAATGAGAGATGCGTCGTCCCCGAGTGCATCCTCGTCCGGACGCCAATGTTCTCGCGCTTGTCTCTCCCGGCGATGCATTCGGCCCTTTCGGTCGGGAGCGGGCTACAGATCCAACCACCGGAACAGTAGGTCCGCGCGTTGTCCCATGCAATCTCGCGGTGGCCCTTGAACCCAGCCGCTCGCGGGTCGGCTCCGACCTACTGCTTGGTGATCACAGCGCGGCCGGCGTCGGTCAGCTTGCAGACCAGCCAATCCGGCTTCAGCGGGTTGGTAAACCACGGCTCGGCCCAGCCTTGCTCGATGCAGCTCTTGACCGTGCGCTCGCTGACCCGCTGGCCCCACTCATCGAACAGCGGCAGTTTGCCGCCGGGTTGATCGAGACCGCGTATTAGCCAGTGAACTTGCTGGGTCGAGGGCCGATGGGGCGCGCTTGACCTGATGCCCGACTTTGAGTCGAGTGTGAGCGTTTCCTGTATCATTCCCAGATTCCATGAACTTATGTTGTTATGCTGACATTGTACTCTTGGTTAATCCGGCGGCAAGTGGTCTGTTGAACCATTCTGGCGGCTAAGCCTGAAGGAATGGTTGCCTTATCATCCTGATGGAGTGCGTTCCTGATGCGATTTCTCGTCTTCAAGCACATCGATATCGAGCATCCCGGCATCTTCCGGGATTTCTTCGCGGCCGACCGGGTCGCCTGGGATGCCGTCGAGTTGGACGCCGGCGAGAAAATCCCGGCACTGGATGCCTATGACGCGCTCTGGGTGATGGGCGGGCCGATGGATGTGTGGGAGGAAGAACAGCATCCCTGGCTGCGGACCGAAAAGGCCGCGATCCGCGAAGCCGTACGCGACCGTCGCATACCTTATATGGGGCTTTGCCTCGGGCATCAGCTTCTCGGCGCCGCGCTCGGCGGCAAGGTAGGCAAGGCACCCCAGGCGGAGGTGGGCGTTCTCGATGTCGAACTGACGGAGGCGGGGCGGCGCGATCCCCTGTTCGACGGAATCGCCGACCGGTTCAATGCGCTGCAATGGCATGGTGCGGAGGTCGTGGAGCCGCCGCGGGATGCTGTCGTACTGGCGCGGTCGCCGTTGTGCCGCGTCCAGGCGATGCGGGTCGGTGCCATCGCCTACAGCATGCAATACCACACCGAGCTCACGCCGGAGACCGTGGCGCAGTGGGGCGAGGTGCCGGCCTATGCCTGCTCCCTCGACCAGACCCTGGGGCAGGGGGCCTTGCCGCGCCTGGATGCCGAGGCAAAGAGACACATGGGCGATTTCAACCGGGATTCGCGGCGGCTCTACGAGAACTTCATGCGGCTGTCCGGCCTGGGCCAGCGGCTGGTTGCCTAGCCTCGGTCACGCAGGCGTGAAGCTGTCCGCGCGCAGCGACCCTTGAGCGCGGATGTCAGGCGCGTTCATCTGCCGCGATGAGACTTCGATTCAATTTCCTCGCGTTCGGACTTGCGGCGCTGCCCGGCATTCTGTTCGCCGCCCATAGCAGCGCGGACGACTCCACCCTCAGCAACGACCGCATTCTCGCGAACCTGACGGAGGTACTGTTCGGCTCGGAATTTGTCGGCGAGGACGCCGATTTCGTGCGCAAATGGGACGGACCGCTGCGGGTTGCCATCTATGCCAAGGATCCCGCCCGCTATCGCGATCTCGTAGCGCCTCACTTACAGCACTTGCATGAATTGACCGGCCTGGACATCGCTCTCGTTGAGAGTCAATCGCCCGGCGAGAATGCCCATGTCCTCATCCTCGGCCGCGAACAGTTCTACGCATACGCCAACGAGAATCTGGGGGCCGGAAAGGATCCACGCACCAACAGCTTTCTCGCCTGTTATGGATACTTCACGGCGGGCGAGGCGGGCCGCATAAGCGGCGCCTTTGCCGTCATGCCCAGCTTCATCAGCGACAGCGAGATGCGATCCTGCGTCGTGGAGGAAATGACTCAGCTCATGGGCTTGCCCAATGACTCCTTCGATATCGCCCCGTCGATTTTCAATGACGATGATAGGTATCAGGATCTCACCTGGCAGGATGAGTTATTCCTGCGGGTGCTCTACGATCCCCGGGTCAAGGCGGGCATGGGGCGCGCGGAATTCGAGGCGGCGGCGCGCGGGATCATCGCCGAATTGCGGCCCCAGGGGTGAACGCTAAGCTTCGGCCGCGCGCAGGGCCTGATCCAGATCGCCGATGATGTCGTCGACCGTCTCCAACCCCACGGATAGCCTGATGACGTCCGGTCCCGCGCCGGCGGCGATGCGCTGCGCCTCCGTGAGCTGGCGATGGGTGGTGGAGGCGGGATGCAGGATCAGGCTGCGGGTATCGCCGAGATTGGCGAGATGGGACAGCAACTCGCAGGCTTCCACCAGCTTGATGCCGGCTTCAAAGCCGCCCTTGACCCCGAAGGTGAAGACGGCGCCGGCGCCGCGCGGCATGTATTTCTGCGCCAGCGCGCGATAGGGGCTGGACGGCAAGCCGGCATAGGACACCCAGCCGACACGGGGGTCCGCCTCGAGAAACTCGGCGACCTTCTGGGCGTTGGCGCAATGCCGCTCCATGCGCAGGGCCAGCGTCTCGATGCCGGTGAGGGTGAGGAACGCATTCATCGGCGACAGGGCCGGGCCGAGATCGCGCAGGCCGACGGCCTTGGTGTACATGGTCAGCGCCATGTCGCCGAAGGTTTCGTAGAAATGCAGGCCGTGATAGGCGGGCTCCGGCCCGGTCAGGGATCTGAATTTGTCGCTTTGCGCCCAGTCGAACTTGCCGGAATCGACGACGGCGCCGCCCATCGAGTTGCCATGGCCGCCGAGGAACTTGGTCGTCGAGTGGATGACGATATCGGCACCCCATTCGAACGGCCGGCAGAGCCAGGGCGAGGCCAGGCTATTGTCGACGATTAGCGGTATCCGGGCGTCATGGGCGATCTTGGCGATCGCCTCGATGTCCGTCACCACGCCGCCAGGATTGGCCAGGCTCTCGATGAAAATCGCCTTGCATTTCGGCGTCAGCGCCGCCTGGAAGTTCGCCGGCTTGTCGGGATCGACAAAGATCACCTCCCAGCCGAATTTCTTGAAGCTCTTGCCGAACTGGGTGATGGAGCCGCCATAGAGCTTGCGCGAGGCGACGAAGGCGTCGCCTGGCTCCATGAAGGAAAAGAAGGCCAGCAACTGCGCCGCATGGCCGGAGGCGCAGGCGGTGGCGCCGCGGCCGCCCTCGAGGCTGGCGATGCGCTCCTCCAGCGCCGCCACGGTCGGATTGGTCAGGCGCGAATAGATGTAGCCGAAGGTGGAGAGATCGAACAGCGACGCCGCATGATCCACCGAGTCGAACACATAGGCCGTGGTGTGATAGATCGGCATCGTCCGCGCACCGGTCGTCGGGTCCGGTGGCGCGCCGGCATGAACGGCGCGGGTCTCGAATCCGGGTGCCACGCGCCAGTCGGGGCGCTGCTGCCGCGTCTTCTTGCTGTCCTCATTCATCAGCCGAGTGTCCTCTTTCTCTTGCTGGTGATGATGCGGGAATTGAATCCGCCCCAGCTCAGCTCGCCCTGCAGCCGGCCATACTCGATCTTCGGGCAACGATTCATGATCACCGTCAGGCCGGCATCCTCGGCCTTGGCCGCGGCTTCGTCGTTGCGCACGCCCAGCTGCATCCACAGGACCTTGGCGCCGATGGCGATAGCATCATCGGCGATCGGCCCCGCGGCGCTGGATTTGCGGAAGACATCGACCACGTCGATCGGCCCGGTCTCCTGCAGCGGAATGTCCCGCAGGGCGGCATAGCAGGTCTCGCCCAGAATCTTCTGTCCGGCCGCCCTGGGATTCACGGGGATCACGCGGTAGCCCTTGCTCTGCAGATACTTCATGGCGAAGGAACTCGCCTTGTGCCAGTCCGGGCTGGCGCCGACCATGGCGATGGTCCTGACTCTGCCGAGGATGCGGCGGAGCAGCGCATCGGGATAGCTGTCGTGATGAGACATATCCCGACCCACCTTGGTCATCAGTTTCTCGTTTAATGTCATTAACTTAACCGTTTATGGCGATACTCGCAAAACACGAAAAGTTGCGCGGGAATTGACGGGGGAGACCCTAGACCCTGGCTAGGCTGCCGAAAATTTATTTTTGCTACCCGGCCTTGCAGGGGCTAGGGCGGTGCAATTAATTGCACAAGCGGGGCCGGATTGGCGACGCTTCGGCGACCTATTGGGATGGCACCCGTGGTTTTGTCGCTGCTAGTTGGCGCGGGCCTAATTTGGGGGGCACGCAGGTTGGCGTCCCGAAGGTAGGGCAGCGGGCAAGCGAACTCTAATAGGGAGGGAACGAGACGATGAAAATTGACGGAGGTTGCTATTGCGGCTCTATCACCTACGAGGCGGAGGTTGATCCCGAGAAAGTGGAGCTTTGCAACTGCACCGATTGCCAAGTCTTCGGTGGGTCTGCCTTCCGGATCGTCGCCCCCGTGGACATGTTCAAGCTACTATCCGGACGACCGAGCAAGTACATCAAGACGGGTGAAAGCGGTCGTAAGCACGCTCGGATGTTTTGTCCCGACTGCGGCACGGCAGTTTATGTAACAGCTGGCACTGAAGGCGAGCCGCCATTCTGGGTCGTTGTGCCGACGGCGCGACAGCGCAATGAGCTTCCCCCGAAAATACAATACTGGGTGAGATCGGCGCAGCACTGGCTGAGCGACCTGGACGCCTTACCTCGTGTCGAAAAGGAGTAGCAACGCTGAAACTCACGGAGCCCGCGATGCTTCGGACGCTCTGATTTTTTGTCTCTTAATCAGGAGGTCACCGGTTCGATCCCGGTCGCGCTCACCATCTTTTCAATAACTTAGTCTGAAATCCTCGCCTGCCTTGATCCCATGGAGACCCCCTGGAGACCCAGAAAGCATGGGGTCAACCCGGCGCGGGTTCATCAGCGGGCGGTGGGGTCTGGCTGCGATCTTCGCGCGCCTTGCCGCGCTTCCTTCTTTTCACGCGCGGGGTCTTGGCCATCGGCCACCCGGTTTAGAAGCTTCATTGAACGGGTCCGGGCATCCGCAATGCTGACTATCGGAAATGTGCCGACCTTGTAGCGGCGTGGCTTGCCGTTGGCCCTGTAGAACAGGCTAAACACTCTCTTGCCGGTCGGGTGGATGATAACGCTCAAGCCGGGAACACCACCGACCGGAACCGTCTGCCGTGTTCCGTTCGGCACAATGGCCTCAAGCTGTGATTTGGTAAGTAACGCGGTGACCATGCTTCGCCTCCATGCTGCATAGGACATGGTTCCCCGGCTTACGGGACTTCGCCTAAGTTGCAATTTGGGTGGCGGCGGAGTTGCCCGAGGAATTAGAAGCCGTACGAACCTGTACGAAGCATAGAAGCGAGTTATTCAGCAAACAAGGGCACCAGACGCCAAGCGGTGCCAAGCGGTGCGAAGCCGTAACAACAGCTAAAAGTAGAAAATCTAGACGTGATGAGACATGTCGCGGGGCGAAACCATGAACTTGCTCTCAGATGCCAATCAGCAGCCCTGCCAGGTGGGATGGCGTTTTTCGATGAAGGCGTCGATGCCCTCTTCCGCGTCGCGCGCCATCATGTTCCGGGTCATCACCTCGCTGGTGTAGGCATAAGCATCGGCGAGGCCCATGTCGGCCTGGCGGTAGAACGCCTCCTTGCCGATCGCCAGAGTCATCGGCGATTTCCCGGCGACGACTCCGGCCAGCGCGGCAACCGCGCCATCCAACTGCTCCGTGGCAACGGCGCGGTTGATCAGGCCGATCTCCAGCGCTCGCGCGGCCGATATCGTCTCGCCGGTCAGCAGCATTTCCATCGCCTGCTTGCGCGGCACGGCGCGGGAGAGCGCCACCATCGGCGTCGAGCAGAACAGGCCGATATTGACGCCGGGCGTGGCGAAGCGCGCGTCGGTTCCCGCCACGGCGAGATCGCAGGTGGCGACAAGCTGACAGCCCGCGGCCGTGGCAATGCCGTGCACGCGGGCGATCACCGGCTTCGACAGATGGGTGATCTTGAGCATCAGCTCGCTGCAGCGGCGGAAGGTCGCCGCGTAGAATTCGCGCCGGGGATCGGCGCGCAGTTCCTTCAGGTCATGACCGGCGCAGAAACCCGGGCCGGCGCCGGCAATCACGACTACCTTGATATCGGGGTCGCCGGCGATGGCTTCCAGCGCCTGGATCAGCGCATCCATCAGCGCGATGGACAAAGCGTTGCGCGCCTGCGGCCGATTCATAGTCAAGGTGGCGATGGCGCCGGCGTCCTGGCGCAGCAGGATGGATTCGTTGGCGGCGGCGTTTCGTGCGGGGCTGGTCATGGCGTTTTCCGATTGCGGCTGATCGTCATGGCTTGGGCGGCACCGACCGTATCATGCCTGACGCGAGCTTCGAAAACAGTATTCCCGCGCCAGCGCCCGCAGGAAATCCACCTTGGTCTGGAAACCCAGCGAGAGCGCGAGAGCGGCGCCATCGATCGGCCCCGCGCCGCCGGACTGATCCTTGTACCAGGCGAGGAGGGCGCTCTCGTCCAGGCCGGTATCGCCGATGACGCCATCGGCAAGACCGCCGTCGGACAACACCTTGTGCTTGTCCCGCGCACGGGAAAGCAGACGCGCGAACGCGCCATCCAGGCGCAGCTCGTCGAGCAGGGCCGTATCCACGGCGCTGGCCAGCGACGCTTCCAGGTTGGACAGACGCGCTTCGTCACTCATGAGCTGCAGGAATTCCTCGCGGGTCAGTCCCGCTTCCCGCATCCACTGCTCAAGTTCCGCCGGCGAGGCGAGCCCCATCGATCTGCGGAAATCCCGCAGCGTGTTCTGCAGCTGGGCCGTCGTCGGTTCCAGATTCCGCCGCCCCGTTTCCCGGCGCGCCAGGGCTCGCATCAGGGCCTTGCGCCGGGCGGCGGCAAAGGCCCCCGGGGTCAGCCGCAGTTCGTCGAGCAGATCCTCCCGCTCGATCAAGGCACCGCCATCGTCGGTTCCGGCAAACCGGTGCAGGATCGCGTCCCACGCAACCGTATGCTGAAAGACAAAGTCGGCCTGCCTGGGCGCGTCGGATACCGCGCGATCCGCTGTCATGCGGTCGAGCATGGCGATCGCGTCCTCACGCTTCTGATTGACCTTTTGCGTCGGCAGCCAAGCCCGCAGCCGTTCCAGGATCGCGCTGCCGATCTGCGCTTTTGCCGCCTCCGCCAGCAGCCGGTCGTAGCCGCGCTCCTTCCAGAAAATTCCGCGGCCCAACGCAATCAGCCGATCCGCGATGCCGCTGTCGATTAGCTTCGCTGCCACGGCACGCGCCAGCGTGGCGCGGATGTTGACCATGGCTTCGGTGATCTGCAGATAGCCCATCTCCTCCGGGCTATGCAGGACCGCGACCTCGTCGTCGTCCTCGATCAGACCGTCCCGATAGGCTTCGAATATATTGCCGACGCCGGTCATGCCGAAATGGGCCAGCTCTGCGGCGCGCAGCGCGCCCATGCTGGCGGCGCCATAGACATGGATTCCCTGCTTCAGCGCCCACAGCACTTCTTTGTGCCAGATCGACGGCGTGGTTTCGTAGTATCCATCGATGATGCCGATCGCGAACGGGCGGGCCAGCGCGGCCTTGTAGACATCGCCGATGGCCGCCGGGGGGCGGTAGTCCGCATCAAGATGCAGGCGGGCATCCTTGGCCGGAAGCGTCGGACCGGTGAAGACGATGAAACTCATGCGCGCCGGCCGAGCTTTGCGCGCGCCCGGGCGCCGGGGCTGTAGCTGGGGTCGTCGGGCACGCCTTCCAGTCCGGGGATGACAATCCTGACCACGGGCACGCCGATAGCGGCGGTCGACAGGTCGACGGCGATCGCCTGCCGCACGCCGACCGCGGCGAGCCGCTCCAGCTCCCAAGCCAGATCGTCGTTCAGCAGGTCCGTCTCCCGGTTCGGAGCGGCCTGCACCGGCCGCACCGCCGGTCGTCCCGCGGTCATTTCGCGAAATCGTTCCGCCGGGTGCTCGTCGCCGGGACGGCGATAGTTGCGGCGTTCGATATCGTCGCGGGCGCCGGATATATAGGTCAATCGCGATTGGGCCGCCTCGGTCAGAGCGCGCAGCAGGGCGATGCGGCGCGATGGGTGACAGCCGGCGCCGAAGAAGACGCCTTGAGGCTCGTGGGGATTGGCCTCGCTTTCATAAATGTGGCTGCGGAAAGCCGGGATGCCGACATCCGACGTGGTTTCCCAGACCTCGACGGCAATCTGCGCTGCCTCGTACTTGCCGAGAATTTCTCGCGCTTCCGGATCGTCGATGCTGCCGAGATCGACCCGCCGCGCGGCGGCCTCCTCTTCCGTCATGATTTCCCACAGGGCATCGGCGTCCCGTTCCACCACCTCGCAGATGCCCGAACTGAGGGCTTCCAGAAGATGATTGCCGGAAGCCAAGCCGTTCGATGTGGAGGCGAAGCAGCCCGTCCCCTCCGGCAGCGGCAGGGTATAGTTGACGTGGACGCTCTCATAAGGGACCCAGGCGCTCGAGCGGTTCATAAGATCGTAGCCTTCGATCCACAGCAGCCTGAGGTTCTCCGTGTAGCGGCTGTTGGGCAGGCGGGGCAACGCAACCGGATCGGCGACGGTATGACGGCGCCGAAGTTCTCCATGGCTCGCCAGCTTCAGCGCAAGGTCGATGCGTTCGCCATGATAGGTCTCGATCGCCTCCATCACGCCGGACGCCTTGGCGTGATCCAGGTCGATGCCCTTGCCTTGGGAGACGGACAAAGCGCGGGAATTCGGCCGCGTCACCATGACCACGGGAATGCCGATGTAATCAAGCCCGGTGACATTCGCGATTCGCGTAATGCCCATTTCCGCAAGATGCGGGCGCACACGCTCCAAGGTCGTGGCGGGAGTCGCGATGCGATGAGTGCCGCCACGATGCAGTTTTTCGATCGGCGTTTTGAACGCCTGTTCAAGCCCGGCGATCCAGGTCACGGTGGTTCCATTGGTCCGTGAGATATCAGCACGAAGCCGCTAACGCGGATTCAACGCCCGAGTGACCTAGCACAACCGCGCGGCCTCTCGCCAGTCGAACTGCCCAAATCAAAGGGCCCCGTCCGATTTGGACGGGGCCCCCGATATGTCTTGTCAATGGCGGCGAGTTATTCTGCCGCGCTCTCCTGACGCCCGGAAGCGCCAAGATGACGAGCCGAGACACCTAAGTGCCGAGCTGAAATTCCGAGGTGACGGGCACTGGCTGCACCCGAGTCATGATTCCGACCGTCTTCAAACGCAGCAAGAACGATCTCTTCCCACCGGTCATTGATACGCATTTTCCTGACCCCCTCTACGCCGCCGTTGTTCGGCAACTGACGAATGATTAACGAATGCTTAAGATAATGCCTTAAGTTTCAATGCAAAGCAAGCATCTATTAACCCTAAGAATCGATGAATCTTTCAACCTTGACGCGAGCGGAATCAGTATAATACCCCATCGCGATGGGAACAAAGTCTTGCCGATCGGCGCGTTTGAAATGCGCTTCGAACCGAGATATTTTGCACGAAATATGATAGGATGCCTATGTTGGGTACTTTCTCGAACCTGGAGGTTAAGCCGTTCATTCTTTGTTCCTACATAAGAATGACCCGATATCACCTGATGACCGCAGCCGGGCTGTGACGACTGTCATAGAAAAATTCACCAATTTTTTAGCAAATTGGCGCGATGCTATTGTTGGGCCAGAATGGGCTCCGACTGCGGGCAGTTGGAGCTGCTGGCGTGTTGCGCTGCTTCTGGACGTCGATGATTGTGCATCCGCCTGATGTAGAAATGCTTTTAGAGGAGCTGGCCGTCACGCCGAGCGCCGCGGGGCAGTGCGCTTTGCTCTTCAGGCTGGTACATCGCGTCTGGGTTTACGATCTTGCGGGCGCGCTCGATTTTGCCGGGCAGGCCGAAAGCATCGCCGTCAAGGCGGGGCTGATTCGCGAAACGACGATGGCGCGTCTGGAACTGGGGCGTGTGTGCCGTATGCTCGGCCGATACACGGAGGCCCAGGAATTCCTGAAGCCGCTGCCGGAACTGTTCACGCAGTTGGGCGACCGCGAATCGGCCGGCATGACCATCCGGACGCTGTCGGCGGTCTATATGGATCTGGGCTTGCTCGAACCGGCCCTCGACCTCAACCGCGAAGCGCTCGAGATCTTCGACGAGGTCGGCAATCGCCGCTACTACTTCATCGCGCTGATGGAATGCGCCGAGGTCTATCGCAAGCGGCGCGAATTCGACGAGGCGTTGAACATCATCAATCGCGCCAGCGAGCAGCTTGACCTGATGGAGAAGACGGACGAAGCCGATTATGCCTCGCTGCAATTCAAATATACCCGCTGCCTGACGTTGTTGGAGGCGGGGCGCAGCCCCGAAGCAATCGCCGGCGCGCTCGAAACCCTGATGATCGCGCACGAGATCAAGAGCAAGAATATCGAAGCCGGGTGCTATGGCATCCTGGCTTTGGCAAACGCACGGCTGGGCCATGTCGAGGAAGCCAGCCGCTGCATCGAGGAATTCACCGCCATCGGCGAAACGATCAACGATCCCTATGACTATACGACGGGCCTGCTGAATTGCGGCCGCGCGGCGATGGAGTTCAAGCGCCTCGACAAAGCCCATGAGCGCATCAACGAGGCGCTACGGCACGCACAGGCGAAGGGAATCAAAGGCATCGTTCTCGAATGCCACCGCACGCTGGCGGAGATTTTCGAGTCCGCGAACGACACGGCCACGGCGCTGAAGCATTTCAAAGATTTCTACGCCATGGAGACGGAGTTGCGGACCGCCGGCGTCCAGCACCGCCTCAGCCGCATGCAGCTGCAGCTCAAAGTCGATCAGACCAAGATGGAGACGTTGGAGCGCGCACGCCAGGATCTGGAACGCATCGTCGAGGAGCGCACCCGCGAGCTGCGCGTTGCGAAGGAGCAGGCCGAACTCGCCAACCGCACCAAGAGCGATTTCCTGGCCCATATGAGCCATGAGCTGCGCACGCCGCTGAATGCGGTCATCGGCTTTGCCGAGCTGATGATGCAGGAAGTTCATGGCACGTTGGGCGTGCCGAAATACAAGGAGTATCTGAAGGACGTCCATGACAGCGGCGTGCTGCTGCTGTCGCTGATCAACGATATCCTGGATGTGTCGAAGATCGAGGCCGGCAAGCAGGAACTCAATATGGAGGTCTGCTCGGTCGAGGAAATCTGCGTGGCCTGCATCCGGCTGGTCAAGGACCGTGCCAACGCGTCGATGGTGCGGCTGAAGGTGGATCTCGCGCCCAGCCTGCGGCGCCTCAATGCCGACATGCGCGCCGTCAAGCAGATCCTGCTCAATCTGCTGACCAATGCCGTCAAGTTCACGCCGCAAGGCGGCTTGGTGACCTTGTTCGCGGAGGACGATGCCGGCCGCTATGTCACCCTGGGAATCTCCGACACCGGCATCGGCATTTCGCCCGACGATTTGCCGCGGGTTCTCGAACCCTTCGGCCAGGTCAGCAACAGCTTTACCCGCGCCCAATCCGGCACCGGCCTCGGCTTGCCGCTGGCCAAGATGCTGACCGAACTCCATGACGGCGAGTTCACCATCGAAAGCCGCCTCGGCGAGGGCACGACCGTGCGCATCCGCCTGCCGGCCGCGGCCGAACTGGAGGCGATGAACCAGCCGCTGCTGAAGACGCTTTCGGTCAACTAGCGGCAATTCGCCCATAGGTCATTTCGTCGCGCCGCTTGCAAGAAGCGGTCGAGATATCACATTTACACTTCTAGCCATTCCTGCCGGGCCCGATATAGCGTGGGCCTGGCATTCCCCGCTGACAAACAACGGTCTTTTCGATGAGCCAGAATGGCAATCCGCCCGCCCCGCGAGTACGAGGCTTCGACCGCATCGCCCTGGTCTTGCAGGGCGGCGGCGCGCTAGGCGCATATCAGGTCGGCGTCTTCGAGGCGCTGGACGAAACCGGATTCTGCCCGCAATGGTTCGCCGGCACTTCGATTGGCGGGATCAACGCCGCGATCATGGCGGGTAATCCCCCGGGTGAAGTCGGCGAAAAGCTCTCGGAGTTCTGGGAGCGCATCTCGCGGCCCGATGGCTGGCCGGTCGCGCCGGTGGGCGACGACGGCCGCAAGGCGGTGGGCCAATGGCACGCGTTGGAAACCGTGCTCTATGGCCAGCCCGGCTTTTTTCAACCGCGGCTTTTCGGTCCATTTCTGTCCCCGCCGGGTACGCCGGGTGCGATCAGCTTCTATGATACGGCGCCCTTGGCCGATACGCTCGGCACTGTCGTCGATTTCAATCGCATCAATGACGGCGGTCCGCGCCTCACCCTCGGCGCGGTGAATATCGCCACCGGCCGGCAGGTCTATTTCGACAGTGCGCGCGAGGCCATCGATGCGCGCCATGTCATGGCCAGCGGCGCCTTGCCGCCGGGTTTTCCGCCGGTCGAGATCGACCATGAGCTTTTCTGGGATGGCGGCGTCGTGTCGAACACGCCGCTGGAGGTGGTCCTGGACGATGAGCCGCGAGTCAGCACGCTCTGCTTCATGGTGGATCTGTGGGATCCGATGGGTCCGCTGCCGCGCACTCTCGACGATGTGAACGAGCGGCAGAAGGATATCCGCTATGCCAGCCGGTCCCAGCGCGCGATCGCCAGCTACCGCCGCACTCACAATCTGCGCCGCGCCGTGATGGCGATGTGGGGGAAATTGCCCGCATCGGTCCGCTCCGAACCGGAATTGGAGCAGCTCTCCTGGCTTGGCTGCACCACGACGATGCAGATCGTGCATTTGATCTACCAGAACGAAAAATACGAAACCGAGAGCAAGGACTACGAATTCTCCCGCGCCTCCATTGCCGAGCATCGGGCGGCCGGCTATCGCGATGCCATGCGCGCCATCGCCGAGCGCCGCTGGGAGGAACCGGTGCCGCCGAATGTAGGTGTCATGGTTTATGAGTATCCTCCACGCAATGTCGGCCTCTAGCTCTGCCTGTCCCGCCTCAATCCGAAGAAAGACTCCGCCATGCGAATGAAAGACAAGGTAGCCATCGTCACCGGCGCCGCCAGCGGCATCGGGCTGGAAATCGCCCGCGCCTATGCCCGCGAAGGTGCGAAGATCGCCATTGCCGATTTGAAGCAGGACGCGGCCGAAGCGGCGGCGAAGGAGATCAAAGCGGGCGGCGGACAGGCCATCGCTGTTGCCATGGATGTCACCAACGAGGCGCAGGTCGATGCCGGGGTCGAGGCGACAGTCAAGGCGCTCGGCGGCGTGGACGTGCTCGTCAGCAATGCCGGCATCCAGATAATTTCACCGGTTCAGGATCTCAGCTTCTCGGACTGGCGGAAGATGCTGGCGATCCATCTGGACGGCGCCTTCCTGACCACCCGCGCCTGCCTTCGCCACATGTACAAGGCCGGCAAGGGCGGCAGCATCATCTATATGGGCTCGGTGCATTCGAAGGAGGCGTCGCCGCTGAAGGCGCCCTATGTGACGGCGAAGCATGGGCTGATCGGTCTCTGTAAGACAGTGGCGAAGGAAGGCGCCAAATACGGCGTCCGCGCCAATGTCATCTGTCCGGGCTTCGTGCGCACGCCGCTGGTGGACAAGCAGATACCCGAGCAGGCGAAGGAACTGGGTATCAGCAAGGCTGATGTCATCAAGAAGATCATGCTGAAGGAGACCGTGGATGGCGAGTTCACCACCGTAGCGGATGTCGCCGAATGCGCCGTGCTGTTCGGCTCCTTCGCGACCAACGCGCTGACCGGCCAGTCGATCGTGGTCAGCCATGGCTGGTTCATGCAATAGGGGTGAGTGTCGTGGGTGAGGGGGACATTGCGCAGACTCCGCGGCTGCTCATCGGTCGCTTGCGCGCGGAGCATATCGGGCCGCTCTGCGGCATCTGGTGCGACCCCGTCGTGACGAAATTCATGGGCGGGCCGCGTGATCCCGCAAAAGTGCGCGAAGCGCTGACCGAAGAGCTGCACGGCACGCCCGAAACCTACACCCTGTGGCCGGTTTTAGAGAAAGCGACCGGGCAGGTTATCGGCGATTGCGGCCTGCTGGAGAAGGAACAGGACGGGCGCAAGGAGATCGAACTGGTCTACGTCATCGGCAGCGACCACCACCGGCGCGGCTATGGTTTCGAGGCGGCGAGTGCGATCCGCGACTACGCCTCCACGCATCTGAATTTGGACAGGCTGGTGGCGCTGATCGAGCCGAGCAATGAGCCGTCGCGCCGTCTGGCGGAGAAGCTGGGATTTGCCGCCGGTCCGATCATCACGCGGCCGAGCGGAGACAAGCGCATTCTGTATGCCTTGGAAAAACCGGCGCCGCGGAGCTAGCCCGGCCGGCGCAGCTGAAAAGTCTTTTCCACCACAGCATATTCGGAATAGCCCAGCCGCGCGATCGGCTTTACTTTCGTGATATCGACACGGCCATCGACGATCAGATCGTCGCGGATATGGATGCCGACGACCTCGCCGAAGATCGAGGCGTTCGGCTCCTGCGGATCATTCGACGGCAGTTCGATCGTCTTCCAGTAGCGGCATTCCAGATGCGCCGGCGATTCCGCGACCCGCGGCGGCTTCACCAGACGCGAGGGCGCCGGAGTGAGGCCGGCATGCTGCATCTCATCCGTGTCGGCCGGCAGTTTGGCGGAGGTGGCGTTCATCTGCTCGCGCAGATCCCAGATCGCCAGATTGACCACGAACTCGCCGGTCGCCTCGATATTGGCCCGGCTGTCCTTGACCGGCCGGTCGGCCTTGCGCCCGCCGGGGCCGAAGCAAACCATCATCGGATCCTCGGACATCGCATTGAAATAGGAATATGGCGCCAGATTCACGACTCCGGCGGGGCTAAGGCTGGTGATCCAGCCGATCGGCCGCGGCACGACCAGGGCCTTGAACGGGCTGATGGGCAGTCCGTGATCGTTGCGGCGGGCGTCGTAGAACATACGGGCGGGCCTGTCGGATTTTGGGTTATGTGCGGAAGGTGGGTGGAACCTAGAGGTGCCGCCCGGATCCTACAATCCCATCTGCTTCAGCATCGCCGTCATCATGGGATCGCCGGGATCGGAGAGGGCGATGGTGATGGAGAAATGGTGATGCTTCGGCAAAACCATCAGCGAGGCTTTATAGCCGCGGCTTTGCAGCATGGCGGCGTAGTCGCGCGATTGCTGGATCCAGAGGTCCGGCTCGCCGCCGCCGGGTGCGACGATGACCGGCGCCATGACGCGGGGCTCGAGAAACAGCGGGCTGTTGCGCGCTACCATCTCCGGCTTGAGCTGGATTTCCGCGTTGGCCTCGATGCGCAGGATCGGTTCCAGGTCGTAAACCCCGCTCAGCGCCGCCACGCCTTTGATGATGTCGCCCGGCAACCCTTCGGCGCGCCAGTCATGGGCGAGCGCCATGGCGGCCAACTGGCCGCCGGCTGAATGGCCGGAGAGGAATATGCGGTTGGGGTCGCCGCCAAGCTCGGCGCCGTGGCGGTAGGTCCAGGCGATCGCCGCCATGGTCTGGCGCACGACGTCGTCCACCGTCACCTTCGGGCAGAGGTCGTAGTTGATGATCACGCCCACAGCGCCGGCCCGGGCCAGCGTGGCGCCGATATGGCTGTAGCTGCTCTTGTCCAGCGCCCGCCAGAAGCCGCCATGGATGTAGATATGGATCGGCGCGTTCTTGCGTGACGCCGGGAAGATGTCGAGCCGCTGCAGCGGGCTGTCGCCGTAGGGCACGTCCAGCCGTGCGCCCGCAAACGCGGCCCGGGTCTTCTCCGAAAATGTGGCTTCGCGGGCGAGCCAGGCATCGGGGTCCGCCACCGAGCGGCGGGGCATGAAGCTGAGATTGATCTGCTCGTCGGAGAGATGGGCGTAACGGTTGAGTTTCATCTTTCTGCTCGCTTGCTGGGGGCCGCGGCCGACGATACGGAACGATCATGCCGCTGAAAAGCAATTCGATATCCATGGCTTCTCGTCTTGCATGGGGTAATATAATACCACATTCAGTTTATTCCCGAATTCCGGCCTTTGGGCTTGACACCCGCCGGCCAATCCCGTATTTCCCCGCGTCCCCGAAGGGCGCCGATCCCGGTGCCGCCGGGCCTCCTGAACAGCGAACAGCGGATCCTAAACCTGCCATGAAAACCTATTCCGCCAAGCCGTCGGACATCCAGAAGAAGTGGTTCATCGTGGATGCCGATGGCGTCGTGCTCGGGCGGCTCGCCAGCGTGGTCGCGATGCGGCTGCGCGGCAAGCATAAGCCCACATTCACGCCGCATATGGATTGCGGCGACAACATCGTCGTCATCAACGCCGCCAAGGTGAAGCTCACCGGCAACAAGGCGTCCGGGGAGAATTTCTACTGGCATACGGGCTTTCCCGGCGGCATCAAGGAACGCAGCCTTGGCGAGATCCGCGACGGCAAGCATCCCGAGCGGCTGATCGAGAAGGCGGTGCAGCGCATGATCACCCGCGGCCCGCTCGGCCGGCAGCAGATGGGCAATCTGCGCGTCTATGCCGGCACGGAGCATCCGCATGATGCGCAGAATCCCGAAAAGCTCGATGTCGCCGGAATGAACCCGAAGAACAAGAGGCCCGCCTCCCGATGAGCGCCGATACGCAAACTCTCACCGATCTCAAGGATCTGAAGTCCGCCACGACGGGCGCCGCGGCAGCAGCCGCGCCCGCGGTCGCGCCGAAGATCGACAAGTTTGGCCGTTCCTTCGCCACCGGCAAGCGCAAGAACGCTGTGGCCCGCGTCTGGATCAAGCGCGGCAACGGCAAGATGACGATCAACGGGCGCGACCTCGCGGTGTATTTCGCGCGGCCGGTGCTGCGCATGATGATCGGCCAGCCCTTCGCCGTCTGCAATCGCGCGAGTCAGTTCGACATCATCGTCACCGTCGTCGGCGGCGGCCTCTCCGGCCAGGCGGGTGCGGTGCGCCACGGCATCTCGAAGGCTCTGACCTACTTTGAGCCGGAACTGCGGCCGCTTTTGAAGAAGCAGGGCTTCCTCACCCGCGACGCCCGCGTCGTCGAGCGCAAGAAGTACGGCCGCCGCAAGGCCCGCCGGAGCTTCCAGTTCTCGAAGCGCTAAGCGAGCAAAGATATCTCGATCGCAGAAGGGGCTGCCCGCCGGGCGGCCCCTTCGGCTTTTGGGCCGGCTAGAAGGTGCGCGCAAGGCGGAAGGCGTCATAGATCGCGGCGTGGATGTTGCGCGAGGCGACGGCGTCGCCGATGCGGAAGAGCTGGAATTTTCCGGCGGCGTTGGTGCGCAGGGCCTGCGGCCCGCCGGCGATCAGGGCGTCGTAATCGACTTCGCCGCGATTCTGCGATTCCTCCTTCAACGCGAAATAAAGATCGGCCAGCGGTAGCGTCCCGTTCTCCACCACCACCTGGTCCACCAACCGCTCGCCGATATCGGTTTCCGTGTAGGCGCTCCAGATCGTGGCGGCGATCTTGTTGCCGCGCCGCTCCAGCTTGCGCACGCGCTGCATGGGGGTGATGACGACGCCGCGCTTCTGGAAAGCCTTCATGTAGGGAACCATGTTGAGCCCGCCCACGTCCGGAGAGACGAAGCGTTCCGGCGTCATGATCTCCAGCTTAGATCCGGCATCCGCGATGTATTCCGCCGCGGCGAGCCCGGGATGCTGGCCGTTATCGTCGAACAGCAGTACGTCCTCGGCGGGCCGCACATCGCCGGAGAGGATGTCCCAGCTCGACACCGCGAGGTCCGCGCCTTCCTCCACCGATTGCTGTGTCGGCAGGCCGCCGGTGGCGACGATGACGATGTCCGGCGACAGGGCGCGGATGTCGTCGGCCTCGGCATAGCTGTTGAATTTCATCGCCACGCCCAGGCGCTCGCATTGCGCGACGCGCCAGTCGGCGATGCCGATGAACTCGCGGCGGCGCTTTACCTGGGTCGCGAGGCGGATCTGCCCGCCCGGCTGTGGTGCTGCTTCCAGCAAGGTCACGTTGTGGCCGCGCTCGCCGGCGACGCGCGCCGCTTCCAGCCCCGCCGGTCCCGCGCCGACCACGACAATCTTCCGCGCCGGTCCCTTCGTTCGCTCGATGAGGTGGGGCAGGGTCGCCTCGCGCCCGGTCGAGGCGTTGTGGATGCAGAGCGCGCCATAGCCTTCATAGATGCGGTCGATGCAGTAGGTGGCGCCGACGCAGGGCCGGATATCCTGCTCCCGCCCCGCCGCGATCTTGTTGACGATGTGCGGGTCGGTGATGTGGGCGCGGGTCATGCCGACCATGTCCAGCTTGCCGCTGGCGACCGCGTGGCGCGCCGTGGCGACGTCGTTGATGCGCGCCGCGTGAAACACCGGGAATTTCGTCGCCTGCTTTATCTCGCCGGCGAAATCCAGATGGGGTGCGGAGGCCATGCCGGTGACCGGGATGATCTTCGCCAGCGGCCCGTCATGATCGATATGGCCGCGGATCACGTTGAGGAAATCCACCTGGCCGGTGGCGACGATGCGGCGGCAGATTTCCAGCCCTTCGGCCTTGCTGATCCCTTTGTCCCAGTCCTCATCGGCGACCAGGCGGGTGCCGACGATGAAGTCCGGCCCGACGGCCTTGCGCACGGCATCGAGCACGCGGAAGGAAAAGCGCAGCCGGTTGTCGAGCGAACCGCCATATTCGTCGGTGCGCTTGTTGGTGGCCGGCGACCAGAATTGGTCCATCAGGTGGCCGTAGCATTCGAATTCGATGCCATCGAGGCCGGCGGCCTGCATGCGCTGCGCCGCCGCGGCATATTCGCGGATGATGCGGTCCATGTCCCAATCCTCGATCTCCTTAGGCACGGCGCGGTGGGCCGCTTCGCGAATCGGGGAGGGGGCGAGCACCGGCAGCCAGTCGGCCTTGTTCCAGTTGGTGCGGCGGCCGAGATGGGTGATCTGGATCATGACCGCGCAGCCGTAGTCGTGGCATTCGTCGGCCAGGCGCTTCATCGGCGCGACAACCTCGTCCTTGTAGACCAGCAGATTGCCGAAGGCGGCCGGCGAATCCGGCGACACGACAGCCGAGCCGGCGGTCATGGTCATGGCGATGCCGCCCTTGGCCTTCTCCACATGGTAGAGTCGGTATTGCTCGCCGGGCATGCCGCCGTCGTGATAGTTCGGCTCATGGGCGGTCGACATGATCCGGTTCTTGAGCGTGAGGTGCTTCAACCGGAAGGGCTGCAAAAGGGGATCGTTGGCGCGGGCGGCGCTGGTCATCGACGGGCTCGCTTACACAAGGGGCTTACGCTGTTCGGCCGGTTCGGGCCGGCTCTGGCGGCGATAATAGCAACGGGATGTCCGGCGGCGAAAGGCGAACCGCCGCTGCGGCAAATTGCGCTATTTTTGCATATTTTCCCCGCCGGAATTGTCCTGTAGTGCCAGCGCGATAGACCCGAAAAACGCGATTTCAGAAAAATGTGATTTTCGGGATCGATGCTATACAAAGGAAGTCTGCCGCGATTCGACCGAAACCAGTGGCGAAGGCTGGCCGGTGGGCAAGAATCATCTGCACCGCGCAAGACGAGGGGCGGCATTCCATCCTCCGAACAAAATGTCCAACATCGAGACCGCGCGGCAGAGGCGCGATATCTCCATTATAGGAACATTCACCCAGAAGTCAAGAATTTAATCCTGATGCCAGGCAGCGAATGCGCTGATGGACCCCTCACCCCGGATCAAGTCCGGGGCAGGCTCCCGCGACATCCGCTGGATGCGGATGTCGCATCCCTCTCCCCACTGCGTGGGGCGAGGGGATAATATCAAGCCAGTGCGAATTATCACTATCCCCTCTCCCACGAAGTGGGAGAGGGATGCAGCGGTCGCGCCTGCGACCGCTGCGGGGTGAGGGACAACGCACCGCGTTATCCATATTGACCCCGCCTGCCGCCGGGCGGATCATCGGCGTGGGAATAAAATGCCGGAATGGACCGGCCGGCCAAGGAAGGGCCGAATTGCTCAGAGCTACTCAGCGCGTTTCCTGGTTGGGCGTACAAGTGAATGCCGCGCCTGGCTTGCGATCGGGCGGATAATGACAGGGAGAAAACGGCCATGAGATTAAAGTCCATTGGTCTGTTTGCCGCTATCGCCGCCTGCATCGTAGTATGGCCGCTTTCGGCCGGCGCACAGGAGGTAGTCTTCGTTGTGCGTCACAGCGATCCGCCGCAGTACTTGAGCTTCGACGAGATCCAAGACGACACCCCGCTGTCGGAGTCCGGGCAGCAGCGCGCCAAGATGTTGGCTGAACGATTGAAGGATGCCGGCATCACCACGATCTACGGAACCCAGGCAGCGCGCACGGTCGAAACTGCGGGACCTCTTGCGAAGGCGCTCGGGCTCGAAGTTCAAGTCCATTCCTATGATGATACCGATGGATTGATCCATCTTCTACGCTCTGAGAACAGCAAGGACAGGGTTCTTGTTGTTGGGCACTGGAGTACCATTCCACTGATACTCAAGGCTCTGGGCTACACGCCGGATGTTGCGATCGAGCGGAGCGCCTATGACAACCTTTTTGTGGTCATTGCAAACGGACAGGAAGAGCCAACAGTGCTACACCTTCACTACTGAGACCTGCCGCTGAATGCCTCGACCTGCCGGGCGCGCGGCCCCTCAGGAGGTTGTGTCATGCCGGGCGCCCTGTCCTTGCACCTAGCCACACTGAGCCGATAGCCCGATGTCCGCGGTCGGTTCGAGAATCCGAAGCGTGTTATCCTGGGGGCGGCGTGATGGGAAGAAGCCTGCAGGTGGCGAAGAGACTCTACCAGACAGGCTTAAGGGTCCATCGTCCTGGCTTCCGCGTCGTCTTTCCATACGCATGGCGTTGGCTGCCACCCTTGGCATCACCATCGCAATAACGGCGGCTGCCCTGGTCCTCGCGCTCGAACGTGGCCGCCAGAACACGGTCGCCCTCGTCCGCGACCGCAACGAGCGCATCATCGAGGGGATCGTCCAGCGCATCCAGCTTCATCTTGATCCCGCCCGCGACCAGTCCGAATTCCTCGCCAGATTGGTCCGTGATGGCGATCTCGATCCAAATGACGAGACCGCTCTCATGCGCCAACTGCGTGTGGCCCTCGCCGGTACTTCACAGGTTGCCGCGCTCTCCGTCATCCGCACCGATCTCCGTCAACTGCGCGTCGAACGGCATGGAGACGAAGTGGTGGCACGGTCGATCAGCATGCAAACCGTGCCGGGCCTGGCCGAAGCGTTCGAGATGGCGAGAAACGCAGGGCGGCCGGTTTGGGGCGAACTTCTATGGAGCGAACGGCTGCATCAGCCTCTCGTGAACGTCCGCACGCCGCTATGGCACAAAGATGGATTTGTCGGGATTTTGTTGACCACAGTGACGGTCGCGGAGTTGTCGAGTTTTCTTGCCGACTCTCCGAGGTCCGGCGTAGGCGCCTTCATCCTTTATGGGCGCGAGCAAGTTCTCGCCCATGCGGCGCTTGCGCACAATCCATCGCTGTTCAAGCCCGATCAGCCGCTGCCCAACGTCGATGAGATTGGGGATCCGGTCCTGAGATCGATCTGGAGCGCCGATCGGGACACAAGCGCGGCAGTCCTCCTCGGTTCTTCCGAGGGCCACATCGTCGATGTCGATGGTTCTCCCTATGTCTTCATCTATCGAGAAATCTCCGGCTACAGCGATCAGCCATGGTGGTCGGTCGACATCTGCCGCTCGCGGAATTCGAGAGCGAAGTTCGCCGGCTCGAGCGCGCTGCCTGGGTTGGGCTCTTCTCCGTCGTCGCCGCGGTCGCTTGCGCGTGGCTCGTCGGTTACGCGATTGGAAAGCCGATCCTGCGCCTCGCGCGAGCAACCGCAGCAATCCGCACTCTCGATCTCACGGCCGCGCGTCCGCTCGGCGGCAGCCGATTCCGCGAACTGGACGAGGCAATCACAGCCTACAACGCCCTCGTCGCAAGCTTGCACTGGTTTGAGACCTATGTGCCGAAACATCTGGTAAAACGGCTGATGGCGCAGGGCGAAAAGGCGACAGCCCTTGAAGAGCGCGAGGTTACAGTGCTGTTCACGGACATTGCCGACTTCACAGGTCTTGCCGAGCGACTATCGGGACCGGATACGGCGGCATTCCTCAATCACCATTTTGGGCTTTTGGCTGCCTGCGTGGAGGCGGAAGACGGCACTATAGATAAGTTCATCGGCGACTCGTTGATGGCCTTTTGGGGCGCACCTGAATGGCAGCCAGATCATGCCGCGCGCGCCTGTCGTGCGGCTCGCGCGATCGCGGCGGCGGTCGTTGACGACAATGGGCATCAGCGGAAGCTTGGCATGCCCCCCGTAAGAATCCGCGTCGGCATCCATACTGGCCGCGCGATAGTTGGCAATATCGGAGCTCCGGGACGCATCAACTATACTCTGGTTGGCGACATCGTGAACGTGGCGCAGCGCATCCAAGAAATCGCCAGGGACTCCATGAGGGGCGAAGAGGAGGCGGTTGTGCTCGTAAGCGAGGATGTGCTCCAATCGAGTGGGTCGGCTTGGCCTGCGCAACCCATCGGCCGACACACATTGCGCGGACGCCGAGAGGCGACGAACGTCTTCAGGTTACTCTGATGGCTCCTGCGTTCGGAACATCAATTGCGTCAGTCACTTCGCCTTCCTGCAGAAGCCCGACGAGTTCAACGCGGCGGTGCTGACGTTCTTGAAGGAATAGGTATCAGGTCGTCTTTGCGGATGGATCGCGCTGAAGACCCGGCGGGATCGGTCTGTCGCTCACCGCGGCGCTTCGCAGCGGAAGAGAGCGAAGTTCTTGCCGTCCCGTTGTCCGAGCGAACGAAGGACTGCTGCGCGGTCGAAATTCTCCCGGCAATAGTTTTCGGCGACAGCCTGCGCCTTCTCGAAGTTTGCACCCCTGGTTTCGCCTTCATAGGTGATGACGGTCGTGTCCTGGTTCTCTGCCGACTTGGCAGTCGTGCCGATTCCGAGCAACGCGCCGCAGAGCGCCGCCCAAGACAACATGGCCCTGATTTGCATGCAAGATCTCCGCATCTAGGTGTGATCGTTCACTACCAGTTCCGATTGTGCCGGGAGGAAATCAGGACTGCAATAGAGTCCGTACTCGTTTTGAACCTGTTCCCAGCTCCCGCGTCACCAGGAAAAATTTGACGCGGGAGCCGGGGGTCATGATGAACCGAGTTGCGGATCGACTTAGTTTGACTGTTCCACCGACTCGCGGAACGCCTCGATGAACTGCTCCACCGTTGCGCCCGGCGAAATATAGCTGGTGGATACTGTGCTCGAACTGCGCAGATGGTCGCGCAGTGCGAGACTCGGCCGGCCTGTGACGGCCAGACCGGCATCGCGCTGATACGCCTTGATCGCCGCCGTTGTCTGCGAGTCGGCGACGCCGTCGGTCGAACCGACCGCATAGCCGCGGCGGTTGAGCCGGCGTTCGATCTCGCGAATGTCCTTCTGCGTGACATTGCGGGCGTTCGAATATTCGAGGCTGTCCAGCAGATCCGCATTGGCTGCGCCGGTCACGGTCAGCCCGGCGTCGGCCTCATAGTCGCGGATCGCCGCGGCTGTTTGCTGGTCCATCGTGCCGTCGATCGGGCCGGTCTTGTAGCCCCGGCGCGTCAATTCCGTCTCGATGTTCCAGATCAGCTTCGATGCCGTCTGCGTGTCATTGCGCAGGTTCGACCGCTCGAGGTGATCGAGCAGGGCGAAGGTCAGCTGGCCGTCGCGGGGCAGGCCGGCCTTCGTCTTGTAAGTCTGGATCGCGCGGCGTGTCTGGTCGTCGAGGTTGCCGTCGATTGTTCCCACGGCATAGCCAAGGCGGTCCAGCTGGTTCTCGACCTCCCAGACCAACAGAGAGTTGGTAAAGTTGCGGTTGCGCACCGACGAAGTTTTCAGGTTATCGAGAAGCGCGGCGTTCGCCTCGCCGGTCACCGGCATGCCGGCATCCTCCTGATAGGCGCGGATTGCCGTCCGCAACTGGTCGTCGCCCACGCCATCGAATTCGCCGACATAGTAGCCGCGGCGCTGCAGCTCACCCTCGATCTGCAGCAGGCGGGATGCTGCGGTGGTGCTGGTGTTATCGTCGATATCGTCATCCGCGGTATCGTCGCCGGATTCCAGCTTGGCGAGCAGGTTATGGTTTGCTTCGCCGGTTACCGGCAAGCGGGCATCGGCCTGGTAGGTACGAATCGCACCGCGAACCTTGGGGCCGACCACGCCATCGGCCGGGCCGACATCGTAACCGCGCTCGGCGAGCTCCGATTGCAGGCGGACAACCTCGGTCCGCGTCAGCGCGCGGTTGGCGCCGATGGTGCTGCCGATGCGCAGCTGATCCAGCAGCGCAACGGTGGCCTGCCCGTTGACCGGCAGGCCGGCATCGCTCTGGAAGGCACGAATTGCGGCCGTCGTTGCCGAGTCGAGCGTGCCGCTGATCGACGTCACGTTATAGCCGCGGTCCCGCAGCCGCGTCTGGATTTCCACGACCGTCGACGAATCGACGCTGGGCACCGGTGCCGGCGAGATCCGCGCGGTGAGGGTCTGTTGCAGATGGTCGTAAAGCGGGCGGCTCGGCTCGCCGCTGACCGGCAAACCGTTGTCGATCTGATAGGCGCGGATCGCACCGCGAGTCTTGCTGCCCATCAGCCCGTCCACCGGGCCGGCGGAATAGCCGAGGTCATTGAGAACCCGCTGCACGGCGGCGACCGAGTACGGCATTGTCAGAACAGTGGAGGTCTGCGCCGTGGCAGGGATGGGAAGCGCAAGCGCCAACATCAGCGCGCTGGCGCCGGCCAGGAGATATCGCTTTGACATTTCACTACTCCTTCTTTGCGAGTTCACACGCAGACTCGCTGGCTCAGGAACGCCCCGGTGATATAAACACCGCGATAGCCCTTAGGTTCCGATGTCAGCAAGACAGGAAGTTCAATGCCATAGGCGTCGTCGCTGCGGTTTTCGGCTAACTGTTATGGAAATTCCGACCGGCTCATTCTTCGCCGTGCCACAGACGGTGCAGCACCCCGCCGAACCAGGTGCAGGGAATGGCCGTGACCACGAGCGAGATCGGGTACCAGCTCGGGCCCAAATCCGCCATGGCGATGGCGCCGATCGCGCCGGCCGTGGCCAAGACGGTCCCTATGCCGCCGAGAATCAGGGCGTGGCGCATCGGCCGGCGAGGGGCGAGCCTCGCGGCGATGTAGCCGCCGAGGATGGTGTAGACGAGCCGATAGGACAGGGCCAAAAGGTTCTGGCCGGTGTCGAACATCGGCTCGCCCCAAGGCGGATATACATTGAGCTCATGCAGCAGCTGATCGGTGCCGAGCGAAAGAACGAAGACCGCAAGAAACCCCAAGAAAATGGCGGCCGTGCTGCGCAGCAGCCGGCGGGAGTGGGGACTCGATTTTGTAGCTTGAGTTGTCATTTGATTTCCTCGGCACATGTCACTCGGTGGTTGCAGATTCAGCAGGGGCCCGATCATCCCCCTCTGCATAGTCGAACCGGCCGGCCCGGCATCGACATGCCCGGCAGGAAAAAATTGGCCGGATTGCAATGGGGTGGCGTTGGGGCTCCAAAGCCGATCCAAGGATGGAGCGTGAATTTGCGCCGCTTGGGTGGTAGAAGTGCAGACTCAGGTTTTCAGGAGGAAGCTTCATGCGAATTCGGCTTGGGTGCGAATTGGGCTACGAATTTCCCGCGCCAACGCCGATGATCGTCATGCTGAACGTGCATTACTCGCGCGCGGCGAACCTCGAGCATCCGGATCATCTCCTCACGGTCCCGCCAGTGCCGATCGAGAGCTACCGGGACAGCTTCGGCAATTGGTGCTGCCGCCTGGTCGCACCGCCCGGGCGCTTTACCCTGGGCACGGATGGTGTCCTCCATGACGATGGAAGCGCGGACCCGATCGATTTGGCCGCCCTCCAGCACCAGGTGCAGGACCTCCCCTCGGAGACGTTGCTGTTCCTGCTCGGCAGCCGCTACTGCGAGACCGATCGCTTGTCCGACGAAGCCTGGCGGCTGTTCGGCAAGGCCCCGCTCGGCTGGCCGCGCGTGCAGGCGATCTGCGACTTCGTCCACGGGCATGTGACCTTCGGCTACGAACATTCCCGTCCTACCCGGACCGCGACCGAGACTTACGCCGAACGCCGCGGCGTCTGCCGCGACTATGCCCATCTGGCGATCGCCTTCTGCCGCTGCCTGAACATTCCCGCCCGCTATTGCACGGGATATGTCAGCGACATCGGCCAGCCGCCGCCCTATGAGACGATGGATTTCGCGGCGTGGATGGAGGTCTATCTGGGCGGCCGCTGGCATGTGTTCGACCCGCGCAACAATGCGCCGCGGATCGGCCGCATCCTGATCGCACGCGGCCGCGATGCATCGGATGTGCCGCTGACCCACACCTTCGGGCCGAATACGTTGACGGGATTCCGGGTGTGGACGGACGAGGTCGCCGCCTGAAGGGTTGCGCGTCCGCTGCCGCGCCAGTGGGCGCCAAGACATCAGCAATGACGTCGCAAGTAGATCAAAGTAATAGCCAAAAACAACCCTGTGCAAAATTGCACAGTGGACCGAGAAATTCTCCGGCTGGTTAGATTTTTGATTTTCCTTGTATTTATCGGCCGAATCCGTCATAGTTGTTCAGATCGGTAGAGCCGACTGCGCCCTCAAAAAAATCGCGCATGATCTTCCACCGCGTGTGGCGCGGCAGCCGAAGTTTGACCGACAAGACGCACTTCCCACGACCTGATACGCCGGCTTAGGCGACGGGCGCCGTTCGTCACGAACCAAAGGCGCCGCCGGATCTGCCGATGGCAGATCGGTACGACTTCATCGTCGGAGATCTATGCAAATCTGCTGCGCCAGTATTCGCTCTCCAGCCGATGGCGGGGTGCGGCCATGACGGCCCGCTCCATGATCATCGCTCACAACAAACCTTAAGGGAGAACTTCAATGGCTCTGTCAATGAAAAGCACGATGTCGACCTGGGACACGATCAAGCCGAAGATCCTCTATCTCGCCATCGGACTGGTGGCAGGCCCGGTGCTCTCGGGCATCCTGGGGCTGCAGGTCCTGACCAGCACCGCCACCAATCAGGCGGAGGCCGGCATGGTCGATCAGCAGGCAACCTTCTGCGCCGCCAATGCGCATCTGGAGACGGCGGATACCAGCAAGCTCGACTATACCGCCCGCAACGAACTGGCGAAGAAACATGCCGTCATGCCCGGCGGCGCGGCCGCCGATTCCGAGGTCATCAGCGCCTGCTCGAAGAAGCTCGCGACCTGACGTCGTCAGCCCGCGTCGCCGCAATTCCACAACATCAAACGAGGTAACATCCATGGACGATATTCCGATCGCGCTCGACGAGCATCGTGGCCTAGTGGCGCAACGGGCGACCGATATCCGGCGCCGTCTCGCCGATGTCGCGGCCGGGCAGGCGGAATATCGCCAGCGGCGCGGCGACCTGGAAAAGTTCCTCGCGGCGACGCCGGCCGCTACCTGGCGTGAGGCGGCGGAAAAGGCCAGCTATCTGATCAACATTCTGGCGCAGACGCCTTCGGGCCGCGATCCGCGGCGCCAGAAGATCATCGACTCCGTGCTCGAGGATTTCAAACGCCTGGGAGACGAACCCGACGAGCCCGTCGGCAGCGAGGCGCAAGCGAGCCGGCCGGACTAACCCCCGGCTCGAAGCACGTAGCGCCCGCCCGCCGGCGCGGACGATTGCCGCCTGCGACCACATCGCGCCCGTAAGGGCAAGATGACGCATCGGCATCGCCCGCTTCCGACTTCTCCATGATCCAACGCATCGACCTTATCAGGCCGCTGATCGCCGGCGCTTTGCTCCGGCGCTTTATCTTTGACACCGCGACCCAACGGCGGCGCTGCACCTATCATCGCGCGGCGCCGGTCCGCACTGGATCCAACAGGTTGTTCGCACCGCGG